>Ga0209056_10001074_pt1 | contig 30315 bp, 33 predicted proteins | sample GraSoiAngelo_114_FD_185876 | JGI IMG/M metagenome (GOLD analysis project Ga0209056, IMG submission 185876) | Grasslands soil microbial communities from the Angelo Coastal Reserve, California, USA - 14_0903_13_40cm (SPAdes) (version 2) | ecosystem: Environmental > Terrestrial > Soil > Grasslands... | reverse complement strand
GCCCGCGCGGCCTGGGCCAGCAGGGTCATTGTGGTGGGCGGCGTCCGCGCCGGCCGATCGTCGGGATGGATCGCGTGGCGCCCGCGCGCGGCGTGGCGGCGGTGTTCGCGGAGGAGCTGCCCCGTGCCCGGATCCAGCAGGCGGACGTGGCTGGCGTTCCACTGGACCGCCACCTCAGAGCCGAGCCAGCCGGGCGGCGCGCCGTAGTACGCGTAGTCGACCTCGACACAGCCGTCGAGATGGACAGTGCGGGTGCCGAACTGGTAGTAGCGAAACGGCTCGACGGGCAGCGGCCGGAGCGTGGGCCGCTCCTCGGCGAACATTGCCGCGACCTGGCGCTTGGTCGTGCCGTGGATGCGGGTGTCGGCCCAGCGGGCGTCCCAGCGATCGAGGTAGGCCTGCGCCGCCTCGAGCGTCTCGAAGCGCAGGCCTTTGAGGGCGCCCTGCGTGTGCCCGATGGCCGACTCCACCTTGCCTTTGCGATCGGGATCGCCGACGCGACAGGGCAGCGCGACGACGCCGTAGTGCGCCAGCACGTCGCGGTAGAGCGGATTGAGAGCGGGGTCGTAGATGTCCGGCGTGAGCACGCCCTCACGGAGATTGTCGAGGACGACGACCCGCACCGTGCCGCCGAGGCGGCGGAAACTCTCCTCGTGCAGCTCGCACCAGCGGCGCGTGCTCGAGGCGAAGGTCAGCAGGCGGACGCTCTTGCGGCTGTAGCCGAGCGTGAAAAGGAAGAGCCGCGTGCGGCGGTACTTCCCCGTGACCGAGTGGCGCACCATCGGGCCGTCACCGTAATCGACCTGGCCTTCCTCGCCGGGCGCGGTGACGATGACCGGGTGCGCCTCGGGCGTCCGCGCTCTGCGCAGCGTCACGACGAAGCGGCGCACGCTGGCGTACTGGGCGGGAAAGCCGTGATCGTCGACGAGGTCCCGCCAGATCGCCATCGCATTGCGGGCCCCCGGCGAGCGCCAGTTCGATCAGCTCGCGGTAGGGCGCGCAGGCGCTGGCGGTGGGCGCCCGCTGAGGCCCGGGCGGCCATGCCGGCGGGACGGAGGGAGACGCCGCCGGCGTCGTCGGGTCGGTGGACACCTCTTTGGCCGGATTTGCCGGCGGGTGGCCCCACCGCCCGGGGGGCCGCACGGCGATCCCCGCAGCTTTGAGATAGGCCCCGGCCGTCTCGCGCCGCACGCCCGTCGCCGCTTCAATGCGGCGCAGCGTCCAGCCCAACTGCCCGAGGGCAATGACTTGCTGCTTCTTCGCATCGCTCAAGATGTTGGCCATGCCGGCGGAGGGGCGCACAGCCCCACCGCCGCGTCAATGTCTTGAGCGCCTACTTCCTATGGCCGGTTTTCAGGTGTCCATCTATGGCCGGTTCTGGGTGTCCACCGAGGTGTTGGAACCTCTTGGCTCATTTCGGTCGGTTTACTTCATAGTCGTTTCATAGGTCATCGGGATCGCGGTCGAGGCTGCGCCGTACCTCGCTTCCTGCCGAGCGCGGATCGCGGCGGTCGTCGATCTCACGCTGCGCCGGCGGGCGCCGGCCTCTCACCTACGCAGAGTACTCGCCTGAAGGGCACACCGGCGGGCCGCAAAGCTTTCTTGACGATTTAGTCGTGAAGGCGGGCGGCCTCAACCTGGGCGGCATTGCACGGGTCGAATGGCCCGTGCTGCCGACAGCAATGATATGCCGCCTTGATCCTGACGTCATCGTGATCGCTACGTACCCCGGTAGCGCGACGCGGGATTCCCTCGTCAGACGTGAGGGGTGGGATCGGCTCAGTGCCGTCAAATCTGGACATGTGTGGGAGTTACCGGCGCGCGTGGTGAAGCGGTCCGGCCCGGGCGTGCTCGAAGGCCTGGAGCGTCTCGCAGAGATCCTCGCCCCGTAGGGGGAGATCTCTCCCCATCACTTCAGCTGGCCTGCGCCAGTGGCGACTCCGGGATCGGCAGTCTGAGTTCGCCACCGCCGCTGCGGAAGAATCGGATTGGACTTTCGTCTTGGTGCGGACGGCGACCTCGGTAGACCCGCAAGCTGCCCGGCAGCAGGATGTCCGTGGCCACAGCGACCCCGGTTCTCACGATGTCGCCGAGATGACGGTCGGCAGGCAAAAACGACCCACTGCTGTATCCGTTTCGAGCTCCTACATCCATTATGGCGATACACCAAGGGACGTACAGTAAAACCGTGGCCACCTATAGTGAACTGCGCCTTCTGATGTCGGAAATACGGAAATGGCTGGCTGGTGCCTACGGATCGCCGGCAGCCGGAGTCACCCTGCTCATCAAGCCATCGGATTTTGAACATGCAATACTCAGCGGCGCTCTGACGGGGAACTCGTCGCGCGCGCAAGAGCGCTTCTCGGCGAGGCGCACAGGGTGACCAATGAACTCCTACTCAGGCATCCGGACGAAACGCGTCTCATCAATAACCTCACGACCTATTCCGCGACCCTCTCAGCTATGTTCCCGAAGGCTTGACTCGCAGGACCGTTCTCATGGGTGAATGAATTCGGCCGTTCGGACCCAGGATCGACTGCGGGATCGTCAGCCCGAGCGCCTTCGCGGTCTTGAGATTGATCACAAACTCGAACTTGGTAGGCTGCTCGACGGAGAGATCGGCTGGCTTCGCGCCCTTGAGGATCTTGATGTCATAAGTGCGTTGGCCTCCTGCCCAGCCTGAAATAGGCTGGCTCCTCAGAGACGGCGGCAAACCTCTCTGAGACAGGAGGCCGAGGCGATGGTACATGTTGGGGTTGACCTGCACAAACGCATGTCGCAGATCGCGGTGTTGACCGAGGAGGGCGAGATCGCTCAGCGGCGACTCGCCAACGACCCGGCGCGGCTGGAAGCGTTCTTCGCGCAGCTGCCCCCACGGACGCCCGTGGCCATCGAGGCCTCGGGCACGTGGTGGTGGTTGGTGGATCTGCTCGAGCGCGCCGGGCATCGCCCGGTGCTGTCCAATCCCAAACAGACGAAGGCGATCGCGGCGGCGCGGCTCAAGAACGACCGCGTGGATGCCGAGCGGCTGGCGTTGCTGCTCCGCGGAGACCTCTTGCCGACGGTATGGATCCCGCCGGCCGCGCTCCGCGAGGCCCGCGAACTCATTCGGCATCGCGTGAGCTTGGTGTGGCTGCGCGGCGAGGTTCGCAATCGGCTGCTCGCGATGCTGGCGCGCCGCAATCTGCAGCCGACGAGTGGCAAGAGTTGGCTCACGGTGCGCGGCCAGCGCGAGCTGCACGCCCTGCCGCTCACGCCGATTGCCGTCACCATCCGTGAGGACTGCCGGGCTCTGCTGCCCCTGCTCGACGAGCAGATCCGGCGGCTGGATGACGACCTGCGCCAGCGCTGGGGCGAGGATCCCCGCGTGCGACACCTCATGACGCTCCCCGGCGTCGGCGCCTTCATCGCCATCGTGCTGGTCATGGAGCTGGGCGATATCCACCGCTTCCCGAGCGCCAAACACGTGGCCAGCTACATCGGGCTCACCCCGCGGGTGCGCGCGAGTGCCGACCGGATCCGGAGCGGGCATATCAGTAAGGAAGGCAATCGCCTCCTGCGCTGGGTGCTGGTGCTCGCCGCGACCCAGGCGGCCCGGCAGCCGGGTCCGTTGCGAGCGTGGTTCCGGGCGATGAAGCAACGCAAAGGGACCAAGATCGCCCGGGTGGCGCTGGCCCGGCGCTTGGTCGAGATCGTCTATCACGTGTGGAAACACGACTGTGACTACTTCACTGTGCTGCGTCGCGGTGCCGTGCGGGGGTGAGCTCGGACGTGGATATGGTCTTCGGACCGAGATCTTGATTGGGCAGCCCCCTTCACTGATCCGCCGGCGAAGCGGAATAGGCATCATGGGCGTCGGACCGCCCGAAGAGATGTGTAGCGCACGGCCACCCTGCGATGACGCATCGCGCGCGGGCTCACCAAGCGACGTTCGTCGACAAACCCATATCCCGATATCCCCCGAAACGGGAGTCGGCTGACTCGGAGGATCGCCTTACTGCGAATGCGACGACCGAGGACAAGATCATCCGGCAAGAACGCTTGAGCAGTTGACACGGCCAACGCACTTAGAGATGTCCACGTAGGTGGCGGCGCGCCGAGATCAGACGGCGCAGCACAGCGGGTCGGTGAGGCCCGCTTCTGCGAACCCCTTCTTCCGCAGGGTGCAGCTATCGCAGAGCCCGTAGGGTCGACCGTCAGCTGTTGGCTCGTAGCACGACCACGTGAGTGAGAAGTCAACTCCCAGAGCATGGCCGGTCCGAATGATCTCAGCCTTGGTCATCCGGATCAACGGTGCGTGGATCCTGAACTGGCTCTTGCCCTCCACCCCCGCTTTTGTGGCGAGGTCCGCGAGTCGTTCGAAAGCCTGGAGATACTCGGGCCGGCAATCAGGGTAGCCAGAGTAGTCCACGACGTTCGCGCCGATGAACACGTCTTCAGCGCCGAGGACCTCGGCCCAGGCCGGGGCATGGGCGAGGAAGATCGTGTTCCGCGCGGGAACATAGGTAACGGGAATCCCCGCACCGATTTCGCCTGCCGTCCGACTCTTCGGCACGGCAAGGTCCCCGGTCAGGGCGGAGCCGCCGATTGCCCGGAGATCCAGGGTGAGGACCAGCCGGTTCTTTGCCCCGAGCGCCGCAGCCACGCGGCTCGCAGCGTCCAGCTCTCGACTGTGACGCTGGCCGTAGGCGAATGAGAGGGCTGAGCATTCGTAGCCCCGGCTTCGCGCGATCGCAAGCGGCGTCGCGGAGTCGAGCCCCCCTGAGAGAAGCACGACTGCGGGTTTCATCTACATTCCTCGCTGGGAACCCCAGAGCAGGATGTGGAGGCGCGGCGAGTACCGGAACCCGTGGCGCCGACACTCATCGACGACCCAGATCGAGCGCTCTAGAATCTCCTCGCGACGCAGGCCCTCGGGCATGAGAAGGATACGGCCGCGCGGCAAGGCGAACCGCTCCATGAGGTGACTCACCTCGCCGACGTCGCTTCGATTCACGACCACGAACTTCCACCACGTCTCACGGTCGAGGAAGCTCAGGATGGCTGCCGGGTTGAGTCGCTTGGGTTCGGGCACCCCAGAATTCGCGAGCTTGAGCGAGACGTTCCACTGGTCGATCTGCAGCCGCGGCGCCGCCAGAGTCCCGGACGTCTCGACCTCGATAGTGTAGTGGCGCTCCTTCAAGGCGTTGACAAGCGGCGTGAAGATTGGCGATTCGAGCGGCTCCCCTCCGGTGACCACAACTCGCCGGCAGGGGAACGCCCCGAGTTCCTCGAGGAGCGCCTCAAGAGGCTGCTCGCGGCCGCCGGCTGGATCCCAAGAGTACTTCGTGTCGCACCATCCGCACCCCACCGAGCAGCCCTGGAGACGGACGAACACGGCCGGCACGCCCGCCGTGACGCCTTCTCCCTGGATGGAGAAGAAGCTCTCGGCGAGACGTCCTGCTATCGCGGACATCGCAACTGATAGCAGTGTCTGTCACCCGACAAGGCAAACAAGGTGGCAAAGTCTCTGAGGGCCGATCCCCAATGCTCAGTCACCAGTTGCGCGCTCGGATGGTCACAGTACGACTAGCGACTGTCGAGAAGCGCCTGGATGAACGCCCGAGCAGCCGGGCCCGACCAGTCACGCGACCCCGCCACGCGGCCGATCAGTCGCCCCTCGCGATCGATGAAGTAGGCCGTGGGCGGCCCCCACACGCCGTAGGCCTTGCCGGTCACGTCCCCGCTCTCGTCCAGAAGGACGGGCGCCATGTAGCCACGTTCGCGCACGACCTGTCGCACGTGGTCGGGCTTCTCACGGAAATTCACCAGCAGGATCTCCAACCCCTTGCCCTTGAACTCGCCGTATGTCCGGTTGACGGAAGGTAACTCCTCCCGGCAGTCCGGTCACCAGGTGGCCCAGAAGAAGACGAGCACCACCTTGCCCCGAAAGTCGGTGAGGCGCGTGACCTTGCCGTCCAACCCGGGCAGGGCGAAGGCCGGCGCCGGCTTGGGCGGCTGGTAAGGCTGGACCTGCAGGCTCGCGAAGTCGGGGGCGGCCCCAGCGCCGCCGCCAGTCAGCAGCGCCAGGGCTATCCCGACGACGGTGATCCGACGCATCATGAAGCCGAAGGCTGGATCCTGGTGCAAGGCGTTCCGGGATCTACCGCCCACCGCCCTCCATCATCTTCCCGTACTTCATCATAATGTCGCCCATCGCCTTCATCATCTCACCGCGCATCTGCATCATCCGGGGCGACTCGGACTGTCCGCTCATCATCCCCATCGTGCCGCCGCTCATCATGCTACCCATCATTGGGCACATGCCGCCCTGCGGGGGCTGGTGGTGCGGATCTCCACCGGGTTGAGTCGGCGTCTGCTGAGCGAAGGCGACGCCTGCGGCCAGTACGAACACGAACACCAAAAGACTGACGACGCGCTTCATAGTGTCCTCCAGTAGAGCGCTGTTCTTGGCTGATGGTAACGCGGCAAAGGAGGCGGGCCAACATGTCGCTGGAGGGCCCAGACGACCGGCTGACCCCGCTGTGGGACCAGACCTTCGACAACTGGTCCAGATCGGAGCCGGGCCGCGAGGACACTCCCACTCGTCCTTCTTCAGGACCACGAGGCCCGACGTGACCGTCTCCATCTAGCTACCCGTTGGTAGTCAGTGCGAGCACCCGGTCGATTTGGGCCGTCACCGTCGCGACATCTCCCCGGTCACGGACGGTAGCATCGAGCGGGAACATGAACTCCGTGCAGCCATAGGCGGTCTTGCCACCCGGGAGTGGCACGGCCGCCAGAGTATGCGTGAACACGCGAACTCGGTCCTTCTCGACCTTCAAATCGAGCACTACCAGTCGGGTGCCCTTGACGAGGGTGAAGTCGCCAGAGCCCACCGTGAGTGATCTATCGCGACCAACGGTGACCTCCGCGTAGTCGGGCACGTGGAAGCGGGGCGATTTCGTATTGGCCTGGATCACGCGTAGCTTCTTAGCGGGAACGCTTTCGGCCTGAAGCACGACGACGGCCCCGGGCTTGAACACGTAGCCCTCGAGCGTCGGGTTCGCCACTTCCATGTGAGACGCTCGCAGACGCTCCTGCAAGCCGCGGAGAATTGCGTCGCCATCTCCGGCATACACGAAGCCCGGGGAGAGCCAGATGCTCAGTCCGAACGCCATCACGCAAGACATCAATGGCTTCCGCATGGTCAGAGTCCTCCTGGCTGGCGGCGGTGCCCCAGTAGGGACGCACGAGCCGGACCCCAGCCGAACCGAAATTGTTAGCGGCCGAAACTATGGGTTACAGCGGACTACGCAGCAGCGAGGAGAGACTTCGGAGGGGGCTCGGGCGTGACTGGCTCGACCGTGACCGGCGTGCTCTCGGGTTGTGGTGTCAAGGCGGCCAACGCTTCTGGAGCCATGGCCTGTACCACAGTCGGACACGCGAGCGGCGTGCACGCCAGGTGGCAGCTCGCGGCCGTCGCCGCGCAGCCACCAAAGGCGATAGCCATGGGTCCAATCAGCACCCAGGCGGCCAGCAGCAGAAGACTCAAGACGCGGCGACAACTCATCACGTTACCAGTGTAGGGGATGCGATCCAGGCCTTCAAGGATTCGCACTGAGCGGCAGTGTCTCAGTTTGGAAGTGGAGGCATCAGGGGACCGCTGCCGGCCCGCCAACGCCTCCCTCGCGATCACACTCGGCCGAGTTGGCCGGACTTGATGGCATCGACTAGCACGTTCCACTCCGCTTTCTGGAGGACGACTGTGTTCTCGTCCTCGCCAATGCGGATGGTGTCGCCCTCGATGACGACTTCCGGGCAAGCCGCGCAGGCAGGGCAGAGCGAGATCCTTTCCATGACGTATCACCTCCTTTCCCCTCGATGTGCTGGCACACAACGCCCCGGCGCTGACTCGAGGTCTCCCAGGAATCGAGAAGGCCCCGGAGCTCACGCCGCAGGTTGTCCAGCTCGGTAACCTTTCGCTCCAAAAGGGCGCGCACATGAACGCACGGCCCTGACTTTGCGCACCGAAGCGCAACGATGCTCCCGATCTCGGTCAGGGTCAGTCCTAGACGCCGGGCTTGCGTGACGAAGTGGAGCATGCCGAGGATATCGACGGGGTACGTTCGATAACCCGATGGGGTGCGTCGGGGCGTCGGAAGAATACCCCGCGCCTCGTACAATCGTAGCGCCTTGCGGCTCACGCCGCTGCGTGCAGCCACCTCGCCGATGAGCAACCCATTTCGCTCCATGAGGACAGGATAGGCCTTACCCCATAGGGCAAGGTCAAGAGGCCGCTGAAGAGCGCCTTTTCAAGCGACCGCAGAGCCGTTTCGATAGAGCGCCTCGATCACTGCGCAGTCGGAGCGCCTACCCTGCGCGCACTTCGCCACCGTCGCCTGCAGTACCCGCTCCATCCTCCTGAGGTCTGCTATCTTGGCGCGCACATCGCTGAGATGAGCCTCCGCGACCGCCCGAACCTCGGCGCACGGCCGCTTGCGCTCGTCTGCGAGCCGTAAGAGGGTTCTGACCTCGCCAATCGAAAACCCCAGGGTGCGGGCGCGGCGGACGAAGTTCAGGCGCTTGAGATGGTCGGTCCCGTAGAGCCGGTAGCCGCCTGGGCTCCGAGCGGGAGCGGGCAACAAGCCCACCCGCTCGTAGTAGCGGATGGTCTCGATGTTGGTGCCCGTGTGCTTCGACAACCTGCCGATGGCGATCCGACCGGTCCCGTCCATGTCTTTCCCCCTCCCTGAAATAGCGCTTGAGTCTGGAGTAACTACAGACTCTATCGTAGGCTTGGCCGACACGAGCAGAGGAGCCGCTGATGCCGAACGTCAGGATCAAGACTGCCGACGAGCTTGGTGACAGCGATGTCGAGGCGCGAGCCGCGGACCGCCGAGTGGCCAGGGAAACCCCCGTGCTTCGGGCCGTCCTGCGGCTCTTCGCCGACTCTGGAGGTCCGGTGAACGTGGCGGCTGTTGCCGACAGTCTCGCAGGTGCCGATTCGGAGGCGATCGCCAAGACGCTCGCTACCTTGAGCGACGACGACCTTCTCATACTGCGCGGCGACAGCATCGAGCTTGCCTACCCGTTCTCCACGTCACCGACACCCTTCGTGGTACGTCGCGCCGATGGCCGCGAGCGGTTCACCTGTTGCGCGATCGACGCCCTCGGGATCGCACCGATGCTGAATGAAGCCGTCGCGATCACAACGCGCTGCCATCACTGCAACGCCCCGCTACGGTTTGCGGTCGGCCCAGACGGACCGGCGCCAGATGCTCACGACGTCATGGTGTGGGTGACACGATTGGTACCTGATCACGGGCGCGCGTGTACCGTCCTCTGAACGAAGCTGAATTTCTTCCGGTCGGAAGGACATCTACGGGCATGGTGGGAGAACAACCAGCACGAACACGGGGCGGGCATGACGCTTCCTGAAGCGTTCAAGGTCGGCCGCCGTGTCTTCGGCGGCCTCCTTGATGGGAGGTAGGCATGAGCCCAAGGCATGTCACGGTCTACTGGTCCTCTACCTGACAGTCGTGCCACGCGGCGAAAGAGTTTCTTTCGTCCCATGGTATCGCCTTCACGGCGAAGAACGTCGCCGAGGACGCCACGGCTCGCGATGAGTTAGTCGGGAAGACCGGACGGATGGCGGTGCCAGTCATCACGGTGGATGACGAGGTGGTCGTCGGCTTCGACCGCGGCCGTCTCCAGCGACTGCTCGGCCTATGACGGTGTCCGTCGTCCGCTGCCCCGACTGTGGCGCAGTGATCGAACTGCCGCTCGGTACCAGGCCCGGAAACCTGGTGGAGTGCCCGAACTGCGCGGGCCATGCCCTCCGCGTTCATGAGGATGCCGGTCGCTGGTCTGCAACGCTCGCCTATCGGGTGAGTTGTCCCAACTGCGATGACGTTATGACGCTCCCCGACGACGTGAAGCCTGGAGACACGATTCGATGCTGCGGCCGCCGCTACCGGCTGACGTTGGAGTACGGCGCGTTTGCCGCCGAGGAAGTGTAGGTGACCCGTGTGGCGTGATCACTGGTTCGCCGTCGGTGTGGTCGGAGCGGCGCTCTCGTGCCTCGCGTGCCCCACGCCCTTCGCTGCGCTCGCGCTCGGGGTCGTCGGTCTGGGCGCGTGGGCCGGGCACGTGGACGCCGTGGTCCCGCCGTCGATCGTCCTGTTCATCGCCATCGCGGTCTATCGCTCTCGCGCGGCGTGCAGGAGGACGCCATGAGACTCGGCGCGGTCAACGCGGGCGCCGCGGCCTGGCTTGGTGCAACCCTCTCGTCTCTCTGCTGCCTCCTCCCGCTCGCCGTCATCGTGCTCGGCCTCGGCAGTGGCGCATTCATGGCCGTCACCATGCAGTACCGCTGGATCCTGATTCCGGCCGGCGTTCTTGGTGTGGTGACCGGCTTCGTGCTCTACGTGCGCGAGCGGAGGCGCTGCAAGGCTCTGGCGTGTCGGATGGCGGGCGGTCGAGTCACCCTCGCGCTTCTGATCCTGGCGAACGTGGTCGTGGCGGCGTCGATTACGCTCGACCGCTTCCCCGAGTTCACGTCCGATCTCTTGGCCCAGCTCGTGAAGAGCGATCCGGCTCACACGGGACATGACATGGGAGGGATGCGATGAAGCGACTGCCCGCATGGTTCGCCTTGGTATCGCTCGTCCTCGTCATCCCAGTCACTGCCTTCGCGGGGACCTCGACCGTCGTGCTCTCGGTCGAAGGCATGACCTGAGGCAGCTGACCCCTTGTGGTCAAGAAGGCCCTGGAAGGGCTGAAGGGCGTGAGCCGAACAGAGGTGAGCTTCCGCGATAGGGAGGCACGCGTAACCTTCGATCCGGCCCAGGTGACGGTGGACCAGTTGATCGAGGCCGTGAACCGGGCCGGATTCCGGGCGGCGCTCAAGGCCGGGAGTGCGAACTAGGTATCGCCGGGCCGACGGTTCCTCCGCATATCCGGACCTGGCCGACTACTCACACAGGGAAAGCCGAACGGATGGCGCGCTACCGGGCGAACCCCACTGAGATGGCAATGACGGCATAGAGGCCGGCAGATTCAGCTCTCTAGCCGCTTCATCATCACCGCCGTTTCCACGCTCTGCGCGAGGTGCTCCAGATCGACGGGTTTGGTGACGTAGTCGAACGCCCCACGCGCCAGCGTTCGTTGAGCGAGGGCGGCGTCCGACGTGCCACTGACCATGATGACCTTCACGGCGGGCGCGACGGCCTGGATCGCAATCAGGGGTCCGCCCCCGAGAGGCCGGGCATTTCGATGTCCTCCACGACGGCCCGCAGGGCATCGGCTCCGCTCGAGACGCCCCGGACTATGTAGCCCTTGAGCGTGGCAAATTCACTCAACATCTCACGCATGTCCGAGTCGTCGTCCACGACAAGCACCCGCCCCTGTGACCCTCCGCGCGGCGCGAATCTCGGTGCGGTGCCCGGATCGGGCTCGGTAGTTGGCACTGTACCGGCGCGAGACGTATTCGACCCGGTGAGGGCCGCCAGAAGATCGGGCAGAGCCACGGGCTTCGCGAGGACCGCTCGAACGCCGAGTAAGGACGCCTGACGGTGCAGGTCGGTGTCCGTCTCACCAGTGACGACGACCACCGTGATTGCCGGATCGAACTCGACGATTCGTTTCAAAGCGTCGATCCCGCCGAGCCTCGGCATTGCGAGATCCAGGATGATCGCGTGGGGGCGCGTGCGTTTGACCTGGAGAAGCGCCTCGAGCCCGTCCTTTGCCTCAAGCACGTGAAAGCCTTGGAGGCGGATGTACTCACTTAGTACGACACGCAACTCGGGATCATCGTCGACGACGAGCACGGTCTGCGGGGCGGCGCGCTGAGAAATGGCCTGCTCCCTGGAGTTAACTGGCGCTCGACCGCACGGGGAAGTCGGCACCGATCGCCGGCATCGTCAACCGGAAGGTGGTTCCGGCGCCCTGGCGGCTCTCGACGGTGATCGTCGCGCCGGGTTGCTGCTCCACGAGCGATCGAACGATCGAGAGTCCGATCCCGGTCCCCTCCGCTTTGGTGGTGTAGAACGGCGCCCAGATTTGGGAGAGGGCGTCTGGCGGAATGCCAGGCCCCGTGTCCGTGACCTCCGCGACGATCGACGCGGCGCTAACATCGGTCTCACAGGCTTTGAGCGTCAACTGCCCGCCACCGGTGTCCACCATGGCCTGCACGGCGTTCATCGACAGGTTCACGAAGACCTGCATGAGCGCGCTTCGGTCACCGACCACTCTCTGCAGCCTGGGCGGCACTTGGACGACGATGCTGATCTCATGCTTCCGAGCCTCGTAGGCGAGCACTTCGCTCGTCGCCCTCAGTAACTCGCCCAGATCGAGCGGCGTGGGGTCCGGCTTGGCCGGCTTGGAATACGTCGAGAGGCCCTCCATGATCCGCCGCATCCGCTCCGCGGCCTCCTCGAACTGAGCGAGGGTACGAGTGAGGAGGTCGAAGGTCGGCGCCTGCCCCGGGGCCATCTTGAGCCTGAGAATTTCGATGCGACCCGCAATGACGCTCAGCGGGTTTCTGAGTTCATGGGCGACCCCCGCCGCGAGGCGCCCGAGCGCGGCCATCTTCTCGCTCCGCACCAATTCGGCCGCGGCCCTGGCGCGCTCGGCGGTTCGCTGTTCCACGGCCTCTGCCATCTCGTCAAAGGATCGAGCCAAGTGACCCAGTTCGCTATCGTCGCCGCCAAGCCCGGTTCGAGCCCCGAGGTCCCCGGCCGCCAGGCGCTCTGTGGCCGCCGTCAGGGCTTCGGTGCGACGCAGCACGAGTCGCTCCGCGAGCATGCGCGCGGCCACCAGCGCTCCCACGACGACAAGACCCAGCAAGACAAGATTGCGGACAAGCGCGCGGTTTGATCCAGCCAGCGCCACAGATCGGGGAACGCCGACCGCAAGGTAGACCTCTCCGGCGTCGGGCGCGGCCGACAAGCGCGTGAGTCCGTACAGTCGAGGCACACCGTCCAATCCCGCCCCCGCAGCGGTGCCCTCGCCGCGCCTTGCCAAGATGGCTTGTGCGAGGGGGGCGTCCGCGATCTGCTTACCGACCCACTCGTCTCCTTCAGGGTGATAGGCCAGAATGACGCCGGCCTGATCGATCACGAGCAGCGTAGAGCCTTGCGGCAACTGGGCGTCGGCGGCTAGGTGATTGAGGTTCCGGAGATCCAGTCCGATCACCACGACGGCGCTCACAGTGCCGCGGGCATCGACCGCAGGGTACGCGATGACGATGGCCGCTTTCCGGCTAATCCGGCCGATCAAATACCCACTCATAGCGACGTCGCGGGTGGTCAGCGCGCGCTGGAAGTATTCGCGATCCCGAAGGTTGATCGGCCCTGCAGGGGGTACCGCACTGCACACCACGTCGCCGGTCGGTGCCGCCACAGAAATGTTCACGTACCCGGGCGTTCGGCTGAGGAGCTCCGCCAGCAGCGGACGGCACGCGGTCGCGTCGAGCGCCCTCACGGCGGGGAGCTGCGCCAGGATGAAAGCCAACTGGCGCGCGCCTTGGAACACATCGTTTTGTTCGGAGGCCGCGATCCGGGCGATCCGGAGCGCCTCTTCCTGGGCCACGGCCACGGCGGCGCGCCGATGCTCCAGGTGGGTATACAGCGTCAGCGCGAACGCGGGAAGCACCGCCACGAGGACCAAGACCAGGAGCCGGGATCGGAGGCTCGCGAGTCGCTTCATGCCGGGTTATGAACATCGTAATCCAGGCGGTGGCAAAAGACCTAAATGCAGGCCTAACCGGGTGGTTCTAATGGGGGCGGTGGTGCGGCCTTTCCCTCTGAAACCTTGTTAGCGGTCATGGTCGGTTGAGTTCCTCCCGATACCTTGGCGCAGCCCGCCGCTACGTGGAAGACGCAAAGAGCTCCAGCTCATGGCCGTCGAGATCCTCGAAGTAGAGGGACGTGCCCGGTATCCAATCGTGGGAGATTGGCCCTCGGGTCGGCACGCCGCATTCGCGGAGGACAGTCGCCGCCCGTTCGAGATCAGACTCGTCCACCGTGAAGGCGAAGTGGTACCTCGGGAACTCACTGTCGTGCTCTTGAAGCACGACCATCCCGGCGGCACCCCCGGCTCGAAGGAACAGCCACTTTCTGCGTTCGTCTCGAAGGCCGACCGCGAGAGCGAGAACATCTCGGTAGAACGTCTCGGCTCTCTGGAGTCGTCGCACAGGAATCGCGACCTCGTAGAGACCTCGGATCAACAGCATCGCTCGCCTCCGAAGACCACACTTCGAGTCAGGCGCCTTCGGACACTACGAGCGCCGAGGGGCTGCCACCTGAACTTTGTGGCTGGTGGGAGCTGAGGTCACGTTCAATCACGACGAAGCAGTATCGGAGGGAGGCCTACCATGGCGAAGGTGCTCAGGTGCGGCGGTCATTACTTCGGCTTCGTCCTTTCCTTCAATGACCGCATGGCAGCCCGGCATCAAGTCCCGGTCCGCTTCCGAAAGCCAAACCTATCGTTACCACTGCTCGCAGGCCGTAAGGGATTTCCCGCTCAGGCGAGGTCTATGGCTGCACTACTGCCAGAGCGTGGCCGTCCGGATCCCGGATTAAAAGCCCCTTCGTGAACCCGAGCGCTCTGTCGGCTGGGGCCACAACGCCTGGCGACAGCATCGCACAGGGGCTGCCGCGGATCCCTCGCGCCACCGCCTCGGCGTCTTGGCTGACCAAAGTCGTCTGCCAGTGGGCAAGATCGTTGGCGCGAGCATCGGCCGGCACCGGCCGCCCGTCCCGCGGGGTCAAATACTCTAGGAACTCGAAGCCAGGACCGGCCTGCGCCCGGAGCGTCGTGATGCGGAGGCGCGCGCCAAAAACGTTGTTCAGGCGCTCTTGCTCGGGTCCATAGTTCTCGCTCTCGCCAACCACTCGGAGGCCGAGCGTGTCCCGGTAGCAGCGGAGGCTCTGCGCCGTGTCGCTGACGACGATCGCCGTGTGGTCGATGCCGAGGAAGAGGCGATCGCTCGGCTGGTGCCACTTCAGATCCCCCTTGCCCCCCGGGAACCACAAGATCTCAAGCGGGTGGCCGTCCGGATCCTTGAAGTAGAACGCGCGGATCCCGCCCGCATTCGCGTTCCAGTCTGGCAGGCGCTGAGGCGCTAGCGAGGCGTGCTCGACGCGATGCTGGCGAAGCGACGCATATGCGCGATCCATGTCGCTCACGATGATCGCGATGTGCTGAAACCACCGGTCGTGGCTCCTTGAATCGACCGGGACCGGCCGTCCTCGCGGCGTGAGGTACTCCGTCAGCTCGATTGCTTCATCGCCCAGGCGCATCCGTACGACGCGCATCCGAAGTCTGAAGACCCCCTGGAGGCGCTCGTAGTCCTCCCCCACTGCCTCCACATCCGAGACCTTTTCGAACCTCAGGACGCCCGAGTAGAACTCGATCGAGCGCTCCATGTTCCCAACCGTCATCCCGACAGGGCCGACCGCCCGAATCAGCCCGGCTGGCTGCGCGTCCAGGGCCCGTTCCGGCGGAACCCCGAGGCCGACAGCCAGGAGCACCAGGACCCCCGCGAGCATCCGTTTCGCCGTCCTCACGACTCCTCCATTCTCTCCCCGGAGGCTCCGCGTTACTTGAGCCGCGCGAGCAAGTGATCCCCGACGCGGAGCGCGTTGGCCATGACCGTGAGCGCCGGGTTGACCGCTCCGCTCGAGGCGAAGAAGCTCGCGTCCACCACGTAGAGGTTGTCCACTTCGTGGGCCTTGCAGTTCGCGTCCAGCGCAGAGGTCTTCGGGTCGCGCCCGAAGCGGATCGTTCCGTTCTGGTGAGCGACGCCCGCCAGTGGAATGCGCTGGCCGAGATAAAGGCTCCGCGCGAACAGGCCTTCATGGCACTCGTGGCCATGGACGCGACACTTGGTCTGCTGCTTCATCAGATTCTTGAGCTTCTCGATCAAGCGTCCGTGCCCCTCCTCGTTGTTCGGCTGGTAGCTGAGGACGATGTTGCCGGCCCGGTCGAGGGTGACGCGGTTGTTCGGGTCGGGGAGATCCTCGGAGGTGAGCCAGAAGTCCAACGAGTGCTTGGCCATGAGCTCGAGCGTCCAGCCCGGCGCGATCGCCGGCGCGCCGGCCTTGAGCGTGTCCCCGTCGAGCTTCCCGACAAAGGAGATGTGGCCCATCGGGAACTCCCACTCCTTCGAGCCGAAGTAGAAATCGTTCAGCGCGAGCGTCTTCTGGAAGACCGTCGGGTTGGGACACTTGGAGAGGGCCATGAGCACCGAGTTGACATGGCCCATGTAGTGGCGCCCCACGACGTCCGAGCCGTTGGCCAGGCCCTGCGGGTGCTTGTCGTTGGCCGAGCGCAGCAGGAGCGCCGCCGAGTTGATGGCGCCGGCCGACACGACGACGATGTCGGCCGAATACGCCTCGGTGGCGCCCTCACGCTCGACGATCACCCGCTGCACGTCACGGCCTGAGGGACTGGTCTCGAGACGCGAGACGTACGCGCGCGTCAGCAGCGTGACGTTGGAATGCTCGAGAGCGGGGTCGACGCAGAGCACCTGGGCGTCCGCCTTCGCATAGACGAGACAGGGATGTCCGTCGCACGTCTCGCAGCGAATGCAGCGGCTGGCTCGGGGGTTCCGCTCGTCCAGCATCACCCCAAGGGGGACGTGGAACGGCTTGAGCCCCAGACGGGCGAAATCGTCGCTGAGCTGCTGAATACGCGGCTCATGACTGACCGGAGGATGCGGATAAGGAGCACTGGCCGGCGGATCCGTGGGATCCTCTTCCCGGCGGCCGTGCACCTGGTAGAGATGCTCGGCCTGCGAGTAATACGGCTCCAAGTCCTCGTACGAGATGGGCCACGCCGGCGAGAGGCCGCCCCAATGCTTGATCTCCCAAAAGTCCTCCCGGCGGAGGCGGAACAGCGCGGCGCCGTAGAACTTGGTGTTGCCGCCCACCCAGTAGTTGGTGTGCGGGTGGAGCTCTCGACCCTCCGCGTCGCGCCATACTTCCTTGGTGTTGTATTTCCCCTCCAGGTTGACCGCCTTCGTACTCCAGTTGTCCTTCTCCCGTGGGACGTAGTCGCCCCGCTCTAGGAGCAGGATACGTCTACCCGAGGGGGCGAGACGATGCGCCAGCGTCCCACCCCCCGCTCCGGTCCCGATGACGATGACGTCGAAGTGTTGAACAGCCGCCATAGAAACCCTCCCCTAAGCTCCGCGAGCGGAGCGACCGATCAAACGAGCCAGCGAATCAGCCGCGCGAGACGGTTACCGCCTGCAGCCGCCCGGTCAAGCGGAGGCGCGAGGAACGCGTCCACACCGAAGCTGCGGCCGGCGTCCGTCAACAGGAAGAGGACCGGGAACATGATCAGCATCGTGTAGGTCCAGCCCCACTCGTGTGGCACGCTCAGGATGCCGATCGTGATGTTGGCGGCCATACCGATCGCCACCACGGAGGCGAGCCGTGTGCCGAGCCCGAGGATCAATGTCGCGCCGATGAAGGTCTCAGTGATCAGCACCATCCATCCGAAAAAGGTCCAGTGCGGGATCATGACGTTGACCAGGAAGGCTTTGTGAGCGGCCACAGTGGGATATTGGATCTGCTGCTGCACCCAGTACCAGAGCCCTCCACCGGACTTCCGGCCAAAGTCGTCCGACGGCACCTTCCAGCCCGACTGCTGCCACCAGAGGTAGCCGTAGAGGATGCGCGCCAGCCCGAGGGGCCAGAGCGGCGCGATCGCCCGGAACCAATCAAGGCGGCCTTGCTCCCCTCTCGGCGTCTCCTGGCCGTTTCGAAGGGACTCAGTCACGGGCGTTTTGGTCTGTAGTGCTGTCGGCATCGCCTTACCTCCAGGCCTCGCGCTTCAGTGGGCGCGGGCGCCGTAGCTGCACCGGAAAATGCAGCGCTGCGGGTTGTCGTGGTGAAGCTTGGCGCAAAGGACCCTCTGCAACCCTTGAGTGGCCACGTATAGCTGCGCCGCGGCGAGCATACCGAGGAGCGGCGCGGTGAAGTAGATCCAGAGCGCCGTCCACACCTGGGCGTATATGGCCGAGCCCACGGTGCGAGCGGCGTTCATGCTCATTCCCGACAGGGGCGCCTCGAAAACGATGTAGCTCGCGACGAGCGCGCCCGCGCACAGCCCGGTGAACTGGTTGAGGCCGGGCCGGTTGGAGACGGTCAGGACCACGATCATGAGAAAGAACGAAATGAGAAACTCCGCGACGAACGCGACCCCGGCGCCGCCCAGCCCCGGGACCGTGGCCGCGTAACTCACGGTAGGATGCGCGAGCCACGCGTCGAGCACAGCCGCGCCGACACCGACTCCAACGATTGCGCCGACGAACTGAGCCGTCACGTAGAAGAACGCGTCCCAGGGTGTGACCTTGCCCAAGCGCCAGAAGGTCAGCGTAACCGACGGATTGAGATGAGCACCTGACCGTTGTCCCCAGGGCGAGTAAATGAGCCCCACGGCTGTCAGCCCCATCGCGAGCCCCATGGGAATCCGCCGCACGAAGGGGTCCGTCACCGTCTGCCGGACCGGTGAGTTCGGGTGCTCCAGCAGGGTGACGAACAGGCACGCCGAAAGCATGAAGAGCCCAAGGCCGAGGGCCTCGATCAGGTATTCGGGCCAGTGCTGGAGCACGGCGGTGAGCGCGCGCGATCGAGGTGTGACGAGGGATGCCGCCACGTCAGGATGATCGCCCACCCGTATCTCGACCTCGACTCTCATCGCTCTGACTCTAAGGTCAAACTGATTCGCGGATGACTGGGCTAGCCACCGCTCTGCTGGAGCAGCTTCGCCACCAGTCCCGTCCAGCCGGTCTGATGGCTCGCGCCGATGCCAGCGCCGTTGTCGCCGTGGAAGTATTCGTACAACCAGACAAGATCCCGCCAGTGGGGGTCGGTCTGGAACTTGGCGACGCCCCCGTGGACCGGCCGCCGCCCGTCCGGCCCTCGCAGGAAAACGCTGGTCAGGCGTCGGGAGAGCTCCGCCGCTATGTCCCAGAGGGTCGAGCGCTGACCCGATCCGGTTGGGCACTCGATCTGGAGGCTGGGGCCGTAGAAGTGGTCGAACTTCTGAAGGGCCTCGATCAGCAGATAGTTGATGGGAAACCAGATCGGTCCGCGCCAGTTGGAGTTTCCGCCGAAGAGACTCGTGCTCGATTCTGCCGGCTCGTAGTCCACGCGGTGTTCATTGCCATCGATGACGAGCCTATAGGGATGATCACGGTGGAACTGTGAGATGGACCGAATTCCGTAAGGCGAGAGGAACTCACGCTCGTCGAGCATCAGCCGCAAGACCTGGGGCAGCTTCTCGCGGCTCACGATAGACAAGAGCCGGCGCTCCCCACCCCCGGGCTGATCCATCGCCTCGAGGTGCTCGCGGAACTCCGGGCGGTTCCGGACGAACCACTCCAGGCGGCGTTTGAAACCGGGGAGCCGGTCGACAACATCCGGCTCCAGGGTCTCCACCGCGAGCAACGGAATGAGCCCGACCAGGGAACGCACTTTCATGTACTGGCGCTCGCCGCTGGGGAGATGGAGGACGTCATAGAAGAAGCCGTCCTCGTCGTCCCAGAGGCTCATCTCCGAGCCCCCCCGGTTGTCCATGGCGTGAGCGATCTGGACGAAGTGCTCGAAGAACTTGGAGGCGACGCCCTCGTAGGCGGGATTCTCCCGCGCCAGCTCCAAGGCGATCGCCAGCATGTTGAGGCTGAACATCCCCATCCAGCTCGTCCCGTCAGACTGCTCGATGTGCCCCCCGGTGGGGAGGGACGCTGACCGGTCGAAGACGCCGATATTGTCGAGCCCCAGGAAGCCCCCCTGGAAGACGTTCATACCCTCGGCGTCCTTCCGATTCACCCACCACGTGAAGTTCAAGAGGAGCTTGTGGAACACGCCCTCGAGGAATTCCCGATCGGGTCGCCCGGTCCGCTTTCCGTCGATCTTGTAGACGCGCCACGCCGCCCAGGCGTGGACCGGCGGGTTGACGTCACCGAGCGCCCACTCGTAGGCCGGGATCTGGCCGTTCGGGTGCATGTACCACTCGCGCAGGAACAGGATCAGCTGTCCCTTCGCGAACTCCGGGTCCACCAGGGCCAGCGTGATGGTGTGGAAGGCCAGGTCCCAGGCGGCGTACCAGGGGTACTCCCACTTGTCGGGCATCGAGATGATGTCGTCGTTGTAGAGGTGTGTCCACTCGCGGTTGCGCCCGTGCTGCCGTTCCGACGGCGGTGGCGGCTGAGTGGGGTCGCCATCGATCCAGCGGCGGACATCGAAGTGGTACCACTGCTTCGACCAGAGCATCCCGGCCAGCGCCTGGCGCATCACGCCCCTGGCGTCGTCGGAGAGCTTCGCAGGGATCACAGTGGCGTGGAACTCCTCCGCCTCCTGCGCTCGCTGCGTGACCAGGGTGTCGAAGCGTTTCCCGAACGGCGACTCTCGGAGTTCCCGATCCACGAGCCGCAGCCGGACCACCTTGCTCTCCCCAGGCCCTACGACCATCCGGTAATGGGCAGCTGCCTTCGTTCCTTCCTGGGCGGGGTTCACGGCTCCCGCCTGCCCCTGGACGACGTACTCGTGGAAGGCGTCCTTGACGAAGGCACCCGGGTTCTCGACCCCGTGGAGGCGGCGGAGATTCGTGTCGTTCTCCGTGAACAGCATTGCGGGATCGCCGTCGCAGTACAGCCGGTAGGGCTGTCCCAGATCCGCGTGCTCGACGAGGATGCACGCCTTCCCGCCCGCCGCCGTAAGACGGAGCCGCGGTCGCACCGCCCCGGGTTCCCACGCCCACGTGTTTCGGCACCAGAGAGTGGGCAGGAGATGCAAGGGCGCGGCGTCCGGTCCGCGGTTAGTGACAGTAATGCGAATCAGAAGGTCGTCGGGCGCTCCCTTCGCGTACTCGGTGACGACGTCGAAGTAGCGATCCTCCTCGAAGACCCCGGTGTCAACGAGCTCGAACTCGGGGTCACGGCGGCCGCGCCGCTGGTTCTCCTCGACGAGCCACGCGTAGGGAAACTCGCCCTGCGGATACTTGTAGAGACCCTTCATATAGGAGTGTGTCGGCGTGGAGTCGAGGTAGAAGTAATAGTCCTTGACGTCCTCGCCGTGGTTTCCCTGTGAGCCGGTGAGGCCGAAAACCCTCTCCTTGAGAATCGGGTCCTTCTCGTTCCACAGCGCGAGCGCGAAGCAGAGCCGCTGGTGATTGTCCGAGATCCCGAGGAGCCCGTCCTCTCCCCAGCGATAGGCGCGGGACCGCGCGTGGTCATGCGGGAAGTAGTCCCACGCCGTCCCGTGGGGGGAGTAGTCCTCACGGACCGTTCCCCATTGGCGCTCCGACAAGTAGGGTCCCCACCGCCGCCAGTGGGCTGTGCGGGCCTGTGCCTCTGCGAGCCGTCGCTCTTCCGCCGTCATGGCCCCGCCCTCCGTCTGTTTCCTATGCAAGGTCGGCAACCTCGCAGAACACCTTGATCGCACCCTTGGCCGTGGTGAGCTCGTCGAAGAGCTCGCGGTAGTTCTCGAGTCCCTTCACGGGATGGGTGAGGAGCCGCGTGAGCCACCCCGCATACTCCGCCTCGGCCTGCGCCATGTCGCGGACGCCCAGCTCGAAGTACTCGCGGTTCGCGTTGACCGTGCCGACCATGACCTTGTTGCCGAGCACGAATTCCAGGTTGATCTTGTCGGCAGGCACTTCCACCTTGCGGTCCCCGCCGGTCACGCTGGAGAGTACGAGCACGCCGTTCTTGCCGAGGCCCTGCAGGCAGTCGAACACGATGGGCGAGTAGCCCGTGGCCTCAAAGATCAGATCGAACGGCCCGTAGTTCCGGGCGCCGTCGAGGATCGGCACGTCGGCCGTGGATTCATAACGCGCGCCGATGGCCTGGATCAGGTCCGCGTTGCGGTAGGGCTTCCGGCTCAGCCCGAAGGTCGTCACCTGGAGACCCCGCAGCCGAAGAACGAGGGTCGCCAGGAGACCGATCGTCCCGGCGCCCATGACGGCCGCGCGCCGGGGGCGCCACACCCGGAGCCGTCGCTGGATCTCGTAAGCCTGCGCGATCCCCTTCTCCACGACTGTCATGGGTTCGAGGAGGACCCCAACTTCTCGGAGTCCCCGCGGGACCTTCACGATGAACTCCGCGTCGTCGACGTAGTACTCAGTTAGAAACCCGTGGCGCAGGTTGATGCCGCGCTCGAAATAGGTGTCGTCCGTGGTCATGTCGTTAGTCCCGATCAGGTCGTAGATGCTCCCGCCGGGGCGACGGACCGTGGCCACGACGTAGTCTCCCGGCCGCACCTCCGTTACGTTCGATCCCACGGCCTCGACCTGGCCGAAGCCTTCGTGGCCGATGACCAGGAATTCGAATCCAGCAGGAGGGGCGCCATACTCGGCCGCATTGATCTCCTTGTCCGTCCCGTCGACACCGACACGCAGAACCTTGACGAGGACGCCGCGACCCCCGGGGATCTCGTCGACTGAGGGCTTCGGCAGATCGGCGAGATGGACGCTGTTAGGTTTGCCAGGAACGACGGCGACCGCTTTCATAAGCGTCCTCCAGCATCGGAGTTGTTTCAGGTTCGGCCGATAGCCTCATCGGTTGAGGAAGTCGCGGAGACGCTGCCTGACTTCCGGCGGCATCTCGACCCGGTTGACCTTCGCTGCGAGCTCCGCCGACCGTTTGTAAGTCACCAGGTAGACGCGACACGGTTCGCATACGCGCAGGTGGGCCTCGAGTTGCGCTAACACGTCCGGCGTCAGGGTCGCGTCGAGGTAGTCGGACAGGACGTCGATGGCCTCGCGGCAGTTCATCAAGCCGTGGCCGGTTGCCAGCCGAGCCGCGCCTGGGCCTCATGGACACGCACGGGATCGCCGAGATCGGTCCAGCCGACGCCGCTCACCGGCAGGACGGCGAGGCTCTCGGCGCAAGCCTGGAAGACATGCCGGGATAGGTCAGTCGACGGCAGGCGCGCGTAGACGGAGCGCGCCGTGTCCTCCTCCCACGGCGTGCCGAGCCGTGCCCGGAGCGGCGCGAAAGCGTCGTAAAGCTGCGACGTCGCGCGGCGGATCAGCTGCTCAAGCGTCGACGGGCGTGCGACCACGACGAAGCAATTCCAGAGGCAGCCCGCCGCTTCGAGGCGCTCGGCGACCGGCCGCGACGGCTTTTCCCAGAAGCGGCGGACGTGATAAATGGGCCACGACCACTGGCCCAGGATCAGCTCCGCGGGCTCGATCCAGCCGTACTCCACCTCCGGCCGGTCGGGCGCGATCCCGAGCAGGACGACGACTTCGGGCCGAGCGCCGACGGCCTCCAGCGCGCACTCGACACGCGCCATGAAGGCCGCGCCGTCGGAGACGTGGTGATCGCTCGGGAGCATCACGACCGGTTCCGTCGGCGCGATCCCAGCGAGACGCGACACGGCGTACAGGACCGCCGGCGCCGTCCCGCGATTCTCTGGCTGCACGATGATCGAGCGCGGTGGAGCGTCCGCGAGCGCGGGCAGGTAGAAGCGCTCGTGATGGCGGGTCACGACCGTGAGGAGACGCTCGGGCGCTATCAGCGCTCGTGCGCGTCGGCGCGTCTGCTCCAACAAGGTGTCGTCGCCGATCAGCCGGCAGAATTGCTTGGGGCGCTCGTCACCCGTCAGCCGGCGCGTGAGCGAGGCAAGCCGCGCGCCGTCGCCGCCGGCCAAGATGATCCCGGAGTACCCACTCATCGCTCGCCCTCTGTGGGACGCGGGGAGTCGTCGGTCGTCATTGCCATCACGAGCTCACGATTGGCCACATCAGTAGGACACCGCAAGCCGTCCGCCGGGTTCGTTTGTGTCTTCAGCACGCTAGACCTGACAGGCCAACACTTCGGCCCAGCGCGCCGGCGGAATCTTCAGCGCCGCATCCACGACCCGGGGATCGAACTGCTTACCGGCATTGTCGCGCAGGATGCCGAGAGCCTCCGCGAGCGGATGCGCGCGTCGATAGGGCCGGTCATGCGTCATCGCATTCAAAGCATCCACCACCGCAAAAATCCGCGCCGTCAGCGGAATCGCCTCTCCCGTGAGGCCGTGAGGGTACCCGGACCCGTCGTAGCGCTCGTGATGGCCACCGACCACGTCGAGCGCAGGCGTAAGCAACGGTACCGTCTCGAGAAGCTCCACGCCCCACTCCGGATGACGCTGGACGATCTTCCGCTCGTCCGGTGCCAGCTGCTCCGGCTTTTGTAGGACAGCCTCAGGAACCCGGATCTCACCTATGTCGTGCAGGAGAGCGCCGAGCTCCAACGCCTCGCGCTGCGTCGCGGATAGCTCCAGGTGCTCGGAGACGATTGCCGACGCGTCCGCGAGCCGTCGAAGCGATCCGGTCGCCTCTCCCCGCGCCTCCAGGGCGCGAACCAGAACCTCCGTCATGCTGCGGTGAGACACGTTGAGCCGCTCCGCCATGAGGTGAAGCACGTTGCCCAGCATGCCGATCTCGTCGCGAGCGGCGATGCGCACACGAGTTGAGAAGTGCCCCTCGACGATGCTGCGGGCCAGGCCCGAGAGCTGAACGACGGGCCGCGTGATCTGCCGCGCCAGCAGAACGCCAGCGATGAGCGCGAGCACGGCTCCGGCCAGCGAGTGCAGGTAAAATCGCCTGCGGACGGCGGCGAGCTCGCCGAGGTAGACGTCGACCCGGAAGTCCACGTCCAGCGCGGCGACGGTCTGGCCGGCTGAGTTCTTGACAGGAGCAAAGGCCGTGATCCAGGTGCCCGACGAGCTCACGTAGATGCCGGTGTAGGCTGGGACGCCCTCCGTCAGGACCCGGCGCAGAATCGGCTGGATCTCGGGGGCCAGCCGATACTCGAGACCCACAGGCGCCAGACCGTTACTGATGACTGCGAAGCGGGCGGTGGCCCCCTGGACATCGGTGAGCGTGTAGACGGCATCACCCAGTCGATTCGTCTCCTGGATGCGCACGAGCTCACGCCGGAGCCTCGCGTAGTCGGGCGTGTCGCTCCGTGCGGCAGCGACGACCGCCTGGTGCAGGTCGCCGTCGACCAGGAGGGCTCCGGTGCGACCGATGTTCAGCAGCAGCGAGCCGAGCGACTGGCGCAGCCACTGCTCCTGCGCTCGATACTGCAGAAAGCCGCTGAGCAGAACCGCGATTGCCGTGAGGAGGAAGAAGCTCGCCCCGAGTCGCCAGGCGAGCCGGCGCCAGATTGGAAGATTCGTCATGGACGTCCTCGCGTCATGCGGCATGCTCGCTGTCGACTCTCAACTCAGAGACGTCACGCTCGAAGAACAACTCGACCGTCCAGTCGAGCACCACGCGGAAGCGAGACGCGAGCGTCGGCAGCTTGAGCATGTACACGGTTTTCCACAAGAACCACGCGGGAAAGCCGGTGAGCTTGATCCCGCGGAGATCGGCGACGGCGGTGCGGCGGCTCAACGGCACCATCTCGCCGAGCAGCCGGAAGTCGAACGGTCGTCGCGCGCGCCCGGTGAGTTCCGCGACGAGCTGCTCCGCGAGTGCGCGACCCTGGCGGAGTGCCACTTGGGCTGTCGCCGGGTAGAGTTCCTTCGAGTGGGGATCACGCTGCGCAGCGTTGTCGCCGAGCGCGTACACTCCAGGCGCACCCTCCACCTCGAAGAACTCGTTGACCGTTAGTCGGCCGTCGCGCGCCTTGGGCAGGGCGAGATCGCCGACGACCTCGTTGACGCGGTTACCGGCCGTCCAGATCACGCACTGGCTCGGGATCAGGCGGCCGTCGGCGAGCGACAGGCCCTCAGGCGACACGTTCGTGGCGCGCGAGGTCTCGATCTCGATCCCGCGCCGCAGGAGCTGCTCCTTGGTGTACGCGGCCAGGTTCGTCGCCGTCTGTGGAAGAATCGCGCTTCCCACCAGCACGAGGCGGACCATGTCAGCGGCAAGCGAAGGGTAGTGGCGAATCAGGATTCCCCGCGTCAGCTCTTCGAGCGCCGCCATGAGCTCGGTGCCGGCGTGTCCGGCACCGACGACGACGAAAGTGAGCAGCTTTCGGCGCGTCCACGGGTCCTCGGTCAGCGCGGCGGCCTCGAACAGGTCGATGACGTGATTCCGGATCTGGACCGCGTCGCCGGCGGCCTTGAACGTGAGCGCGTGCTCCGCGACTCCCGGCACCACCGCGACGTTGGGGCGCGCGCCCAGCGCCAGGATCAGCCGATCGTACTGAACCTCCTGCCGGAGCGAGGACCGGCTGTGGCGCGCGACCAGCTTGTGACGCCCGAGATCAATGGCTTCGACAAGCATCTCGCCGAACTCTATGCCCCACGCGCCGCAGAGGGGACGGACCGGGTAGACGACGTGCCGCGCCTCGACCGCGCCGGTCGCCGCCTCGGCGAGCATCGGTGTGAAGAGGAAAAAGTTTCGGTTGCTGATGAGGGTGATATGGACGGGCAGGGCGCCCGCACACCGCTTCGCCAGCTCGACGGCGGTCGTGACGCCGGCGAACCCCCCACCCACGATGACAACCCGCGGCGCGAGCGACGTCGAGCGCCGAGCCAGAACACGGCCGATCGCGTGACGTTCCGCCATACTCCCTGAGACACTGAGGGGACGGGTCCGGATTCGCGGGAGCGCTCCCGCTCGTCGGGATCCGCCGGTCCCCTACACCTCATCCTGCTCCAACGACACGCAGGTGGCGAGCGTCAATGTCGGCATCGGCAAGGCGCAGAGCACTGCGATCTACCAGCGGCCTAAGAGGGAGTTCGAGGACGAGATCAAGGCCGGTCGATGCCGGCAAGGTGATCGGGGCAATCGGGGTCAGCGAAGACATCTCGCAAGTTTCGACGCGATCGCGATCGCCGGCGCGACCGCGCTCTCAGATAGTTTGCAGGTTCGGGAAACTTCAGCTCGCCGCTTCACGCCTTCGAGTGGTCAGGTGCCTCTGTCGCCGATCGGTTCCGATTCCCGCGGCAGCGCCGGGCGCGCTCAGATGGCCAGACGCATCGCCCGGGCCGGTTCCGATCGCCCAGCGCGCTCGGTCCCGCCCCCGAAGTAATCGATGTAATGGTCGATCACGCGCGGTTCGTCGGCGAGGAGCGCCGCGAGGTAAAGAATCGAGCCGGCGAAGTCGAGTATCGGCGCGTGGCTGGTGATCATCGCTGGGTTCCTCCTGCCTCTGGGACACGGGCGGCGGATGTGAGGATTCTCTCGGGAGAGGCCGCGATCAGGCGAGGATCCGGGTGAGCTGCTCGCGCAGGACCATACGGGCTCGATGCAACCGGGACTTCACCGACGAGACCGACTCGTCGAGGAGGGCGGCGACCTCCTCGTTCGAGAGCTCCTCGACGTCCCGCAAGACGAGCACAGCGCGGTAGTGGTCCGGCAGGCTGTCGATCGCCCGCTCGAGCATGCGACGCCGCTCGTCGCAGAGGAGCTCTTCCTCAGGGTTCTGTGACCAGTCAGCGAGGAGGTACGTGCGATCGCCGGCTCGATGGCCGTCCGTCTCGAAGGTCGGCAGGAGCTCCTCGAGGGCCGTCTCGACCTCCTGGCGCCTGCCACGGCGCTTGTTCAGCGCCGCGTTCGTGGCGATGCGGTAAATCCAGCTCCCAAGGGCGGATCGCCCTTCGAACGATGCGCCCTTGCGCGCCAGCGTGAGAAGCACGTCCTGCAGAACCTCCTCGGCGTCGGCCTGATTCCGCGTGACGCCGAACGCCAGCCGGTAGATCATAGGGCCATAGCGCTCCGCGAGCGCCTTGAGGGCACCCAACTCGCCGCGGCGCAACGAGGCGAGGAGATCGAAATCCGCGGCGGCCGAGTCGATCGCCTGGCTCATCGTCAGCCCTTGAGCTGCTCGGCCACGAACGGCGAGCAGTTGACGAGCGCCACGGCCCGCGCTCTCAGCCGCTGCAGGAATTCCACGCCGTCGCGGTCGACGAACGAGACCCCACCGAGATCGACGCTCAGCGTGCCGCCGACACTCAGGATCCGCTCGCAGGACCGGCTGAGCTCGTCCACCCACGGGCCGACGACCCGGCCGGCTAGCTCGAGAGTCGCGGTGCCGTCCTTCCGGTCGAGGAGCTCGATCCTGAGCACGCCTCTCGACTAGAGCAAGCACCGTGCTAGGCGTCTCAGCGCGGGATGTTGGTCTGGAAGTCCTGAAAATTCCGATACCATCAACGCTGCGACCGGAAGAAGGAGACCCGGCGCGCCACGAAAATCCGTGGGGCGCCACGAGCGAGCGGGGGCCGACTACGAAGCTCGGGGGTTCGAGCGCCTGATCCCGAGCTTCTCCATCCGGCTGCGCAGGGTGTTGGGATGCATCTCGAGGATCTTCGCCGCCCCCCTGGGTCCTTCGATGACCCCGTCGGCCCTCTCCAGCGCGGCCACGATGTGAGCCCGCTCGGTCTCCTCCAGGGCGGCGGCGAGCCCCGAGGCGGCGGACTTGGCGACAGGCCGGACGGGCTCCGCGTAGCGTTCAACGCCCGGCCCGGACCCGAGGCGGGTCGGGGCGGGAAGGAGATCCCTGTCCAGCTCCAGCGCCGGACCCCGCGAGAGCACGACGGCCCGCTCGATGACGTTCTGCAGCTCCCGGATGTTGCCCGGCCACGGATAGCTCACGAGCCGGTCCATCGTCTCCGAGGCGATCGTGTCGACCTGGCGGCCGAACCGCTTGGCGAAGCGCGAGAGAAAGAACATCGCGAGCTGTGGGATATCCGATGCCCGCTCGCGCAGCGGCGGCACCCGGAGCGGGAATACGTTCAGGCGGTAGAAAAGGTCCGCGCGGAACCGCCCGGCGCGCACGGCCTCCTCCAGGTCACGATTGGTCGCCGCGATCACCCGCACATCCACGCGGACCGTCTGATTGCTACCCACCGGCTCGAACTCCTGCTCCTGGAGGACACGGAGCAGCTTGACCTGCGTCTCGAGTGGGAGCTCGCCGACTTCGTCGAGGAAGATCGTGCCGTGGTCAGCGAGCGCAAAGCGACCGATGCGCTTTTCGATGGCGCCGGTGAACGCGCCCTTCACGTGACCGAACAGCTCGCTCTCCACCAGACCGGCCGAGATGGCGCTGGAGTTCACCTTCACGAGGGGACGCTCGCGGCGCGGGCTTCGCTTGTGGATCGCGCGCGCGATGAGCTCCTTGCCGGTGCCGGTCTCGCCGTACACGAGCACTGTCGAGTCCGTGGAGGCCACCTGCTCGGTCTTGCGTAGCACCTCGAGGAGCGCCGGGCTCGACCCGACCATATCGTCGACGTTGTGCTCGGAGTGGATCTCGTCCTGAAGGTACACGTTCTCGGCCTGGAGACGATTCCTCAGCATCTCGACTTCGGCGAGTGCCGCCCGGAGGCGCTCGTCAGCCCGCAGGCGGGCCAGCTCGGCGCCCGCCCTCGCGGCAAACACGCGCAAGATCGCGAGCGCGCGAGAAGGATCCGTCATCGGCTGGTCGTCCAGGATCACGAGGTGGCCGATCAGCGGTCCCGAGGGGTCGAGCACGGGGACTCCCAGGTAGCTCTCAGCGCCGAGCTTGACCAGGTCGCGGTCGTCCGGGAAGAGCCGTTGGACTTCCTTCCCGTAATGTTCGACCTCGTCCTCGAGGACTCTCATGCAGGGTGTGCCGGCGGCGGCGTACTCGAAATTCTCTCCGAAGCCCTCGCCCTTCCAGAACGCGCGCGTGCGGACCCGGTCGTCCCTCCCCTCGACACACTCGGCGATGAAGGCGTAACGGACGTGCAGCGCTGAGGCGAGGTGCTGGACCAGCGAGTAGAAGAAGTCGCTGCCGGTCATCGAGGCGGTGCCTTCAACGACCGCGCGGAGCGTCTCTTCGACCTCGCGGCGGCGAGCGGCCTCCGCTCGAACCTCGCGGTTGAGCGTGGTGATCGCTTCGTACGCCTTCATGTTCTCGACGGCCAGGCCAATCTGGTTCGCCGCCTCCTGGAGAAAGGCCGCGTCGGCGTCGGAATATTGGCCAGGGGTCGTGCTGGCGACGGCCAGGACACCGACGCTCCGGCCCCTGGCGACGAGCGGCACCATCACGTACGAGCGGACGCCGTCTTGGAAGGCGCGCTCTTCCATCGGATATCGACGCTCGCTACTGAGGTCGCGGCACACGCGATAGCGCTGCTGCTGGAACGCCCAGCCGACGTGGCTCTCTTCCTGGGGCATCTCCATGCCGACGGTGAAATAGGATGTCGGCAGCGATGACTCGAGGATGAAGAGACGGAGCACGTCCTTGTCGGGGTCGTGGAGGAAGATCGCGGTGCGATCGAACGGCATGATGCGGCGCAGCGCGCCGGCGATCGCGTGGAAGAGAGCTTCCCGCGTCAGGCTCGAGATCACGGCGTTGTTGATCTCGAGCAGCGTCCGCGCACGCTGTGCGTCGGCGTCCTGGGCTGACGACTG
>Ga0209056_10001069_pt1 | contig 30387 bp, 31 predicted proteins | sample GraSoiAngelo_114_FD_185876 | JGI IMG/M metagenome (GOLD analysis project Ga0209056, IMG submission 185876) | Grasslands soil microbial communities from the Angelo Coastal Reserve, California, USA - 14_0903_13_40cm (SPAdes) (version 2) | ecosystem: Environmental > Terrestrial > Soil > Grasslands... | reverse complement strand
GCGGACGTTGCGGTAGAGGTACTCTCGCTTGTCCGGCTCCAGCGCGATGTGGCCGGAGAACGTGTTTAGCAGCGCGATGTACTCGTCCGCCGTGTACCTCCTTTCCCAGACGTAGCGGCGGGAGTCGAAGTCAGCGAAGAGGCCGGTCGCCTCGATCTCCCCTCGCATATCCGGCACATCCTCGGGTAGCGACGGCGGCCACTGCTCGCCCTTCGGCTCCATGCCTAGCTCGCGATAGATATCCTGAATCTCGAAGAAGAAGCGGTCGGCGTCCTTCGGAAAGGCGTGCCCGCCGCTGATGATCGCGAGCGAGCCCCGCCGCTTTAGCAGCCCCGCTGCCTTGGGATAGCGGACGTCCGGGTCGAGCCAGTGCCAGGAAGCGGCGGCGTAAACGAGACCGAAAGTCTGGCTGCGCGGGTCCCATGTCTCGAAGGGCGCGACAACGACGCGCACTTTTGGGAAGGGCGCGAGGTTGCGCCGGGCGACGGCGGCGAGGTTCGCCCCGAGCTCGACGCACGTGATGCGGAAGCCGCGCTGGGCCAGCGGCAGAGTGGTGCGCCCGGTGCCGCAGCCGATCTCGAGCACGTTTGCGCCGGGCTGGAGCTTCGCGAGAGCGATCAGATCGTCAAAGAGCTGCTCGGGGTAGATGGGGCGAGCGTGGTCATAGACTTCGGCGACCTCGTCGAAGGTTGTCTTGAGGCGGTCGCGGTCTCGCTCGGTCATTGTGGAAAGCGTAGCACTTGACTGTCCACAGAAGGGCACAGAAGGCACCGAGAGCCGAACGGTAAGAAGCCCAAGTCGCAGGTCAGAGATAGGACGCGCAGCGTTCCGGGTCCCGTCAGTTGTCGGTGCGGTACAGGTTAGGCTGGGACAGATCCTTCCTGCGTCAGGATGACAATGCGGCGTGAGCATGACAGTGGGCGTCGGGATGACTGTAGCGTGAGGTCGAGCGGCAGGCAGAAGAGTCAGGATGACGGGACGTCTACCCGCGTTGTCGTTTCGCCGAGGTCCTTCACGATGTCGCCCTCCTTCACCACCGCCTGCACTCGCGAGGCATCCGCCAGGACGGCGATGTTCGCGAGCGGGTCGCTGTCGACGAGGATGAGGTCGGCCTGCTTGCCTTCTTCGATGGTGCCAATGCTGTCGGAGAGGCCGAAGAGCTCAGCGTTGGTCTTCGTGGCTGCGACGATGGCGCCCATTGGGCCCATGACGCGCGCCTGAAGGACGAGCTCGCGTGCTTTCTCGCGCATCGGCTCGCCGAGGAGGTCGGAGCCGGAGCCGATGCGGACGCCTGCTTCCATGGCGATGCGGATGGAGTCTTCGCCAGAAGCGCCGACGTAGCGGATCTTCTCGACGCTCGACTTTGCCATGCCGAGCTGCTCGCCTCGCTCGGAGAGGACCTCGTACGTTATCAGAGTGGGGACGAGGAAGGCACCTTCGTCCGCCATGTCCCGTGCGGTTTTCTCGTCGAGGAGGTTGCCGTGCTCGATGCTGCGGACGCCCGCCTCGAGGCAGTTGACGATGCTCTTCGAGTGGTAGGCGTGGGCGAGGACGTAGGTGTCGCGGACGCGGGCTTCATCGACGGCAGCCCGCAGTTCCTCGACCGTGAACTGCGTGGCGTCGATGGGGTCAGTGGGCGAGGCTGCGCCGCCGGAGGCCATCACCTTGATCTGGGTCGCGCCGCGGCGGAGCTGGTCGCGAGCGGCCTTCCTCACCTCGTCGGCCCCGTCGCAGATGATGAAGCCGGCGACAAGTCCGCCGATGCCATGCTCGATCGTGTCTTGGTGGGGTGCCCTCCAGTCGCCGTGGCCGCCGGTCTGCGAGAGAAACGCCCCGCTCGGCAGGATTCGCGGCCCTCGCAGCAACCCCTTCGCGACCACCTGCGCCCACGCGGGGTCGAGTCCCCCGGCATCTCGGACGGTGGTGAAGCCCTGGTCGAGCGTCTCTTCGATGAATGCGGCAACGCGCAGGGCGAAGGCGGCCAGGGGGCGCGTCGCCCGGCCGTCGGCCTCGGTGGCGGAGAAATGGACGTGCGCGTCGGTGAGGCCGGGGAGCAGGAAGCGGCCGGTCGCGTCGATAACGGTGACATCGCGATCGGACTTCAGGGCACTCGCTGGAGCGAGGCGGGCGATCCGCCCGTCCTCGACGAGGACGGAGACGCCGGGACGGGGGTCGGCACCGGTGCCGTCGATGAGGGTGGCGTTGTGGAGAAAGAGAGAGGTCATATCTCTACGGCCCGGCGCGGTGGCGCCCGACCCCACTTGTCCTGTTGTGAATGTCATCTTTCCCAACCCGCCCGCCCGGTATGTAATCTTGTTGAAGTCAGGGGACACCCCCTGAACCCCCGACAAGGGGCTGGCTGCCCCCTGTATCCCCGCTTTCCTGGCCGTCGGCCGGAGCGATGCTGGCGATGCGGCCGTCCTCGACGAGGACGGAGACGCCGGGCCGGGGATCGACGCCGGTGCCGTCGATGAGGGTGGCATTGTGGATGAGAAGGGTCATGAGGCGACTATGCGGCTTGAGCGCCCTCCGAGATCCGAAATGTTACGCGCGTAAGCTCCTCGGACACCTCCCAGAGCTTGCGCGCAACCGCCTCGTCGCGGGCGGCGGCGCTGGAGCTGGCGGGCTTTGGATAGCCGCGTGCCTCGAAGAAACGGCCGGGGCCGACATATGTACCGCCGGCCAGCGAGGGATAGGTCGCCGCGTACAGGATAGGCAGGGCCCCCATCTCGGCGCTCTGGGCAAAGATGCGGTTGCTGACCGCCATGAACGCGCGGTCCGGCATCGGGGCGGCAGCCGAGAGGTTCGTCGCCGCGTAACCGGGGTGCGCCGCCAGGCTGCGTATCGGAGAGCCGGCGGCGCGCAACCGCCGGTCGAGCTCGAAGGCGAAAAGCAGGTTCGCCAGCTTCGACTGGCAGTAGGCGCGGAAGGCGCGCCAGCGGCGGTAGCCGCGCTTGGCCTGGAGGTCGTCGAAGTTGATGCGACCCATGCGGTGAAAGGTGCCGCTCACAGTCACGACCCGCGCCTCGGTTCGCCCGTCCATCCGGCTGAGAAGGAGTCCGGTCAGGGCGAAGTGGCCGAGGTGGTTGGTCCCGAACTGCAACTCGAAGCCGTCCGCGGTCATCCGGGGCGAGACTGTTATTAAGCCCGCGTTGTTGATGAGCAGGTCGAGGCCTTCATGCTCTCGTTCGAACCACTGCGCGAAGCCGCGTACGGAATCGAGGCTGCTGAGGTCGAGCGACCCGACTTCAAGCTCGGCGTTCGGTACCGCCGCTGTGATCTCGCGCGCGGCAGTCGCTCCCTTCTCGGCGTTGCGCACGGCGAGGACGACGCGCGCGCCAGCTCGGGCGAGCTCCCGGGCAGCGAAGAAGCCGATGCCGCTGTTCGCCCCTGTAACGACGGCGACGCGGCCGTGCTGGTCGGGGATCTGGGCGGCGGTCCATTTGTTAGCCATGGGCGACGGGCTCAATCTTATCGGGCAGCGCCGGTGCCGTGGATGAGGGTTGCGTTGTGGATAGCGAGGGCCGTCATGATGTCAGGCTAAAGCCTGAATCACCGAAGCGGAAGTCGTCGCCCGCTCGGTGTGAATTGACACATGCGCTTCCGGAGCCGCTAATAGTTGCGCATGACTGCCTCTCTTACGTTCGCTCCCTCGCCAACTTCCCGTCTGCTGACCGTGACCGAGTGCCCGTGAATTCGGTGCTCGAGGCCGCCGCCTGTCTCGCGGGCATCGCGCTCGTCGTAGCGGCGATGATGTCTGCGATGCGCGTCCTCGTCGTCCCGCGCAGCTCTCGCGACCGAATTGCGAGATCGGTCTTCTTCGTCCTCCGCAGGCTCTTCGACTTCTGGACGTTGCGCTCGTCCAGCTACGCACAGATCGACAGGTTGATGGCCTGGTTTGCGCCCACTGGGTTGTTGGTACTCGCCGCCGTCTGGCTGGTGATGGTGCTGGCTGGATACACAGGAATTTTTCTGCTCGTCACGGGCGATGGCCTGCACGATAGCTTCATTCTCAGCGGCTCTTCGCTGCTGACGCTGGGGTTCGCCTCTCCCGGTGAGGACATGGGGAAGACCGCTGTCGCTTTAAGCGAAGCAGCCATCGGCCTCATCCTGGTCGCGCTTTTGATCGCCTACCTGCCCACGCTATACGCCGCATTCTCCCGCCGCGAGACCTTGGTCAGCATGTTGGAAGTGCGCGCCGGATCCCCGCCTTCACCGATCGAGCTGTTGGCGCGCTATCAAAGGATCCAGTGGCTGCAGCAGCTTGGTGACCTTTGGGAGCGTTGGGAAGCGTGGTTCGTCGAGGTTGAGGAGACCCACACGTCGCTCGCCGCCCTCAACTTCTTTCGCTCGCCGCGCCCCGAGCGCTCGTGGATTACCGCGGCCGGCACTGTGCTCGACGCCGCCGCCTTAACCGCTTCTACAGTCGACATCCCGCGGGACTCCCGCGCCGACCTTTGCATACGGGCCGGCTACCTCGCCCTGCAAAATATCGCATCATTCTTCGAGATACCCCACGATCCGAGGCCGCGTCCGGACGACCCCATAAGCATCTCCCGAGCGGAATTCGATAGCGCCTACGACCGCCTCGCCGCAGCGAACGTACCGCTGCGGCCGGACCGCGACGACTGCTGGCAGCACTTCGCCGGTTGGCGCGTCAACTACGACAAGGTCCTACTAGCACTCGCGGAGCTAACGGCGGCGCCGATCGCGGAATGGGTGTCGGACCGGGGACCGCTGACGAGACCGCAGGAGTTGTGAGCGGCCGCGCTCAGGCGGCGCCGAGCTGTCGCATCACGCCTTCGCGGTCGAAGACGGACCAGCGTCCGATGATTTGCCCGTCGCGGAGGCGAAAGATCTGCATGCCGGCCATCGTAATCTGCTTGCCCGTGGCGGTCTGAGTCCCGGTCGCCGACCAGAAAAGGCCGGCCCGGTCCTCTTCGCAGATGATCTCTTCCGTCTTCATCGCAAAATCGGGGAACATGCCTCGAACTCGCTGAACGTCATGCTTGATGCCTTCTCTCCCGGACGGGCGGCCAGGTATCGCGTCCGGGTGGTGATCGACGAAATCGGGCGCGAACATCTGCTCCACGAGCTCAACACGGCCAGCGCCCCACAGCTCGTGGCTGTACACGCGGACGGCCTCTCGGTTCTGGTCGAGCGACGTGACGACGCTCAAGGCTGCGTGGCGGGAATGCGGAATTGCACGCCGGTCAGTTCCTCGGAGACGGCCCAGAGTCGGCGGGCGGCATCCTCATCGCGCGCGGCGCTACTGGAGCCCACCGGCCGCGGATAGCCGCGCTGCTCGAAGAAGCTGCTCGGCCCGACGTAGGTCCCGCCCTCGAGGCCGGGGTAGGTGGCTGCGTACAGGAGCGGCAGCGCGCCCATCTCCGCGCTTTGGGCCATTATGCGATTGCCAACGGCCATGACCATCCGGTCGAGCCGCGGCGCTGCGGCGAACTGGAGGTTAGTCGCGGCGTAGCCGGGGTGGGCGGCAACGCTCCTGATGCTTGAGCCGGCCTCGCGGAGACGACGGTCTAGCTCGAAGGCAAAAAGTAGGTTCGAGAGCTTCGATTGACCATAGGCGCGCCAGCGACCGTAGCTGCGCCCGCCCTGGAGGTCGTCGAAGTTGATGCGGCCCATGCGGTGAGCGCCGCTGCTCACGGTCACGACACGCGCGTCGTCGCGTCCTTCGATCCGGTCGAGGAGCAGGCCGGTGAGGGCGAAGTGGCCGAGGTGATTCGTCCCGAACTGGAGCTCGAAGCCGTCGGCGGTGAGCTGACGGGGGTGTGCAGCCATGACGCCGGCGTTGTTGATGAGCACTTCGAGGCCATCGTTTGCGGCCTTGAACTGCTCCGCGAACGAGCGGACCGAATCGAGGCTGGCGAGGTCCAGCGGGGCGACCTCGACTTTGGCGCCGGGGACAGCCGCCGCGATGTCGCGTCCAGCCTCGGCCCCGTTGTCGGCGTTGCGGACGGCGAGCACAACCCGCGCGCCGGCCCGCGCAAGCTCGCGCGCCGCGAAGAAGCCGATGCCGCTGTTCGCGCCGGTTACGACGGCGACGCGGCCGTGCTGGTCGGGGATGTCGGCAGCGGTCCATTTGTCGGTCATCGAGCTATTGCCTCCGGGTTCGGCCGCATGGTGCTTGATCAGACTTCGGTAGCTTAAGGCCCGACCGATAGACTGATCAAGGATGTAGCCCTATCTCCGCGCCTCTGCCATGAATTCTCGCAGCGGGCGTCGTTGCCCACCGGCGGGGTCGAAGTTCGATGGATCGAGCCATCGCTCCAGCGCCGCGCGAATAGCGGGCCATTCACGATCGATGATCGAGAACCACGCCTGGTCGCGGTTACGCCCCTTTTGCACCCACGCCTGCCGGAAGATCCCCTCGTGGCGGAATCCCAGGCGCTCCGCTGCGTTCCAGGAAGGCGCGTTCAGCGAGTTGCACTTCCACTCGTACCGCCGGTAGGCCAGCTCGTCGAAGGCGCGGCGCATCATCAGGTACATCGCCTCCGTTGCCGCCGCCGTCCGCTGCAGGGTCGGCGAGTACGCAAGGTGCCCTACCTCGATGCTCCCCATCTCCGGGTTGATCCGCAGGTAGCTGGCCCAGCCGACCGCCCGCTTCGTTGCGAGGTCGATAATCGCGAAGAATATCGGGTCCACGCTCTCCTCAACGGACGTGATCCATGCGGCGAGGTCTTCGCCGGACGCGAACGGCCCATACGGCAAGTAGGTCCAATTCCGCCCCTCAGCATCCAGCGCGTGCGTCTCGTACAGCGCCTCCGCGTGCCGGCCCGCCTCCAGCGGCTCCAGACGGCAGAGACGCCCCGCTATCGGCGTCCGCGACGGCCGCGGCCGGGGTGTCCAGTCAGGTAGCGGCTCACCCACCGGCTGCCCCAGGTGGTTCGTGTACGGGGATGTGGGTCTTGGAGGCGGGGGCATGGAGCCACTTTAGCGCAATGCGGGGAGCTGCGGGCGACGACTGGGGGTGTACGGACTTCGCGTCAAACGGTCGACGTTTCGCCCGACTCGACCGCTTCCGCCGGAACTTCGGGGGCCGGTTCGGTATCGTAGCGGGACATCAGTTCAAGTATCTCTGCCGGTTCGGGCACACCGCCGCGCTTGTCTGCAAGATCCGCTAGCTCGACGAAGAAGTTCTCGTACCTCGATGGGGCAAAGACGCCCACGAATGTCGCCTCCTCGTCACGCGGATTGGAAATGGCGTGCGCGACATTCCTAGGAGCAAAGACGAACGAGCCCGAGGGCGCGTCCACCATTCGGGCCTCTAGCCGGAAGCGCATGGTACCCCGGGTGACAAAGAACAGCTCGTCGTGAGCGCGGTGAATGTGCGCCGGCGGCCCACCGAAGCCCGGCTCGAGAACCGCCTCATAGAACGCTAGAGCGCCGCCCGTCATATCTCCTCCGGCCTTCAGGCAAATCTTGACCGCATCACTCACGCTGTATATCGGCCCTTCTCCAGGGCTGAGAAAAGAACCCTGCGTCATCGGGTCAATCCTCCTTCCTTGCCGCCATCAATCAAGCAGAAACGGGCTCGCTTGCGTTCGCCTATTACGGCGGGGGCTCGCCCGCTTCAACCTGCTCCGGCGGGACTTCGGGCGCGGACTGGGGCTCAGGCGAGCCGCCGTTTGGGGAGGGGCGGCTGAAGGCGATGCTCTGGTCGAGGAGTTCGGCGAGGTCGAAGACCTGCACGTTGCGTTCGACTGCTGCGGGCAGGTTCCCCACCGACGACTCGAACATCTGCATGCAGAAGGGGCAGGCTACGGCGATAAGGTCCGCGCCGGTGTCGACGGCTTCGGTGGTGCGGGCGTCGTTGATGCGGGTGCCGCGGTTCTCCTCGACCCACATGTGCGAGCCGCCTGCGCCGCAGCAGAACGTGCCGCGCTTGCAGCGCTGCATCTCGATCTGCGACGCGCCGGTGGCGGCGAGGACGAAACGGGGCTCCTCGATGATGCTGTTGTGGCGGGAGATGTAGCAGGGGTCGTGGTAGGTTGCGGACTTCTCGCTGAGGCCATTCGCGGAATCGGGGCGGAGTTTGCCATCCGCGATGAGTTGCGCAAGAAAGACGGAGTGATGGACCGTCTCGAATTTGCCGTCGAACTGCGGATATTCGTGGGCGATGGTGTTGTAGCAGTGGGGGCAGTTGGCAATCACCTTCTGGACGTTCTTGGACTTAAAGGTCGATATGTTCTGCTCGGCTTGTAGCTGGTAGAGGTACTCCTGGCCGAGGCGTCGAGCCGGGTCGCCGGAGCAGCCCTCCTCGCCGCCGAGGACGCCGAACGAGACGCCGGCCTCGAGAAAGAGGCGGACGAGCGCCTTCGTGACCTTGACGTTGCGCTCCTGGAGGGCGCCGGTACAGCCGACCCAGTAGAGATACTCCTGCGAGCCGTCGAACATGGGGACGTCGACGCCTTCCGCCCGCATCTCCTCGATCCAGGTCGTGCGCGTGAGCTGTGTGCCGCGCCAGGGGTGGCCGCGCTGCTCAAGTTGCTGGAGCGTCTGCTGGGCGGTCTCGGGCATGTTGGACTGCTCCATCACCATGAAGCGGCGCATGTCCATGATCGTCGGGACGTGCTCGATGAAGACGGGGCACTCCTCCATGCAGGCGCCGCACGTCACGCAGTCCCAGATCGGCTCGAAGCCGACGCGCTCGATGAGATCCCTCGACTCGCCGCCCTCGCCGCCGTTCCCGCCCGAGGCGGGCGCCTCCGGGGCGTCTCTACGCGAGATGCGGGCGAGCGGAGACGGGGCGGTTTCTTCCATGAGGTGGCGGATATCGACGATGACCTGCTTCGGGGAGAGGAGCTTACCGGTGAGGTTGGCCGGGCAAGCCTCGGTGCAGCGGCCGCATTCGGTGCAGGAGTAAGAGTCGAGGAGCTGCTTCCAGGTGAAATCTTGGAGCTTGCCCGCGCCGAAGGCCTCGCCGGCCTCCATGCGCTTCTCCATGTCGACGATAGGGGCGAGGACGCCGGTCGGCTCGAGGCGGCGGGTGAAGATCTGCGGGGCGACCGTGAGGACGTGCGAGTGCTTGGAGTAGGGCAGATAGCAGAGGAAGATGAGGAAGTCCAGGAGGTGCTGGTACCAGAAGATGGTGTGCAGTGCTTCCGCCGTCCCCTGCGACATGCCGAGCCCGTCCCAGATCTGCGAGACGCCGTAGGCGAGGAAGGAGAAGCGCTCGTGGTCCTGGTCGAAGAGGTATATCTCGAAGCTGTTAACCATGACGTCGGTGACCATGAGCCAGAAGATGAGGAAGAGGATGATCCAGGCGTCGTAGTTCAATGTCAGTCGCTGAGGGCGCCAAACGAAGCGCTGAAACGCGGCCATTGCGACGCCGCCGATGACGAGGACGTTGAAGGTGTCCATGGTCGGCCGCATCACGTAGTCCCAGACGTCGCCGAGGTTCTTCTCGAGGCTGATGTCGTGGTCGATGCCGTTGAGGAGGAAGTTCAGCGTGCGCACCTGCAGGACGATGAAGCCCCACCAGATGAGCGTGTGCAGGAGGCCGGAGTACCAGTACCGCGGCCGAACGACGCGCGAGTTGCCGAGGAGATAGGGGAACAGGCCTACCACTCGCTCGATGGGCTGGGTGAAGCGGTTCACCCACTGCGCGCTGGCGAACCAGCGCAGGCGGACGGAGACGGACCAGAGGAAGAACGCGAGGAAACCGATGAGAAAGGCGTAGAAGAAGATATTGCCGGGAAAGTCAGTCGATGGGGCTGAAGGGTGCATGGTCTATTTCACCAGCCGCTTGCGAACTGCCGCATTGCAGGCGGGAAACGATCCCCGCCCGGTGTCCCTCGGAACGCTGGTGTTCCTCTGTTCCGATAAAGCAGCGTTCTTCGTCCCACCCGCCCGCCCGAGGGGGAATTCTGGGGGACACCCCCAGACCCCCGGCCTGCGGCGCTGTCCATGCCGTAGGGAGCAGCCTGCGTTAGCTTCTCGGTTCAAGGCGAGCACATGATAGGTGGATGGAGGAGCAAGGAGCAAGGAGCCAGGGACGAAGTACCAAGTGCGAATTACGAGGCAGAGGTCTCGCGCTAGGGCGAACTCGTGGGACCGGCGAGGGAAGGCGACCAGACGGGCTGCGAGTCCTCCGCGGGGTCGTCGGTGAGGCGGCTGAGGCCGGAGCCATCGCGTTCGGAGGTGAAGGCGAGGCGAGTGCCGTCAGGCGACCACGACGGGTGAAAGTCGTCGGCGCGGTTGCTCGTGAGGCGGACGAGGGCGGTGAACCAGCGGGTTAACGAGAAGACAACGAAAGTTAACTTGCGGTGAAGAACGGGGAGCCCTCCCCGGCGCGATTGGGACTGCTACGCCCTTGTTACGGGTGCTTGCGGGCGCTTTACGCCTTCTGAAACAGCTCCTGCTCGATGATGAGCGGGCAGGAGGTCAACAAATGCGAAGTCTACTTCTCGCCATCTTCGCTGTCTTTTGGGCGACAGTGCTCGTAAGCGTCGAGACCTAAAGGAGGAAAGTAATGATCGCTGTTATTGTGTTAGCGCTACTCCTGATACTCCTTTTCGGAGGCCTGGGGGTCGTAGTCTCACCACTGTTCTTCATCCTGCTACTCGTCGTGTTGATCCTGGCGCTGTCCAGCGGATTCTACGGACGCGGCCGCTACTGGTAGACGCACAAACAGCTAACGAGAGAGAGGCCGGCCCTTGGGCAGGCCTCTTGTTTCTGTCAGTGATGTACGGAGGCGGAGGATAGTAGCGGTGTGAGGGCAAGGCACTTTCCGGCCAGGATGGCGTTGCGACCGCGGCAAACAATCCCGGGCCGCGGAGCTTGAACGCGTGCGATGGGTGCCTCGCCCCTACGACGGGTCAGTGAAGCAGTCCGCTTGCGGCCATATATCAGCCGGGCTGGCCGTATTGCTTTCGTAGCTCCGTTTTGAGGACCTTGCCAAGATAGTTGCGCGGCAACTCATCCACGAATTCATAGTATTTGGGGGCTTTATAGCTGGCGAGGTGGCGCTTCACGAACGAAGTCAGGTCAGCCGGCGAGGGGCGGCTACCCTTGGGCACAACGATCGCTTTTACTTCCTCACCCCATTCGACGTCCGGTACACCGATAACGGCCGCGTCCTCGACGGAGGGGTGCTGCTGCAGCACGCCCTCGATCTCGCCCGGTGCGATGTTCTCGCCGCCGCGGATGATGAGGTCTTTCGTGCGGCCGGTGATGTAGAGGTAGCGATCGTCGTCCATCCAGCCAACGTCGCCGGTGTGCAGCCAGCCGCCGCGCATCGCCTCGCTCGTCTCCTCGCCGCGGCCCAGGTAGCCGGCCATCACGCGGGCCCCCTGGGCGACGATCTCTCCCTCCTGCCCGGGCGGGAGGATTTCGCCATCGGGGTCCATGATCATCACGACGACATCTTCCATGGGCCTGCCGACGGAGCGCAAGCGCTGCAGCTTGCGCTCTCGCTCTTCGGGCGGGCCTTCCGGGATCTGGTGGTCCTCGGGGCCGAGGAAGGTGAGGGATGATGTGCTCTCGGTCTGGCCGTAGGCGTTCATTAGGCCGCACTGGAAGGCCTGCACGGCGCGGGTGACGACTTCGTAAGGCATCGGAGCGGCGCCGTAAGCGACAAGCTTGAGCGAGCTGAGGTCTGTCTGAGCGAAGTTTGGGTGCTCCATGATGCGTTTGAGCATGGTCGGTACGACGAAGCTGTGGGTCACGCGGTGCGTCTGCACGGCGTCCAGCCATGCCCCGGGGTCGAACTGCGGGAGGACCACCATCTTACGTCCGCCCCACACCGAAGAAAGCATCGTGGTGGCACCGGCGACGTGGTAGAAGGGAACCGAGACGAGGAGCACATCGACGTTTTCGGCGGCGGGGTCCGCCGGTTCGACAGTGTTCGTCACGTAGACTGACATTCCGAGGTACGTGAGCACTACGCCCTTTGGCAGCGCTGTCGTGCCGCTGGTGTAGATAACGATCGTTGGGTCGTTGTCGTCGATGTCTGTAAATATCTCGTCGGCCTCGTGGGCCCCGAGAAGATCATCGTAGTTCGGCATGGCCTCGGGCCGCGAGTCGATGCAGACGAATTGTTCGATGGTCTTCAGTTCCGGCTTGATCGCCTCTGACAGCTCCAGGTATCGCTCGCCGACGAAGAGGACCTTCGTCTCGGAGTTGTTGCACATGTAGGCGAGCTCGTCCCGCTTCGCGCGGTAATTGAGCGGAACGAATACGGCGCCGAGCTTAGCGCCGGCGTAATAGATCTCGACGTACTCCGTCGAGTTGAGCGCCATTACCGAGATCTTGTCGCCCTTACCGACGCCCATCGCCTGAAGGGCGTTGGCGAGGCGGTTCACCCGGTCCTGCATCTCCGCGTAGGTCCGCGACCGCTGCTCGCAGACCATGGCCGTGCGGTCCGGCACGACTGACGAGGCGATCATCAGGAATTCAGCGGTATTCATGGCTCACCCTCCCGGTGGAACACGGAACAAGCGAACAATAGAACAAAGAGGAGTAAGGAGCCAGATGACGCAGGAAGGAGGAAGGAGGCGGTGGCTAGGGGTCTACCCAGGCGAAGGCCGCGATGGGCGGGTCTCCGCCTGAAGCGCGACCTGCCCCCTCGAGGCCGAATGATTCGAGTACGCCGGGGATATCTCGAGGCGGTTCGGCGCGCGAACGGCTTCCGTAGGAGCCGACGATGAGCCGGCCGCCCGGCTGGACCGCGCGCTCGAGCAGGCGGAAGACGTACTCGCGAAGGCTCGATGCGGGGACGCAGTCGGCGAGGGTGTAGACGTAGCGGAAGCGTCGCGGCGGGCGCCAATCGGAGGCGTCGGCGACCCAGAAGTTGGCCACGAACTGCGGCAACCGCTCTCTCGCGGCCTCGATCAGCCGAGGGCCGATGTCCACGTCGAACGGCTCCATTCGGTGTTCGCGCTCGCCGGCCCAGCGCATAAGGCACTAGAGGAGATAGCCGTTAGCCCAGCCGACGTCCAGAAAGCTTCCGTCTCCCTCCACTGCATCCAGAATCGGCTCGCGCTCGGCACGCCAGCGGATGGGGCCGCCATGGAAGCCGGACTGCTCGATGGGGTCATCGGATGCGAGGTAGGCGTCCTCAAGAGCACGCACTCGGGCGAGGAATTCGGGCGGGAGGAGGGTGGTCAATGGGACGTAGTGGCTGGTCCTCCGCTGGACCCTAAGATGACGTGCTTGGGATCAGCCAGCACCTGTACCTTTCCACCGACGATTTGCAAGGGGAAGCGGTCCATGTCACGCGGGCTCGGCCCGAAGGCGAGATGGCCGGTGATGTCCCACGTCGATTGGAAGCATAGGTCACGAAACCAACCCTTCGTTCCGTGGAATTCGAAGTCCGGCCTCCAGGGCACTGTACAGCCGCGACGCGGACTTCGTGAGAGGAGCGCGATAAACTGCTCGTCTCCTAGCTTCACCAGCCAGAACCGCTGATCTTTGAACCAAACAGGTTTATTGAGGGCGAAGCCGGAAACTGATCCGGCCTTGAACCAGACAGGCTCGTCGACCTTGGAACCCGTCGGCCACACGAACCCCACACCCACGGCAACCACAAGAACGATTGCGAACATGAGAACGGCGACGCGAAGTCCGCGGCGAGGAAGGCCGAGGCGACGAGGCGGCGATGGATTGGCGACCGGAATCGTGCCCATCTCTACTGGACTGGCGGCGTCAGGGGCGTTGCCAGGGGGTCCGCCGGGGCGGGCGATTGCAGCGCTCGCAGGTCCACCTCAACGCTACCACCGCTCAGGGTGACGTCAAAGCCGTCGAGCAGAGCCCCCCGGCAGGCGTCCGAGAAACAGCGGCCGGTCAAATCGTAGGCATAGCCGTTGCAGGTGTCCTCGAACCAGCCGGTGCGTCCCATGAACTCGAATTCGCGTCGCCATTGGAGAGGGCATTTCGACTCGAGGCCGCGGTCGTAAAGGGCGACAAACTCGTTTTGGGTGAGCCGGACGACCCAGACGTTCTCTTCGTTGAAGAGCTTGGGCGCGCCCGGTGAGAACTCCTCTACCGGCCCTGCACTGAGAGTCTTCGGGTGTTCGTAGCCGCCGGAGGCCAGAGAAATGAGGGCGCCGATGGCGAGGACGGCGCCGGCAAGAAGCGGCACGCCGAGGCCGATGCGCCAGGGCCAAGTCGCGAGCCTGCGCGCCCACCAAGAAGCGGCTTCGCCGTTGGCTGTCACCGCATCGCAGCCTGTGTCGCCAGACGCGACTCGAGCGCCAGACCCTGCGCCAGCGGCAGTTCGATGCCCTCGACGACCGCGCGCTTTGCCAGCCGGACGGCCTGAGCGGGCTGAGCGAGGACCTTGCGCGCGAGCGCCTCTGCCTCACTGTAGAGGCGATCGCGGGGGACGACGCGCTGGACGAGGCCGTAGCGGTAGGCAGTCTCCGCGTCGATTGGGTCGCCGGTGAGTATCATCGTCATCGCGATCCCGGGCGGCACGTGGCGGGGCAGGGTCTGCGTTCCGCCGGCTGAAGGGATGTAGCCGAGGCCGACTTCGGGGAGGCCGAGGCGGACGTCTTCGGAGGCGATGCGGAAATCGCAGCACATAGGCAGTTCGATGCCAGCGCCGAGGGCGAAGCCGTGGATGGCCGCGAGGAGGACCTTGTCGAGCGAGAGCATGAAGCCCCAGAGGTCGCGATCGCGGCGGGCGCCGCGGGCCTCGACGTAGGACGGCGCGGTGCCGAACTCGCTGATGTCGGCGCCCGCGGAGAACGCGCGGTTACCGACACCTTTGAAGATCACGACTCTGACGTCGGGGTCGTCGCGGACGGCGTGCATGAGGTCCCAGAGTTCATCGCGCATTTGCATGTTGATGGCGTTGAGGACGTCGGGGCGGTTGAGGGTGATCCAGGCGAGGCCCTCGGAGGTCTTTTCGTAGAGGAGGGTTTCAGTCATGGCGGTTGTTATCCGCTCGAGCGGGTGGTGGCATTGAGGGCCGGAGACGCTCCGCTACATTCACAGGTCATCGCGAATCCGACTTCAGCGCGCGGAAGTATGCCCCACCCCGGATTCCTTCGCGTAGATCGCAGTTCAACGAAGCAAAAGTGGTCGGCGCTCAGAATGACATGTGGCATCTGCATATTGATGGCGTTGAGGGCGTCCGACCGGTTGAGGGTAATCCAGGCGAGTCCGTCGGAGGTCCTTTCGTAGAGGAGGGTTTCAGTCATTGCGTGCAGTTCTCCGGGCGGGGCAAGCCCCCCGCCCCTACGCTTCTGCTATCTCCAGTCGGGCTTCATTATGGCGCTCTTCTCCTTCGATTTGAGCGCGCGGTCGATGTCGGCGTTGATCCTGGCGGTCAGTTCCTTCATACCGTCGGAGCCTGCCCTCATGCCCTCGCTGCGCCAGCGGCGAAGGCTCGCGCGGTCGGCGTCGCTCAAGCCGGCCTCATCGATCAGCCGGTCGACGATCAGGACGAGCAGCTCGCGCGCTTCTTCGGCCTCGAGCTCCAGCTTCACAGTTCCTTCTCCCGGACCGACTGGTAGCGACCCTTCTGGCGGACCATGCGGGCGGTTTTGTCGTCGAGGTAGGTGCCGAGTGCTTCGTTCAGCGCGATCGCGAGGCGGTTCATCTCGACGGTCCCGGACGCCCGGTCGGTCCGCCAGCGCCGGACCACCTGCTTGCCGTCCTGGGAGACACCGGACTTATCGATGAGGTAGGAGGTGATGGTGCTCATGAGGGACCAGGCCTCGTCGAGTTCAAGGATTATTTGCATCTGGTCGGTACCCCCGTTCCGCTTGCGCCAACACTCGTCTGCCAGCGCCCGGCGAGAGATCGGGCGCGGCAAGCCGCGCCCAAAATAGTAAAGCGTGGGGGACACCCCCACTCCCCCGGCCTGGCGGCGCTTAAGTTTGTCCGTCGTGACGGATGGTAGGGCGGTCCTCTCCGCATACGGCTCGGCCCACCCCGTCTTCTTTCGCCTCCATCAACTCGTGCAGCCGCTACGCTTCGGCGCACCCCAGCATAAGCGGCAACGTATCCGCTCGACGGATGGGGTCGTCGCTCAGGATGACGGCGATTCATCGGCCTTTGAAGTCTGGGCTGCGCTTCTCAAGGAATGCCTTCACGCCTTCGGCGCGGTCTTCTGTGGTCTGGAGGATGATTGTGAGGTCGGTCTCGAAGCGGAGGGCCTGTTCGAGCGGCATCTCGGCACCGCGCGCGACCGCCTCCTTGGCGTAGCAGACGGCCAGCGGTCCGCGCTCGGCGATGCGCTGCGCGATTGCAGCCGATTCCTCCGCCAGCCGGTCGCGGGGGACAACCGCGCTCACGAGACCGATGCGGAGGGCCTCATCCGCCGTCACAGGCTCGCCCGTGAGGATCATCTCGAGCGCTTTGCCGCGCCCGACGAGGCGCGGCAGGCGCTGGGTGCCGCCCGCGAGCGGTAGCAGGCCCAGCGAGACGTCGGGGACGGATAAGTGAGCGTTTTCGGCGGCGATGCGGATGTCGCAGGCGAGTGCGAGCTCGAGTCCGGCGCCTATGGCATCGCCGTTGAGTGCGCAGACGACTGGCTGTGGGAGCGCGGCGAGGCAGCCGAACGGATCGGGCGGTATGCCGTGGCTGCGCAAGGCTGCAATGGGGTCTGTCGTCTTGCCGAGGAGGGCTTCCCAGTCCCAGCCGCTCGAGAAGATATCGCCTTCCGCTGTGAGGAGAACGACGCGGGCGTCGTCTGGGACTGCTTCGCAGGCGCCCTGAACATCTCGGACCGTTGCAGCGTCGATCGAGTTCTCGCGTTCCGGACGCGAGAGCGTGAGGCGCACGATCCGGTCGCGGGAATCGACGGAGACGTTGGTTGTGCCCATGGGCATTCGAGATTGTAGCAAGCTCTGCGCCGTGGCTGCAGAGGCATGTAGAGAAGAGCGTGGGGAGGCCGCAGCACCACAGACTAGCATCGCGAGTGCGCCATCGAGCTTGCTCCTCCGTTCCCGACCGACAGCGGGGAACGACGTGTGCCGCGCCCGCACGCGAGCGGCGCGAGGCTTGTTGCTCACTGTAGCGCCCTGATATCATCCCGCCTACACTGAAGGGAGGACGCCGCCCGTTGCCCGATTCAGCCCTTGCAGGCACCCGTGTAGTCGACCTTTCGCAGGGAATCGCGGGGCCATACTGCGCGCGGTTGCTCGCCGATCTGGGCGCCGAGGTTATCAAAGTCGAGCCGCCGGAGGGGGATTACGCGCGGCGTCTCGGGCCGTTTCCTAATGACGTTCCGCATCACGACAGGGGCGGTCTCTTTCTGCACCTTAATGCGAACAAGAAGAGCGTGACGCTCGACCTCGAAACGACGAGCGGGCGGGTTGTCCTTCGGAAGCTGCTGGCGAATGCCGATGTGCTGATCGAGAGCGAGACGCCGGGCCTGATGGCGAGCCGGGAGCTCGGCTTCGAGCAGCTGAACGACGAGTTCCCGCAGCTCGTGTACTGTTCAGTGACGCCGTTCGGGCAGACGGGCCCATACGCGTCGTTTAAGGGCAATTCCTTAGCGGCGATGGCGCTTTCGGGGCTGATGTACATCACGGGCGATCCCGGTAAGGAGCCGCTATGCACGGGAGGCGAGCCGGCGGAATACTTCGGCGCGCTGCACGCGTGGGTGGCGATACTCGCAGCGCTCGAGCACCGCGCGAAGACGGGCGCGGGACAGAACATCGACGTTTCGATGCTGGAGGCGCTGGGCTGCGCGGACGAATACAACACAACGATGTACGCCTATCTGGGAGCGATCCGGAAGCGGTTCTATTCAAGGCATGCGATCCCGACGTATCCCAGCGAGATCTTCCCTTGCCGCGACGGAAGCATCGTGGTGATTGGCGGGGCAACGGGCTTCCCGCTGATGATGGCGATCTTGATCGAGCAGCCGGAGCAGGAGGGCAACCCGCTGTTTCAGAACCTGTGGCTGCGGTTCATGCAATGGGAGAAGTTCGAGGAGATCCTGCGTCCGTACCTGGCTGAACACGACTGGGAGGACCTGCTGACGCGCGCACAGGAGCTGCGCATACCCTTCGCCGCAGTGCTCGATGCAAAAACGCTGCTGGAGAACGAGCACCTGCGGGAGCGCGGCTTCTTTGAGGAAGTGGAGCACCCGGAGCTGGGGAAGGTGCCGCTGGCCGCGCATCCGTTCAAGATGTCGGAGACGCCGCTGCGGGTCGGGCGATCGCCGCTGCTGGGGGAGGAGACGCACGAGGTGCTGGCGGAGGTGGGGTATGAGGCTGAGGACCAGCTGGTGTTGCGGGAGAGGGGGGTGACGTGAGGATGGAGGCTGGAGGTAAGAGGTGAGAAGTCATTGGTCGGAGGTCAGAATTGGGAGCGCGCGCATGATTGCCCCACCCCGGATTCCTTCGCGGAGAGGCCGTGTTCCGCGCGCGCATGTAGTCGTTGCTCAGAATGACGGGAACGAGGTCTCGTCTTGACGCTGCCTCTAGAAGGCATTCGCGTTCTCGACCTGACGCAGGTGTATGCGGGGCCGACGTGCACGCGGATACTGTCGGACCTGGGGGCGGATGTGATTAAGGTCGAGGGGCTGAAGCGGATGGACATCACGCGGAACTTCGTGATGCCGGAGAATACCGGCAAGGACGATTACTGGAACCGCTCGGGGTACTTCCTACTGCGGAATGGCGGGAAGAGGTCGATCACGCTGGACTTCGGCGACCCGGAGGCGGTGGAGCTGGTGAAGCGGCTCGTGCCGTACGCAGACATCGTGGCGGAGAGCTTTACGCCGCGGGTGATGGCGAAGTTCGGGCTCGATTACGAGTCGCTGAAGGAGATCAAGCCTGAGATCATCATGATCTCGCTTTCGGGGTACGGACAAACGGGATCGTGGCGCGACTTCACGGCGTACGGGATGGGGCTCGAGCCGGCCTCGGGCATATCGAGCGTCACAGGGTATCGAGACGGGCCACCGCTGCGGACGGGGATCTCGTTTACGGACCCGTACTCGGGCGTAGTTGGAGCCGGGGCCGTGCTGGCAGCGCTGTACTACCGGCGGCGCACAGGGAAGGGGCAGTACATCGACCTCTCGGAGCATGAGTCGGCAATACCGGTCGCCGGGTACGCGATCATGGAGTATGCGCTGACCGGGCGCGTGCCGGAGCGCGCCGGCAACCGGAGCGAGTGGTACGCGCCGCAAGGCGTCTACCGCTGCCGCGGCGCCCAGACGGGCGGCGGTCTCGCCGAGGACAACTGGATCGCGATTACGATCCGAAACGACGCCGAATGGGAGGCGTTCTGCCACGCCGCCGGGCATCCAGAATGGGAGAACGGACGCTTCGGAGATGTGCTGGGACGCTTTAGGTACCACGATGAGCTGGATGAGCTGATTACTTCGTGGACGCGGCAGCAGGACCACCTTGAGGCGATGCACCTCCTGCAGAAGGCGGGCGTGATCGCGGGGGCGGTGCTAAACCCGAAGGAGGTGCTACTCGACCCGCATCTCAGGGAGCGCGGTGCGTTCGACATGATCGACCAGCCTGACGTCGGCGTGCGGCCGGTCGCGCGGCAGCTCGGGGCGAAGTTCTCGGCGTTCGAGCCGGGCAGCGCGCGGCCGGCGCCCAAGCTGGGCGAGCACAACCGTGAGGTGCTCCAGGGAATGCTCGGGCTGAGTGACGAGGAGCTTGCGCGGCTGGAGGAGCAGAAGGTGATCGGCGATACGCCGGAAGGGGCGGTGCCGCTGGACGTGATGCGCATGTTCGTGCAGTGGCCAACGGCGACGTTCCAGCAGATGGGGACGATCGCGGGCCTGGATGCGGACTATCGCGAGCAGCTGGGAATCAAAGGAAATGGGAAATGAGGAAAGGGAAATGAGGAAGGTGTGAGCGTGCGCTTTGGCGTTAATACAGGGCAAGCCAATACGACGTGGCCTGAGCTGCTCGAGCTCTGGCAGGAATTGGACCGCGAGTCGAACTATGACTACCTCTGGTTGGTCGACCATTTCGTGCCCGGTGCGGGCGGAGCGATGGGCGCCGACGGCCCGCACTTCGAAGGCTGGACGACGCTCGCGGCGCTGGCGATGGCGACGGAGCGGGTGCGGATCGGCACGCTGGTTACGGGCAACACTTATCGCCATCCGGCGGTGCTGGCGAAGATGGCGACGACGGTTGATCACATCTCGGGCGGGCGTCTGGAGTTCGGTCTGGGAGCAGCGTGGCATCAGTACGAGCACGAGGTGTACGGCATTCCATTCCACACGGTACGCGAGCGACTCGAGCGGCTCGAGGAGTCGGCGCGAGTCATCAAGCTGCTGTGGACTGAGCCGCGGCCGAAGTTTGAGGGGAAGTACTATCAGCTACACGAGCCGCCCTACAATCTCCCGAACGTGCAGCAGCCGCACCCACCGTTTCTGATCGGCGGCGGTGGCGAGAAGCGAACGCTGCGGACAGTGGCCCGCTACGCTGACGCCTGCAACGTCTCCGGAACGCCGGAGGAGGTGCGGCACAAGTTTGAGGTGCTCGAAGGGCACTGCCGCGATGCTGGACGGGACCCGTCCGAGATCCGGCGCACGATGCAGGTGATGCTCTTCCTGAACGAGGACCCGGCGTTTCAGGAGCGCGTAGTGCAGGGCGTGAAGGCGTTCCGCGGAGGGACAGAGGATGAGGCGCGGCGGTCCGTGCTTATGGGCTCGGTGGAGGATGTGAGGGCGGGGGTGCAGGCGTTTGTCGATGTCGGCGTGGAGGAGATCTACTTACAGCAGTTCCCGCGGACGCACCGGGAGTCGCTGCTGCGGTTCTCGCGCGAAGTGATTCCGGCGTTTCGCTGAGCATATGAACGATGGCGATCTAGTGGGCGCGGTTGATGCCAACTACTGGCAGTCGTTCAAACTGCTGGCTCGGGCGTGCGGGGGCGAGGTGCTGGAGCGGGAAGGGATGCTGGCGGTCTCCACCGGTCTTCCCGTGGCGATGTTGAACATCGCGTTCGTCAAGAGACCGTTGGCTGACCCACAGGCGAGTCTGAACGAAGTGATGAGCTTTTATGATGAGAAGCGGCTGCCCTTCGTCCTGAGGCTAAGAGAGGGAGTGGATCCCGAATCAGAGAGGGCCGCGCCGGCGCTTGGCATGCCCTACAGCGATACGGTGCCGGGCATGGCGCTACATCCTGTCCCGCCTCCGCCGGAGCCAGTTAGAGGCCTGCACATAGAGCAGTTATCGGATTCGAAACGGCTCGGTGCTTACCAGCGGGTAGCCGCGGAGGGATTCGGCATGCCAGTAGAATTCGTCGAACGGCTGATGGGTCCAGCGTTTCTCAAGGTTGCGGGATTCGGATCGTACCTAGGGACAGTGGATGACGAACCTGTGGCAGTATCGAGCGTGTTCGTAGACGGGGGCGTTGCAGGTGTATACAACGTGGCAACCTTGGAGAGCCACCGCCGGCGCGGGATTGGGGAGGCGATGACCTGGCGGAGCGTGTTACGCGGTCGGGAGGCGGGATGCAGTGTTGCGGTCCTGGAGGCCTCGGAGTTGGGAAAGCCGGTGTACGAGAGGATGGGGTTTCGGGTGGTGGCCCCGTATAAGACGTTTCGGCGTCGTAACCAGGAGTGAAGAATGGCCATAGTCCTGATAACCGGCGGGACCGGGGACCTCGGCTCGAAACTTGTGGAGCGCTTCGCGGCGGGCGAAAACACTGCGCGAGTGCTGAGCCGGCGGGCGCGGCCGGCGGAGGCGACGACGGAGTGGGTGCAGGGGGATATGGAGACGGGCGCAGGGCTGGGGGAGGCGGTGAAAGGCGCCGATATCGTCGTGCATGCGGCGACGGGGGGCGGGACACGGGCGAAGGCGGACGTGCCGGGCACACGGAACCTGCTCGCGGCGTGCAAGGCGGCGGGGACGCCGCATTTCTTCTACATCTCGATCGTGGGCATCGAAAAGGTACCGCTGGGGTACTACAAAGCGAAGGTGGAGTGCGAGCGGCTGATCGAGGAGTCGGGCGTGCCCTGGTCGAACCTGCGGGCGACGCAGTTCCACCAGCTGATGGACGGCTTCCTGCGCCTGTTTTCGCGCGTTCCGCTGGTCTTGCTCATCCCAAAGTCGTTCAAATTTCAGCCGATCGAGACGGGAGAAGTGGCGGACCGCATGGTCGAGGACGTGGCGAAGGGGCCGGCCGGAAGACTGCCGGACCTGGGCGGGCCGGAGGTGCTGACGTTCGGCGAGATCGCGAAAGCGTGGCAGCAGGCCCGGGGCCAACGGCGTCCGATCATAAATGTGCCTCTTCTCGGAGGGACCGCACGCGCTTTCAGGGCCGGGTATAACTGCACGCCGGAGCACGCGGAGGGGAAGGTAACGTGGGGGGAGTGGTTGATGGTGAGGTACGGAGGTTAGCTGTCCGTTGTCAGTTACCGGTCGTCGGCTAACGGTGGGCGTTAACCGCTGTATTTTTCGTATCGAGATTTGTAGCCGAGGCGCCGGGCGATGAAGGCGAGCGCGGCGATTCCCGGCTTCTGGAGCCAGATCGGCGGGCCGGCGAGGTAGCCTCTGTTCTCGTGGGCGAGGACGGCGCTCTGGAGAACGTTGGGCTGGCCGTGTTTGTCAGCCTTGCCGTCGCGGTAGCGCCCGAAGGTCGTCTCAAAGAGCGACTCCATCTCTCGCGGTGGCACGATCTCGCAGCGGAAGCGCAGCATCTCGTCGCCTTCGGCCCGGAAGCCGTGCGCCGTGCCTGCGGGGAAGACGACCGTCTCGCCCGGACCGGCGGTCCACTCCTTGCTCCCGACCCGGACGCGAGCGCGGCCTTCGAGGACCTCGACGCGTTCTTCGAGGTCCGCGTGGATGTGAGCGGGCGGGAAGAACTGCTTCACGAGGAACTCGATCTCAAGGAGCTCGCCGTTCGTGTCCGCAGGGCGTTTTGTGAAGGTGAATTTCTCGCCGGTGTGGGGGATCTCGAAGACGTCGCGTGATTTTGTCATGATCTCACCTCATTCTCAGCTCCTCATTTCTCATTTCCCATTGCCCGTGTCAACTGCTAACCTGTGTCCGCCATGAGCGCTCCCAAAATCAAGACCGAGCGGCGGGGGCGGACGTTCGTCGTTACGATCAACCGTCCGGAGGTGAGGAACTGCGTGGACGGTGAGACGGCGGGACTGCTGTTCGAGGCGGTCGAGGAGTTCAAGCGGGATGAGGGGCTCGACGTACTGATCCTGACGGGAGCGGGGACGGAGGCATTCTGCTCGGGGGCAGACCTGAAGAAAATCGGCTCCCTTGGGGCTAGGGCGGGTGCGCGGGACTCGGGGCCGATGGGGATCTCGCGGATCACGGACGTACAGAAGCCGGTGATCGGGGCGGTCGAGGGCTACTGTACGGCGGGAGGGCTGGAACTGGCCTGCTGGTGCGACTTCCGGGTGGCCTCGACGAGCGCGCAGTTTGGCGTGCTCAACCGTCGCTGGGGCGTGCCGCTCGTGGATGGAGGGACGCAGCGACTGCCCCGCATCGTGGGGCTCGCCAACGCGCTCTACCTGATCGAGACGGGAGCACTCATTGAGGCGCAGCACGCGCTGCAGATCGGGCTCGTGCAGGAGGTGGTCGCGGCCGGCAAGGCGCTGGAGCGTGCGCTCGAGATCGCGCGGGTGCTGTCGACGTACCCGCAGGGGGCGATCCGCAACGACCGGCGGGCGGCGCTGGAGGGCTTGTCGCTGCCGCTGGACGAGGGGCTTGCGCACGAGGCAGAAGTGCACCGCGACACCGCGCGGGACCCGGCAATGGCGGAGTGGCTGGCGCGCTTCGCGAAGGGCGAGCGGCCGGAACCGCTAAGGGCGCCCGAACTGTAGCCGAGCGGACAAGACGAGCGGAACGGGGCGTCGTAGCTCCGCTAATTCCTTCGATACCTCAGGATGAGCGGGAAGGGGAGTCTTCGCCGCAGTCGAAGCGCTGCGGACGGGTCTCCCCGCACACCGCGGCTATCCGCCGATGCTCGGCGGGCAGCGGGCGCTGGGTCGCGCCTGTCCGTTTAGGCCTTAGGTGTGACTCGCGGCCGGCTGACGGCGTGGCACACGAGTGAAGTGGGGCAGCTTCGTTCGTAGGGATTTCCGGCGAGGCGGTAACGGTTGATTCGCGGGGCGCGTCTTAGGATTGAAGGCTCGAATTGGGCCGATTATTAGACCGCTATCCCGTGTAGAGCGAGGCAGCGGCCGTGAGGTTCTTGCGATGACGGATCAGGCAGAGAAGAGCAGCGACGAGCGACGGGTCGAACACGGGCAGGACGGGCCGGAACGCGACCGCGGCCGGGACATTCTGCGTTCAGCGACGGGAGGGCCGGGGCCGAGCGGCGACCCGGAGTTCCGCGCGCCGCCACGGCCGCGCGACCCGGGCGAGCTCCAGGCGACCGGACTGGTGGACCCGGCAGCCGAGGAGGAAGAGGAGGAGGAGCGGCACGGCGACCCGCTTTCGCGCTTCATCAGCCGGGGCGGGAAGAAGAAGGACGAGGACGATGACCTGCCGGAGGGCTCGATCCTGCCGCGGCAGCCGCGTACGCTCGTGGACCTGGGGCTCTCGAAAGCCTTCCTCATCGACCTATCGCTTAAGATCATCCACTACTCAGGCACGCCATCCGTGGCGCAGTTGACGCGGCGTCTCGGCCTGGGGCCGAACATCGTGCAGCACCTTATCTCGGCCCTGAGCGAGGACCGCCTCATCGAAGTGCTGAGCCAGTCCGACCTCTACACCGGCAACTATCGCTACCGGCTCTCGGAGCGCGGGCATGTTCGCGTATCGGAGGCGCTGGAGCGCCAGCGCTACGCCGGGCCGGCGCCCGTCACGGCCGACCAGTACGGCGAAGTGATCCGGCGTGTGCAAGCGCAGAGGCAGGAGCCGGGACGCGGGCGGATCAAGAGCGTGCTGCACGATATGGTGCTTTCGAACGAGACGGCGGACAGCGTGGCGAGGGCGCTGTTCTCGGGCAAGGCCGGGATTCTTTACGGGCCCTCGGGCAACGGCAAGACGAAGATCCTCGAACGCTTCGCTCACGATCTCGAGGGATGGGTGCTGGTGCCGTACGCGATCTATGCCTACGGGCAGGTGATCCGCGTTCTGGACCAGTCGATCCACGAGCCGGTCGAAGATTTCGATGAGGCGATGAAGGATGACTCGCGGTTCGACAGGCGCTGGGTGATGGTCAAGCGCCCGGCGGTGATCCTCGGCGCGGAGTTGGGCGCTGAATCGCTTGACCTCGCCTACGACCCGCTTTCGCGCTTCTACCAGGCGCCGCCGCACATCAAGGCGCAGGGCGGAGTGCTGGTGGTCGACGACATCGGACGGCAGAAGATTGAAGCGCGCGACCTGTTCACGCGCTGGCTTATCCCGCTGGACCGCGGCTGGGACACCTTGAGCCTTGTTTCGGGCGAGAAGGTGACGGTGCCGTTCAACGTGCAACTGCTTTTCGGGACCAATATGAACCTTCGCGAGCTGGCGGATGATGCTCTGCTGCGGCGGGTGTCTTACAAGGTGCAGGTCCCCAACCCGTCCAGGCCGGAGTTCACGGAAATCCTGCGCCACGCCTGCCGGCAGAAGAAGGTGATGGTGGCGGAAGGCGGGGTCGAGTACGTGGTCGAACGCCTCTACAACGAGCCCGGGATCAAGCCGCGTGGATCGTATGCCGGCGACCTGCTCGACATGGTGATCGAGAGCGCTTCGTTCGACGGGCGGGACCCCGTGCTCGACAAGGAGTCGTTCGGGCGGGTGTTTGGGTTGTTCGTGGCGCAGGAGAAGCGGGAGGACGCGGAGGAGTTCTAGCCCCCGCTGCCCAGCGAGCGTAGGGCAAACCAATTTCGGTTAGGCTCGAGAGGCCCAGAATCCGGTCAAAGAACGGGGATCTGTATCCCGAGGCGCCGTTTCAGACGTAACGTTTTGGGGGGACAGATCCTTCCTTCGTCAGGATGACAGGGAAAGGGACGGTGCGGGCTCGCGCAAGTGCGTGGTGCCAGAAAATGAGCGCAAGCTTCCCGTGGATGGGTAGCTAATCGACCCAACGAGATGGATGGCCCGGAACACCGAGGGCGCAGCACTCGATTGCGCAGGCCATATGCCGCACACCGAGGGTTATCTGCCGGCCTGAGGAATTGCAGTAACGACGTGTGCTGCGCCCCTACGATGTCAGGTCGCCCGCAAAGTCGATAATCGCCTGGGCGAGCTCCTTTGGGCGCTGGATGGGGACATCGTGAATGGTGTCTTGCATGGGGACGACAGTGGCGCTTTTCAGCTTCCGTTTCGCGGTCTCGATGCCCTGGAGCTTGGCCTGGGTCCATAAAGCGCTGCGCGGGTCGTCCGATTCCTTGATTGCGGGCACCATCAGCACAGGGCAGCGAACGCGCTCCCAAAGAAGCGACGTGTCCTGCTCCCAGATCTCGCGCGCGATTTTCATGTGGTCGGGGATGGGCAGCCGGCGGTAGACCTTGCCATCGCGGACCTCGAGGTTGGAAAGGACCATCTCCTTGAGCTGGTCGCTCCAGATCGGGGCGATGTCGGGCCACTTTCTCATATAGCCGACGAAAGTGTCGATGGGAACGCCATCGATCTCGGGTGGCCGCATCATCGTCTCGGCATGCTCCCAGGTCTGTGAGGATGAGCGCTCGACGAAGCCGCCGTCGATGAGAGCGATCGCGGCGGGTGTTTCCGGGTTGTCCGCGGCGAAACTCAGGGCGACGCCCGCGCCCCAGGAGTGCCCAGTGATAACTGGGCGCTCGAGGCCGAGCGCGTCGGTGAAGGCCGAAAGGTCGCCGGTGACTTCGGCGAAGGTGTAGGAGCCGGGCTTGTCGCTGAGGCCGTGGCCGCGCTGATCGAGGGCGAGAGTGTGGAAGTGCTCGGCGAGGAGAGGGGCGGTGAAGTCCCAGATGCGGCAGGAGGAGGCGAGGCCGTGGAGTAAGACGAGTGGTCGGCCGGAGCCTCCCCAGTCGAGGTAGTGGAGGCGGATTGAGGTCGGGAGGGTGAGGTAGGCGTCTTCAGGTGTCATGAGGGCAGTTTACGTGTTCGCTGCGTTGAGCCCCACCCCTGGGCGAGGCACGTCGCGCCAAGAAGTGCGATCCACGGATCGCGTCGCCACGAGGCCTAACCCGACTAGGTGCCTCGCCCCTACGATTAACGCGACTACGCTTTCTTTAGCTCCTGGACTATCGAGGTCAGGGCTTCCTGTTGTTCGGCAGTGCGGACGCCGAAGCCGAAGTCGAGGGTGGTGACGAGGCCGGCGTAGCGCTGCTTGAGCTTGTCGGCAAGCTGGTCGTAAGGAGCGATTACGGCGAACTCCTCGAGCATGTCATCGGTCATCGCGTTCGCCATTTCGCCCCACTTGCCTTCCATCGAGAGGCGGAAGAGCTCGGCGCCGACGTCTTGCCAGCCGTGGACCTCGAGGACGGGGAAGTAGGCGCGGGTGGAGGCGTAGAAGGAGAGCTGCTGACGGACGGGGCCCTTCGCCTTCTCGATCTCTTCCTCGTTCCTGCCGGTGATGACGAAGGCGCCGCCGACGATGTCTATGTCGGAGAACTTGCGTCCGGCCTTTTCGCAGCCTTCCTTGATTGCGGGGATGATGATCTCGTTGGTGTACTTGAGGGTGTTGAAGCCGTGCATGCGGATGCCGTCGCAGAGCTCGCCGACAAGCTTGCAGTTGTAGCGGTTGACGGCCGAGATGTAGATGGGGACGTGGCCGTTCTCGTTGGCGCCGGGGCTGAAGAAGGGCGAGATGAGCGTGAACTGGTAGTGTTTGCCCTGGTAGTCCGGGCGGGCGCCGCTCTGGAAGGTCTTGAAGATCGCCTTGAGGCAGAGTATGTACTCTCGCATTCTGGGGCCGGGTGGCGAGGGCCACGGAGTTGAGTAGCGGCGCTCGTTGTGGCCTTTGACCTGAGTGCCGAGGCCGAGAATGAAGCGCCCGCCGGAGTAGCGCTGGAGGTCCCAGGCCATCTGGGCCGTCACGAACGGGCTGCGCGGGAAGGCGATAGCCACACCCGTGCCGAAATGCAGACGTTTGGTATGTTCGGCGATGATCATGAGCGGGAGGAAGGGGTCGTGGCCGGCTTCGGGTGTGATGACCGAGTCGTAGCCGGCGTCCTCGATGCGGCGGGCGGCTTCGCCGATGGCGTCGATCGTGGGTGCGACGAGAGCGGTTCCGACTTTCAACGGTTGGTCTCCTTTCGGTCTCCGAGAACGAACTCGGTGATGGCTTCATTCACGAGGTCCGGCTTTTCGCGCATGAGGAAGTGGCCGGCCTGTGCTACCTTGCGGAAGGTGAGATTGGGGAAGAAATCGGGGAGCTTGTCGCTCCAGGCGAACGGGAGGACGGCATCGCTGTCGCCCCAGAGGATGAGCGTGGGTGCGTAGATTTTCGGGTCGCCTTCGAGCTGCCAGCCGCCGCGGAAGGCAGCGCGGTAGCAGTTGAAGCCGCCGCGAATGGCACCCGGTTGGGAGAAGGCCTCGACGTATTCGCCGATCTCCTCGTCGGTCCAGAGGTCCTTGTCGTACGACCAATGCGAAAGGAAATGGCGGAAGTACAGCTCCGTCGCTCTGCGGCTGGAGCCGACGAGGTCTTCCGCCCAGGGAAGCTGGTGAAAGAGCTGGTACCAGATCTGCGGGATGTGCCCGGGCTCCATCCAGCGCATGCCGATCCCGGGATAAGGCGGGTTGAAGAGCACAAGTCTATCGAGGCGGTCGCGATACGTCCTCGCGAACTGCTGGACCCAAACGGCGCCGAAGTCGTGCGAGACGATGTTCGCTTTCGCCCAGCCCAGATGATCAAGCAGCACGCGGATGTCCTCGGCGAACTCGGCGGGGCGATATCCCTCTTCGGGCCTGAGGTCGGGCTTGTCCGTGTAGGCGTAGCCACGCATGTCGGGAACGACGACATCGAAGTGCTGCGAAAGAGGGGCGACGTTGAGATGCCATTCGTAGTAGAAGCCGGGCCAACCGTGGACGAGGAGGAGTGGCGGGCCCGAACCCTGACGGACATAGTGATAGCGCAGGCCGTTGATGGTAGCGTATTGGTGCGCGAAGCTGTCGTTGTTGGGGGGCATGGGCCGGAGTCCTTCGGTGTTCGTGAAGTCTACAGGCAGAGGCAGAAAGCGGGCAATCGGAAATCGGCAAGTGGCAAGCTGGCTGGTCAGACGGGGAATTTGTCCGGCGCGATGCCGTCGGCGAGGTAGGTCTTGCGGATGTCTTTCAGGAAATCTTCGAGCGAGTCGTAACGGTCACGCGGGAGGCGGCCGATTATCTCGTGGACCTCGTGATCGATGCCTCCGATGTCGCGGGCGCGCTTCATGATCTCGGAAAGCGAGGCAGGGAACTCGAGGAGTTCGAGGACCTCTTCCCAGTCCTTTGGTTCGGCTCGGGGGAGCATGTAGCTATCTTACCTTGACGGCCTGCGCCGGCAATGCTAATTCCACTCCAGTGATCTCGCGAAAGCGAGCGATGATACCGCGCACTGTGCGCGGTGCGCCGAAGGCTGTGGGCTTCTCCGGCCTGGCGATGACGCCCAGGTCCGCCTGACGGTGCTCACCAGCTTCCACCAGGAAGCCGAGACAGCGCATCGCCTCGTAATAGCGGACGGCAACCATGTCGACGGGGCGCAGCCGTTGATAGGCGGCGTAGTAGCGGCGGATTACCCACCGGCGGAAAAGGCCGGCAGCGGACAGGAGGAAAGCAGGAAGGTCGATCGGTCCCTGACCGAAGAGAGCGATGGTAGCGCCCACGTCATACGCGGGATCGGCGATCCTGGTGTAGGTCCAGTCGATGACACCGCTGACCGCGCCCCCATTCACCAACACGTTCAGCGGATGAAAGTCGCCATGGCAGATCGAGCGCGACGAAGACGAGCGGGACTCCTTGGCTGAGAGCCACTCGATCCCCGCGCGAAGGCCGTTGAGAGATGCGCGCTCGATCCGAGACGCCAGTTCGGGATCGTCCGCTTGTGTTAGCGCCTGTGGTAGAAGGCCGGAATCCTGAACGGCTCGCTCGAGTTCTGCGCCATCGAGCGAATGCAACCGCGCGTGAGCCTCCGCGAGCAGGTCGGGGAGTCGGAGCCAGACGCGAGATGGTCTGAAGAAGAGGTCGAGCATGATGTGGCCGGGCAGCCGATCCATGAGCAGGAACGGAGCGCCAATAATTTCCGCATTAGTCGAGGTATGCCGCACACGCGGCGCAGGATATCCGAGCCGGCCGATGGTGTTTTGGATGACCGATTCGAAGCGGACGCGCTCGGCGCTCTTCAGCACGGCGGAGGGATGCTCAGTGCGGAAGACACGCAGGATTAGTGGGCGGCATATTTCTTCCGCCCCACCTCCAAGTGCCAGGCTGTAGGTCAAAGTGTCGAAGCCACCCGTAATTGCTTGCGGAGGCTCGGTGTACTCCAGTCCGGGTGACGCGAAGGTCGTACGAAGATGCGTAAGGAGCTGCGAGGCGAAGTCTGGCCGGATGGGTTGTAGGGTAGATTGCGGCCCGGAGGGAGGAA
>Ga0209056_10001068_pt1 | contig 30398 bp, 31 predicted proteins | sample GraSoiAngelo_114_FD_185876 | JGI IMG/M metagenome (GOLD analysis project Ga0209056, IMG submission 185876) | Grasslands soil microbial communities from the Angelo Coastal Reserve, California, USA - 14_0903_13_40cm (SPAdes) (version 2) | ecosystem: Environmental > Terrestrial > Soil > Grasslands... | reverse complement strand
CAGAACAGCTGCTGCAACTCGACCGTCGCCACCTCGCCGTCCCGAACCTTCAAGTCCGAGTACGACAGGCCCGGCACGAGCGCCGGGAGCGTCTTCTTGATGCTGAACCTGCCGCCGAAGTCGGGATAGTACAGGTGGTTCCGCACCGTGGGGAGCAGGTCCACGAGGCGCCGTTCGATGCGTTCGAGCTCCCGCCGGAGCGGCGGCACAGCCTCGCGGAGCTGCCGGATGCACTCGCGCTCGAAGCTCGCGTAGTACGCCACCACCCGGCGCGCCCCGGCGCACGCCTCGACGAGCGCCTCCGCGAACGCCGGTCGGGGGTCGCCCGGCACGTCGGCGATCCACTCGTGATGAGTGAGCCCCCGACCGCGCTCCTCTACGTGCACGCTCAACCGTACCGGCACTTGCTGCCATGGCCGGCACCCCGCCCAGCGCGGGATCGCCAGGCTCACGGTCTCGAAGTCAAGAAAGGCGAGCGGCGCGAGGCCGTCGTCGTGATGCTGGGCGACATGGTGCGCGTGACGGTCGAGACGCTCGCACTGTTCGGTGAGCTGCTCGCGTGGACGGGGGAGGGGTGCGGCAAGGCCGTCGTGCAGGCGCACAAACACGAAGCGATGTATGTGGATCGGCCGGAAGCCCTGCTTGCGGATGTGGATACGCCGGAGGACTTTGCGGCGGTGAAGAACAGCGCGATGTGATCCCCACGCTTGCTGCTTGGCCTCGCTGAGACTAGTGTGAGGTGGGCAGTATCCGCAGTTGAACGCCGGCGCCGGTGCGTGGTGGCCGTGATGTCGAGCACGTTGCAGGAGTTGAGGGCCATCACATGAGCATCGAGTCCAGCGACTTTCCGAATCGACTACGCGCGCACGTGGAACTGCAAGGCGCGGTTCTTACCGCGGCAGAGCTGTCCCACGTGGGGGAGTGCTACCCGCGGTGCCGCGGGAAGGACCACTGGGATGTGCGCGAATACGCCAGCGTCACCGGTATTGGCGCCCGCGAGTATCGCGTCGTGCGGGGTAGCAGCACTCAAGATGTGTACCGCAGCAGCGAGCGGGACCATGCGAGCGCCGTGCGGGCGGCGCTCAACGAGCTCGAGTCCCAGGACAGCCGGACCGAGAAGCCCCCTCAAAACAGCTCCAGCTGATCCGCCACCAATCCTCTGAGCTTCTCCAGCAGCTTCACCATCGCCCACGTGTCCCGCGCGCAGTAGGCGAGCAACGCGTCGCGTAGCGCGGCCCGCTCGGCCGGCGGCGTCCGATCCCCTTCGAGCATCAACCGCTGCAGCTCGACCGTCGCCACTTCACCGTCCTGCACCTTCAGGTCGGCGTAGGAGAGTCCGGGCACCAGCGCCGGCAGCGTCTTCTTGATGCTGAATCCGCCGCCGAAGTCTGGGTGGTACACGTGGCTCCGGATCGCCGGCAATAGGTCCACCAGGCGCTTCTCGATCCGCTCCAGCTCCTTGGCGAAGCGCGGCACCGCCTCCCGCAGCTGCTTGATGCACTCGCGCTCAAAGGTGGCGTGATACGCCACGACCTTCCGGGCCCCGACGCACGCCTCGACCAGCGCCTCCGCCAGGGCCGGCCGCGGATCCTCCGGCCCCTCGGCGATCCACTGATGATGCACCAGACCGCGGCCCCTCTCCTCGACGTGAACGCTGAACTGCACCGGGACCTGCTGCCACGGCCGGCACCCCGGCCAGCGCGGGATCGCGAGGCTCACTGTCTCGAAATCGAGAAACGCGAGCGGCGACGCGAACTCAGCGAGCGCCTTCGTGAGCGTGCGCTCCACGACCATGCGCCCGGTCTGCACCGCCTTCACCTGGCGCGCGTGGATCACCGAGAGCTCCAGGTCCGACGGGAGGTCGTAGATCGTCGCGTAACCATCGGCCTCGAGCTCGAGCGCCCGCTTGCGCTCGATGCGATACAGCTTGCTCACGTGGTGGTCGGGGACCTTGGGCCAGCAGCGCTCGATGAACGGGCAGTCATAAGGTCTTGTGCAGTGCTCCCCGATGGGGACGTCTGGGAGGGGTCCCTCGAGCATCCGCTGCTGCGCCGCGAGCTCGTCGGGCACGCCGATCAGCGCCGCCTCCACCAGCGCCGTCACGTCCTCGCGTACGAAGAGATTGGATAGGTCGGGGTAGCGGCATTCCGGGTTGAGATGCATCACCTCGGCGCGCTCCACCTGGAGGCCTGCACCCCGCAGCACGTGGACCTGCACGGCCGCATCGGGAAGGTGCTCCGGCTTGCGGCTGTTCGACGCCTTCACCTCGATCACCGTGTAGCCCCGGGACGTCCGCTCCAGAATGTCGACCCCCACGTAGGTGTCGTCCGCCAGGAACCAGGCCTCGTAAATCGCCGGCCGGCCACGTCTCAGAGCCTCGCGCGTGGCTGTCACCTTGTTGTCGTACTGATAGAACGGGAGATCGATCAGCTCGCCCCCAGGGACGTGGCCCCGCGCGCGCTCGCCCACTTCCCGCCCTTGTGCGAACAGGTTTTGCTGCCCGGGCGTGGGGGAAAGCTCCGGCGCCTCGGGCTCATGCACTCGCCACCACAGCTGCTTGTGACACTGGAGGCCGGAGAGATAGCGCGACTTGGAGAGGCGCGAGGACTCGGACGGCATACTTGAACAGTAACCGATAACTCGCTACCGGACGGCGACTTCGCGCCTCCCCCATCGCAGGCCCGCTTGACGCGGGGCCGGGTCGATCCCTATAAGTGGTGCCCGCGGGCGGAGGAACGATGTCGCTACGCGTAGTGCTGGCCGACGACCACGTCGTGCTGCGACAGGGCGTGCGCGCCCTGCTCGAGCGGCACGGCGTCGAAGTGGTGGCCGAGGCGTCCGACGGCAGGGCGGCGGTCGAGCTGGCGCGACAGCATGAGCCGGACGTCGCGGTGCTCGACATCATGATGCCGTTGCTGAACGGTATCGATGCCGCGCGCCAGATCGTCGAGGCGCGCCCCGGCATCCAGGTCGTGATGCTCACGGCGCTCGAGCAGGAACGACTGGTGACCGAAGCGGTCCGTGCGGGCGTGCGGGGGTTCGTGCTCAAGACCCAGGCGGGGGAGGACCTCGCCCAGGCCATTCAGCAGGTGTCGCGCGGCGGGTTCTACGTGGGGGCGGGTGTCTCTCAGGCCGTGGTGGATGCCTGCCGGGCGGCCGCGGTGGACGACCTGGGCCGGCTGACCTCCCGTGAGCGCCAGGTCGTGCAGCTCGTGGCCGAAGGCAAGTCGACCAAACAAGTCGCCGCGCTGCTCGGGATCACGCCCAAAACCGCCGAGTTTCACCGCGCGCGTGTCATGAAGAAGTTGAACGTCCACGACGTCGCCGGTCTGGTCCGCTATGCGATCCGGGAGGGCCTGATCACGCCCTGACCCGGGTCTTCTCCCCGCCGCATCTAGGGTTTCCCCGGGTTCTCCGCCGCGGCGCCGTCCCCACATTCCGGCACAAATGCCTCGTCGCACACCCTTCACCCGCCCGCCCGTCGTGCTCCTCGCCAACGCGGGGACGTGGCTCAACCAGGCGCTCGACAGCATGCTCGAGCCGCTGGGGTATCGGGTCCTGTCCGTGGCGAGCGGACGCGAGCTCCTGGACCGGGCGCCTGCCGCGCGGCCCGACGTCGTGCTCATGGACGCGAACCTCCAGGACCTGGACAGCATCGCGGTATGCCGCACCCTCCGTCAACATCGGGCGGTCGCCTGGCACACGCCCATTTTCATGATCACGTCGACGCCGGCGACCAAGCAACAACGGCTCGCCGCGCTCGAGGCCGGAGCGTGGGACTACCTGAGCCTCGTGATCAACGCGGAGGAGCTGGCCCTGAAGCTCGACGCCTTCGTCCGCGTCAAGCTCGAGACGGATCGCGCGCTGGAGGAGGCCGCCGTGGAGCCGGCGAGCGGGTTGTACACGACGCGCGGGCTGGAGCGGCGCGCCCGCGAGCTCGTCTCGGACGCGTTCCGTCGTCATGCGCCGCTCGCCTGCGTGGCGCTCGCGGTCGAGCTGGAGCCGCAAGTCGCCCCTCCCGCGCCGCTCGCGGCACCACCCGTGGCGGTCGGGTACGTAGGGGACATCCTTCAGGCGCGCGGACGCGCGTCCGACGCGATCGGCCGCCTCGGCCGAAACGAGTTCGCGGTGCTGGCCCCCTCGACCGCCCCCGAAGGAGCGGTGCGGATGGCCCGACGACTCACGCAGGCGCTCGAAACGGCGGGTCCCAGGCCCGCGGGGCTGCCGCCCCTGTTGGTCCGGGCCGGCTACGAGGCCATCGCCGACCTGCACGCGACGCCGCTCGCGCCGGACCGCCTCCTGGAGCACGCCGGCGCCGCGCTGATCCAGGCGCGTGCCGCGGGAAGCGGGGAGCGGATCCGAGCCTACCAGGAGTAGATTACCCGCTTCATGACCCGGTTGCGGTGAAGTGTCACCGGCGGTCGCGATCGCGATCGTCGTGCTCGTCGTGCTGCTCGCGCTCTTGCTCCTGCGGGGCAGCGCGGACCAGACACGCGCGCTGCGGGATGTGCACGAGCGGCTCGGGGCGCTCGGTGAGGCGACGAAACGCCTCGAGACGATGGGCACCGCGGTCACCGAGGTGCAGCAGCTGCTCCGGGTCCCGAAGCTCCGCGGCACGATCGGCGAGGTGTGGCTCGAAGAGCTGCTGCGGCAGATCCTCCCCGCGTCCCACTACCAGATGCAGTACTCCTTCCGCTCGGGAGAGCGCGTGGACGCGGCTCTCAAGCTTGGCGACCGCCTCGTGCCCGTGGATGCGAAGTTTCCGCTCGACGCTTGCCAGCGGCTGCTCGCCACGACCGGCGCCGAAGCCGAGCGCGAGGCGCGCACGTTCGCGCGCTCCCTCAAGGAGCGGATCGACGAGATCGCCGACAAGTACATCCGTCCCGACGAAGGCACATATGACTTCGCGCTGATGTACATTCCGGCCGAGAACGTGTACTACGAGGCGGTGCTGCGCGCGGAGGATCCGGGGGATGCGAAGAGTGTCCTGGGTCACGCGCTGCGCCGGCGCGTGATCCCCGTATCGCCCCACACCTTCTACGCCTACCTCCTGGTGATCCTCCACGGGCTCAAGGGGATGCGGGTGGAGCAGCAGGCCCGCGAGATCCAGGAGCAGCTCGGCGGGTTGCGCCAGCAGTTCGAGGGATTCTGGGCGGCGTTCCAGACGGTCGGCGCGCACCTCGCCAACGCCCAGAAGCGCTTCGAGGAGAGCGAGCGGCAGGCGAGGCTGGTCCAGCAGCGGTTCGAGCGGATCGCGGGCGTGGAAGATGCAACGGAGGAGGGCAATTCGCGGCCCCTCGGACCGGGAGGGGGAGCGCGTTGACCGCCGCAGCCGCGTTCATCGCACCTGTTGTCACGGTCTGCGAATTGCGGAGCGTGATTGGATGCGTGGGATGTAAGGCGTAGCAGTCGATCGACCTGGGTGAGACCGGCGCCCCCGCGCTACAAGGCTGAAGCGAGGGGGCGTCGGCGTTTTTCAAGGAGCTCGAGGCATGGTAGTGCTACTTGTGACCGGAAAAGTGCTCTTGACCGTGGCGAGCGCCGGGTTCGGCGCCTCCCTCGGATTTGCCGTCAAGAATTGGCTGGACCAGCGCGAGCAGGTCGAGGATTAGAGGCGCTGCTACTTCACCGCGAGCGGGACCTGCACGATCGTCTCGCCCCAGTGCAGGTTCAGGAGCGCCCGGTCTCGGTCTGCGGCCGGGAAGTAGAACGCCAGCGCTTCCATGAACGGTCCTCCACCGGCCTGCGGCTTCACCTTGAGCCGCAGCGCGTCCTGGGCCTCGCCCGGGTAGGGGATGTGAAATACGTCCGCCGCCCGGCTGAATATCAGGGTCCACTCGTCGGGGCCGGGAATCGCCCAAATGCTGTACTTCCCGGCAGCGAGCGGCTGCCCGCCGACCACCATGTCCGTGCTCAGGGCGATCGTGGTGGCCGTGTCGGCGCCGGGACACCACACCTTGCTCCACGGAACCACTCCCCCCCTCCCGAATAGCGTCCGGCCCCGGGCGCTCGGCCGGTTGTACACGATCGTCACCTGAGCCGTACCGACGAGCTGGGTCACCATGGCGTGCTGACTCTTCGGGGCCTGCGCCCCCAGGGCCATCCGCGGGACGAGAATCAGCGCTGCGAGCGCGGCGCGCCGAGGCTTCATCGCGCCTCCGCGACTACCGGATTCCGCAGCACGCCCACCCCGGGGATTTCCACTTCGACTACGTCGCCGGGGGCGAGCGGCCCCACGCCGGCCGGCGTTCCCGTCGCGATCAAATCCCCCGGCTCGAGGGTCATCACGTGCGACACGACGGACACCAGCGCGAGCATGGAAAACACCATATCGGGCGCCCGGCCGTGCTGGCGCTGCTTGCCGTTTACCCGGCAGAACACCTCCAGCTCGTCGAATCGCCGCGGGTCCACCGGCACCACGCGGGGCCCGACGGGGCAGAACGTGTCGAACCCTTTCGCCCGGGTCCACTGCTCCTCGGTCCGCTGCAAGTCCCGCGCGGTCACGTCGTTCACGCAGGTGATTCCGGCGATGGCGGCGCGGGCCTCGCTTTCCGTCGCGCGCCGGAGCGGGCGTCCGATGACGACGCCGATCTCGCCCTCGAAGTCGACCTGCCGTGATTCCGGCGGCAGCACGATCGCCGCGCCGTCGCCGATTACGGCCGTGGGCGGCTTGAAGAACAGGAGCGGCTTGGCGGGCACCGTGTTCCCGAGCTCGGCGGCATGATCCCGGTAGTTACGACCGATTCCGATGATCTTGCCCGGTCGTGCGACGCTCACGAGCGAACGAGCTCGGCGAGCGCTGCGACGGCGGCGTCCAGCTCGTCCTCGGTGTTGTAGTAGTGAGGAGAGAAGCGGAGCACGGTGCTGGCCCGCTTGTCGTCCATGTCGAGCACCCCCGACTTCCGATCCGCGGAGCTCGCGTTGATGCCTCGCTGCCGGAGGCGCAGCTTGAGATCCGCCGCATCCCGGCCCGCCACGTCCACCGTCACGATGGCGCACTGCTCCCGCCCGCGATCGAGCGCCCGCACCCCCGGGATCTCCGCGAGTCGCGGGCGCAGCAGGGCGGCGAGGCGGCGGGCGCGCTCGCGCCCGCCTGAGCCCACGGCGAGAGCGTAGCGCGTCGCCGCCCCCAGGCCCGCCACGAGCGCGTAGGCGAACTCCCAGTTCTCGAACCGGCGCGCACCGTCGGCGAGCCGGAAGGCGTCGGGATCGGTCCAGTCCGCGCCCCGCATGTCGAGGAACAAAGGGAACGCCCCGCGCTCGAGCATCCGATCGGACACATACAGGAAGCCAATGCCACGCGGGCCGCGTAGGAATTTGCGTCCGGTGCCCGCCAGGAAATCGCAGCGCAGCGCGGCCACGTCCACCGCGAGTTGTCCCACTGCCTGACACGCGTCGATCAGGTACGGCACGTCCAGCTCCGCGCACACCTCTCCCACCGCGCCCGCGTCCTGCACCAACCCTGAGTTGGTCGGGACCCAGCTCAGCGCGACGAGGCGCGTGCGCGGGTGGCCCGCGAGCCGGCGCAGGCTGGCGGGATCGACCCCGCCCTCGGGGAGGTCATCCGCGCGCACCGTCTCGACGCCCGCCCGGCGAGCGAGGGACAGGTACGTCAGCTGGTTCGAGGGGTAGTCGGCCCGCGTCGTCACGATGCGGTCGCCCGGACGGAAGTCGAAAGCGGACACCGCCTGGCTGAAGGCGACGGTCGCGTTCTCGACAATGGCCACGTTCCTGGCCGCGGCACCCACCAGACGCCCCAGCAGTTCGTACGTCTCGCGCACGCGGGGCTCCGCTTCGTCGGCCGCTTCATAGCCGCCGATCGCCGCCTCCCGCTCGAGGAACCCGGTGAGCGCCTGGAGCACCGTCTGCGGCATGAGCGCGGCGCCCGCGTTGTTGAGATGGATCCGCTCCCGGCATCCCGGCGTCTCGCGGCGCCAGCGGTCGAGTTCGGCTGGGGCGGACGGAAGGGACGGGGAGGTTCGGGCGGTCATGTCGGGAAAGGTCGCGGGAACACCTGTCGGGCTCAAGCCGCCCCGTCTGCGGCTGAAGCCGCGACTCGGCATTCCCGCTGAAGCGGCGTGCCCGTCTACGGGCAGTGCCGAGCCGCGGGTTTACTCGCGGATCCCCCGGGGCTAGAACAGATTGCGCACCACAAACCAGACATTCGCCGGTCGCTCGGCCAGCCGCCGCATGTACCAAGGGAACCAGTGCGTCCCGTAACTGATCAGGACCCGCACCGGCACGCCCTCGTTCTGGAGCGCGCGCTGCTCGGCGGCGCGGATGCCGTACAGCATGTGTATCTCGTACGCCCCCCAAGCCCCCCAAGGCCCCCCTCCCGGGGCGGCGCCGAGCCCGAGGGCCCGCTCGCGCAAACGCGCGATGAGATGGAGATCGTGGGTGCCGAACACGGCACGCGCCTCGCCCTGGGCGGCGCGCTCGAGCAGCCGCCCGGCGAGCACGGCGTAGGCGGCGTCCACATCGCGCTTTTTCGGAAGCGCCACGTCCGGAGGCTCGTTGTAGGCGCCCTTCACGAGCCGGATGGCGGGCGCGAGCGGGAGCAGTGCCTCCAGGTCGGCCGGCGTGCGGCGCAGGTAGGCCTGCAAGCATACGCCGACACCCGTGTGGGCGGCGCGAACGGCCTGGAACAGCTCCAACGTTGTGTCCACGTAGCGCGACTCCTCCATGTCGATCCAGAGAAAGGACCCGGCAGCGGCGGCCCGTGCCGCGAGCGCCAGCAAGTCCTGGAGGCACGCTTTGGGATTCAGGTCGAGACCGAGGTGGGTGAGCTTGACGGAGATTTCCGTGGGCAGCTGCCGCTGCCGGATTTCCTCGAGCACGCGCAGGTAGTGATCGCGTACGGCGGCGGCCTCGTCGCGGCTCGTGACCTGCTCGCCGAGCTGGGTGAGCACGCTGCCGATGCCGTCCCGGGCGAGGTCTGCGGCCGCGGCGAGCGCCGCGCCGAGCTCCTCCCCGGGCATGAATCGGCGCGTGGCGCGGCGGAAGGCCGCGCGCTTGGACAGCTGCCGGGCAAGCCAGGTGCTGCGGGACGCGCGCAGCAGCAGGCGACGGGCGAGCGACATAGGCGGCGAAGAGATAGTGGAGCGAATGATCGCTGGTATCATGCGGCGGTACACCGCCGACGAAGCCCGCGTCGAGCGCGGCGCCACCGTGCTCGACGATCAGTACGAGGCGTTTCGGGGACTCGGGGCTTAGACCACTAGCCCGCTACGGCCCAGCTTGCAGCCTCGATCCGGCGGTCGCCGTTCATGCGGCGCTCCGGGCCGGTCCAGGTTGCGGCACCCACGAGGGCGAGCTGCCGGCGGTCTGCCGCACGCCGATCGGCCGTCGCACGGGCCAGGACCTCACCGATGGTCAGGTCCGGAGGGACCGGGCGGAACGACGACCACTCATCGCGGAACCAGTCGCGTGAAGCGCGCACTCCCGCCTCCGCCCCTTGCGCCGTCTCGAAGAGCGCGATGCAGGTCAGGATGTCGTTCCCCGCATCGAGCAGGTGGCAGGAGACGAAACCCGGGATGTCGCGGACGATGGGCAGGAACCCCTTCTCCGCGTAGTGGGCGGCCTGCGCCACCGTGCCCAGCCTCACCCGGTACCGCCTGATCACTCCGTGCATGAGCCCCCCTTCTTGTTCAGTTCGTGCGGGCGCGTCGGCGGGCAATCGCAAGTCCCGCGCCCCCGTTCGCGCGTAGCGGCGGTGTTCCCTGCGTGACCCAACGCACGCTCAGGCGACCGAACCAACCACGAAACTGCAGCCGCCCGGCTACAGGTCACCGGTCTGGGCTCAAAGACCGCGGCCTGCGCTGGCGAAAGGGACCACCCGGGGAGGCTAGCGGCGCGAGTGTTTCCGGTCAAGCGCCGCGAGCCTCCCCGCGAGTTGCGTTCAGCCTTCGACGATGATGAGGTATTTCGAGTTGGCCCAGAACTTCGCCGGGTCCGCGATCTTCACGCCGTGTCCGGTGATCTTGCCATCGTGGTCCGGCGGGGTCTCGAGCGCCGACGTGTCCTGGCGCGACACGATCCGGTACTCCTTGTCGGACGCGGGCAGCGGCAGCTCCGTGAAATGACGCCGGTCCGCCACCGTGAATACGCCTGGATCGAGGTTCCGAGCCGGCACGAGCGTCTTCCCGCTCTTCCACAGGACGAAGAGGAACCGGGCGCCGCCCTCCTCCTGGATGATCCCCTTCTGCTCGAGCTCGTCCTTGGTGCCGACCACGTAGTAGACCGTGTTCGAGATCGTGGACATGTTCTCGAGCGTGTCCCGGAGGGCCGAGTTCTCTGCGGTGAGCGTCTCCACCTGGAGTGTGAGCGCGTCGATCGTCTCCTTCTGATTGGCGATCACGCCCTGGAGGTTCTGCATCGTCGACGCGAGCTCGCTCCGCAGGCTGTCCGAGAGGGTGGTGAGATCCTTGATACGCTGCTCGCTCTCCTTGAGCCGCGGCTCCAGGTCCTTCACCCGCGTGGTCATGTAGCGGATCTTCTGGATGAGCGTGTCGCGCGACGCGCGGAGCGGCGACTCGCCGGACACCTTGAGCGCGCGCGCCGGGACGTTCACCCTGGCGAGCTCGCGGCTGATCTCGCTCACGAGGCGGGTGTTCTCCGCGACCTCCTGCATCAACCGGTCGCGTTGGGACGACGCCTGGGACAGGCTGTCGATGCGCGCCTGTACCTCGGGGGACGGCCCCTGTTTGCACCCTGCGGCGACGAGCAGCGCGAGCGGGAGCCATGCGCCGCGCGCAAGGCGACGGCAATTGCGGGTCATCTTTCTCAACCTCCTGCCAGGACTGGCGTGACGTAAATCACAGGTGTCGGGCGTCGACAACGGGGTCTGTTGGACAGGTGCTACACCGGAAGGCATTGCACGGTTCTCCATCATTATTACCGGTTTCGCCGCGAGGGCACAACGACAGATATCACCGAGGGTTTGGCCACGCGGGTGGGTCACCCGACCTACGTCCTCTCGCGCTGGCTGTTCCTCCGCCTGCTCGGCGTGGTCTACCTTGTCGCGTTTGTCTCGCTTGCGCTGCAAATCACGGGCCTCGTGGGAGCGCACGGCATCCTCCCCGCGGGCGGGTTCCTCGAGCGGGCGCACGCCGCCTACGGGAGCGCGGCCTACCGGCTGTTCCCCACGGTCTGTTGGCTGGGCGCGAGCGACGGGATGCTGCGCGCGCTGGCCTGGGGCGGGGCGGCCCTGGCCCTGCTGCTCGTGGCGGGGGTCGCCCAGGCGCCGGTCCTGCTGCTCCTCTGGCTCTGTTACCTCTCGCTCGCTGTGGTCGGCCAGACCTTCCTGTGGTTCCAGTGGGACGGGCTCCTGCTCGAGACGGGGCTCTTGGCGGTGCTGTACGCGCCCACCCAGCTGCGGCCCAGCCTGGCGCGCGAGCCCGCGCCGTCCGCGGGGGTGAGGTGGCTCGTGTGGGCGCTCGTCCTCCGGTTGATGTTCCTGTCCGGTATCACGAAGCTGGCGAGCGGCGACCCCACGTGGCGTCACCTCACCGCCCTCGACTACCACTTCTGGACTCAACCCCTCCCCCCCTGGCCGGCGTGGTACGCGCAGTGGGTCCCCGAGTGGATGCACCGGGGGATGACGCTCGCGATCATCGCGATCGAGGTCCTCGTCCCGTTGCTCATCGTGGTTCCCGAGCAGTGGACCGGGTGGGGGCGCCGCGCGCGCCCCGCGGCGTGCGGGCTCCTGGTCTTCGGCCAGCTCGCGATCGCGCTGACGGGGAACTACGGGTTCTTCAACCTGCTGACAATCGTCTTGTGCCTGTCGCTGCTCGATGACGCCGCGCTGGGGCGGGTGCTGCCGCTCCGGCTCGCGGCGGGAGACCCGGAGCCGCGCTGGAAGCAGTATGCGATCCGCGGGCTCGCACCGGTGCTCGCGTTGCTCGGCGCGCTGGCCTTCGTGCGCGAGATCGTACAGACCCTGCCCGGCTCGCGGGGAGGGGCTTTCGCCAATCCGCTGCTCGACGCGGTGGCGCCGCTGCGCTCGGTGAACGGGTACGGCTTGTTCCGCGTGATGACCACGGAGCGTTTCGAGATCGTGATCGAAGGCGGCGCCGACAGCATGCACTGGCGCGAGTATCGGTTCCGCTGGAAGCCCGGCGATCCGGCCCGCCGCCCGCCGTTCATGGCGCCGCACATGCCGCGGCTCGATTGGCAAATGTGGTTCGCGGCGCTCAATCCGGAGGGCGCCCGGGACTGGCTCTTGCCCCTGCTGCGACACCTGCTCGCAGGGACGCCCGAGGTGCTCACGCTGCTCGGCGAGAACCCGTTTCCGAGCGGGCCGCCCCGCTACGTGCGGCTCGTCTATTACCGGTACCGTTTCAGCACGCCGACCGAGCGGGCCGCAGGCGGCGCGTGGTGGCACCGGGAGCGGGTAGGGTATCTGACGGAGCCGCTGTCGCTGGGGGGGCCGTGGTCGCCCCGTTGATTCCCCCTCCATCCGGCTTATCTTCCCGCCTCTTCTGGAGAGCGTGCTTCATGAAAGCAACCGACATTCGCCGGGGCCACGTCATCATGATCGACGGGCAGCCGTGCCGCGTGATGGACTTCACCCACCGCACCCCGGGGAACCTCCGGGCGTTCGTTCAGGTGCGGCTGCGGAACCTCGTCACGGGGAACACGTTCGACACCCGCCTCGCCGCCACGGATTTTGTGGACGAGGCGCCGCTCGAGACCAAGGAGTTCCAGGTCTTGTACCGCGATCAGGGTGGCGTGCACGTGATGGACACGACGAGCTACGAGCAGCACACCCTCGACGCCGAGGCGGTGGGCGATCACGCCGACTGGCTGCAGCCGGAGATGCACATACAGGTCGAGTGGCTGAATGGCCGCCCCGTGGGCATCGAGCTCCCGTCGGTCGTGGAGCTCATCGTCGTGCAGACCTCTCCGGTCATGCGCGGGGCCACGAAAACGGCGAGCACCAAGCCCGCCAAGCTCTCGAACGGCGTGACGATCCAAGTGCCCGAGTTCATCTCCGAGGGCGAGAAAGTGCGCGTGGACCCCCGCCAAAGTGCCTATTTGGAGCGCGCCAAATAGGCCCCCCCGATTGGGTAGGGCATCGGCGCAGGCGCGCACGTAAATTGCGTGGCAGTGCCGACCCCGGGGGCTCGCCCCGGGGTTTCGTTATCACGGGACGGGATCGTCTATGCACTCGGCAGCACGTCTCGACACACTCGGTACGGAGCAGGCCTACGTGGTCCTCGCCGCCGCGAGGCGCCTCGAGGCCGCGGGGCACAAGGTCGTGCACCTGGAGATCGGCGAGCCGGACATGCCGACGCCGCCCCACGTGGTGGAGGCGGGCGTCCGCGCGCTGCGTGACGGCCTCACTCGCTACGCGCTCGCTGCGGGGGTGCCAGAGCTGCGCGACGCGATCGCGCGCTCGCTGGCGACGCGCGGCGTCCGCGCCACGGCCGAGAACGTCGTGGTCACGCCCGGGGCGAAGCCGGCGCTCTTCTGCACGGCGCTCTCGCTGATCGCGCCGGGGGACGAAGTGCTCTGCCCCGACCCGGGGTTCCCGATCTACGAGTCGGTCGTCCGCTTCGCGGGTGGGCGGCCGGTTTACTACCCGTTGGACGAGACGCGGGAGTTCGCGCCGCACGTGGAGGCGATCGCCGAGCGGATCACGGCTCGCACCCGCGTGCTCATCCTCAACGTGCCGCACAACCCCACCGGTGGCGTGGCGACGACGCGCGATCTCGCGGTGCTCGCGGACCTGGCACAACGCCACGATCTGTGGGTCATCTCGGACGAGGTGTACGGGCAGATCCGCTACGACGGGCGCCGCGACTCGATCGCCGCGCTCCCCGGCATGTCGGACCGCACGGTGATCGTCGACGGGTTCTCGAAGGGATACTCGATGACGGGCTGGCGCCTCGGCTACGGCGTGATGCCTGCCTCGCTCACCGACGCGATGACCACGCTCATCATCAACAACGTCTCTTGCACGGCGACCTTCGTGCAATACGCGGGGATCGCCGCGCTCACGGGGCCGCAGGATGCCGTCACTCGCATGGTGGCGGGACTCCGCGCGAAGCGCGATCTGCTGGTGCGCGGCCTGACCGCGATCGACGGGATCAGCTGCGCGTCGGCCGCGGGCGCCTTCTACTGCTTCCCCGACATCAGCGGAGTGCTGGAGCGGACGGGGGGGGGCCTCACGTGCAAATCCTTCGCCGAGCGGCTGCTCGCCGAGCAGCACACGGCCGTGCTTGCGGGCACGGCGTTCGGGCCGGGCGGGGAGGGGCACCTGCGGTTGTGTTACGCCACGGAGCCGGCGGAGCTCGAGCGGGCGCTCGCGGCGATCCGGCGCCTCGTGGGGAAGCTGGCACCGGTTCCCGCCGACTGACGGGTTGACGTTGGATGGCAAGCGACTATTGTTAGTCAAGACAATCGACGACTCGTGGTGATTTGCCGCGTATTGCCGCCACGTTAAACAAGGTGCTAAAAAGCGACCGCCCGCGGCAGTTGTTGCCGGGGTTTTTTTGTTGAGGCTCACATGCCGACGACCATCGCTTCCCCGCCGCTCACCGCCCGGCCGCTCCGTTGCCGCAGCTGCGGGACCGAGCGCGCCGCCGCCCCGACCGCGATCTGCGAGGAGTGTCTCGGGCCCCTCGACCCCGTGTATGAGTCGGGACGTCCGCTGCCAGACCGCGAGACCATCGCCGCCCGGGCGCCGTCCCTCTGGCGCTACAAGGAGTGGCTGCCGTTCGACGGCGATCCGGTGTGGTCGCTCGACACCGGGTTCACGCCGCTGGTCGACGCTCCGGCGCTCGCACGGCGCTTCGGCGTAGCGCGGGTGTGGGTGAAGAACGACACGGTGTCCCATCCTTCGCTGTCCTTCAAGGATCGCGTCGTGGCCGCCGCGATCAACGCGGCCGCCGCCTTCGGGCTCGATACCATCGGTTGCGCGTCCACCGGCAACCTCGCGAACGCCGTCGCGGCGCACGCGGCACGGGCCGGGCTCAAGGCGTGGATCTTCATCCCCGACGAGCTCGAGGCGGGAAAAGTGATCGGCACGAGCGTGTACGGCGCCCGTCTCGTTCGGGTACGGGGGACGTACGACGATGTGAACCGGCTGTGCGCCCAGGTGGCGGACCGGTTCGGCTGGGGGATCGTGAACGTCAATCTGCGCAGCTACTACGGCGAGGGGTCGAAGACCGTCGCCTACGAGATCGCCGAACAGCTCGGGTGGCGGCTGCCGACGGCGGTCGTCGCGCCGATGGCGGGCGGCTCGCTCCTCTCGAAGCTGCGAAAGGGGTTCGGCGAGTTTCTCGAGGCGGGGCTGGTACGGGGCCAGCCGCCGCGGCTGTACGGCGGGCAGGCGGCCGGGTGCGCGCCGATCGTGCGCCTGGTGGAACGCGGTGGAGACGTGCTCGAGCCCGAGGTGCCGAAGACCATCTGCCGCTCGCTCGCGATCGGCAACCCCGCGGACGGCGCGTTCGCGGCGCGGGCGATGCGGGAGACCGGTGGCTGGGCCGCGGCGGTGAGCGATCCGGAGCTCGTCCTTGGGATCCGCTTTCTCGCCGAGGACACGGGCGTGTTCGCCGAGACGGCGGGTGGTGTCACCGCCGCCGGCGCCCTCGCCCTCGCGCGCGCCGGCCGGCTCGAACCCCAGGACGAAGTGGTGCTCTGCGTCACGGGCCACGGCTTGAAGACGCTCGAGGCGGTGCAGGGCGCGGTCCCCGAAGCCCCGGTCATCGCGCCGCGGCTGCGGGAGGTGACGACTCTCGTTGAGGAGGAACGGACATGGCCATCACGCTGAATCTGCCATCGGTGCTCGCCGCCCACACCGGTGGCGCCCGGACGATCGAGGCGACCGGCCGGACGCTGGGCGAGGCCGTGGCCGATGTCGCCGCGCGCTACCCCGCTCTGGCGCCCCGGCTCCGCGACAAGGAGGGAAAGCCCTATCCCTTCGTCAACTTCTATTTGAACGACGAAGACGTGCGGTTCCGCGGCGGCTTCGCGGCCCCCGTCCAGGACGGCGACGAGGTGACGGTCATCCCGGCGATCGCGGGGGGCTGAGCCCCGCATCGGCTGCGGCGATGCGGGCCAACCCGGCCCAGTCGATGTCGCCCCAACCGCGCGCGACCCCGGAGAGGTAGCGGTCCCGGATCAGGCTCGCCAGCGGCATCGGCGCGGCGACCTCCTCCGCAGCGCCGAGCACCAGACGGACGTCCTTCAAGCCGTACTTCAGCTTGAATCCGGCAGGCTCGTAGCGCTCTTCGGCGATCAGCTTGCCGTAGTTGTCGTAGATCGGCGAGCGGAGCAGCCGGCCGTTCACGATATCCAGCAGCTCGGCAGGCGCGACGCCGTACTTGCGCGCCAGCGCGAACGCCTCGCCCATCGCCTCGATCGCCGCCGCGAGCAGGAAGTTGCCCGCGAGCTTGATCACGTTGGCGCGCGACGGGTCGTCGCCCGCGACGATCACGCCCTGGCCCATCGCGTCGAGCACCGGGCCGCAACGCTCGAGTGCCTGCGGGGGCCCGGCGGCCACGATCCACAGTTTCTTCGCCTCAGCGGCTTCCGGCCGCCCGAATACCGGCGCGGCGACGTACGTTTGCCCGGCGGCCTGGTGGCGCTCGGCGAGCCGGCGGGACAGCGCGGGGCTGATGGTGCTCATGGAAACGTGGATCGCTCCGCGGGGGAGCGCCGCCAGCGCGCCGTGGGGGCCGAGCATCGCGTCTTCGAGCGCGGCGTCGTCCGCCACCATCGTGACCAGCACCTCGGCGTCTCGCCCGGCGGTGACGGGGCTATCGGCTACGACGGGGTGGAACTGCTTGAGCTCGTCCGCACGCGCGCGGGTGCGGTTGTACACTGTGAGCTGGTAACCGGCCTGCAACAGGTGCCGCGCCATGGGCAGGCCCATGCTGCCGAGTCCGATGAATGAGATTTTCATGTGCTCAAGGTAAACGGACCCAGGAACAAGGTGGTTCCGTGGGATGTCCGCGGTCGGAGGAGGGACTCCGATGAAAGCGATTCGCGTTCACGCGCCGGGCGGCCAGGAAGCGCTGCGGTACGAGGAGATCGAGCGGGCCGCCCCAGGCCCAGGTCAGGTCCTCGTGAAGATCGAAGCCGCCGGCGTGAACTTCATCGACGTGTACCAGCGCACGGGGCTGTACAAGGTCCCGCTGCCGTTCACGTTGGGTCAGGAAGCGGCAGGGATCGTGACCGCCCTTGGCCCCGGCGTGACCGACCCGAAGGTAGGGGATCGGGTCGCGTACACGAGCGTGCTCGGTGCGTATGCCGAGTACGCCGTGGTGCCGGCCGACCGGCTCGTGGCACTCCCGGATGGCGTGAGCGCCAAGCAGGGCGCCGCGGCGATGCTTCAGGGTTTGACGGCGCACTACCTCGCGACCTCGACCTACCCCTTGAAGCCCGGGGACGCTTGCCTGGTGCACGCCGCCGCCGGGGGCGTGGGCCTGCTGCTCTGTCAGATTGCGAAACTCCGGGGTGCACGGGTGCTGGGTACGGTCTCGACCCGTGAGAAGGCCGCGCTGGCACGAGCGGCCGGGGCCGACGAAGTTATCCTGTACACCGAGCAGGACTTCGAGTCGGAGGTGAAGCGTCTGACGAGCGGAGCGGGGCTGCAGGTGATCTACGACTCCGTCGGGAAGACGACGTTCGAGAAGGGGCTGAGCTGCCTCGCGCGCCGGGGCATGATGGTCCTGTACGGCCAGTCGAGCGGACCCGTGGGACTGTTCGACCCTCAGGTGCTGAGCCAGAAAGGCTCGCTCTTCCTCACCCGGCCCACGCTCGCGCACTATATCGCGACGCGCGCCGACCTGCTCGAGCGGGCGGGCGAGGTGCTGGACTGGATCAAGAGCGGAAAACTGAGCGTTCGCATCGACCGCGAGTTCCCGCTCGCGCAGGCGGCGGAGGCGCACCGGCTGCTCGAAGGACGAAAGACCACAGGGAAGGTGTTGCTGATTCCTTAAGACTTGGTACGCGGCGGCGTCTCTCGTTGGGCGGCGCGCACCCACACACGCACTTCCGGGAGCGTAGGCCGCGCGCCGCCCCCCCTGCTCCCGCCCCGTACCGTCCGCCATACCGAGTCGGGGTCGGAGCTGGAGAGCTCCTCGATGCTCGCGAACCCACCGCCGATCAGCGCGGCTGCGTGCGCGGTGCCGATGCCTCGGAGTGTCACGAGACGCGCCGCCTCGTGCGCCGCGCGTGCGTCTTCAGGGCTCAGGTTGGCGCGGTAGGCGAGCTCCGCAACCGGGCTCTGCGCGACCCGGAACACGCTCTCCCACCCGGCCGCCCGTAATCGGGAGATCACCCCGTTCGTCACACCCGGCAAATCGCGCAGCGCGGGCGTCGTGGAGGTCACGGTCCAGTGGTCGATCCCGGTGAGCACGAGGAGGACGAATGCGCCGGAGCCGAGCAGGGTGCGGCGGGTCGTGTGCGCCGCGAGCAGGTGATAGAGCGACCACACCTCGAGCGCGAAAAACGGGAAGCCGAGGAACCCCACCAGCGGCATCTCGAAGATCTTCCAGTCTTCGAGGAACGGCACGGTGTAGATCCAACGCCCTCGCGCCACGGCATTGAACGATTCCCACAGCACTCCGGCGAAGAGCCCCGCGGCCATGAGCCGTGCGATGCGCCCCCAGCTGCCGCGCGCGAGGTCGCCAAACAGCGAGCGCTCGGGGTCGCGCCGGTACAATAGCGGCTCGGCGATGAGCCAGACCGCCCCCCAGGTGAGCGGGTACAGGTACCGGGGGAAGGCCAGCACGGCGGCGAGCAGTCCCCAGCCGACCCACCCGGTGATCTCCAAGTGCCTCGGCTCCAGGGTGAAGGCGCGGAACCGCAGATCCCGCCACACACCCAGCCGGTCCAACACGCGCTCGGGGAGCAGCACGGCGGGGACCACCGTCGCGAGCGATACCGTGATCCCGACCCACCGCTCGACGCGGCCCTCAGGGAGGAACACGTAGTACCAGTCCCGCAGCCGAAAGTTGATCGCCTCGAACAGGAGCCAGATCACCGCCGACCACCACAACATCACCACGAGCTCGCGGGGTCGGGCGAGTAGGGACTCACCGCCGAGCAGCACCACCACCTCGTCGAGAATGACGAGGGTGGGGTACCAGGCCAACACGTAGAACCACGTCGGGACAGGGGGGATCTCGTAGGCGAGCAGCAGGACGGCCCCGATCAGCACGACCGCCGCCGCCGCGAGTCTCACGCGGGTCAATGCGGCAGCCGCGGCCGCAGGTAGCCGTACGTCCACGTTCCCGCAAGGGCGGCGACGACCGTCGCCGTCAATACGCCGACGCCCGCCCCGATCAGCGCGAACAGCGGTCCCGGGCAGGCGCCCACCGTGCCCCAGCCGAGCCCGAACACCGCCCCGCCCGCAACGTAGCGCACGCCGCGGCCGACCGCTTTCGGTGGAAGCGCGATCCGCCGCCGCTTGAGTAGCGCGAACCCCGAGGCCGCGACCGCGAGCGCGGAGGCGAACACCTCGTACAGGTAGGGACCTTTGAAGCGGAGGGCCTCCTCGATCCGGAACCAGGAGACCAGCTCGCCCTTGGTCAGCACGATTCCGAACAGCACGCCCATCGCGAGGTAAACGCCGAGCGGGCGCTCTCGCTGAACTGGCGTCGCGGTCATCGTGGCACGAGCAACGGCAGCACGAAAAAGCTCGCCGCCGCTCCGGCGGCAAAGAACGCGATCACAGTCAGGAGCGATGGGAGCTGCAGGTCTGCAAGCCCGGTGATCCCGTGCCCCGACGTGCAGCCGCCGGCGTACGCGGTCCCGAACCCGATCAAGAACCCACCGCCGATGAACATGAGGAAGCCCCGCGGCGTCAGCAGCATGTGCAAAGTGAAGAGCTCGCGGGGGACGAGGCCTGAGAAGTCGTGGATGCCGAGCTTCGCGAGCGAGGTGACGGCCGCTGGAGTGATCGCGACCGGGTGCGGGTTCGCGAGCAACACGCCACCGACGAAGCCGCCCGCAACCACACCCAGAATGAAGGCGAGATTCCACAATCCGTCGCGCCGCCAGTCGTACTTGAAGTACGCCATATTCCCGGGCAAGCATGCGGCACAGATATGGCGCAAGTTGCTCGAAACGCCGAACGGTTTGTTGCCGATCGCGAGCAGACCAACCGCGACGAGGCCCAGGAGTGGGCCGGTCACGTACCACGGCCAGGGTCGATGCAATAGCTCCGTCATCGTGTCTGCTCCAGCTCGAGCCGCGCGCCCAGCTCGATGATGGTATCGATACAAACTTGTGCGTCGGCCAGGGTGGAGCGGAAGTTGGTGACGCAGCCCCGGAGCGCGAACTTGCCGTCGAGCGTGGTCCCGGAGATGAACATCCGCCCGTCACGATGGGTGCGGTCGAGCAGCGTGCGGTTGAACGCGTTGGCGTCCCCCCGCCCCGGCACGTACCGGAGGCAGAAACAGCTCAAGTCCGAGGGCGCGAGCACCTCGAGCCGCGGGTGCTGGCGGGCCAGGCGCTCGATCTCCCGCGCCACGGCGATGTCGCTCCGCCACAGCTCGCGGTAGCGCTCGACGCCCAGCGCCTGCATCACGGCCCACACCTTGAGCGCCCGGAACTCTCGAGTGAGCTGGGGGCCCAGATCGGAAATCCAGACCGGGCCTTCGAGATAGGAGTCCTGCTCGAGTGCCAGGTATTCGGCGCGGTGCGCGAACATCGCGCGCAGGGTGGCCGGGTCGCGGACCAGCGTCGCGCCCGCTTCGTAGGGGACGTACAGCCACTTGTGGGGATCGAGCGCGACCGAATCGGCCCGCTCGATGCCGCGGTACAACGGCGCGAGCTCGGGCAGTGCGGCGCCGACAGCGCCGTAGGCGCCGTCCACGTGGAACCAGCAACCGTGCTCCTGCGCGACGTCCGCGAGCCCGGCGAGAGGGTCCACGACGCCGGTGTTCACCGTCCCGGCGCTGGCCACGACGCAGATCGGTTCGAGCCTCCCGGCGCGATCGGCCGCGATCATCTCGCGCAACGCCGCCACATCCATGCGGTACTGGCGGTCAACGGGCACCAGGCGTAGCGCGTCAGTGCCGAGCCCGAGCAGCTCGACGGCGCGGCGGATGCAGGAGTGGGCTTCCGTCGACGCGTAGATCGTCGGTTGGCGGGCGGCGGCGCGCACGCCGCGCCGCCGGGTACCCGGGAGCTTCGCTTCGCGACACCCGGCGAGCGCGACCAGGTTCGCCATGGACCCTCCGCTCACCAACAGCCCATTCGCGCCCCGCGGCAGACCCACGAGCTGGGCGAGCCAGTCCATCACCGTCAGCTCCACCTGGATCGCCATCTGGCTCGTCCCCGCGCAGTTGTTCTTGAGCGTAGTGGCGATCAGGTCGGCGGCGATGCCCACGGGATGCGGCGGCGAGTTGATGAACCCCCACCAGCGACGCTGGCCGACCCCGAGGGGATAGCGGACGACGTCGCGCTCGATGCGGTCGAGAATCTCGCGGACCGGGGCGCCCCGCGCCGGCAGCGGTTGGTCGCGAAACGCCGCGACGACCGCGTCCGGTGGGCGCGTGTACGCCGGCATGTCCGGGACGCGCTCCCAGTGGCGTGCCGCGATGTCTGCGGCATGCCCCAGCAGGTCCCGGAAATCCTGCGCGTCGAGATCCGGCGCGCCACGTCCCCGCGCCGCCTTCATCGTGTGCTCCCGCTCGGCGCCGCGACCGGTCGGAACGTCAGATCCTGGTAGTCGAAGCTGAAGTCCGCGAGCGGCGATACCGCCGTCATCTGGAACCGATCGATGGACCCGTCCGGGGTGAGCGCAAAGGTCACGTACGCGTCCTCGAGGTGCTTCGTGCGCCAGCGCGCGATGAACGTGTCGTATTGCCAGTGCTCGAGATCACCCACGAATGCGGGGGAGCGGCCCAACCGGAGGACCAGCCGGCCATTCTCGAGGGCGACGCTGGCGTCCCCGTACAGCTCGTCGCGGTACGATCCCGCGTACCTGGCGAGCGGCAGGGACGGCTGAGACAGTGAATCCCGTCCCGCGCGGGTGGCCTTGAGCGTCGAGTCGGCGCCTGCTCGGGCGAGCTGTCCTGCCTGGGCGAACGCTGCCACCCAGTCTCCCCGCGGCCGTGGCGCGCCGAGCAGATCGTCGAGGAGCCGGTAGGTGAGCGCGGCCATCAGGTCGGACTCCGAGTTGGTGAGGATCACGATACCGAGCTTCTCGGCCGGCACGAGCGTGATCTGCGATGACATTCCGGCGAGCCCGCCGGTGTGCGACACGATCTTCCGACCCTGGTAATCCCGCAGCCGCCAGCCCAGCCCGTATTCGGCAAAGTTCGGCCGCAGCGCGGCGAGCGGCGATGGGGGGTCCGGAATCGGCAGGATGGTCTGGCCCGACCACATCTCGCGCGCCTGCCGCTCGCCGAACAGGCGCCCGCCCGAATAGCGGCCCGAGTCGAGCCGACAGACGAGCCACCGTGCCAGATCCGTCACATTGGACGCGATCCCGCCGGCGGGGGAGATGTTGTCGACCGAATCGAGCGGAACCACCTGCAGCTTGCCGTCCTCGACCCCGTGCGGCGTAGCGGCGTTTCGGCTCGACGTGAAGAACGCTGTGGTCGTCCCGGACTCGGTCATGCCGAGCGGCGCGAAGATGCGGTTCTTCACGAAGTCGTCCCAGCTCTGAGCGGCGACGGCGGGGAAGATCTCGCCGGCCACGATGTAGAGCACGTTGTCGTACGCGTAGGCGCTGCGGAAGCTCGATACGGGCCGGGCGAAGCGGATCCGATAGGCGATCTCGCCGCGGTTGTAGTTCGAGTGGAACCACAACAGGTCCCCCGCGCCGAGGCCCAGGCCGCTGCGGTGCGTCACGAGATCGCGCACCGTAAAGTCGCGAGTCACGTATGGGTCGTACAGCTGGAACCCCGGCAGGGACTTCGTCACGGGATCGTCCCACGAGAGCTTCCCCTCGTCGGCCAGGATCGCGAGCGCGGCGGTGGTGAACGCCTTGGTGTTGGACGCGATTTGGAACAGCGTGTGGGCGTCTACGCGGGCCGTGTCGCCCAGGGTGCGCACGCCGTAGCCCTTGGCGAACAACACCCGGCCGTCCTTCACCACCGCTATGCTTGCGCCCGGGGTCCGGAGCGCCTGAAGTGCTCGGGCGACGTACGCGTCGAAGTCCTTCTGGCGGAACGTCTGCGCCGCCAGGGCGGGCGCGGCGATGGCGAGCGCCAGCGCGGCGGCTGCGGTGGTTCTCACGGCGATCCTAATCTCCGAGAGAGATTCTGAGCACGACGTTCCGACCAGGGTCGAGCGCGAACTCCTTGTAGCGGCTCAGGAAACTGCGGTAGCTCACATTGGTCGCGTTGCGGACGGTGATATCGACGTGGCAGACCCGGCCGAACAGCGGCCGCACGATGCCGGCCGAGAGGTTGAGCAGTGTGTGCCCCCCCGTCGGGATGTCGAGCGGATTGAGTCGGGTCTGCCGGGTAGTGACCTCGACCTCGGCGCCCGCGTAGGTTCGGTCCGCCCAGCTGAAGGCGATGCGGTGCAGCTCCGCGCCGAGCGCCACGCGCGCCGGCGGCAGGAGCGGCAGCGGGTCTCCGGTCGCCCGGTTGGTCCCGCGCACCGCGTCCGCACGGGCGTGCAGCGTGAGCGGGCGTGCGACTTCGACTTCGACCGCGGCCTCGCCGCCCACCAGCCGGGCATTCGCCTGCTGATAGCGATACACGCGGAGCGAGTCCGGGGGGGAAGTCGACACCGTCACGAACGAGTCCGTCGGCGTGATATAGACGAACCGCCCGATCGCGTTCCGATATCCCGCCAGTTCGGCACGGATGCGCCCGCGCTGCCAGCGTACGGCTGCGTCGACGTTCATTCCCGCTTCGGGCTTCAAGCCCCGGTCGCCGATTTCGTAGCGCGCCTCACCAAGGTGTGCCCCGTTGGAATACAGCTCGAACAGGGTGGGCGCGCGCCAGGCGCGGCCCAGGTTGGCTGTGAGTGCGGCCGCTCCCATCCGGTAGACGATCCCGACGTTGCCGGAGAATGCGGTGTAGTCACGCGTCTGAGACGAGAGACCGAGCTTCGCGTTCGAATCGGCCGTGAGGCGCCGCACATCGACGCGGGCCCCGGCCAAGAGGCTCAGGCGGCCGAGCACGGCCTGCTCGAATGCAAACACGGCGCCCGAGCGGAGACGTGCATCCGGAACGAGCGGGATGCGCCCGCGGGTATCGTTGCTCTGGGTCAAGCCGGACACGCCGAGGGTGCCGTGGACACGGGCTCCGGCGGTGTGATGCGCCAGAACGTCGAGCGTGAGGGTATTCAGCAATAGGTCGAACGCCGTTCCCTCGAGCGGCGCGCCGCCGGCGCTCACGCCCGTGTCCGCCACCTCGACGAGCGAGTGACGCTGCCATTGGGCCTTCGTTTCGACCCGCACCCCACCCAGGAGGTAGTCGCCGGCGAGCTGCACCCGGTCGTCGGACAGCTTGCGCTCAGGGCGGCCTGTCTCGCCTGTCGCGGGTCCCTCGGCCTCGAGCAGCTTGAACTCGCCACCGTAGCGCGTATAACGCAGCGTGGTGCTGCCACGCGCGCCGCGTGCGCCGACGACGGCTTCCCCCGACATCGCGCTGAATCCCGTGTTGTCGAGCTCGCCTACGGGCGTGTGCAAGCTGCTCGCGAACCGCCCGATCCCGAAGAGCCGCCAGCCCCAGCCGCCGCTCGCTCCCTCGACTCGCGCGGCGCCCTCGAACTCGGCGTTGTTCGACGCCCCCGAGATCTCGAAGCCGGTGTGCATCGTCCTCGGTCCGCCGTTCGCGTCCGGCAGCTCCTCGGGAATCACGTTGACGACGCCGCCCAGGGCGTCGGAGCCGTACAGCACGCTCGCCGGCCCGCGGATCACCTCCACCCGTTGGGCGAGCCGGGCGTCCACTGACGGACCGTCCTCGTCGCTCCAGGAGTAGTCCTCCAGGCGACTCCCATCCTCGAGCACCAGCACGCGCGGCCCGGCGAGCCCGCGGATGACGGGCTTGCCGATCTGCTGCCCCGTGGAGAGGGCGTTGATCCCCGGGAGCTGGGCGAGCGCATGAGCGAGCGACACGCTCTGCGCGCGGCGTAGTCGGTCTTCGGAGAGCGCCTCGGTCGGGAGCGGTGACGAGAAAACGTCGAGCGGCGCGCGGGTCGCCGTCACGGTGACCGGCTCGACCCACACAGACGTCCGCTCCAGCGTGAGATCGAGGGTGGTCGACGCGGCCACGCTCACCTGTCGCGCCAGCGGCGCGAACCCGAGGCGACGGACGGTCACGGTGTAGCTCCCCGCAGGCATGTCGGCGAAACGGAACTGACCATCGGTCTGAGTGAGCGCGATGCGGTGCAGCTCGACCACGACCACCGTCGCGCCGGCGACGGCGTGACCGTCGCGGGCGACGACCCGGCCCGAAAGCGTGTCGCCACTCGCGACGAGCGGGGCGAGAAGCATCAGCGCACCAAGAGTCATCCCGTTTCCCGGAGATGGCAGAGCGCTGACCATACCGCGGGGACGGGCGGGTTCGCAAGGCGGGGAGAAGCAGAGAGGCCCAGCCTGTCGCTAGAGGACAGGCCGGGCCTCCGTACGCCAGATCGCGAGGGCTACACGGTCACCCTTCGGCGGCCCGCTTGTACATCCAGTACTCGGGCCCGGCCTGCGCCTCCGGCCAGTCGGCGAGGTGCTCGCGGCCACGCCACCGATCGTCGCGCGGATCGGCGCGCCACGGCTCGGCGTGGGGATGGAGGTCCCCGCGCCAGGCTTCGCGCTCCCGGGCGAACACCTGCTCCAGGTCGTCCTCGGCCCAGTCGTCCGGTCGCCATGACTGTGTCATACATCACTCCTCGTCGGCCGCGCCATGCGGCCGCACGTCCCCGAGTCGCAAGGCGTGTGCCCGGCGGGGGTCGTGCGGGATAAGTCGGCCCATGCTATAAGGATAGGGGGCCGATCGGCTGGGACCGGCGGCCCCCGGGCTGTCGCAGAGTCGGCCGCGCTGCCGCGCTCCGACACTAACATCCAGCGTGACCGCGATCACAATGCGCCTCCGCGTGACGTATCACCTCGCCTGCTCGAGCCGGCTCGCCGCCGCGAAGGCGCGCGACATCGCGTTCGAGCAGACCGTCGAGCTCCCCGCGGACGCCGTGCCCCCGGAGGTCGCGGCGCGGGTCGCGGGGCACGTCGAGTCAGTCCAGTCGCTCGGGCGCGGTCGCTCCCGCGCCGTCATCTCGTTCGACCCGGGCGCCGTATGCGGCGACGTACCGCAGCTCCTGAACCTCCTGTTCGGCAACATCTCGCTCAAGGCGGGGATCCTGATCGCCGGTCTCGAGTGGCCAGACGAGCTCCTTACCGCGATGCGCGGCCCGCGGCTCGGCATCGCGGGGCTACGCGAGCTCACGGGCGTCCGCCGACGACCCCTCCTCTGCACGGCGCTCAAGCCGCTCGGCTTCTCCGCCCCCCAGCTCGCACAGCTGGCCTATGGATTCGCCCGAGCGGGGATCGATCTCATCAAAGATGATCACAGCCTGGCGGATCAGAACCCCGCGCCGTTTCGCGAGCGGGTCGAGCGCTGCGGGGAGGCGGTTGCGCGGGCCAACCGCGAGACGGGTGGGAACGCGCTGTACTTCCCGAACGTCACGAGCAGCCCGCCCGAGATGGTGGAGCGCGCTGACGTCGCGCGGCGCGCCGGCTGCCACGGCGTCGTCGTCAACGCGCTCCCGGCGGGTCTTGGCGCCGTGGGCACGATCGCCGCGGCCACGGGGCTGGCGGTCATGTCGCACCCGTCGCTCGCGGGCGCGTTCTTCCGGCCGGACCACGGTATCGCGCCGGAGGTGCTGTTGGGCGACCTGTTCCGCCTTGCGGGGAGCGATGCGGTGATCTATCCCAACGTCGGGGGGCGATTTACGTTCTCGGAAGCGACCTGCGCCGCGATCAACGCGCGGCTGCGCGGGCCGCTCGGACCCGTGTCCCCCTCGTTCCCGGTGCCGGCGGGGGGCATCGACGCGGCGCGCGTGCCGCACTGGATAGAGCGGTACGGCGCGGACACCATCTTCCTGATCGGCGGGAGCCTGTACGCGCAACCCGATCCCGCCACGGCGGCAGAGCGGATGGTCGCGGCGGTGAGACGGCATTCCCATGGATGACCGATCGAAGGTCCTCAGGTTCGGCGGGTTTCGCTGGGACGGAGTCCCCGTACGCGAATACAAGACGGGGGACGTGCCGTACCGGGACGTGACTCGACAGACGCTCCTGGGCGAAGCAGCCGGGGAAGAGCCGTTCACCTTCGTCACCCGCTATTTCGAGATCCAACCCGGTGGCTACTCGACGCTCGAGCGGCATCAGCATCCGCACGCCGTGGTCGTCATTCGCGGCCGGGGGCGCGTGATGCTGGGCGATAGGAGCTACGAGATCGCCCCGTTCGACTGCGTATACGTGTCACCCGGCGTGGCTCACCAGTTCCGGGCCACCGGCGACGAGCCCCTCGGATTTCTCTGCACGGTGGATCGGGTGCGGGATGGGCCCGAGGTGATCCCATGAGCTTTCAGTCGGTCAACCCCGCCACCGGCGAGGTGCTGGAGACGCTCGACGAAACGTCGCCTGATGCCCTGGGCTGGATTCTCGAGCACGCCGATGCGGCATCGCGCGAATGGCGTCGCCGGCCCGTGGCCGAGCGAGCGGAGCGGTTGCGGGCCGCCGGGCGCGTCCTGCGGGGGCGCCGGGATGCGTACGCTCGCACGATGGCCCTCGAGATGGGAAAGCCGCTGGCGCAAGGAGCCGCGGAGGCGGAGAAGTGCGCCTCGGCGTGTGATTACTACGCGGAGCACGGCGCAGCCTTCCTCGCCGACGAGCCCCGCGCCAGCGACGCGTCGCGCAGCTACGTGCGGTTCGAAGCCCTCGGTCCCGTGCTCGCCATCATGCCGTGGAATTTCCCGTTCTGGCAGGTATTCCGCTTCGCCGCGCCGGCGCTGCTGGCGGGGAACGCCGGAATCCTGAAGCACGCGCCGAACGTGCCGCGCTGCGCGCTCGAGATCGAGGGCGTCTTCCGGGACGCGGGGTTCCCGGACGGACTATTCCGAGTGGTGTTCCTCTCGAATGCAGGCGCCGGGGGCGTCATCGCCGACGGCCGCGTGCGCGCGGTGACGCTCACCGGCTCGGACCGCGCGGGGAGCCAGGTGGCGGAGGAGGCGGGTCGACACCTGAAGAAAACGGTTCTCGAGCTCGGCGGTAGCGATCCGTTCATCGTGCTCGACGATGCCGACGTAGAGAGAGCCGCTCAGACCGCTGCCGAGGCACGTCTGATCAACAGCGGCCAGAGTTGCATTGCCGCGAAGCGCTTCATCGTGATGGAGCGCGTGGCGGAGCGCTTCCTCGAGCGGTTCACGAGCGAAATGCGCGTCCGGAAGGTCGGCGACCCCCTGGATCCGACGACGCAGGTCGGGCCGCAGGCGCGGCTCGACCTGCGCGAGAACCTCCACCGCCAGGTGCAGGAGTCCGTGAAACGCGGCGCCCGACTCATTCTCGGCGGCGAGCTCCCCGCCGGCCGGGGCGCGTTCTACCCGCCCACCGTGCTCGTCGCCGTGGAGGCCGGGATGCCGGTGTTCGACCAGGAGACGTTCGGCCCCGTCGCGGCGGTGATCCGCGCCAAGGACGAGGGGGACGCGATCCGCATCGCCAACGCGTCGTCGTATGGCCTCGGGGCGGCGGTCTGGACCCGGGACGCGCAGCGTGGCGAGCGCGTCGCCCGCGAGATCGAGGCGGGGAGCGTGTTCGTGAACGGGCTCGTCAAATCCGATCCACGCCTGCCGTTCGGGGGCGTGAAGCGCTCGGGCTACGGGCGCGAGCTGTCGGGGGAGGGCCTGCGGGAGTTCGTGAACATCAAGACGGTGTGGGTGGCGTGAACGTCCGCGTGGGCACCTCGGGCTACAACTTCCCCGAGTGGAAGGGGACGTTTTATCCGGCCAAGATGGCGGAGGCCAAGATGCTCGAGTTTTATGCCCAGCGGCTCGGCACGGTGGAGATCAACTACACGTTCTACCGCATGCCGAACGCGAAGACGGTGGCCGGCTGGGACGCGGCCACGCCGACAGCCTTCACCTTCGTTCTCAAGGCGCCGCAGCGCATCACCCACATCGCCCGGCTCCGCGACGTGGACGACCCGCTACGCTACTTCCTCGAGACGGGACGCAAGCTCGGGCCGAAGCTCGGGCCGATCCTGTTTCAGCTCCCGCCCAATTTCAAGAAGGACGTCGACCGCCTGAACGATCTCCTCACACAGTTCCCGGCGGACCTGCGGTGCGCGTGGGAGTTCCGGCACGAGTCGTGGTTCGCGGATGACGTGTACGAGGCGTTGCGGGTCGGGAACGCGGCGCTGTGCGTCGCGGACACCGAGGAGGGGCACACCCCGCTCGTGACGACCGCCGACTTCGGCTACATGCGGCTGCGCGACGAAGGCTACAGGAAGCAGGATCTCGAGCAGTGGGCCCAGACGGTGAAGGAGCTGGGGAAGGGGTGGCAGGACGCGTTCATTTTCTTCAAGCACGAGGAGTCGGGGATCGGGCCCAAGCTGGCGCAGGAGTTCGTCTCTCTCCTCGCGACGTAAGCCTCGCCACGCTCGCGCCGCATCACGCTCGCGTACGTCGGGGCGCGCAGCATCACTCTGCCGAGGACGGGCAAGCGGTCTCTAGAACGCGCCCCAGGCCTGCTTGCCGGGGATGTAGTAACTCGGGCAGATGAACTTGAAGATGTTCGCGACCTTGCGGGCACTCTCGAGCTTGGCCTTGTCCTGGCGGAGCATGCCGGCGAGCTGGGTGTCGAACATCTCGCGGTAATACGCTTGCGCGGCCTTGTGTCGGTCGGCGTCGGACTTGTAGTCCGAGCGAATTTCGGCGAGCTCGCCGGGGTCGAGGAAAATCCCCTCGCACTTGGGGCACTCGTCCACCACGACGTCCCGCTTGACGCTCCAGAAGTGCCGCATCATGACGATGCCGGCATCGCGGGGACAGGTGCGCCGCTTGTCCGGGTCCAGCTTGACTGCGGGGTTCTGCTCGATGTGGAGCAACCCTTCCCCCGTCGATTGGTCCGGCTGGTCGACCTTCCGAAGCGTCCATTCGTCGAACCACAACCCGCCGCAGCCACCCTTGCAAGCCTGGATCTTCACATCGCTCACCGCAATCTCCGTCATCACGGTGGCGCAGGCCGGACAGTTCATGGTGATGACTCCTCCGCGCGCGTGTTCAAAGGGGTCCGACAGCCCTGTAAGGTAGGTTCGCGACGCTTCTCGAGTGAAGGGGCTCGCCGTGTGGCTCCTAAACGCGGTGCGCCACCAGCAAGCCGTCTCGCACGGGGATCACGGACGCAATCCAACGCGGGTCTGCCTGAATGCGCCGGGTCAGCTCGCGCACCCCGCGGGTCGCGGGGCTTGTGTCGCGGCGCGCGAAGA
>Ga0209056_10001067_pt1 | contig 30409 bp, 21 predicted proteins | sample GraSoiAngelo_114_FD_185876 | JGI IMG/M metagenome (GOLD analysis project Ga0209056, IMG submission 185876) | Grasslands soil microbial communities from the Angelo Coastal Reserve, California, USA - 14_0903_13_40cm (SPAdes) (version 2) | ecosystem: Environmental > Terrestrial > Soil > Grasslands... | reverse complement strand
GCTGCTTGCGAGTGACGTGGATGCCATTTGCCTCGATCGCGAGTGGCAGTGGATCGCCAAGGAGAGTTCCGAGAATCTTAGCCACTCCGCGGCGCCTGAGGGTCTGGCGTATGTGATTTACACCTCTGGCTCGACAGGTAAGCCGAAAGGAGTCATGGTCGAACACCGGAGTGTGGTGAATCTGCTGGGATCGATCCGTCACAAGCCGGGAATGACTTCGCACGATGTCGTGTTGGCGATCACTACACTTTCCTTTGACATTGCCGGTTTCGAATTGTACTTGCCACTGATCATCGGCGCGCGAGTGGAGATGGTCACCCGCGATGTCACCTTGGATCCGGCTCGGTTGTCAGACAAGCTCCGGAGCGTCCAAGCAACGGTGATGCAGGCGACGCCGGCGACGTGGCGAATGCTAATTGACGCTGGATGGAAGGGCCAGCAGGGTCTCAAGATTCTTTGTACCGGCGAAGCGCTTCCCGTCGATCTCGCGAATGGATTGGTAGGACGCGGTGACTCTGTTTGGAATCTCTATGGGCCAACCGAGACCACCATCTGGTCGACCCTGCAGAGAGTTGAGCGTAGCGATTCAGCTTCCGTGCCGATCGGTCGCCCCATCGCCAACACCCAGGTGTATGTGTTGGATCGGTGGCTTAATCCGGTGCCCATCGGGGTGGTCGGGGAGTTACACATTGGTGGCGTCGGTTTGGCCCGAGGTTACTGGAATCGGCCGGAGTTGACGGGGGAGAAATTCATTCCGGATCCTTTTCGAGCTAGTCCGGGTGGTCGGCTGTACAAGACAGGTGACCTGGCGCGTTATCTGCCCGACGGCACTCTGGAGTTTCTCAGCCGCATCGATCACCAAGTAAAGATTCGTGGTTTCCGCATCGAGTTGGGAGAGATCGAAGCGGTGCTGGCCGAGCACCACGGAGTGAGCGAATCTGTGGTGCTGGCGCGGGAGGACGCGCAGGGGCACAAACGGCTGGTGGCTTATGTGGTGGCAGAGAAGCAGGCCGCGCCCACGGTGACGGAATTGCGCAACTGGGTGAAGGAGCGGTTGCCGGAGTACATGGTGCCGTCGGCGTTTGTGATGCTGCAGGCGATACCGGTGACCCACAACGGCAAGGTGGATCGGCGGGCGCTGCCGGTTCCGGATACCCTCCGGCCGGACCTTGAGCAGGGCTACCTGGCGCCCCGAACGTCGGCTGAGGAGACCCTGGCACGCATTTGGGCGGATGTACTGAAACTTGAGCGCGTAGGAGTTAACGACAACTTCTTCGAACTCGGTGGCGATTCCATTCTTGGCATTCAAGTCATCTCGCGAGCCAACCAGGCAGGCCTCCGCCTGACTTCCAAACAGTTGTTCCAGTATCAAACCATCGTCGAGCTTGCCACCGTCGGGGATCAAGTCCAGCTGATAGCGGCTGAGCAGGGAGTGGTCACCGGGCCAATACTGCTCACACCGATTCAACATTGGTTTTTTGAACAAGACCTTTCTTGCCCTGAACATTGGAACCAGGCGGTTTTGCTGCAACTGCCTGAATCCGTCCAGGAGGATTCGTTGCGCGAAGCAGTCGAGCATATTCTCACTCACCACGATGCGCTGCGACTCAGGTTCACCCGCGATGAATTGGGATGGCACCAGTTCAATGCCGGCTTAAACGTCGAGACACCGTTCGTTACCAGAGATTTGTCGAACGCGGATCGAGAGGAACTCGGTACGACGATTGAGGAGGTTGCCGCACAATATCAATCCAGCTTGAACCTTGCCGAGGGTCCACTCTTCAGAGTCATTTTGCTGAAGTCAGGCGGTTTCGAGCGGGATCGGCTCCTTGTCGTGGCTCATCATCTGGCAATTGATGGCGTGTCGTGGCGAATACTACTGAACGATTTGCAAATCGCATATAAGCAGGCGAGTTGCGGAGAAGTGATCCATTTACCGCCAAAGACAACTTCGTTCAGCAACTGGGCAAGCGAGCTAAACGCCTACGCCCAATCGAACGCAGATCTGGCCGCCGCCAAATATTGGTCCACGCTGCCGTGGGCGGCGGTGCGGGCCCTACCGATTGATCGACAGGGAAGACGCAATACGGAAGGGTCGGCTCACGCCGTCACCGTTTCGCTCACCGCCGCGGAGACTCAGGCATTGCTTCGCGACGTCCCGGAGGTTTATCACACGCAAATCAATGACTTCCTCTTGACCGCCTTGACTGAAACACTAGGTCCTTGGAGCGAGTCAGACACGATTGCCTTGGATCTGGAGGGTCATGGCCGCGAGGATATCTTGCCTGGTCTCGATGTGTCTCGTACCGTCGGCTGGTTTACAAGCATATTCCCGATCTGTTTGCAGTGTCCGTTCGGTGCTGAGCCAGGGGCCGCGCTGAAGTCCATTAAAGAACAATTGCGGGCTATCCCGAACCGAGGAATTAGCTATGGACTGCTGCGCTATCTCGGGTCGCCCGAACTCAGGAAAGAGCTGGAGGGTTATCCGCAGCCGCAAATTCAGTTCAATTACCTCGGACAATTCGACAATGTAGTTTCGGAATCGAGCCTTTTTGCACTCGGAACGGAAGCAGTGGGGCCCTGCCAGGATGCTAGAAACCTTCGGCGTTACCTCCTTCAAGTGAACGCTGGCGTAAGCGCTGGGCAACTTCATATCACTTGGTCGTATAGTGCAAACGTTCATGCGCGCAGCACCGTTGAGCGTCTCGCCGAACAATATTTGCAGGCGCTGCGGACGCTTATCGAGCACTGTCGAACGACGTCGGCCGGAGGCCATACCCCCTCCGATTTCCCCCTCATCAAACTCGATCAAACTCAATTGGACAGGCTGATGGGAAACAATCCGCTCGTCGAAGATGTTTACCCACTCTCCCCAATGCAGCAGGGATTGCTGTTCCACACCTTGTATGCCCCGCAATCGGGCACCTATTTCATGCAGTTGACTTTCAAACTTGCAGGCGAGTTTGATCCGGTCTTATTTCAGGACGCGTGGCAAGAGGTGGTCAGCCGCCATAGCACCCTGCGCACGGCCTTCAGCTGGCAAGAGTCGAAAGAGCCTTTGCAGATCGTTTATGAGCGCGTGGAAGTTCCGTTTGAGCACCTCGACTGGAGCGCCGAGCCACCGGCAGAGCAAGAGGAACTGCTGCGCGTTTACTTTCAGGAACAGAAAGGAAATGGATTTAATCTCAGCCAGGCGCCGCTTTTGCGGCTAACGCTCATCGATCTGGGTCGTGGCACACATCAGTTTGTGTGGGCATGGAGTCACCTTATTCTAGATGGCTGGTCCGTGCCGCTAGTGCTGAAGCAGGTCTTTCTTTGCTATCAGGAAAGATATGCACGGACCCAAGCCCCGATCCTATACACGCCGCCATACCGCAACTATATTGCGTGGCTGCAGAAACAAGATATGTCGAGGGCAGAGGTTTTCTGGGGTGAGGCGCTGAAGGGTTTCACCGCGCCAACTCCCCTGGTAATTGACCGACCCGCTAGCGCTTCAACCGACAGAGATTATGGCGAGCAAAGTGCGCAACTCTCTCTGACCGCTTCGGCGGAACTGCAAGCCTTTGCCCGGCGGCAGCAAGTGACGTTAGGCGTCGTGGCGGAAGCAGCATGGGGGCTGCTGCTCAGTCGTTATAGCGGAGAACGCGACGTTTTGTTCGGTGCAACGGTTTCCGGCCGGCCTGCGGTGTTGCCGCATGTGGATTCGATGATCGGCCTTTTTATCAATACTCTGCCGGTACGGGTGCGGATTGCCGCTGACGATCTACCTGGTCCGTGGCTCAAAGCACTCCAGGCCGAGCAGGTAGAACTCCGCGAATATGAGTACACTCCTCTGGTACAGGTGCAAGAGTGGAGTGAATTGCCGGCGGGGACGCGGCTATTCGATAGTATTTTGATCTTCGAGAACTATCCGGTCGACAGCTCTGGGGAGTGGAGCCAGAATCTGCAGATCAGCGACGTCCGATCCTTTGAGCGCACGAATTATCCGCTGACCCTGATGGTCATGCCGGGGAAGCAGTTTTCTCTGCGACTGCTGTATGAGCGCGGTCGGTTCGAAGACCAGACCATCAGGAGACTTTTGCACCATTACCTCACGTTGCTTCAGGGTCTAGTGGCCTCGCCTGAAAGCCGCGTTTGCAAGGTGGCTATGTTGACCGAAGCGGAGCAGCGGCAACAACTCGAACGAAACGATACCTCCCGGCCCTTCTCAGCCGACAAGAGCATTCATCAGCTGTTTGAAATGCAGGCACAGGAAACGCCCCAGGCCGTCGCCGTGGCGTGTGACAACGAGCGAATATCGTACGCGGACCTGGATCGAAGGGCGAATCAATTGGCTCACTATCTTCGCGAACGAGGCGTAGAAAACGGCTCGCTGGTTGCTATCTGCGTGGAGCGCTCTATCAACATGATGGTGGGTTTGTTTGGAATCCTAAAGGCTGGTGCTGCTTACCTTCCTGTGGATCCCAACTATCCTAAGGACCGGATCGCCTTCATGCTCGAAGACGCTTCCGTCCAAATCATCCTCACAGAACAAACGCTGCTCAGCAGCATTCCTCAGAGTAACGCTGCCGTAGTCTGTATAGACAGTCACTGGAGCGAAATCTCGCGGAGCCGCGAAGGAATCCTTCCTCGAGTAAGGGCGCAGAATCTGGCTTATGTGCTGTACACCTCCGGGTCAACGGGGAGACCAAAAGGAGTCATGGTTCAACATCGAAGTGTCGTGAACTTCCTCGAGTCCATGCGGCACGAGCCGGGAATGACCTCCCGCGACGTCATGTTGGCTGTAACCACGCTTTCCTTCGACATCGCTGCACTGGAATTGTACCTGCCGTTGATCGTCGGGGCCCGAGTGGAGATTGCCACGCGCGATGTCACCTTGGATCCTGCGCGATTGTCGCACCAGCTCAGGAGTGTCAGCGCTACGGCGATGCAGGCAACGCCAGCAACTTGGCGAATGTTAATTGACTCGGGATGGAAAGGAGACCGACATCTCCGGATTCTTTGCGGCGGAGAAGCTCTTCCCGCTGAACTTGCCAATGAATTGCTGTCCCGGGGCGAATCGGTGTGGAACCTCTATGGGCCGACCGAGACGACCATCTGGTCCACGGTGCACAGAGTTGAGCGCACCGATTCAGCCTACGTGCCCATCGGTCGCCCCATCGCCAACACGCAGACCTATATTCTCGACCTGGACAGCAACCTGGTCCCTGAGGGCGTGGCCGGCGAATTGTACATTGCCGGATCCGGCCTGGCGCTCGGCTATCTGAACCGTCCGGAGCTAACGGCGGAACGCTTCGTGCCGAATCCTTTCGACGCCGACTCTGGCGCGCGGATGTACCGGACAGGCGATCTGGCCCGGTTCCGGTCCGACGGAACCATCGAATACTTGGGACGGAGCGACAATCAGGTGAAGATCCGAGGTCATCGCATTGAACTTGGTGAGATTGAGGCTGCGCTCGAAGAGCAGGAAAGCGTGGGCCAAGCGGTTGTCGTCGTGAGGGAATTTGGCGCGGGCGACAAACGTCTCATCGCTTACGTTGCCGCTCGGGCCGGTCATAGACCGGTTTCTTCGGAATTGAGTACTTTCCTTAGCTCGAGACTGCCGGGCTATATGATTCCGTCCAGATTTGTGCGACTGGACCAATTCCCACTTACCCCCAATGGAAAAGTCGACCGCAAGGCGCTTCCCGCAGCCCATCAACCAGAGACCATCGAGCACCTCCGACCGGCGGCCGCGAAGGATGGTCTGGAACTCCAAATCACCAATATCTGGGAGCGAGTATTGGGCATTCGGCCGATAAGACTTCAGGATAACTTCTTCGAGTTGGGCGGACATTCGCTTCTTGCCGTGCGCTTGTTCGCCGAGATGGAGAAGATTTTCGGCAAAACCATTCCCTTAGCGATCCTCTTTAAGGCGCCTACGATCAAGGAATTCGCCAAAGTGCTCGGGAGGGAAGACTGGTCCGCGGCATGGTCCTCGCTGGTCGCTCTGCAGCCTTGGGGTTCTGCCGCCCCTTTCTTCTGCGTCCATTCACTGGGCACCAACCTGGTTAGCTACGCGCAACTTGCCAGACACGTAGGGCTCGATCAGCCGTTTTACGGCTTACAGCCCATTGGGCTAGACGGAAGGGAATCGCCTCACACGCGCGTCGAGGACATGGCCGCGCACTACCTGCGAGAGATACGCGCGATCCAGCCGGAAGGTCCATATCATCTGGGTGGTGTGTGCCTTGGAGGAGTGGTGGCGTTCGAAATGGCACAGCAATTGCGCGCCACCGGACAGCAGGTAGGGTTCCTCCTGCTGATCGACGCAGGCTTTCCAGGCAGGCCAAAACACATGCGTGAAAGAGTGCAATCTAACGGTCTAACTGCCTTGGTCGACTACTACCTCGGCGACGTGCTGCTCCGATCTCCGAAGGAAAAACTCGCTTATCTTGCTACGCGTTTTAAGAACTTGCTTCGAAGATCAGTTCGCGCTTGCTTGCGCTTGAGCAAGAGTCTTACGTTTCAGACATCCCGGGGCGAGGGGACGAATCTTGAGCAGTTCATCCAGCGTGTGAAGCAGGCCAATGCCCAAGCTGGAGATAGCTATCTCCCGCTGCATTATCCCGGGAAAGTTACCCTGTTCTGGTGCAGCGACACGCCTATGCGAGCTTACCGAGACCGACGGCTGGCCTGGAGTCAGGTCGCGGGAGGGGGACTCGAAGTACACGCAATTCCTGGCAATCATCTGTCGATGGTCGATTATCCTCACGTCATGGCCATGGGCGAAGAACTCAGGGCCTGCCTCAGCAAGAACCACGCCACCTCACGTGCACAGGCGGCGGATTAGTTCGCAAGAATTCCGACCGGAGACCAGTAGCTGACGACGAACTGAATAGTGCTATCCGATCGAGAACCGAGGAGCAACTTCATGAGTACGGCAACTGGAACGGTGACCACGGCCAACGAAACTGCAACGAACTTGTGGTTTAACAACCTGCGACCGAATCCGAATGCCAACATGCGCTTGTTCTGCGTGCCCTACGCTGGGGGTGGGGCGCAGGCGTTCCAACAATGGCCTGATATTCTGCCTCCGTCCTTCGACGTTTGGGCCGCAAACCTTCCCGGTCGGGGTAAGCGATTGATGGAATCAGCCTTCTTCCAGCTCTCTGGTCTGATCGCCGCGCTGACGGAGGCTCTTATGCCTTTACTCGATAAGCCGTTTGCCATATTCGGACACAGCATGGGGGCGCTCATCGCCTACGAAACCGTGCGAACCCTTAGAAAGCTGCATGGCCCGATGCCCGTTCACCTGCTGGTTTCAGGATGCTTCGCTCCTCAGCTCCCCGATCCCTGCCATATTCACCACTTGCCGCAAGAAGAGTTCGTCAGGGAGTTGCGCCGCCTTAACGGCATGCCTAAGGAGATCCTCGAAAACCAGGAGTTGATGGAATTGGTCTTGCCGTCGCTGCGGGCGGATTTTACCGCGACCGAAACATACGTCTATAACGACGAGCCTCCCCTGTCGTGTTCTATTTCAGTCTTGGGTGGATGGCGAGATCCGCTGACCACTCGGGAGTCACTCGAAGCCTGGCGCATTCACACAACGGGATACTTCTCCATGCGCATGCTTCCGGGGGATCACTTTTTCATCCACAGCATGCAACGATTGTTGCTGGATCTGATCGTGAGCGAACTGCAGCAGGCAACTTGTCAGCGCCAAGAAGTAATTTGCCAAGAAACGTTCAGAGATATTCCCTGAAGTTCAGTGCCCGCTAGCTCGTGCCGGCCCGATCTCTCATGATATACGCTGCTGCAACAACCTACTAAGTTCATGACGACCGTGTCCTTCATCATGCCTGTAAGGAACGAGGAAGAATACATCCGTGTGTCCCTGCAATCACTGGTGGACCAGAGCTACCCGGCTGGTGAATGCGAAATTATTGTAGTGGACGGACGTTCATCAGATCGAACGCGCGAAATCATTGAAGAGATTCGTGAAAAGAATCCACAGGTTCTTTGCCTGGACAACCCTGCGGGCATCGTTCCCACGGCAATGAATATAGGAATCCGGGCCGCGCGTGGAGAGGTTATCATTCGAGCCGACGGACACAATATCTACCCTGCGGATTATACGGCGAACTGCGTGAAGTGTTTGCTCAAAACAGGCGCTGACAATGTTGGAGGACCGTGGCTGACCGTTCCCGCTGACAGGAGCTTCGGCGCAACGCTCGTCGCAGCGATCTTGAGCAGTCCATTCGGAGTCGGTAACTCCAAGTTCCGAACAAGTCGTGAAGAGGGATTCGTCGACACAGTTCCTTTCGGAGCCTTTCGGAAGGCAATTTTTGACAGAGTGGGTATGTACAACGAGCAATTGGTCCGAAATCAAGATAACGAACTTAATGCTCGGATCAGGAGCGCCGGCGGGAAGATTTATCTCACGCCCGCACTGACGACCCGTCATTGTCCCGTTAAGACTTTCCCGGCTTTTCTGAAATATGCTTTCAAAACAAGCCGATGGCACTTCTTTACTTTGCGTGAGAACAGACGATCGATGTCCCTGCGCCATCTAGCGCCAGCAATGTTTTTGATGTTTCTCGTCGTGCTGCTGTTGGCCTCCTTCGCAAGTGGAATCGCACTGGTACTTCTGAGCGCGGTGATCGGCACATATCTGGCGATAGGTTTCTGCTTTTCGCTGGGAAAGAAGGCCGAAGATCATCGAGTGGCCCTGGCTCAGCCGTTCGCGTCTTTGCTTTTCCATGTTGTCTATGGGGCTGGGACGCTTTTGGGGTTCATCTACATTTTTCGGCGGCCAAGCAATAAACCCATTCGACCAGGACTTTCAATCCTCGAAAAAGAGAAATAACAACGCGACAGCTGTCCGCGGAATTAATTATGCTGAAAGCAAAGATTCAGCCATTGTTGCCTACTGCGCCATCGATTAACCACGTCACCGAAATCCAGCTCTCTGAAGAGAATCGGATCCGTGAAGCGTACGCTCAGCGGCGGAAAAGCACCCAGGGCACCTACTCATTTTTCAATCCCTCCTACGTTCTTCACGTTCAGGAGCGAGAGAGCGAATTATTGTGCATGCTCGCCCATCGGGAGGTGGGCCCGTTAGAGACTAGAAGAATTCTGGAGATTGGCTGTGGCACGGGTCACTGGCTTAGGGCATTTATGCAGTGGGGAGCGCAACCGGAAAATGTCTTTGGCGTTGACTTGCTGCCGGACAGGATTGAGCAAGCGCGAAGAGTTTGTCCTGAAGGTGTGCGTTTGGAATGCGGAAACGCAACGGCGCTGAATTTTCCAGACGCAACTTTCGACCTCGTTCTACAATCCACGGTTTTTACTTCGATTCTCGATCTTGAGATGAAGGACCGAATTGCGATAGAGATGCTCCGAGTCCTTAAGCCGGGCGGCTTTGTTATCTGGTACGACTTCTTTGTGGATAATCCGCGAAATCCGGACGTTCGCGGCGTTCGCAAAAGCGAGATTCACAGACTTTTTCCGGGCTGCCAGATTGATCTTCGTCAAATAACACTGGCTCCCCCGATCGGTCGGTTGGTCGCGCGCTATTCGCCTTTAGTGTACATGCTACTCTCCCGAACCAAAATTCTATGCACACATTACCTTGGGCTCATCAAGAAGTGTTAAAAGCCACTACTTCCGAATTGCAGGTTCCCTTTCATCGCGCTCCCGTGGGTGAGGAAGAGGTGCAGGCGGTGAGTGAAGTGATCCGCTCGGGCTGGCTGACGATGGGGGCAGTGGCTGGCCACGATTAGCGTGTTTTCTCGCCATCGTGGCCCAAAATCACGTGAAATTGTCCACATAATTCGATGAGCTGGAATTCGAAGGTTGGCTAATCTATTGCATCCCGGAATTGTCGAAACGCAGATAGAACTGGATTGAGCGTATAGCCGGGCCGCGCCACTGCCACTTGGCTGTTCATGGATCTTCAGATTGACAACATTGGGCTCCCGCCAGACAACGAAGTCCATGTCTGGTGCGCAAAGGTGAACCGCCTCGCGCGGCCGCTTGAGGCACTCCGCGGGGTCTTGTCGGAAGATGAGCTACGAAGGACGGCGAAGCTTCATTTCCGTAGAGACCGTGATCGGTTCGTCGCTGCTCGTGGTTTGCTCCGAATACTTCTGCAATGCTACACAGGCGTTGATGCGGCGGCGCTAAGGTTTTGCTATAACGAATTTGGAAAACCGGCGCTGACCCCCGGAAGGAATGACGTGCGCTTCAGCATTTCGCATTCACACGATGCGGCATTGTTTGCAGTAGCCAAAGGAAGTAACGTCGGTGTAGATATCGAAAGGATTCGGCCGCGGTTCGCGAACGAGCAAATCGCGGAAAAGTTTTTCTCAGAGAGCGAAGTTAAGGCTCTTCGTGCCCTTCCGGCTGAGCTCCAACCGGAAGGATTTTTCAACTGCTGGACAAGAAAAGAGGCGTACATCAAAGCTCGGGGAGAAGGTTTGTCGCTGCCCCTGCGAGATTTTGACGTTTCATTGAAACCTGGTGAGCCGGCTAGGTTGCTAAGGCACGCTCAGCCACCAGAGCTAGCACGGTGGACCTTGCAAGCCCTCAGCGTCCCTGCTGGCTACGTCGCAGCAATCGCAGTTGAGAACAAAGGCCGGATAGTTCGTTGGCAGATGTCAGAACTGTGAAGTAGAAACCCCAAAGCGTTGCGAAAGCGTGTTTGGTTGTAGAACGATGCACCATTGGACCAACTCTTTCTAACGAATTAACCTCAACGTGTTTGCCGGGCAGTCCCCAGGTTGACTCCCCTAAGGCCGTTCGTGCAAAGAGACCGATATCCCGAACGCCGGCGCACAGTGCGCCTTCCCCTGCAAATTCCTCTGACGGTTCGATGCGGCCTTCCCGAGAGCGAAACAATCGACCTAATGGCTTCCACCTGCGTGGTGAGCGCCCACGGCGCTCTTCTGCTCATGGATACCCCGGTGAGTTCCGGCCAGAGCGTTGTCCTGATCAATGACCTGACTTCCGAGGCCGTAGACAGTCACGTCACCTCGCTGCGGAAAGTGGGCGACCACTGCTTTGTTGGCATCACGTTCGTGGCCCCCCATGTTGATTTTTGGCACATTGTATTTCCCAAGTCTGGCACACTCCGGGCGATCCGTTCTGCGCAGACCGGAGGACTGGTGCGGCCGGGCTCCCAGTAGGGCGATTCTCTTCTTCGGTTCATCCGGGTTGAGGGTCGTCCGACTCTCGATGTCTACAGGGCCATGCTGCGTCTAGATGCAGGGCCAGGAGCCTCCTCGCGCCAAAACGGGGCGAATCGGAACTGGGCCGGCACCTTCCATTACCGGTCTAGGATTCTGGAGCATCCCCGACGGAGAAATACGTGCAATCCGGGTGTTGAAATATAACTGCACTGACGCTTGCTTCCGGGTCCATCATGAAGCCGTCGGTCAGTTGCACGCCGATTTCTTCTGGCTTCAATAGTCTCCAAATCCCTGCTTGATCCTCGAGATTCGGGCACGCCGGATAGCCGAAGCTGTAACGCTTTCCACGGTAGCGCGAAGTGAATCGCTGCGCCATGGTCATCTCCGGCGGATCGGGGAATCCCCAGTCTTCTCGAATACGCCGGTGCAGCCATTCCGCGCTGGCTTCTGCTGATTCAATCGCCAGCGCCTGCAAGCCATGCGACTTGAAGTAGTAACCCTCATTCTTAGCCTTTTCCGCACGCTCGCGAATTCCTTCACCCGCCGTCACGACGAATAACGCCACATGATCGCGCTTTCCGTCCCGTGCAGGCAGCACGTAATCGCTCAGGCAGAGAAAATCTCTCATCCTCTGCCGGCCGAACTGAAACGTGTGCAAAGCTTCTTTTGCGCCTGGCGCGAAAAGATTCAGCGCTTCCCCCTCCGCCTCGGCTTCGAAGAACTGCCAAACCGCGCGCACCTTCATGAACTTCGCCGCCTCGCGCTTCACTTCTTCCATGCTTTCGAATAGTTCGACGGCTTTCGGATCGCGTTCCGCAAAACGTTTCTCGAAGTCGCCTCGAAACCCCATGTGACGCCCGTAGAGCATGAACGGGTTAATGTAGCTCCACACCTCACGCAAATCCGGCACCAGCCTTACTTTGCGTTCGAGCGTTGCCACATCCGGAATCGGCAGGTCGCCACGCACGCGCGGCGAGCGAGTCACTGCCGGTACCTCCTTTACTGTCACGATCGTCGAGACGCTCACCCCATTTCCGCTTGCCGTGTGATTCCGTAGCACTGTCTCACGCGTCGCCGGGTCCATCAATTCATTCATCAGCCGAAGCCCGGTCATGGCATCCTTTGCGTAACACACGGCTTTCCCATAACTTGGTGCGATCTTCGTCTCGGTGAACTTTGCCGAGAGCGCCGCTCCTCCCACTAGCATCGGAATCTCAATACCTGCATCCTTCAAATCGCTGGCCGTGGTCACCATCTGCTGCGCGCTCTTCACCAGGAGCCCCGATAGTCCGATGGCATCTGGCTTGTGCACCTGATAGGCCTTGATGAGCTCTTCGGGCGGTACCTTGATACCAAGGTTCACGACGTCATAGCCGTTGTTTTTTAGAATGATCTCCACGAGGTTTTTACCAATGTCGTGAACGTCACCCTTCACGGTTGCCAGCACCACTTTTCCGCGCTTGGCGGTGTCTGCTTTTTCCATGAACTGCTCGAGATGGCTCACTGCCGCCTTCATCGCTTCGGCGGACTGCAATACTTCGGCCACGATCAATTCATTCGCGTTGAAGAGCCGCCCGACTTCCGCCATTCCGGCCATCAACGGGCCGTTCACGATGTCGAGTGGAGCCGCTCCTTCCGCACGCTTGCGTTCGAGATCTTCGATCAGCCCGTCGCGCGTTCCTTCGATGATGTAATTACCAAGGCGCTCGTCGAGAGGGAGGTCTGCGGCGCGAGCTTTTTCTTTTCTCTTAGTGATCCGGAAATGCTCGGCGATCCGCGCGATATGGTATTGATTGACTGCCGCGCGCTGCTCCTTGGTCTGTTTCCGCCAGTCTGCTGGGACGTCTCTGAGCAGCCGAACGCTTGAATGATCTGCAGGAACATCTTTCGGCGGATGCGAAAACAAGAGGTTTTCAGCGAGTTCTCGTTCTTCGGCGGGGATGGACGCAAACCGCTCGATCTTCTCCGTGTTGACGATGGCCAGATCCAGCCCGGCCTTCGTCGAGTAGTACAGGAAAACAGAATTCACCACCTCGCGAGCGCCCGCAGGCAGCCCAAAGGAAACGTTCGAAATGCCCAGAATCGTGCGCACTTCGGGCAAAGCCTGCTTGATCAGCCGGATGCCTTCCACCGTCTCGACCGCTCCGCCGATATAGTTTTCATCCCCGGTGGCGCAAGGGAAGACCAGGGGATCGAAAATGATGTCCTCCGGTCCGAGCCCGTATTTTTCCGTCAGCAGCTTGTAGGAACGCTCGGCAATCGCGAGCTTCCGCTCGCGCGTAAACGCTTGGGCCTGCAGCTTGTCCTCATCGATGCAGCCGACCACTACGGCCGCTCCGAACTCATGAGCAATCGGCACGACGCGTTCGAATTTTTCCTCGCCGTCCTCGAGGTTGATGGAATTGATGATGGATTTGCCCTGGCAATAGGTCAGCGCCAGCTCAATCGCCGTCGCGTCGGTCGTATCGATCATCAAAGGCGCTTTTACTTTGCGGATCAATTTTCCATAGAACGGCGGGATATCTTTCTTCTCGTCGCGCTCCGTGCTCTGCAGGCATACATCCACGACTTGCGCCCCGCCGCGCACCTGCCGCCGCGCAATTTCGCTGGCTTCCTCCCACTTTTCTTCCGCCACCAAGTTTTTGAACAGCCGCGAGCCGATCACGTTGGTGCGCTCGCCGACGAGCAACGGCCGCGTGCTGTCCTCCGCTTCAATGGCTTCAATCCCGGAGTACACCGCCCGATGCGAGTCGGCCGGGCGCTGGCGCGGCTTCTTACCCTCCACCATTTGGGCTATCGCCCGAATATGCTTTTCTGTCGTGCCGCAGCATCCGCCGATGAAATTCAGCCAGCCGTGATCGGCGAATTTCTCAAGCTGGGCCGCGAGCGTCGTCGGCGTTTCGAGGTATTTTCCCTCTTCATCCGGCAGCCCCGCGTTCGGATAGCAAGACACAAATTCGCCGGTAAGCTGGCTCAGTGTACGGATATGGTCGGTCATGAACTCCGGCCCCGTTGCACAGTTCATGCCAAAGGCTAGCGGCTTCGCATGGCGGAGCGACGCCCACATCGCCTCGACCGTCTGCCCGGCAAGCATGGTGCCCATCGGTTCGATGGTGACCGATACGATGATCGGGACTTGGCTGCCCAGTTCTTTCGAGAGTTTGTGGATGGCAAGGATGGCGGCCTTGATGTTCCGTGTGTCTTGGCAGGTCTCGACCAGCAGCAGGTCGATTCCGCCTTCCACCAGCCCTTTGGCCTGCACGTAGTAAGCCTCACGCAACTCTTCGAATGTCACCCCGCCAGTAACCGTAATCGCTTTGGTCGTCGGCCCCATCGAACCGGCCACAAACCGCGGCTTCCCGGGAGTAGTGAATTCATCCGCTGCTTGTCGCGCAAGCTCCGCCGCGCGTTTGTTCAGGAGGTGCGCGTCCGCGGCGAGTCCATATTCGGCGAGCACAATCGGCGCCCCGCCGAAGCTGTTGGTCTCGACGATGTCCGATCCTGCTTCAAAGTATCTCCGGTGAATATCGAGAACCACGTCCGGCCGTGTTCGAACCAGGTTCTCATTGCAGCCTTCGAGCGCCACTCCGCCAAAATCCTGCGCAGTCAGATTCCGTTGTTGCAGCATCGTCCCCATCGCCCCGTCAAGCACGAGGATCCGCTCTGCCAGCAACTCCCGTAAAGCTTTGGCCGATTCGCTTAGGTTACGCATCCGCTCAAACGCCCTGCCCCTGGCCGCTTCGCCGGACCAAATGGTAGAAATTCCATAGGGATCTAGCGATTCCGGACCCCTCTATTTTACCCAGGTTCCCAGGCGGATACCTATCCCTACGCAGTGAACGAGTGCTTTTTTCGCCCGAATGGCAGTTACTGGCATTTTCACACCCGTCTTAGCGAAACACAGCAAGAACTTCTCGCTCGAGGACAGCCTGTCCATCAGCGTCGACCGCATGCAGCGGTCAGCGCAACTTCGAGCCCAGCAAGAAACGGTCCAGACATGGAAGGCATCGCGAATCACCGATGACGTTGCGAAGCTCGTAATCTATCGTGCGTGGACCCCATGCAGTGAGACCTCGACCTGATGAGCGGCACAGTGTGCCCAACCTTAGTCAGCAATTACATGTACCGGGGCTTCGTCTTCGCGCAAGATGCCATCGCCGATTTTGTTCGCTCTCTGGAAAGAGCGGACAAAGTAGCCTTCTATTCGTACAGCCGCGACCTTTACCGGGCCGCGGCTTTGACCTCCGATCGGTCAGAAGTTGTGCGCGGCGTGCGCACGAGCGTGGCTGGGGACGATGCGGCGCTCTATAACTCGTTGTTGTTGACTGTGCAAGACGCCGGCCAGCGTCCGGGAAGAAAGGTGATCGTAGTGTTCTCGAACGGCCCCGACAATTCGAGCATGGTGCCCCCTGAAGATGTCGCCGAGCTGGCCCAATCAGCGGGCATACCGATCTACATGATAAGCACGACGGAGGCGCAGCTTGAGCCCGTTTCAACCGCTGTTTTTGACCGTATGAGCGCGGCCACTGGCGGCAAGGCCTATTTTGCCAAGAGTTGGCGGGATGAAAAGAAAGCGTTTGCCTCTATCCGAGACGATTTGGCGCATCTTTATTCGTTCAGCTATTATCCCAAGCCGAATCCCAATCGCGGATGGCGCTCCATCAAAGTACAACTCGTAGGCGACCGCTTGAAGAAGTATCACGTCCGGACGAGGAACGGATATCGTCCCAGACCGAACCGGTTTTCTACAGGCAATGTGCCAGCAGAGTCTGTGCCGAACTGATACAACAGAATCGCGCAAACGTCGACATTTGGAAACAGCTATCCAGTCTTCCATCTTACCAAGCAATCCTAATTCCAAGCTTGGCAACATTGTCGCAGGCGTTTCACTCCGGTCCTGGCGGCCACTGACCTTCGGAACGAAAAGGTCCTTCACGCTCCAGTCGTCCTAGCTCTTTCGCTAGGTAGCCGGATCTATGGTCAGCCTCTTCCGCCAAGTCCCGCAGATGGTGCCGAACTGGCCAAAAGCAGTAAAGCAGAATCCAGTGTGGTTATCGGCCGCTAGTTGTGATATGTTACATGTAACCCGTCACGGAGGCAGCCATGGGAAGAAAGAGTCGATCCAAGTCGTCCCGCGACAGGGTCGGAGCGCATCGCAAGCGCTTGCGCCAACTAGGCTTGCGGCCTATCCAGATTTGGGTACCCGACATGCGCTCGCCCGCTTTTGTGTCAGAGGCCCGCAGGCAATCCCTTGCTGTTGCCAGAAGTGCTCATGCCAAAGAGGATCAGGACTTTATCGATGCCATCTCCGACCGGGTCGGGACGTGAAGCGGGGAGAGATTAGGACTGTTGCAGGTGGCAAGGACTACGCTCGAAAGCCCCGCCCAGTGGTGATCCTCCAAGACGACCGTTTCGACATGACCGACTCGGTTACAGTGTGCGCGTTCACGACCGATCCAACGGATGCTCCTCTTTTTCGGCTCCTCATCAAGCCGAGCGAGAACAATGGACTGCGAGTTGAGTGTCGCTTAATGGCGGATAAGGTCACAACCGTTCCGAAAACAAAGATCGGGGCATGTGTTGGACGTCTTGCTGATGAGGATATGGTTCGGCTGAATCGTGCTGTTCTGGTCTTCTTGGGGATTGCCGCTCCCACTGGCAACGAACAACTGGAACCGGCATAACTCTCTTCAAAGCCTGCCAACTCATCTGTGGCGCGACAGCAAAGTTGTGGAAGTTCATCCCCATGGGTTGCGGCGTAAGTAACCCTATGTCCCAGGCGCATTGGCCGCACTGAAACGCGGTTTCCCAGATGCTACACGGCTTGAAAACATTTGTAGTTTTTGTTAACATTACTGTGCGAGCTTAAAGATGATTGTTGCGGATGCCTCAGTGCTTATTGCTTTGGCAAAAATGCGCAGGCTCGACCTGCTCAACCTGGTGTATGGCGATACTTTGATCGGACCTCAGGTTAAGGCCGAGACGGTTGATGCCGGCAAGAGCATCTCGGCTCCCGGCGTGGAGCGTATTGAAAGGGCACTGGATGATGGTTGGCTTCAAGTTGCAAGACTCTCATCCAAGGAAAAGCATATAGCGCTCAGCATCGTTTCAAAGGGCGGTCTAGGCGCGGGCGAGGCCGAGTCCATCGCCTTAGCGAGCTCCCGTAAACTGATGGTGATTATAGACGACCGGGCGGCCCGATCATTTGCAGAAGTTATGGGAGTCGCGTTCGTTGGGACAGCGGGAATGTTGTTCCACGGATTTTTCATAAAGCACCTGACTTTGGCTGAACTCGAGGACACGGTTGAGGAGTTGAGTAAGACAATCTGGCTTGCTCCGGCCGTTGTTGTGGAAGTGTTGAAGAAAGCTCGGGAGGCTGAGCGATGAAAAAGGAACAGATGGTGGGTACGAGGCTGCCTGACACAGTTGTTCGGGACCTTGAAGCGATCGAGGAAGTCGAGCAATCCGATCGATCGACGACGGTAAGAAAACTTCTGTCTCGGGCGATACAGGACTGGAAGCTGGACCACTACTCGCGGCTGTATGGCAACGGCAAGCTCACACTGGCACGTGCTGCCCGTGGGGCAGGAGTCTCACTCTGGGAAATGATGGATTACGTGAAAACCAAGAAAATCACTGCCCAGTACGATCTCGAGGATCTTCAACGAGACCTGCAAACCATCGCGCAGGTGAAAGGCGGTAGTTGATGGGCCGCACGCTTAGCAGAGATTGAGCATGCAGTGCGGTGTGGCCGGCCGGCGAAGCATCTGTACCAGCCAATGCGGAGTCGTCAGCAGGAGTTGTCGAAGTTCATGCCGATGAGCTGTGGCGCAAGCAACCCCGTGTCCCAGCCGCATTGGCCGCACTGAAAGGCGGTTTCCCAGATGTTATACTGCCTGCGGACGCGGGAAGGAACGCTCCATGAGCCCACGCCTGAAAATCCTGAATATCGTTGGGGCGCGCCCCAACCTTCCGAAAATTGCGCCGCTCATGCATGAGATGCAGAGCCATCCGGAAATCGAAGCCATCCTCGTTCACACCGGCCAGCACTACGACGAAAAGCTCTCTGACATTTTCTTCCGCCAGATGGGCATCCCCTCGCCGCACGTGAATCTGGAAGTTGGTTCCGGCTCGCACGCGTCGCAAACTGCGGAAATCCTGAAACGCATCGAACCGGTTCTTCTCGAGCGCCAGCCCGACCTCGTTCTGGTAGTCGGTGACGTCAATTCCACCATCGCCGTTTCTCTCGCCGCCGCCAAGCTTGGCATCCGCGTTGCCCATGTCGAAGCCGGCCTCCGCAGCTTTGACCGCACCATGCCGGAGGAGATCAATCGCATCCTGACCGACGCGATTGCCGACTACCTCTTCGTTACCGAGGAAGATGCCATCGAGCACCTCCTCAAAGAAGGACGTCCCCGCAGCAGTATTTTCATGGTAGGCAACGTGATGATCGATTCCTTGCGCCACTTTTTGCCCATCGCCCAGCAGTCCGCAATCGGCGATGAACTGGCCCTAAAAAATGGCGCAGGCTGGCAGCGCTTCGGTGTCCTGACCCTCCATCGTCCTTCGAATGTCGATTCGACGGAAAAGCTCAGCCGGCTCCTCGGGGCGATCGATGCCGTTGCCGCCGAAATGCCGGTCATTTTTCCGGTGCACCCCCGCACCCAGCACCGCCTAACCCAAGTCGGCATCCAGCATCATCCGCAACTCCGCCTCATTTCGCCCGTCGGGTACCTCGATTTTCTCTGTCTCTTGAGCAAAGCCAGCCTCGTGCTCACCGATTCCGGCGGCATCCAAGAGGAGACCACGGCTCTCGGCGTCCCTTGCCTCACCCTGCGGGAAAGTACCGAGCGCCCCGTCACCATCTCCCAAGGTACCAACCTTCTAGTTGGTACGGACCCGGGGAAGATCGTCGCTGCCGCTCGTGATACCCTCGCGGGCAACGGTAAAGCTGGCCGCATCCCTCCTCTTTGGGACGGTCATGCTGCCAAGCGCATAGTTGACATATTATTGAAGGAAGTACCCCGGGGCCATGCATCGTAGCTGTCAGTAACAACTCGTGAACATGGGCGCCAAAGGACTTGCCCCTTAGGCCAGTTTTCAATACCCTGTCGAACAGTGACTACGAAACGGTCGTCCTCGAAATTGACGGTCTGCATCCTCTCGCCGCACCCTTTGGTGCTGAGCGAATTCGAACGCATTTTGGCAAAAGCCCAATTCAAGGTTGCCCTCAAGCAATTGGAGTCCACGCTCGCGCCCGATCTGCGCACCCTGGAGCCGCCCAAAGCTCAGGTTTACGTCATTGACGCGCATGCCGCGAAGCCTGCCACCGGCGCGCTCTTGGCCAATCTTATGGAGCGCCATCCGGAAGCCCGGCTCATCGTCGTCGGCGAGCAGCACAACGAAGCCAACAGTTTTTCTCTCCTGCGTCTTGGCGTGAAGGGCCTTCTCACCTATGTCGAAGCCCGCGAACAATTGATCCGCGCTCTCCCGCTCGTTGCCAGTGGAGGATTCTGGGTTCCGCGCCAGCTTCTCTCGGGATTCGTTGATTCCATCCTCACCGGCCAGGGCCGCCGCCTGAAGACCGATTCCGTCACCAATCTGAGCCGCCGCGAGCAGGAAGTTCTCGACTCGCTGCTGGAGAATCTTTCGAACAAAGAAATTGCCAGCAAGCTCAACATTGCGGAGCGCACCGTGAAGTTTCACGTTTCGAACCTGCTCAACAAATTCGGGGTTCGCCGCCGCGCCGACCTCATTCTTCTTACCTTTCAGCGCCGCTTGTCGCAGGCTTAATCTTTGCTGGATTTTCGGGCCGCCCCGCTTTTCCACGCCCCTAACCGTTGCTTGAGGTAATCTTGAACACATCTATTTTGGTTTTCTACCTGACTCGAGGAGAACGTAGTGGTGAATATTCTTGTTACGGGCGCAGCGGGTTACATCGGCAGTGTCTGTTCGGAAGTCTTGATTTCGCGCGGCATGTCTGTCATCGCCCTGGACAGCTTGGTCGAAGGCCATCGGCCTGCCGTGCCGCCCGATGCCATCTTTTGCCAGGTTGATCTCGCCGATCGCGCTCAGCTTGACGCTGTTTTCTCTCGGCACAAAATAGACGCGGTCATGCACTTTGCCGCCGAAGCTCTTGTCGCCAAGTCCGTGCGCGAGCCCAGCATCTTCTACGCCACAAACGTAGCGTCCGGTGTCAATCTCCTCGATGCCGTCACCCGCCACGGCGTGAAAAAATTCATCTTTTCTTCGACTGCCGCCACCTACGGCGAACCCGAAATCGTTCCTATCCCTGAAGACCATCCGAAGGCGCCCATCAATCCATACGGAAAATCCAAGCTCGTTTTCGAACAGATTCTTGCAGATTACAGACTCTACACCGGACTCAAATACGTGAGCCTCCGCTATTTCAACGCCGCCGGAGCTTCCAGGGAGTGCGGCGAAAATCATCGCGTGGAAACTCATCTCATTCCCAGAGTTCTCGATGCCGCCGCTGGTGGCTTGCCCCATGTCGATGTCTTCGGCACGGATTATCCCACTCCCGACGGAACCTGCGTCCGCGATTACATCCACGTGCTCGATATTGCCGATTCCCATGTCCGCGCTCTCGAGGAAATCGACCGCGTTTCCGGCGAAGCCTTCAATGTCGGCAACAGCCGCGGCTTCTCCATCTTGGAAGTCATCGATACGGCGGAGCGCGTCACCGGCCGCAAAATCCATCGCAAATTGGGTCCGCGCCGTCCCGGTGATCCTGCTGTCCTGGTCGCTAGCAAGCAAAAACTCAAGCGTGACCTCGGATGGGAAGCCTCTCATTCCTCGCTCGAAGAAATCATCCAGTCAGCCTGGGCATGGAAACAGAATCACCCGCACGGGTACGCGCAAAACGCGTCAGCCTAGGTTTAATCGCTGAATTTATACCGGATAATGCACCACAGTGCCTGGAGGCCGTCTTTCCAGGTAATCTTCTTGCCTTCCTCGTAGGTGCGGCCGGCGTAGGTGATCGGGACTTCGTAGATGCGCCACTTGTGCTTGGCGATCTTTGCCGTGATCTCCGGTTCGAATCCAAACCGGTTCGATTTGATCTGGACTCCTGTGAGTACTTCTCTCCGAAACACCTTGTAGCAGGTCTCCATGTCCGACAGCTTCAGGTTCGTGAAGATGTCCGAGAGCAGCGTAAGCATCCGGTTCGCAACGTAGTGCCAGAAATAATGCACGCGCTGTGGCCCGCCCAAAAATCTCGAGCCGTACACCACGTCCGCGCGCCCGTCAATGATTGGCTCCAGCAGAACCTCGTAATCACGCGGGTCGTATTCCAGGTCCGCGTCCTGCACCAGCACGATATCTCCTGTCACTTGCTCAAAACCACGCCGCAACGCCGCTCCCTTTCCCTGGTTCGGCGTCTGGAAGCAGAACTTCAAATCCCGCAACACAATGGGGTCGCTCCCATCCTGCGCTGGCGCGAACGCTTCGCCATTCGCTTGCCGCGCCGCCATGTTCTCCAGAATCTGTCGCGTCCCGTCCGTCGAGCAATCATCGACGACGATCACTTCCTTGCGAGTCTCCGTGTCCAGCACCCGCCGCAAGATCTCATCGATCGTCGATTTTTCGTTGTAAACGGGAATAACAATCGACACCTTCGGGTCGCGCAGCGCGGAGGGACTATATCGTTGACGGGCCATGATGCCGGAAGATTGTAACGGCGCAACCTTCACTGAGTAAAGGCAAGTCCCTGCTTCCATCTGGCCCTGGTTGCGATCGGTCTTTTCGCCCTTCCCCAAACCCGCTATCCTTGTAAGGCGCCGCGGCGGACTGAGTTGTTTCGCGAGTTCGCGCCGAGTACAGAATGGAATCCGCCCTTCTCTGTGCCCGGCGTTTGCCCCCGTCCGGGTCGGGGCGAGCTCGGTGTCGAGAAATACATGCTGTAACGCCTGGTTTCAGATGCCCACCTTCTTCATCGAACAATTCGGCTGCCGCGCCACGCAAGCCGATGGTGCCGCCCTTGAGCGCCAGTTGCTCGACCGCGGTTGCACCTGTGCCGCCACTCCCGCTGCCGCAGACATCGTGGTCGTCAACACCTGCACCGTCACGGCGTCCGCTGACGCCCAGGCCCGCAATGCAATTCGTAAGCTTCACGCCGCCAATCCCGCCATCCGCGTCATCGTCACTGGTTGCTATGCCCAGCGCGCTCCCGAAGAGCTCGCCGCCCTTCCCGGCGTCTCCTGGGTCGTCGGCAATTCCCACAAGCCCCAAATCCCTCAACTCATCGACTCGCTCTCTGCAGCCGCGCCCGCCGATTCTGCCAATGATTTTTTCCCCGCCGTCGCCCTTCTTCCGGACTCAACCGTCCCGTTCCATTCCTTCGTAGGGGCGCAACCAATTGCGCCCCCGCTTGGCAACATCCTTACTGGCAGCATCTTCGACCGCACCGAATTTCTCTCCGCCCCTGTCCTTGGTGGAGAAGGGAATCACACCCGGCCCACCCTCAAAATCCAGGACGGCTGCGACTCCCGCTGCTCGTACTGTGTCATCCCTTTCGTCCGCGGCAAGAGCCGCAGCTTGCCGCCCGGCGAAGTCATTCGGGAAATCCAGCGCCTCACCGAATCCGGCTATCGCGAAATCGTTCTCAGCGGCATTAACCTTGGCACCTACGGCCGCGACCTTTCTCCTCGCGCTGAATTCGACGACCTCCTCCGCCGCATCCTTGACGAAACCGCCGTCGAACGCCTCCGCATTAGCTCCATCGAGCCTCTCGACGTTACCCAGGATCTCGTCGATCTCTTCGCGGGAACGGATCGCATCGCCCAGCACTTCCACATGCCCTTGCAGTCCGCCTCGGACCGTATCCTCGCCGCCATGCACCGTTGGTATCGCGCGGAGCACTACGCACGCCGCGTCGAACTCATCCAGGAGCGTCTCCCGCACGCCGCCATCGGCGCCGATGTAATTACCGGTTTCCCAGGCGAAACGGAAGACGACCACGCCACCACGCTCGCCTTTATCGAGCGTCTCCCCTTCACCTATCTCCACGTTTTCTCTTTTTCCAAGCGCCCCGGCACTAAAGCCGCCTCGCTTTCGAACGAAGTTCCCGGCACCGTCATTAAGCGACGTGCCCGCGAACTCCGCGCCCTCGGCGAATCCAAATCCGCCGCCTTCCGCCACTCCCAAATCGGCCGCAGCCTCCGCGTCCTCACTCTCTGCGCCAATGATTCGGTTGATTCCTCACGGGAGAACACCACCCCGGCTCTGTCCACGAACTACCTGAAAGTAAGAGTGAACGGGAGTTTTTCCGCCAACCGCACCTTAAATGTTTTGATTTCAGGTGAAACGGTAACAACTCTGGTGGGTGAACCTATTCTTTCCTGCTCCGCGAACAGCGACTGGCTCGACCCCGTCGGGGCGTCTCTCCGTTAATCCTTCCTTTCTTCTCTTCTCTGCGCTGTCTCCGTGTTATCTTCCGATTTCCTATCCCTCAAAAATCACCTGCGCCAAAGCCTGACTCTCCGTATGCGTGATGCTAAGCGCCACGCTCCTCACCCCGATCTGCCGCGCAATCTTTGCCGCCTCACCCGTTATCGCCAGTGTCGGCCGTCCGCTCGCTTCGCGCACTACTTCCAGATCCACCCATTTCACTCCGCCCCGCCAGCCAGTTCCCAGCGCCTTCATCGCCGCTTCTTTCGCCGCAAACCGCCCCGCGTATCGTTCATACTTGTTTTTGAACCGCTCGCAGTATTCTCGTTCTCTCGTTGTATACACTCGCCTCAGAAACACTTCTCCATGCCGTTCGATCGCCCCCTGGATGCGCTCCACTTCCGCAATGTCCACGCCCATTCCAATGATCAAGACGCCTCCAGCACTCCCGGATTCGGTCCGGCAACCGACTCCGATTATACTGGTAGGACTTGTGGCTTCCACGAAAACAGTAACAGCCAAGCGCAGCTCTCGCAAATCACGCGCCCCCGCCAGCGCCAGAACCGCCTGGACCGAGCGTAACGTGCGCGGCATGCTAATCCTACAGGTACCCGCGCTCTTAAAGTTCCCCTGGCTCATCCACGGCTTCAGCACCAAGCCCGGCGGTGTCAGCGATCAAGGCGGCGAAAAAGTTCTCAATCTTGGCTACACCGACTGGGACACTAAAGAAAATGTCCTCGAAAACCGCCGCCGCTTCCAGTCCGCCCTCGACGCATCCGATCTCAAACTTATCTCCCTGAAACAAATCCATTCCGATGTCATCCATCTTTTCGACGCCGCGCCCACCGAATCTTGCCAAGGCGACGCCTCCGTCACCAAACGCCCCGGCCTCCTTCTGGGCGTGCAAACCGCCGACTGCGTCCCCATTCTCATCGTCGATCCAAAAAAGCGCGCGGTCGCCGCTATTCATGCCGGCTGGCGAGGCACGCTCCAGCGGATCGTCGTCAAAGCCATCGGCCAGATGCAAATGCAATTCAAATCCAAGCCGGCTGACCTCCTCGCCGCCATCGGCACCTCCATTGGTGGCTGCTGCTATGAAGTCGGCACCGAAGTTGCCACCCAGTTTCAATCCCAGTTCGCCGAAGCCCCCGAATGGTTCGACGAATTTCGCACTGGCGACGAGCCCAATCCCATCCAGTGGCTGAACATGATGCCCCCCGGCCACCAGCCCCCGCCCAAGAACGTCCTCCTCGACCTCCGCAAAGCTAATCGTGCTCAACTCCTTGGTGCTGGCCTCCGTGCCGCAAACATCTTCGTCAGCGACCTGTGCACCGCCTGCCGACGCGACCTTCTTTTCAGCTACCGCAAGGAAGGCCCCCAAAGCGGCCGCCTCCTGTCCGCCATCGGCATCCGGCCCGCCTGAATTTCCACGTGATACACCTCCTGGGAACCACCTCAGCCAAACTAATACCTAGGTGCGGGATGCGGAACGCCAACTACCATTCCGGTGGTTTATATACCCCGCCAACGAGAGAACAGGAGTCGTTACGCATAATACGCATAAACGGCGAAATCCGAGTGCGCTCGCGGCGGCACCTGTTCCGTAGCTGCTCCTGCACGACAGCGGGTGTCGCAACCGTCTGCGACCAGAGTGCTTGCCTCACCGTGCCTCATCGAATGTTCCCTTCATGCTTCTTCAAATGGGCACGCAAAGACGCAATCCAGCCAACCGTCCGCGCCCTACGATCATCCTTTGGTTCACTTACCGCCGGTTTGTTGGGCTCGCTCCTCATGGGATTCCCTAGATGGTTCTCAATAGTTCACCTTATTGTTACCCCGCACGACCGGGAGTAGAAAGCCCCAGAACTATAGTCAGCCCGCTATAGTTCGTCCTCTCGTGTCCGGCAAGACCAGCGTTCCTTTTTGACGGCTGCTAGAAGATTCTGAGCAGGGTGGGCCGGCCCGTTCCAATTGTGATCTTTGATGCCGTGGCTACATGTTCATAGAAGGGAGAAGAAGGGAGAAGAAGGGAGTATTGCTCATGAACTTGAGAAAACGCATTGCGACAGTGGTGTACGGGTGTTTGGCGCTGCTGATTGCCTTAGGAATTCACGCGCCACAAGGAGTCGCCAGTCAAGTGGTTGCGGGGACTTACAAAGTCACGGAGACGACAGACCTGGGCAGGGAAGTGCGTGTCACGATGCAGATCCAGCTGATGAATGCCGGGGAAGACAAGATTTTTGTGACACAAGTGCGATTGCGCGGCTTCCTGCATCCGGGACGAAGCGAGGAGAAGCCTGCAGGCGTGATTTTGGAGCCGCACGGCAGTTCGGAATTCACGCAAGAGTTCACGATGGCGAAACAAGAATACGAACTTTGGAGCAAAGGCGCGCGGCCGCACCTGGGGATGCGCGTTCAGGTTGCGGGCGCTGCGGAAACAACGGTGACGATTGCACTGATGCAGCGCCCAGGATCGAGATAAGAGCCATGCGCAAAACATATACATCAGCTATTTCATCAATCACGATTCTGCTCTCCCTGGCGCATGCTACCCTGGCGCAACACGTGATAACGACAGTGGCCGGTGGCGTTCCAAACAACGTGCCGGCGTTGCAGGTAGGTGTTGGTTTGCCCGGCGGACTTTTTCGGGACTCCAGCGGCAATTTATACATAGCTGCAATCCTCAACAATGCCGTCTTCAAGGTTAACTCGTCTGGGCAATTAACGACGGTCGCCGGTAATGAAGCCTACGGCTATAGCGGGGACGGCGGCCCGGCCACCAGCGCTGAACTCGCTGGCCCCTCTGCAGTATTCGTCGACGGTTCTGGGAACATCTTCATCGCTGATAGGGACAATAATCGCATTCGGGAAGTCGTTGCGGCCACGGGGGATATTCAGACCGTAGCGGGGAATGGAAACGCCCGCTTCACCTTCAGCGGGGATGGAGGTCCGGCCATCAGCGGCGCATTGTATCTTCCGGAGGACGTGTACGTTGACAGTTCCGGGAACATCTTCATTGCGGATACGGGCAACAATCGCGTTCGGGAAGTGGTTGCTGCTACAGGAAACATTGAAACCGTTGCCGGGAACGGGTCCTATGGTAGCTCGAGTGGCGACGGCGGTCTGGCCACCAGCGCTCAGCTCAATGATCCTTGGAGTGTGTTCGTTGACGGTTCTGGGAACATCTTCATCGCTGATAGGGACAATAATCGCATTCGGGAAGTCGTTGCGGCCACGGGGAATATTCAGACTGTAGCCGGGAATGGGACGAATGGCTTCAGCGGGGACGGCGGCCCGGCGACCAGTGCTGCACTCTCCGGCCCCAGTTCAGTATTCGTGGACGGTTCGGACAACATCTTCATTGCCGATAGCGGCAACGGTCGTATCCGCGAAGTCGGGGCAGCCACTGGAAATATTCAAACCATCGCAGGAATGGGAGGCGGCTATTGCGACTTCGGTTCTCCCCCTTGTCCCCCTCTCGGGGACGGCGGCCCGGCGACCAACGCTGACCTCACCCCAACCGGAGTGTACGTGGATGGTGCCGGAAACATCTTTATCGCCGATAACGGTAACAGCGCCGGTTTCGGCGGAATCCGGGAAGTGATCGCTGCCACGGGAATCATTCGCACGGTGGCTATGATTTCCAGTCCAAGGATTCAGACTCTTGGTGGCATGTCCGAGGACGGTGGCGGAAACATCTTCATTGCCGAAAGCAGGCGTGTCCTGGAAGTGGTCGTCGCGACAGGAACTATTCAGACCGTGGCCGGGAATGGAGGCTATGGCTTCAGCGGCGACGGTGGTCCAGCCACCAGCGCTGCTTTGAGCAACCCCAGCAGCGTGTTTGTTGACAGCGCCGGCAACATCTTTATCGCCGACTATGACAACCATCGCATCCGGGAAGTCGATGCTGCCACAGGAATTATTCAGACCGTAGCCGGGAATGGGACGAATGGCTTCAGCGGGGACGGCGGGCCGGCCGCCAACGCCGAGCTTTGGTTTCCAAGCGGTGTTTGGGGCGACCGCCGAGGCAACTTGTTAATAGCAGACAGAGCTAACAACCGTATCCGCCGCGTATCGGGTCTTGTGGCCGTCGTTGGGATCACCGTCGGACCGGCTACGGCGACCGTGAGTCCTGGCGCGACGCAGCAGTTCACGGCGAGCGTCACCAACGCGATGAATAATGCCATTACCTGGAGCACCTCCGGAACGGGTTGCACGGGCAGCGGATGCGGCACGATTTCGCCACGGGGGCTCTATACCGCGCCTTTGGCGGTGAGCGGACCTCTAACAGTGACGCTGACTGCTACTTCGGTTGCCGATGACACGAAGTCTGCGACGGCGACGGTAACGGTTCTGGCGAAGCAGACCACTTCGGTTGCTGTGGCTTCGTCGGCCAACCCTTCGGTTTTGGGACCAGCGGTCACGTTGACGGCGATGGTGAATCCTTCCTCCGGCTCAGGAGTACCCACTGGAACGGTTACCTTCCAGGATGGAGCGACGACACTGGCCACAGTGCTCCTCAATTCGTCCGGATCCGCTAGTTTTACAGCCTCCTCGTTTGCCGTTGCGGCGCACTCGATTACTGCGACTTACAGCGGCGATGGGAACTTCTTCGGGAGCAATGGAGGCCTAACGGAAAATGTTACCTACGCGATTTGCCCGCTCTACGACCAGACTAGATCGGTCGAGAGCGGCGCGGCGTTCCCGATCAAACTTTATCTCTGTGATGCCAGCGGCAACGACGTTTCCTCCACGACGGTGGCGTTGCACGCGACTCAGGTGATTGGGTCTGCTTATACGGGCGCCCTGACATCACCGGGAAACGCGAATCCCAGCAGCGATTTCCGCTTTGACGGCACGCTCGGTCCGGTCGGTGGATACATCTTCAGCCTCAAGACGACGGGGCTCGCGTCCGGCGCGTACATCCTGCAATTCAGCGCGGGAAGCGACCCCGTCCCCCACGCCGTGAGTTTCGGTGTGAGGTAGGTTTGCACGCAGGAGCTGAGAGGAAGGAGAAGCTGAATTTACTGATTTGAGCAATCAAGCGCCAAGAAAGACTGTGTGAGTTCGCACACGCGCTCCGTGCCATCCGAGCTCGACAACTTGATGGAATGCCCTTGCGCACGTCACGCCGAAAGCGAAGTGGGTGCATTGAGAACCCTGCGTGGCCCAGCCGAAAGTGCCAAACGCGCTACCCCGATGAAGGCCAGGTAACCTGTTGAAAAGACACACAAAAGCCGGGCGCCTGCATAGACACTCTAGACTTCGGTGCCGACTTGTAGTGCGGGACTGACGTAGGATTGTTTTTCCGCGCATTACGGAGGTCACTGGCACACAATTTCTCGGCAAAGGTCCGCTATCATGGAAATGGTTGAGGACTCACGACGGACATCCGAGAACTCTCGATTTGCAGTAGTGCCAGCTGTCCGCACGCCGCCATCACGTCCCGCCCGCGTGAGTAGCGCACAAATGCTGGCACGCCCCGATCCACCAGGATCCGCCGGAACTCTTCAATCTGCTCCGCCGAGGACTCGCGGTAGGGAAGTTCTCCCGGATTCCACGGGATCAAATTTACTTTCACGCTTTTGAGAGGCGCCAGCAGCCGCACCACGCGGCGCGCATCTTCCGCCGCATCGTTTATTCCGCCGAGCATCACGTATTCAAAGGTCAGATGCTCCCACGTCCGCAAAGGATATTCTTTGCAAGCTTTGATCAGCATGGAGAGCGGATATTTCTTGTTGATGGGCATCAACGCGTCGCGTTGTTCGTCATTTGACGCATTCAGTGAAATCGCCAGCTTCGGCCGCACCTTTTCCTGCGCTAGCCGCTCGATTCCCTGCACGATCCCGCTGGTAGAAAGCGTCGCGTGTTTTGGCGAGATTCCCATGCCCTGCGGATCCAGCAGGATGCGCGCCGCCTCCATCACTGGCTCGAAATTCAGCAGCGGCTCGCCCTGCCCCATCAGCACAATGTTCGTCTGAGGCGCAAGTTGGGCCTTATGCTCTTCCAGCGGCAGAAAAACTTGCGCCAGAATCTCTCCCGCCGTCAGGTTGCGAATCAGTCCCAGTTGGGCCGTAAGGCAAAAATGGCAATCCACCGCGCAGCCCACCTGCGTGGAAATGCAAATCGTCTGCCGCCCCTCGCTCGGCATGAACACCGCTTCCACCGAAGCGGGTCGCGCCAATTTCTCCTCGCCGCCTGGTAGCCCAAACAAATACCGCACCGAACCATCCGCAGACGCAAACCTTTGCTTCACCTCAGGAAGCGTAATTCGCGCTTCTTTTCCGAGCCGCTCCCGCAGCGTTGCCGGAAGATTCGTAATCTGCGCCACATCAAATTTTCTTTCCGAGTACAGCGCATGATAAATCTGCGCCCCGCGAAACGCCGGTTCACCAAGCGCTGCGCAGAATGCGCGCAACTCTTCTTTCGATTTGCCCAGAAGTTCCATTTGCCGTGCCCACTGCTAATCTTCTTGCCGTATCGCTGTCCAAATCAAACTACAGATTACCTCTTTTTCTTAACTCTTTACTTCCTTACCTGCTTACTTCGTCTTTGAATCGCGCTATAATTCATTGGCAATCCCCCGCTTCTGCAGGATTGCTCGGCCGCCTTTTTTCGGGCGCGTGAATTGGAGGTTCTCCATGGCAGGAAACGTCGCTGTCGAGCAGGTCACCATCGCGGAGTGGGTCAAGGGCCTCGCCGTCATCCCGGTGCGCGAATTCACGCTCCAAAATGTTCAAGACTACGTCGTCCACCACTCCGTCCTTCCGGAGACGCTCGACAAATACTGTTATTTCTCAAAAGGCAGCTACACGCGCAATCTGATTTTC
>Ga0209056_10001066_pt1 | contig 30426 bp, 23 predicted proteins | sample GraSoiAngelo_114_FD_185876 | JGI IMG/M metagenome (GOLD analysis project Ga0209056, IMG submission 185876) | Grasslands soil microbial communities from the Angelo Coastal Reserve, California, USA - 14_0903_13_40cm (SPAdes) (version 2) | ecosystem: Environmental > Terrestrial > Soil > Grasslands... | reverse complement strand
GAAGCATTGAACCAGCTGCTCGCTGGGCGCGGTCTCGCCGTCTTTCGCGCGTACGACCGCAGTGCCAAGCGGGCGGCGGCCCCGTGGATTCTGAAAGCGCTGGACGTGACGCTGCCGGATGGATTGACGCCCGTGATGGTCGAAGGGGAGCTCGGGCGCGACCGGCTGGTTAAGGACGGTGGTCGGGATCGGAACGGCGGGCCCCTCTACGTGACGCGCCGCAGCAGCGAGGGATTCAATCGATACGGCTTGGAAAAAATCGCTGCCGAGACGCCCGAGCGGCTCTCACCCAACGTCCTGTTGCGGCCGGTGATCGAAGCGGCGCTATTCCCCACACTCGCGTACGTCGGTGGTCCGGGAGAGATGGAGTACCTCCCCGAGGCCGCCCCGCTGTTTGCGAGTCTGGGCGTCGCGCCGCAGGCTCACGTCCCGCGCTGGTCTGGCGTCATCATCGAGGCGCGCGTCGACAAGGTGCTGACCAAGCACGGGCTCACACCTGTCCACTTCGCGGGCCCGCCCGGCGCACTCGAGACCCAGATTGCGAAAGGTGAGCTGCCGCCCGCCCTCGCCGAATCGCTCAAGGCGTTGCGGGCCGACGTGGAAGCGCGCTTCGCCAGAATCAGCGGCGAGGTCCAGCAGCTCGATCCCACGCTGGAGCGCACCGTCCAGTCGGCGCGCAACGCGGCGCTGGCCGGCACCAATGAGATCGAGAAAAAGCTCATCGCCAGTCTGAAGCGCACGCAGGGCACGTTGGTGAGCCAGCTCACGCGCGCGCGGGCGGCGCTGATGCCGGACGGCAAGCCACAGGAGCGCGTGTTGACTGTCGCCTCGTTCCTGGCGCGCTACGGCGGCTCGCTGCTGGACCAAATCGACGCAGAGGTGGCGCGCTGGGCGCAGGGTCTCTAAAATCCGATCCATGTGGGTGCTTGCCGCAATTCTGATCGTGGCGCTGATGATTCCGGTCGTCGCGATTCTCGTGGACTCGCCGCTCGGCAAGTCCGTCGCGCGCCGCATGGAAGGACGCGTCGATGGCGGGGGAGGCGCGACGCCTGAGGTGCGCGACATGCAGCGCCGGGTCGAGCTGATGGAGACCGAGATCGAGGATCTCAACCGCTCGATCGCCGGGATGCGGGAAGAGCTGCAGTTCATGCAGCGTCTGCTGGAAGATCCTCGCCGCAAGAAACCGACGTCTTGAAAGGCAGCACCGGGGGGGGTCGTCACGCAGCACGGGTGGCGGCCGGCATCCTCGTCACTCGCGTCCTCGGCTACGTGCGCGAACGAGTATTCGCGCACTACTTCGGCAATGGCGCCGCCGCCGACGCGTTCCGCGCGGCGCTGCGCATCCCGAACGCACTCCGCAACCTGCTCGGCGAAGGAACGCTGTCTGCTTCGTTTATTCCAGTCTATGCATCATTAGATCAAAAGGACAAACCGGCCGCGCGGGCTCTAGCCGGCGCGGTCCTCGGCCTGCTGCTGCTCGCGAGCGGGATCCTGGCGGTGATCGGCATCGCCTTCGCGCCCGCGATCACCGCCGCCGTCGCACAGGGGTTCGACGGACCGCGCCGCGAGCTCACGACGGTCCTCGTCCGCATCCTCTTCCCGATGACCGGCCTGATGGTCGTCTCGGCATGGTGCCTCGGGATTCTGAACACGCACCGCCGCTTTTTTCTCCCGTATGCGGCGCCGGCGTTGTGGAACATCGCCGGGATCGCGGCGATGGTTGGGGCGGCTGCGTGGTTGAAGGGGGAGGGGCTGTACGGTCTGTCGCTCGCGCTCGCATGGGGAACGGTCGCGGGCAGCCTGCTGCAGATCGCCATTCAGCTACCGACGTGTTGGCGCCTGCTGGGAGGCATTCCGCTCCGCGTGAGCCTCGCCCCCGAGGGCGTGCGTCACGTGATCGTCGCCTGGCTGCCGCTGGTCGTTGGCGCCGGCGTCGCCCAGCTTTCCGGCCTCGTCGACACGTTCCTCGGCTCGTACACCGGCGTAGGCGGGCTCGCCAGCCTCGGCTATGCGCAGCTCGTCCAGGTCTTGCCGATCAGTCTGTTCGGTGTGGCCGTGACTGCAGTAGCCCTCCCCGATCTCGCCCGCGACGCGATCTCCGAGACCGCGAACGAACAGCTCCGCGCGCGGATCGCGACGGGGTTTCGCCGCATCGCGTACTTCGTCCTCCCCTCCGCGTTTGCGCTCGCGGCATTCGGCCCGCAGATCGTCGGCGCGCTGTTCCAGACGGGCCGCTTCGACGCAGACGACACGATGCTGGTGGGTGGCGTCCTGGCCGCCTACGGCATCGGGCTGTTGGGGCAATCGACCGTGAAGCTCTTTGCCTCCGGGTTTTACGCGATGCGCGACACACGCACGCCAGTGCGAATCGCGATCATCTCACTCGTGATTTCGGGGGTCCTGTCGTGGTTCTTCATGCGGCGCCTCGGCCCCGCGGGCATCGCGCTGGGCTCGTCGATTGGCGGCACGCTCAATACCGTTCTGCACCTGTACGACCTCGACCGGCGCATCGGAACGATCCTGCAGCGCACCGACTGGCGGATCGTCGGGCTCGTCGTTGTCGCAGCCCTGATCGCCGTCGCTCTCGGCAGCGGCGTGGATCAGCTTGTCGCCGCCGGCTGGCGTCCCATCCCTCGCGCCATTGCTGTGCTGGGTATCTTTGGGGTGGCATACGGGGCGCTCACTTTGGCGTTCCGCCACCCCGACGCGATACGCGCATGGCAATCTCTGACCGGCTCGCCCGCCAACTAGCGGCACTTCCCGCTCGCCCCGGCGTCTACATCTGGAAAGACGCCGCCGGGGAGATTCTGTACGTCGGGAAGGCGGCCAACCTCCGCTCGCGCGTGCCCGCGTACTTCGCGGACGAGCAGGGAAGCACGGAGCGGGAGTTCTTGCGGGAGCAAATCGCCGACCTCGAGACGATCATCGTTCCGACCGAGGCGCAGGCGCTGCTGCTCGAGAACACGCTGATCAAGGAAAACCAGCCGAAGTTCAACATCCGGCTGCGCGACGACAAGAGCTACCCGCAGATCGCCGTGACATTGGGTGAGCCGTTCCCGCGCGTCCTCGTCGTTCGGCGGGTGACGATCCCGGGGGCGCGGTACTTCGGCCCGTATACCGACGTCGCGACCCTGCGGCAGACGCTGAAAATCATCCGCCGGATCTTTACGGTGCGGTCCTGTACTTGGAATCTGCCCGAGGACGCACCAGACCGGCCCTGTCTCGACTTTCATATCGAGCGCTGCAAGGCACCGTGCGTCGGTTATCAGAGCCGGGAAGACTACCGCCGCATGATCGACGATGTGTTGCTGTTCCTGTCGGGAAAGACACTCGACGTGCGGTCCGGGCTGCGCCAGCGGATGCACGAGGCCAGTAACGCCCAGGACTACGAACGCGCCGCCCAGCTCCGCGACGCGCTGAAGTGGCTGGATCAGCTCGAGCAGCCGCAGACGGTGGAGGTCGTCGGGGGCGGCGACGCCGACGCGATCAGCCTCGCCCGCGACGGCGACGACGCGGTCGGCGTCATCCTGCGCATTCGGGACGGCCGGCTCGTCGCGCGCGAGCATCGCTTTTTGGAGCACGTCGAGCATGCCCCCGAAGGCGACGTCCTGCGCACGTTCCTGGTGGGCTATTATCTGCCGCTGGACCAGCGGGCCCAGCGCGTGGTGCTCCCGTTTGCGCCCGCCGATTTGGATGCGCTCTGCGAGCTGGCGCCGGGCATCGAGTTCGTGGTGCCGCAGCGTGGCTCGGCCGCGAAGCTCGTCGAGCTCGCCGATCAGAACGCCCGGCACCTGCTCGATAGCTTCAAGATCGAGACGTTCGACATCGACGAGCGCGCCGCCGACCCGGTATTTGCGCTGGGCCGCGACCTCGGCCTGCCGGTCGTGCCGCGCGCGATGGTGTGCATCGATATCTCGCATAACCAGGGCAGGGACACGGTGGGGTCGCTGGTCTGGTTCGAAGGCGGCCGGCCGCGCAAGGCCGAGTACCGGCGATATCGGATCAAGGGTGTAGAAGGAATCGACGACTTCGCGGCGATGAAGGAAGTCGTGAGCCGCTTCTTGACACGCCGCATTGCGGAGAACAAACAGATTCCGGACTTGATCGTGATCGATGGAGGAAAGGGCCAATTGGCTGCCGCAGTCGAAGCGGCGCGCGCGCAGGGACTCGAGCGTCTCCCCATGGTGAGTCTTGCGAAACGGGAGGAAGAGGTCTTCCTGCAGGACTCCGGTGAGCCATTGCGGCTGTCGCGGCGCAGCCCGTCACTCAAGCTCCTGCAGCGCGCCCGGGACGAAGCCCACCGCTTTGCGGTCACCTACAGCCGCAAGCGGCGGGCGCAGCGCACCATCACGTCGGAACTGCTGCGCATCCCGGGCATTGGCCCGGCACGCCGGCGCGTCCTGCTGGAGCGTTTCGGTTCGCTCGCGGGCGTGCGGACCGCAACACCGGCTGAGATCGCGGCGCTGCCGGGATTCTCCACCACGCTCGCGGACCGGATCCTCGACCGGTTGCACCAGCGCGCGTGACACCCTGGACATTGGAGTGTTCGGCGTGCGACCCCGTGCGCACGCGCGACACCGACGGCTTCCCCGGTGTGTGCGAGGTGTGCGGGTCTCCCTATCTGGTCCGATACGCTGCCTTGCCATCTCCCGAAGCCAAGACGTTGTTACGCGCCCGACGCTGGACGATGTGGCGCTATGACGGATGGTTGCCACTCGCGGAAGGCGAGCACCCCGTCACACTCGGCGAGGGTGGGACGCCGCTGCTCAAAGTCGAGCGCGTCGGCGCGCGCCAAGGTTTCGACCAACTTTGGGTGAAGGACGAAGGCACGAATCCCACAGGATCGTTCAAGGCCCGTGGTCTGGCCGCAGCCGTCACGCGCGCGGTGCTGGCAGGCGCGACAGAGTTCGTCGTACCGACCGCCGGCAATGCGGGGATCGCACTCGCCGCGTACGCGACCCGCGCGGGGGCGTCGGCGCGGGTGTATGCGCCTGCGACGACGCCACGCCCCATCCTGGATCAGATCCGCGCGTTTGGTGGCGATCTGATGCTGCTCGATGGTCACATCGGCGACTGTGGTATTGCGGCTCGGTTGCACGCCACCAATACCGGCGCCATCGACGTCTCCACGCTGCGAGAGCCGTATCGCATCGAAGGCAAGAAGACGCTCGGGCTCGAGTTGGCCGAGCAGTTGGGATGGACACTTCCTGACGCGATTATCTATCCGACGGGCGGCGGGACGGGCTTGATCGGGATGTGGAAAGCGTTCCAGGAGCTGCGCCAGAGCGGCTGGCTGCGCGGGCCGCTCCCGCGGATGTTCACCGTGCAATCGAGCGGCTGCGCCCCGGTCGTGCAGGCTTTCGAATCGGGGGCCGAGCGGTGCGAGCCGTGGCCCGATCCCAAAACCGTGGCGGCTGGTTTGCGCGTGCCTGCGCCGCTGGGCGACAGGCTCATGCTGCGGGCGCTGCGCGAAAGCGGCGGGGGCGCCGTCGCCGTGAGCGACGAGGCGCTGGGGGCGGCCGCGCACGAGCTGCAGCTCGCTGAGGGGATCGACGCATCGCCGGAAGGTGGAGCGGCCTTGTCAGGTGCCGTGGCGCTCAAGAACCGAGGCGTCCTCCGTCCCGAACAGCGCATCGTCCTGTTTAACACCGGGGCCGGGTGGCTCTACAGAGCCTAAGCCGTTTATATTTCCCCACTTCGGCCCATGCGCATAGCCATCCTGGATCCCGCCGCCGGTATCAGCGGCGATATGACGTTAGGGGCGCTCCTCTCGCTGGGCCTGCCGGTTTCCTGGCTCGAGGCGCTGCCGGGACGGCTGGGCGTGGGCGACGTCCGTGTTACGGTCCGTGACGTGCGCCGTGCCGGGGTCACGTGCAAACAAGTCGAGTTCGACATCCCGCCGCAACCGCACGGCCGTCATGTGGGCGAGTTGGTGCGACTGGTCGAGCGGGCGCCCGTGTCCGATTGGGTGAAGGAGCGCGCGGTCCGCGCGTTCCGGTTGGTGGGCGAGGCTGAGGGTCGAGTCCACGGCGTCGCTCCCGACAAAGTCCACCTGCATGAAGTCGGAGCGGTGGACGCCGTCTTGGATATCGTGGGCGCCATTGAAGGGTTCGAGCGACTCGGCGCACAAGCCGTCCATCATTTTCCGGTCGCGGTGGGGCAGGGCTGGGTCGAGGCGGCGCACGGGCGTCTGCCGGTCCCCGCGCCCGCCACCGCGATCCTGCTGGAGGGACTCGAGATCGCAAGCGCCGGCCCCGTGGAAGGCGAGGCGACGACGCCGACCGGCGCGGCCTTGCTCCGGGTGCTGTCCACAGGAGCGCCGCCGGACCGCTGGCGGATGGTTGGCAGCGGGTGGGGCGCTGGCCAGCGCGATCCCAAGCACTATCCCAACGCGCTGCGGATTCTCCTCGCCGAGGCGGCGAGTGAGGCAGGTCGCGTGGTGGTGCTCGCGACTGACGTGGACGATATGAGTCCCGAGTACGTGGAGCCGCTCCGCCAGGCCTTGGTCCAGGCCGGCGCGCTCGACGTGCAGACTTGGCCGGTACAGATGAAGAAAGGCCGGCAGGGGTTCCGGGTGGAAGTCATGGCGCCCGAGGCGCTGGCGGAGGCCGTGACCGCCGAGCTGTTCCGCCACAGTACGACGGCCGGGGTGCGCCGCTGGATCGCGGAGCGGGCCACGCTGCCACGACATCAGCTGACGGTGCGGCTGGATGGCGTGGCGGTGCGGGTGAAGGTGCTGGATGGCGGGACCGTCCGGGTGAAGCCAGAATACGATGATGTGTTGGCCGCGGCGCAGGCGCTGGGACGCCCGCCGCTGGAAGTGGCGCGCGCCGTCGAGCGCGACGCCGAGGCCCTTATCGCGAAATCCAAGGAGTGAACGTGCGAACGTTGCGTACTCTTGCGGGAATCTTGTTCACCGTCGTTTCGGTCCCGCTGGCGGCTCAGCAGCAGCAACAGGCGCCGAACCGCTGGGCGGAACCGAAATGCGACTTGAAACCGAACAACCCCCTCGTCAACCAGGGCATGGGGTATTTGAAGAGCGCGACGATGGGCAAGTTCGAGGATCAAAAGAAGAAAGATCTGAGCGACGCGCAGCGGCTGTTGACCCAGGCGCTGACGACCGGGGGGCAGGAGAAGAATCCCGCAGCGTGGTACTACCTCGCCCGCTATTACGTCATGACTGACGACGGGCAAGGGATCGACTCGGCGTTCACGAAAGCGGAGCAGCTGAAGCCCGACTGCAAGGGCGACATCGACATCTGGCGCCGCTACGTGTGGGTGCCGGCCTTCAACGCCGGGATCGCGGCGTGGCAGGCGAACAACCTCGACTCCGCGATCAAATCGTTCCGGCGCGCCAGCGGGATGCTGCCCGGCGAGCCGACAGGCCTCAAGTATATCGCCACGCTGTACTACAACACGGGGAAGGGCGATTCGGCGTTGCTGTTTTTCCGCAGGGCGGCAGACGTCGCCGCCGCGGATCCCAAGTTTGCACAGGATCGTAAGGACGCGCTCTTCAACCTCGGCCGCATTCAGCAGAGCATGCAGCAGCTGCCCGAGGCGCAGAAGACGTATCGCGAGTATCTGGCCCTGTACCCCGGGGATGCCGAGATCATGGCGGCGCTGGGCGGCGTGTACATGCAGAAAGGCGCCAAGGACAGCACCTACCGCGACAGCGCGTTCACGCTGTATCGGCAGATCATCAGTAAGGGCGACTCGTTGGGGTACTACCAGCTCTACAAGGTCGGCGCCGAGATTTCCAGCGGCGTCCCTGAAGATCCCGATACGTCGATCGCGGGTGGTAACTGCCGCCGCGAGTCACGGGCGAAGCGTCCGCCGATGACCGTGGTGCGGATTCGCATGCATTGCGACTCTGTGACGTCGGGTATCGCCAAGACCTACCTCGCGAACTCGCATGCGGCGTTCTCCCTTGCCGCGCAGGCGCTGGATGCGAGCCTCAAGGTCAATCCCTACTACCGCGAGACGCTGATTTACCGCGCCAACACGGCGCTGGGGCTGCACGACTCCGTGACGGCGCTGACGATGTCCCGCCGCCTGCTCGCGGTCGATCCGATGAACCGCACTGGCATCAAGATCATGGCGTACGCGCAGCAGCAGAACGGCAAGATCGACTCCGCGCTGTTCTACTACAAGTTGGGCGACTCGCTCTTGGTTGGGGATGTTGCGGTGAGCCAGTTCGACTCGACGGATACGGGCCGCGAAGTGAAGGGGATCGTAACGAACACGCGAGAGAAGCCCAATCAGCCGTACAGGCTGGTATTCGAGTTCGTCGACCTGAAGGGCGCGGTCGTGGCGACCGATACGGTGGATGTGGCCACGACGGCGCCGGGGCAAAGCCAGCAGTTCGCGATGAAGCCCACGGGCGGAACCATCGCTGCCTGGCGCTATTATCGGAAGCAATGACGTTGACAGCGGGCGGGGTGTGGAAACACATTCCGCCAGTGTCTTCCCAAGACGCAACGGCCGTCGCTCACCAGCGGCGGCCGTTTATTCTTGAAGCGATGATGGCTCAGGTCGATGCCAGCTGATCTCACGGTGCTGCCCAGCGCCGCCGCGCTCGCCGACGCGGCTGCGGGACGTTTCGTCGCGGCCGCGGGGGACGCGATTGCCTCGCGTGGACAGTTCATTGTCGCGCTCTCCGGCGGCTCGACGCCGCGTGACACCTATCTCCGGCTCGGCACGGGGGCTCTCGTGTCCAGGGTGATGTGGTCGCGAGTTCAGGTCCTCTGGGGGGACGAACGGTGTGTGCCGCCGGATCATATCGAGAGCAACTACCGCATGGCGCGCGAAACGCTACTCGACCGCGTACCGATCCCCGCGGCGAATGTGCACCGGATCCATGGTGAAGACGATCCGGCTACCGCTGCGGAAGTCTACGAAGCGATGCTGCGGGCCTTGCTCCGGACGCCGGCGGGAGCGCGCATCGACCTCGTTCTCCTGGGACTGGGCGAGGATGGGCATACCGCATCGCTCTTTCCGGGGAGCGCCGCCGTTCACGAGCAGACACGCTGGGTGATGGCCGCGCGCGCCGCCGCGGCGTCGATGTGGCGGATCACCCTGACACCGGCGGTGATCAACGCCGCGGTCGATGTCTTGTTCCTCGTCTCCGGCGGCGCCAAAGCCGGCATTCTCCGCCGAGTGCTCGAGGGTCCCCGCCATCCGCAGGAATTGCCGGCGCAGGCGATCGCACCCTCCGATGGCCGCGTGCGCTGGTGCGTGGATGCAGCGGCGGCCGCTGACCTAACGCCATGAAGATCAGTCCGCTCGCGGGCCATCCGCCTCCGCAGGCGATGCTGCTCGACGTCGCGAAGCTGGTCACGGCGTACTACGCCGAGATCCCCGATCCCTCGGTGCCCGCCCAGCGCGTCGCCTTCGGCACTTCGGGCCATCGCGGGTCGTCGTTCGAGAAGACCTTCAACGAATGGCACGTGCTCGCGATCAGCGAGGCCATCTGCCGCTACCGCCGGGAGCAGGGGATTGGTGGTCCGCTCTTTCTCGGCCTCGACACGCATGCCCTGTCGGTGCCGGCCTGCACCACCGCTGTCGAGGTGCTCGCGGCCAACGGCATCGACATCATGCTCGCGGAGCAGAACGCATACACACCGACGCCCGCGGTATCGCACGCCATCCTGAGCTACAACCGCGGGCGCACGGGCGGGGGGCTGGCCGACGGCATTGTCGTCACGCCGTCGCACAATCCGCCGGACAACGGCGGCTTCAAGTACAACCCCCCCAATGGGGGACCGGCCGATAGCGGTGTCACCAGCTGGATTGAAGCCCGGGCGAACGAGTTGCTGAAGCGCGGCCTCGAAGGCGTGAAACGCATCCCATACGAGAAGGCGCTCCGCGCCGCCACGACGCACCGGCACGACTATCTCAACGCGTACGTCCGCGATTTGGGGAACGTCATCGATATGTCGGCGATCCAGAGCGCGGGGCTGCGCCTGGGCGTGGACCCGCTCGGTGGGGCCGGCGTCGCGTATTGGGCTCCCATCGCGGAGCGCTACCATCTCGATCTGACGGTTGTGAGCGACGCGGTGGATCAGACGTTCCGGTTCATGTCGGTGGATTGGGACGGCCGCATCCGGATGGACCCATCGTCGTCCTATGCGATGCAGCGGCTGATCGGCCTGAGGGACCGCTTCGACATCGCCTTCGCGTGCGATACCGATCACGATCGGCATGGGGTCGTCACGCGCAGTACGGGGCTGCTGCCGCCCAATCACTATCTCGCGGTCGCCATCCACCATCTCTTCCCGCAGCGGCCGCAGTGGGGCGCGGACGCCGGGGTGGGGAAGACGGTGGTGAGCAGCGGCATGATCGATCGGGTGAGCGCGAAGCTCGGCCGGCGGCTCCACGAGGTGCCGGTCGGCTTCAAGTGGTTCGTCGCGGGCCTCGGCGACGGGTCCCTCGGCTTCTGCGGGGAAGAGAGTGCCGGAGCGACGTTGCTGCGCCGCGACGGAACCGCGTGGACCACGGACAAGGATGGCATCGTGCTGGCGCTGCTCGCGGCCGAGATCACGGCGCGGGCCGGTCGCGACCCGGGAGAGCTCTACGGTGAATTGACGCGCGAGTTCGGTGCGCCGGCGTACGATCGGGTCGAGGCGCCCGCGACTCCGGCACAAAAGCGCCGCCTCGCGGCGCTCGCACCCGGCCAGGTGCAATGCACAGAGCTCGCCGGGGAGAAGGTCCAGAGCGTCATCAACGAAGCTCCCGGCAACCACGCACCAATCGGGGGCGTGAAGGTCAGCGCCGCGACCGGATGGTTCGCGGCTCGGCCATCGGGCACTGAAGATCTCTACAAGATTTACGCCGAGAGCTTTCGGGGGAGGGACCAGTTGAACCGCATCGTGCAGGAGGCGCAGGTGATTGTCGACAACGCGCTCGCCGGATGACGGACCGTCCGGCAGCTTCCGATGCGCTGGTGTTGTTCGGCCTGACGGGCGACCTCGCCCACAAGATGATCTTTCCCGCGCTCTACGCGATGGTCCAGCGGGGTGTCCTCACCGTTCCAGTGGTCGGAGTGGCTTCCCGTTCGTGGAGTGTGACGCAGCTGCGGGCGCGGGTCACCGACAGCGTTAAGCAGTCCGGCGCCCCGCTGGAAGAGCGCGCGCTCAGTCGCCTCTTGTCCCTCCTCCAATACGTGTCCGGGGACTACAACAACCCGGAGACCTTCGCGGCACTCAAGAATGCGTTGGGGAAGTCGCGACGGCCCGCGCACTATCTCGCGATCCCTCCCGCGCTATTCGAGACGGTGATTCAAGGGATCGGCGCTGCCGGTCTGGCGGACAACGCGCGGGTCATTGTCGAAAAGCCGTTCGGCCGCGATCTGGCCTCCGCGCGAGAGCTCAACGCCGTCGCGCGGGCGGTGTTCCCCGAGGACGCGATCTTCCGGATCGATCATTTCCTGGGGAAGGAGGCGATCATGAACATTCTCTACTTCCGCTTCGCCAATTCTTTCCTGGAACCGATCTGGAATCGCAACTACGTCGCCAGTGTCCAGATCACCCTTGCCGAGCAGTTCGGCGTGAACGGCAGGGGTGCCTTCTACGAGACCACGGGGTGCCTGCGCGACGTGATTCAAAACCACCTGTTCCAGATCGTCGCGCTTCTGGGTATGGAACCGCCCGTCAGCCGGGATTTCGGAGCGGTCCACACCGAAAAAGCGAAGGTGTTCGAAGCGATGCGACCGCTGCAGCCGAGTGATCTGGTGCGTGGTCAATACACCGGTTACCGGGAGGAATCGGGCGTGGCGCGCGATTCCGATGTCGAGACGTTCTGTGCCGTGCGACTCTGCATCGACTCATGGCGGTGGGAGGGCGTCCCGTGGTATCTGCGTTCGGGAAAATGTCTCCCCGAGACGGCCGCCGAGGTGCTGGTTGCGCTGAAGCCGCCCCCGGCGCAGCTGTTCGCCGACTCGGCCCCGCCGGCCGGTCCGGCGAATTATCTGCGCTTCCGGCTCTCGCCCGACGCCGCGGTCGCCCTGGCCGCGCGCGTCAAGCGCCCAGGCAAAGAGTTCGTCGGCGACCAACGCGAGCTGTATCTGGTCGAGGAGCTGGTCGGCGCCCAACCGCCCTACGAGCGCTTGCTGAGCGACGCCATGAGCGGCGACGGTGCGCTCTTCACGCGATGGGATGCGATCGAAGCGGCCTGGAGGGCGGTCGATCCCGTCCTCAAATCCCATCCCCGGGCGGTCCCATACAAGCGCGGCACGTGGGGACCGAAAGAGGCCGACGCGCTGATCGCGGTGCACAGCGGCTGGCACAATCCCACGTTGACAGCGGGTGGGGTGTGAGAACACATTCCGCCCAGACTGCGGGCGTAATTCAGGGGTAGAATGCCAGCTTCCCAAGCTGGACGTCACGGGTTCGAATCCCGTCGCCCGCTCTGATGGGACAGACGACACAGGGGACCAACCGCGGTTGGTCCCCTTTTTGCTTTTTCGTATTATGAACCCCACCGCCAAGGCTCTATGCGCGCGCTCTCCGCCGTCGTTGTGCTCGCCATCAGCAGTTTCGTCGTGTCCCCCTCGACACCGCTCCGTGTCCTCCGGGTCACACCAACCGATCGCGCTGCCGCCACCACCGTCGTCGCCGTGACATTCGATCGCCCCGTCGCCGGGTCGCTCGACGCGACCGTCGACCCCAAGCGGATCTTCACCATCGCCCCCGCGGTCGCAGGCCGGGTGGAGTGGCGCGATCCGATCACGCTCCGGTTCACACCCGCCGCGCCGCTCGATCCGGCGACCCAGTACACCGTGACGGTGAGCAACGATTTCACCGCAATGGACGGGAGCAAGCTGGAGCAGCCGTACACCTTCACGTTCCGAGTTCGTGGCACGGTCCCGCTCACCGGCGCACCCGCCGGCCCGGATGAGCGGGGACGCTTCCTCAAACCGGATGCGCAATTCGAAGTTGTCTGGAGCAACCCCGTCGACCTCGGCGAGGTGACCAAACGGGTCTACATCCAGTTCGATCCCGACTGTCCGGTGCTGCTCGTGCGGCTGCGGGCGGTCTCGCAGCGACCGATCAAGGACGACGATTCGGGGCGCTACCGCGAAGCGGGGGGATGGCAGCGCGACCGCGGCACCGATGCGCTTCGCCGCGTCGTGCGGCTCTCGCCGGTGACGGCACTCCCCAAGGGGTGTGGGGGCTCGCTCGTCGTGCCGTCCGAGCTCGATGCCGAGAACACGAGCCCCTATCTCCGGTGGCGCCTCGCGACCTACGGTCCTTTCCAACTGATCTCCGCGAGCTGTGGCTGGAACTGGGTCAGCTGTCCCACCGGCCCGCCGCGGGTCGAGTTCTCGACGCCCGTGCGGGGCGCCGAGCTGCTGCGCGGCATCCATCTGTTGCCCCGGATCCCGATCGCCGTATCGGATACGAACGAGGAGTCAGCCACGTGGTCGCTCGATGTGTCGTTGAAGCCGCGAACCGGCTACGCCGTCGTCGTGGACACGCTCGTGCTGCGCGATGTATTCGGGCAAAAACTGTCCGGGAATCCCGTGAAGGCCTTTGGGACGACCGGGTACGACCCCGGCGTGACCTATGACTACGGCATGATGCTGGTCGAGCGGAACGGATACCGCACCTTCCCGATCCGGCACGTCAACGTGGACACCGTGTTCGTCACGACTGCGGCTGTCCCCGACAGCCTCGAGGCCTTGGTGTTGCGCGCCCCCGCGTGGAACCTGGGCGACGTGTGGGCCAAACTGGCCCCAGGCGCAACCCAGCGCTCGCTCGCCGTCGAATCGCGGCGCGACGTGCCCCTGGTGAGCGTCGTCCGCGCCCCCGTCTACGCCGCCCGTTCCGGAGGGCCCACGCTGAGTGCGGTGCGCGTCACGTACGCGGCGGACAGCAACGTGAAGTCGCGGTCCCGGCCTGCGCCGGTCGCCCTACTGCAGACGACCGATCTCGGCATCACCGCGCGCGTCGGCCAGGAAGAAGCGGTCATCTGGGTCACCGGCGTGCAGGACGGGATCCCCAAATCGAGCGTCGAAGTGGAGCTGCACGATCCCACCGGCCGGGTCCGCGCCCGCGGAACGACGAACACCCAGGGCCTCGTCCGCCTCGCCGGCCTCCGCGACACCAGTCAGAGCGGCGATTACGTGGAGCGCGGGTTCGCGGGATACGTCTCGGCCCGTCTGGCGCTCGATCGGGCGGTCGTGCCGATCAATTCCTGGTCCGGCGACCTCTCGCCGTGGCGTTTCAACGTGGCATCGGCGTGGGGCAATGACCGGCTGCCCGTCGCCGCCGCCGTATTCGCGGAACGTGGCATCTATCGTCCCGGCGAGCCGGTCTACGTCAAAGCGATCGTCCGCACCGGTGCACTCGGCGCATTGCGCGTCCCCGCCGCCACCGATTCGCTGCGCTGGGTCTTTCACGATCGGGAAGGCGGCGTGATGCGCGACTCGATCGTGCGCCTCTCCTCGTTCGGCACGGCGGCGCAGACGCTGAAACTTGGTAACGACCTGCCGCTGGGCACGTACAACGTCACGCTGCAAGTCAAACGCGGCACATGGCAGGATGTCGCGAATACGACGTACCGCGTCGCGGAATACCGTCCGCCGGAATTCCTCGTGACAGTGACCGCCGACTCGGCGCCGCGCTTCAACGGCGACTCGCTGCACGGCAACGTCGAGGCACGCTACCTGTTCGGCGCGCCGATGGCTCGCGCCGTCGTAAACTGGACGCTCAACGTCGAGCCGGGGACGGCCTACGGCCTGAATATCCCCGGACTCGACCGCTACTACCTCGGGGAGAACGGCTGGTGGTGGGAGGAATGGGAAGGGCCTGCCACGCGGTCCCAGGTGCACACGGCATCGACCGGCGTTGATACGCTCGACAACGCCGGCCGGCTGACGCTGCGCCTGCCGCTCACGGCGATCGAGGGACGCCCCGCGCACGCCCGGCTCCAGGCGACGGTGACCGACGTGAACCGGCAGACGGTGTCCGCGTCCGCCACCGTGCTCGTGCACCCGGCGTCGTTCTATATCGCCGCGCGACCCCTCGGGAGCGAGTATTTCTGGACGGCCGGGACTCCCCAGCAGATCGCGGTACTCGCGGCTCGTCCCGATGGCCGCCACGTGACCGGCGTACGAGTTCGCGGCACAATCGTGCGGCGCGAGTGGCACCGCGTACAACGGTCGCGGGACGGCGTGGACGAACAGGTTGGCGAGTGGGTCGCGGACACCGTCGCACACTGCGATCTGGTGAGCGCCGCTGATCCCGTGAACTGCCAATTCACACCCAAAGCGGGTGGCACCTACATCATCTCGTTCAGCGCCAAGGATGAGATCGGGCGGGCGGCGTCCACGAGCTTCTATCGCTGGGCGACAGGCAAGGATTGGATTCCCTGGAACGACGAGAACCAGTTCAAGGTGGATCTGATCCCCGACAAAACGCGCTACGCCGTCGGGGACACCGCCACGATCCTCGTTGCGTCACCGTTCACCGACGCCGAGGCGTGGATTACGGTCGAGCGGGAAGGGCTGATCGAGCAGCGCCGCACGCGCGTCAGCGCTGGCGCTACGTCGCTCAAGTTTCGGATCACCGAGGCGTACGCGCCAAACGTCTTCGTGTCGATGGTACTGGTGCGCGGCCGCAGCGCGCCGCCGGGCGGAATCGCTGACCCCGGCCGTCCAACGTTGCGAGTGGGATACGCCGAGCTGCGCGTCACACCGGAGGTGAAGCGCCTGGCAGTGGATGTGAAACCGTTGCTCACCGAATACCGGCCGGGAGACAGCGCGCGCGTGCAGATCAGCGTGCGCGACGCCGGCGGCAAAGGCCGGCGCAGCGAGGTCACCCTCTGGGCCGTGGACGAAGGTGTGCTGTCGCTGACGGGCTACAAGACACCCGATCCACTCGATCTGCTGTACCAGCCCCGCGGGGTCAGTCTGCGGCTCGCCAGCAATCTCATTGCGATCGCGCCCCAGGTGCTGGAGCAGGAGGGAACGTCGATCAAGGGTGAGCAGGAGCCGGGCGGCGGTGGCGGGCTCGCGGGTGGCGACATCCTGCGCTCGCGCTTTGCCGCGACGGCGTTCTTCCTCGGTGCCGTCGAGACCGATTCGAGCGGCGCCGCAACGGCCGTGGCCAAGCTGCCCGACAATCTCACAACGTTCCGCGTCATGGCCGTCGCCGTGACCGCGGGCGACCGCTACGGCCACGGCGAATCGCCGCTGCTCGTCACCCGTCCGCTGCTGGCTCGGCCCGCGCTGCCGCGCTTCCTGCGGTCCGGCGACGCGTTCACCGCCGGCGTCGTCGTGAATCAGCGCGCCGGCGGCACGCCCACCGTCACCGTGCGCTCGGACGCGAAGGGTGTGGTGCGGAGCGGCGCGGCGACCCGCACGGTGACCCTCGCTCCCGGACGCGGGAGCGAAGTGCGCTTCGCGTTCCGGGATACGACCGCGGATTCGACGACCTTCCGCTTCGACGTCGCCTCGCAGAACGATTCGGACGCGGTGCAGGTGCGCCTCGCCGGACGGCCGGTCTACACGCCGCGGGCGTACACCGTCACCGGCAGCGTCGTGGACACCGCCACCGTGGTGATTGATCTCCCCGAACCGGTCGATCCGGAACGCTCGCGCCTCGAGTTCAGCATCGGCACGACGCCGCTCGCGGTGCTGGCGGGCAGCTACCGCTGGCTGGCGGTCTATCCGTTCGATTGCTCTGAGCAGATCTCATCCGAAATGCTGCCGCTGATCGCGATCTACCGGGCCGGACCTGTCGCGCCGCTCACCGGTCTCACGACCGAGCGGGCGCGCGCGGAGATCGAGCAGGGCGTCGCGGTGTTGAGCGGCCGCCAGCGGCCCGACGGCGGAATCGGTCTCTGGTCGGCCGAGGATTGGACGACGCCGTGGCTGAGTGCGTTCGCCGGTGAGGCGCTGCTCGCCGCGCGCGACGCCGGCATTCCGGTGCGTGACTCGGTGCTCGCCCGGCTCAGCAACTACCTGTATCGCAGCGCCCACCAGCGCGGCACGATCATGGCGCCGATCGCCTCGTGGTACTCGAACCTGCGCGTCGTGCTGGCCGAGCAGGTGGCGGCGGCCGATTTCCTGAGTCGCATCGGGAAGCCGGACTTGCCCACCGAGAACGAGCTGTACCGCCAGGTCGCGCAGCTCGCCTGGGAAGACCGCCTGCGCCTCGCGCAGATGATGGCGCGCCGTGGCGCCCGGGGCGCGGCTCGTCAATTGATCTCCCCGATCTGGGCGTCGGTGCGTGTCGAGGGTCGCCGGGCCGTCCTGCCGGACTCGGCGCGGCGGTCCTCCTGGTTCTACTTCCCCTCGAGCCAGCGACCCGTGGCTCGGTTGCTCTCCGCGACCCTGGTTGTGGACTCGACCAACGCCCTGATCGCTCCACTGGTCGAAACACTGGTCGAGCAGGCGCGCGGAACCGCCGGCGGCTGGTACTGGAATACCCAGGACTTCGGCGCGGCGGCCGCGGCGCTTGCCGACTTCACGGCGCGCCAAACCCGCGCGGCGCAGCGGGGCTACGAAGTGCGCGCCGGAAATCAGGTCGTGTACCGCTCGCGTGGCGACACGCTGCGCGAGGTCACCCGACCCCTCACGGGAGCAGTGTCGAATGTCTCGGACGGTGGCCAGCGCGTCGTCCTCAACGTCCGCGCCGGAGACGCTGCGACGTCGGCCGGCGTGCCCCTGTTCTTCTACGTGACAGTCCACGAAGTCCCGCGGCAACGGCCCGTCACGCCCGATCAGCAGGGCATTCAAGTCGAGCGCTGGTACGAGGACTACGAAACGGGCAAGCCGATCGTCAGTGTGACCGAAGGCTCGCTGGTCCGCGTGCGGCTCCGGATCACGGTCGCCGCAGACCGGCAATTCGTTGCCCTCACCGATCCGCTGCCGGCCGGGCTCGAAGCGGTCGATCTGAGTCTGCGCACCACTGGTCAGTTGCCCGGGCCCGGGGCTACCATCCCCGAGACGCCGACCGAAGCGGGCGAGGGGGAGGGGGAGGGGGAGGGGGAGTCGGACTACTATCCCTGGGGATGGTATTACGGCAGCTGGGACGCGGGCTGGTGGTCGCCGTTCGATCACAAAGAGCTGCGTGACGATCGCGTGGTGTACGTCGCCACGGTGCTCTGGACCGGCCGCTACACGGCGACCTACGTGGCGCGCGCGACGACACCCGGCACATTCGTGCGCCCGCCGGCACACGCCGAAGAGATGTACAACCCGGCAGTGCAGGGCCGCAGTGACGGCGGCGTCTTCACCGTGACGCAGCGGGCGCCGTGAGCCGGCGCCGGCGCGTCTTGGCGATCGCGGCCGGCACACTCTCCGCCGTGCTGCTGTGGGCCGGCGTCTGGGTGGCGTTGCCGTTGCCGCGCGCGCTCACGTCGCCGCCGCAAGTGGCGAGCGTCACGCTGGAAGACCGCAACGGCCTGGTGCTGCGCAGCACGCGTGCGGGGGACGGCTCGTTGCAGCGCTGGCTCTCGCTTGCCGAGATCGATCCAGATTTGCTGGAAGCGTTTGTCGCCGGGGAAGATCACCGCTTCTACGAGCATCACGGCGTCGATGCCCGCGCCGTGGGGCGCGCGCTCAAGGACAACCTGCGGGCCCGGCGGGTGCGCTCGGGCGCGTCCACGATTACGATGCAGCTCGCGCGGCTGCTGCGGCCAGGCGCCGGCCGCACCTGGCACGGCAAAGTGATCCAGACGTTCTGGGCGCTGCGGTTGGAGGCGCATCTCTCCAAGCAGCAGATCCTCGAGCAGTACCTGAACCGCGTGCCGTTGGGGCAGGGCACCGTCGGAGTGGACGCGGCCGCCGCGCTCTACTTCAATGCGTCCGCGACGCGGCTCTCACTCGGCCAGGCGGCGCTGCTTGCCGGTCTCGCGAGCGCGCCATCCACCGACAATCCGTTCGTCGCTCCCGAGCGCGCGCGGAGCCGCCGCGCGCTGGTACTGGGTCGCATTGGGCGCTACGGCTACGCGCCGGCGGATCAGGTGGATCGCGCGAGTCGCGAGCCGCTGGTACCGGCGCGAGCCACGCCGCCGTTTCTCGCCCCGCACTTCACGAGCCGTGTACTGCAGTGGCTCGACACGAGCGCCGCGCGCGGCGTGTGGCGCACATCGCTCGATCTGCCGCTGCAGACCGCGCTCGAAGCCGAAGTGCGGCACACGGTGAACACGCTCTCAGACCGGGGCGTGCGCGAGGCGGCGCTCGTCGTGCTCGACAACGTGACGGGCGAGCTGCTCGCCTGGGTGGGATCGCCGGACTTCTGGGCTGATTCTGCCGGCCAGGTGGACATGGTCGTGTCGCCGCGCCAGCCCGGTTCGGCGCTGAAGCCGTTCCTGTATGGCCTCGCGTTCGATCGCGGCTACACGCCGGCGTCGGTATTGCCGGACGTCCCCCGCGCCTATCCGACCTCCACCGGTCCCTACCAGCCGCGGAACTATGATCGGCGGTTCCACGGTCCCGTGCGCGCGCGCGAGGCGCTCGCGAGCTCGTACAACGTCCCCGCGGTCGAGTTGGCTGATCGCGTGGGGGCCGCCACCTTGCTGCGCGTCCTGCACGGTGCGGGATTCGGCTCGCTGACGCGCAGCGCCCAGTACTATGGGTTGGGGCTGGCGTTGGGCAACGGTGACGTGAGTCTCCTCGAGCTCGCCAACGGCTACCGCGGTCTCGCCGCGAGTGGGGTATGGCGGGCGGTCGAGTGGCGCAGCGTCGGCCCTGGTCAGCGATCTGCGGGAGATCGTCGTTTCATATCTGCGGGATCTGCGGCCCTGGTGCTCGACATTCTGTCCGATCCCACGGCCCGCATCCCCGGGTTCGGCGTCGAGACGCCGTTCGATTTCCCGTTCCCCGCGGCGGTCAAGACAGGCACCAGTCATCACTTCACGGATAACTGGGCGGTGGGCGTCACCGGTGGGTTCACGGTCGCCGTGTGGGTCGGCAACTTTGACGGCCAGCCGATGCGTGGCGTGAGCGGCGTGACCGGCGCGGGACCGCTGCTGCATCGCGCGATGCTCGTGACCGCGCGCCGCCACGCCCCCGGCGAGCTGCCGAGTCCGCGTGCGGCGGGCGCGACGCGTGCGCGGATCTGCGCACTGTCGGGCTTGCGGGCAACGGCAGGGTGCGCGGATCTCGACGAGTGGTTCCTGCCGGGCACGACGCCACAAAAGGAGTGCGATTGGCATCAGGGCGGGGTGGTGGTGTGGCCGGCCGAGTACGTCGAGTGGGCGGAGCAAAATGGTAAGGCGGCGGCAGGTGAAACGGCGGCAGGTGAAACGGCGGCAGGTGAAACGGCGGCGAGGGGCGGCGGAGCCCAATTTCAGATCGTTTCCCCACGCTCCGGCGACCGCTACGAAATCCCGCCAGGGATCGACTCCCGCTATGCCACGATCGCCTTCCGCGCCGCCACCAGGCCCGCTGACGGGCCGGTACGCTGGTTTGTCGATGGCCGTCCCGTTTCCCAGCCTCGCTGGGCGCTAATCCCCGGTTCCCATGTCGTGCGGGCCGTCGCGGCTTCGGGCGCGAGTGATGAAGTACTAATTGCGGTTGCCCCTTGAAGTTGCGAGATTAGCTTCAGAAACTCCTTGAACCTCTAGGCGGTCAGCAGTGATTCGCGTACAGGCGGTGGCACCCGACTCGTTGGGCGCCGCGCTCGAACTCATCCCAGGAACTGAGCTGCTCGCGGTCAGCGGTAAGGACCTCGAGGACTTTCTCGACTGGGAGTTCCTGACCGCAGACGAGCACTTCGTGCTGCGCGCCCGGCTGCCTTCGGGTGAGGAGATCGAGTACGACGTGGAACGGCCGGAAGGGCTGCCGATGGGCGTCATGCTGGAGCCGCCCCGCATCCGGCGCTGCGCCAACCACTGCGACTTCTGCTTTGTGGACGGCAACCCGCAGGGGATGCGGCAAACGCTGTACATCCGGGACGACGATTACCGCCTGTCGTTCCGCTACGGCAACTTCGCGACCCTGACCAACCTGAAGCCGTGGGATCTCGAGCGCATCGTCGCGTACCGGCTGTCGCCGCTCTACGTCTCGGTGCACGCGACCGATCCGGTCGTGCGCCGCTGGCTGCTCCGCAATCCCGAGGCGACCGACGTCATTCCGCAGCTGCGGTGGTTCGTGGAGCGGGGGATCGCGTTCCACACCCAGGTGGTGTTGGTGCCCGGCATCAACGACGGGCCACAGCTGGTCCGCACCCTGAGCGACCTGTACGGCCTTGGCCCAGCGATCCTCTCCGTTTCGGTCGTTCCGGTCGCGTTGACCGAGTTCAGCAAGCACGCGCTCGTGCGCCAGCCGACGCGCGCCGAGTGCCAAGCGGCGCTTGCCACGGTGGATGATTTCGCGGCGCGCGCGGTCGCCGATCGGGGCGTGCCGTGGTGCTACGGGGCCGACGACCTCTACCTCCAGGCCGACATGCCGTTGCCGCCGGCCGAGTGGTACGGCGACTTCGAGCAGCGCGAAAATGGCGTCGGGGCGGTGCGCTACCTGCAAACGCGGATTGCCGCGCGGGGCTCGGCGCTCGGGGCTGGCGACTGGGGTGGGAAGCGGATCGGCGTGGTCACGGGCATGGCCATGGGGCCACTGATCCCGCAGATCGTAACTGATCTAACGGAGATCACGGGGGCCCATTTTGAGATATTGGTCCTGGAAAACACCCTATTCGGGCCGTCGGTGACGACGGCCGGTTTGCTCCCCGGCAAGGCCGTGCTCGCCGCGCTCCGGGACCGGTCGGATCTCGACCTCGCCTTGCTGCCCGCCGAGTCGGTGAATGACGACCTGTTGTTCATGGACGATATGGAGGCTCACGATCTGGCCTCGCAGCTGCCGATGCCGGTACGGCTGTCGTACGACTTTGCGGATGCTTTGGAAGACGGAATGATGGAACGAAGGAATGATGGAATGGGCAGTCATTCCAACATTCCATCATTCCTTCGTTCCGGTGACGCATGAGCATCCCGACAGTTGCGATCATCGGCCGCCCCAACGTCGGCAAGTCCACGCTCTTCAACCGCATCATCGGGCGGCGCCAGGCGATCGTGGACGCCCAGCCGGGCGTGACGCGCGACCGTCATTTCGCTCCGGCGGAGTGGAATGGCCGCCGGTTCTGGCTCGTGGATACCGGAGGGCTGGTCCCCGGATCGGTCGATCCGTTGAACCGCGCCATTCGCTCCCAGGTGGAGCAGGCGGTGGCGGACAGCGACGTGCTGTTGTTCGTGGTGGACGTGGAGTCCGGCATCCACCCGATGGACCTCGAGATCGCGCAGTATCTCCGCAAGGCGAAACGGCCCTTGATCCTCGTGGTCAACAAAGCCGACAACCTGCCGGACGAAACGCGCCACCTCGCGTTCTACGAGCTTGGCCTGGGCGACCCGTTCCCCGTATCGGCGGCGGTCGGGAAGAGCAGCGGCGACCTGCTCGACCAGCTCGTGTCTCTTCTCCCGGACACGCCGGCGGCAGATGAGGAAGAGACGATCGCTGTCGCCGTCGTCGGCCGGCCCAACGTCGGCAAATCGAGTCTTGTGAACAAGCTGCTGGGCCAGAACCGGCTGGTCGTCGCCGACGAGCCGGGGACGACGCGCGATGCCATCGATACGCCGTTCGAGTACCAGGGCCGCACGCTCGTGTTCATCGACACGGCGGGGCTCCGCAAGCGGAGCAAGGTCGAGGAGGACCTCGAGTTCTACTCGACGCTCCGTACCACCCGCGCGATGGAGCGCGCCGACGTCTGCCTGCTCGTCGTGGACGCCAAGGACGGCATGCACGCGCAGGACCTGAAGATCGCGAACGAAGCGTGGGAGCGCGGGGCCGCGGTCATCATCGCCGTGAACAAGTGGGACCTGATCGAGGAAAAAGAGACCAACACCGCGCGCGATGGCGAGCGGGACATAAAGGCGCGCGCGCCGTTTCTCGAGTTCATTCCGTTCTTTTACGTGTCGGCCAAGACCGGCCAGCGCGTCACCAGGCTGCTCGACGCTATCGTGACCGTGGCGGATGAGCGCGAGAAGCGCGTGCCCACGGCCGAAGTCAATCGCGTCCTCGAAGCACTGCTCGCCCGCCAACAGCCGCCGCAGCCGGTCGGCGAGTCGGTGCGCCTGTTCTACGCGACGCAGGTTGGCACGGCGCCGCCGCGCTTTGCCGTGGTCGCGAATCGGCCCGAAGCGATCCCCGAGTCCTACACGCGCTACCTGCACAACGGCTTTCGGGAGGCGTGGGAGTTCACCGGGGCGCCGCTCACGATCAAGTTCCGGCGCAAGCGGGGCCGGCGCTGAACGCCATTCTGGCCATGCTCGCGTCCTATCTGCTCGGCGCCACGCCGACCAGCTACATCGCCGGCAGGGTGGGGCGGGGGATCGACCTCCGCGCGCACGGCTCCAAGAACCTCGGCGCCACCAACGTCTATCGCATCCTGGGCTGGAAGTACGCGATTCCCGTCGCGCTGTTCGACATCGCGAAGGGCGCGATCCCCGTGCTGTTCTTCTCGCAGTGGGCGGGCGCCGCGCAGCATCCCTGGCTGCCCGTCGTGCTCGGTGGGGCCGCGGTCCTCGGCCACATGTTCTCGCCGTACGTGAGCTTCAAGGGTGGGAAAGGCGTCGCGACGGCCGCGGGGATGTTTCTGGCACTCGCCCCCGTCGCCGTGTTGCTCGCGATTCTGGTGTGGGTGCTCTCCCTCTGGCTGACGGGCTACGTATCGCTCAGTTCGATCGTCGCCGTGCTGACGGTACCGGTGTCGATCTCCCTCTTGCAGCCGGGTTCGCCGTACACGTTCTGGGCAAGCGTCGCACTGGTCGCATTGATCATTTTCGCCCACCGTCGGAACATCAGCCGCCTCGTCGCGGGGACCGAGAATCGGTTCCGGACCCGACCGACCGACCAATGAAAGTCGCGGTCGTGGGCGGTGGAGCCTGGGGCACAGCTTTGGCCGATTTGCTCGCGCGCAAAGGCGAGCAGGTCACCATCTGGGCGCGCGAAGCCGAAGTCGTCGACAGCGTGAACCGGCGACACGTCAATGAGATGTTCTTGCCGGGAGCCTCGCTGGCGCCGGCCCTGACAGCGGAGGGAGACCTCGCGGCGGCGATCCGCGGCGCCGAAACCATCGTCTCCGCCGCACCCTCGCACGCCGTGCGGCCGGTGATGGCCGAGGCCGCCCAAGCGCTGGATCGGTCGCGACCGCTGATCGTGAGCGCTTCCAAGGGACTCGACCCCGACCGCCTCGAGCGACCCTCGTGCGTCCTCGCCGAGGTGCTCCCGGCAGGCATCCCAGTGGCCGTGCTCTCCGGCCCGTCGTTCGCGTGGGAAGTCTTTCAACAGCAGCCGACGGCGGTCGTCGCCGCCGCGACCGACCACGGCGTCGCGCAGCGGACGCAGCGCGTCTTCTCGACGAACTACTTTCGCGTCTACTCCCACACCGACGTTGTCGGTGTCGAGCTGGCGGGCGCGCTCAAGAACGTGATCGCACTCGCCGCCGGGATCCTCGAGGGCCTGGGGCTCGGGTTCAACACCCGCGCTGCCCTGATCACGCGCGGCCTCGCCGAGATCACACGCCTTGGCGTCACGCTGGGTGCGCAGGCGACGACGTTCGCAGGCCTGGCGGGGATGGGGGACCTGATCCTGACGTCCACCGGCGCGCTCTCGCGTAATCGCACGCTGGGCGTGGCGCTGGGGCAGGGGCAGACGCTGGAGCAGGCGCTCGCGGGGAAGCCGGCCGTCGTGGAAGGCGTCAACACGACCCGGACGGCCGTGGCTCTGGGTGAACGCCACGGTGTCGACCTGCCGATCGCACGCGAAGTCGCCAACGTGCTCTTCAAGAACAAGCCGCCGCGCCAGGCGGTGAGCGACCTGATGGAGCGCGAGCTGAAGGCGGAAGGGGAGGGGAGGGACCGATGAGCAGCACACCCGCCCAGCCCGTCCAGGAGTTCTTCTCGATCGGCGAGGTCTGCCAGCTCACCGACCTGAAGCCGCACGTGCTGCGCTATTGGGAGAGTCAGTTCCGGTTCCTGAATCCCGCCAAGAACCGCTCCGGCAATCGCGTGTACCAGCGGCGCGAGATCGAGCTGATCATGCTCGTGAAGCACCTGCTGTACACCGAGAAGTACACGATCGAAGGCGCGCGCCAGAAGATCGAGCAGTACCGCCGCTCGGGCGAGCTAAAGCCCGAAGCACGGCGCGCGCTGGCCACGGAAACCGTCAAGGAGCTCCGCGCCGAGCTCAAGTCGGTGCTCGGCATCCTCGAAGGGAGCTGATCTGCGGGTCGCGATCGTCATCCCCGCGTATCAGGCAGCAGCAACGATCCGCGAGGTCCTGTCACGCACGCGCGCGGCCGCGCCGGCGGCCGATGTCATCCTCGTCGACGACGGCTCAACAGACGCGACGGGGGACGAGGGATGCGGGACGGGCACAACGCTCGTCACGCATCCGCGCAATCGCGGCAAGGGTGCGGCGCTGCGGGACGGGATTCGGGAAGCGACTGCCCGCGACGCGGGCGTCCTGGTTACCATTGATGCCGATGGACAGCACCCCCCGGAGGAGATTCCCAGGTTGCTGCGACCGATCGCGGAAGGGCGAGCCGATCTCGTGTTAGGCGCGCGCAAGCGTGATCTCAGTATGCCCATTTCCCGCCGGCTCACCAATTGGCTGTCCGCGACCCTCGCGTCGCGCATCGGCGGGCAGCGGGTGAGTGACGCGCAGACCGGCTTTCGCGCGTTCACGCGCGAGGTCGCCGAGCGCGTGCAGCCCGCGGGGGATCGGTACGAGTACGAGGCCAACTTCCTGCTCGACGCGTTGCGGGCCGGCTTCCGTGTGGTTTCTGTCGAAGTACCGACGATCTATGGTGCCCACAGTCACTTTCGTGCCTGGGGCGATACCTGGCGTATGGCGCGCGCCTTTGCGCGCCACGCGGGCAGAATCGTGGTAGGAGCGACGTGACCAACTCGAACGACAACGGCTTGCGGATTCTGGTCTCGAACGATGACGGCGTCCTCGCGCCGGGCATCGCGCTGCTCGCAGATGTCTGCGCCACCGTCGGGCAGGTGACGGTTGTTGCGCCCGACCGCGAACAGAGCGGGACGTCGCACTCGCTGACGCTGCACCGGCCGCTGCGGGCGCACCGGCGATCTGACGGGGCATTCCAGGTAGACGGCACCCCGACCGACTGTGTCCTGCTTGCGCTCAGCACGCTCATGCCGGATGGCCCCAACTGGGTCATTTCCGGCGTGAACCATGGCCCGAACATGGGCGAGGACGTGCTGTACTCGGGTACCGTCGCCGCGGCGATGGAGGGACTTGCAGCCGGCATCCCCAGCATCGCGGTGTCGTACGGCAGCTTCGATCTCGAGCACCTCGAGAGCCATCGCCAGGGGCTGCAACGGATCATCGAGCGCATCGTGCGCGTCGAAAATTTCCCCGGTGAGACCCTGCTGAACATCAATCTTCCGGCGATTCCGGGCGATCAGGTAAAAGGCGTGAAGGCCACCAACCTTGGCAGCCGGGTGTTCCACGAGGAGGTCGCCAAAATGAAGGACCCGTGGGGCCGGGAAATCCACTGGATCGGGGGAGGGCACGTGACTTGGTCGGGCGGTGCCGATTCGGACTTCCAGGCGGTGAGGGATGGGTACATCTCCGTCACGCCATTGCACGTCGACCTGACGAATTACAAGCTGCTCGAAGTCGTCAGGAAGTGGGATCTGGGGAAGTGACGGGCAGCCGCGACACCTACGGCGGCTACCGCACCCGCCTGGTCGAGCAGCTCCGCGCCCAGGGCATCCGTGACCTCGCTGTGCTGCGCGCGTTTGCCGCGACGCCGCGCCATTTGTTCGTGCCCGAGGCGGTGCGGCATCGCGCGTACGAGGACGGCGCCCTTCCGATCGGTGCGGGGCAGACGATCTCACAGCCCTTCACGCAGGCGCGTTATCTCGAGACCCTCGGCCTCAAGGGCAACGAGCGCGTCCTGGAGATCGGCACCGGGTCAGGCTATCAGACCGCGCTGCTCGCCGCGCTCGCGGAGCAGGTGTTTACGATCGAGCGCGTGCGCTCGCTTGCCGAAACCGCTCAGGCGGCGCTACGTGCCGCCGGAGTCACCAACGTCTCTGTCCTGGTCGGCGACGGCACCCTGGGCTGGAGTGCGTACGCGCCGTACCATGCGATTCTGGTGGCGGCCGGGGGGCCCGAGCTCCCGCCGCCCCTGGTCCAGCAGCTCGCGCCCGACGGTCGCATGATCATCCCCCTCGGCACCAAGGGGAAGCAAGTCCTCTCCCTCGTGCGCGTCACCCCCATGGGAGCCCACGTGACGCCCATCGGCGACGCCCGCTTTGTCCCCCTCGTCGGCGAGCACGGCTTCGATGCTTGAGCGCTTCATCGACTGGCTGCTGCAGACGCTGCTCGACCTCGGCTACCCCGGCATCGTGGCGCTAATGGCGATGGAGTCGTCGATCCTCCCGGTGCCGAGCGAGCTGGTCATGCCCCCGGCCGGCTATTGGGCGGCGAAGGGACAGATGAACTTCGGCGTCGCTCTTCTGTGCGGGGTGTTGGGCAGCGTCATCGGCGCGCTCGCCAACTATTACGGCGCGCAGCTCATCGGGCGGCCGCTGATCCAGCGCTACGGCAAGTACGTGCTCCTCAGCGACAAGAACCTGGCACGCTCCGAGCGGTTTTTCGCCGAGCATGGCGAGATCAGCACCCTGATCGGGCGGCTGTTCCCGGTGATCCGCCACCTCATCTCGATTCCGGCGGGGCTGAATCGGATGCCGCTGCCCAAGTTCATCCTGTACACGGCCGCCGGCGCCGCCGTGTGGTGTGCGATCCTCACCTGGATCGGATACTTCCTGGGCCAGCACGAGGCTGCGCTGCGCCCCGAAGAGATCCATCGTTACGTCACGCGGGCGTTGCTGGTCTTGATCCCCGTCACGCTGATTGTCGTCGGGATTTATGTCCTGCGTCGTCGACGTCCGAAATGAGCCTCCGCCGCTGGATTATCCGGGGCCGCGTTCAGGGCGTCGGGTTCAGGTGGTTTGTCATGCGTGAGGCAGAGCGACTGAAACTCGGCGGGTACGTACAGAACCTTCCAGATGGCTCGGTTGAAGTAGTTTCTCAGGGCCCTGAGACGGCACTTGAGGTGTTGGAGGCTCATCTGAAGCGCGGCCCGTCGCACGCGCGCGTCGATGATGTCGAACGCCTTCACGTTCCACATGAGCTCGACGTGCCGAGGTCCTTTGACGTCCGCTAAACCGCAGCTGATCGACGAGCTGAAGCGCACGATCCGCGACGTAAAGGACTTTCCCAAACCCGGGATCGTGTTCAAGGACGTCACGCCGCTGCTGTTGAACATCCCGTTATTCGGGCAGGCGGTGAAGGCGATGGCGGACCCGTACCGGAGTGCAGGGATCACGCGCGTCGTGTCGATCGAATCGCGCGGTTTCCTGTTTGGGGCGCCGATCGCGCTCGAGCTGGGGGCAGGGCTGGTCCCGATCCGGAAGCCTGGGAAGCTGCCCGCCGCGACGCAGCGTGTGGAGTACGCGCTCGAGTACGGCACGGATGCCCTGGAGATGCATCATGACGCCGTGCAGCCGGGCGACCGGGTGCTGATCGTGGACGATGTTCTCGCGACCGGGGGCACCGCGAACGCGGCTGCCCAACTAGTTGCTGGCACAGGCGCAGCCGTGACCGGATTCACCTTCCTGATCGAGCTCGACTTTCTGAAGGGCCGCCAGCGGCTGCAGGGAAGGCGCGTCGAGGCCTTGCTGCATTACGCCTAACTCGCGTAGATTTCGCCGCTTACGCGCCCCCGGCGCTCTCGGAAACGCCCCTGTAGCTCAGGTGGATAGAGCAGCGGTTTCCTAAACCGTTGGCCGGGTGTTCGAGTCACCCCAGGGGCACTTCTCCGAAGGAGCATATGGCACCGGCAACACGCCCCGGCAGCGGAAAACCGACGCCTCCTGTGAATTCGGCGACCACATCGTCCGCGCCGCCGGGCGCCCAACGGCCGCCGCTCTCCGATCGACTCGGCGCCTGGTTCAGGGCTCACACGCAAATCACGTCGTGGGTGGGGGCCATTCTGGTCGTGGGCGCGGGTCTGTTCGTGTGGACGCTCTCGACCAAGCATCGCACCGAAGAGATCGCGAGCCGCGATCTTCAGGGCGCACGGTTTGCCTTCGAGAACCAGAACTACCCGCTGGCCGCGAGCGAGCTGGCGAAGGTGATCGCGAACTACTCGGGAACGAACGCGGCCGCCGAAGCTCGAATTCTGCTCGCCAACGCGCGGTTGCTCGAGAAGCAGCCGCAGCAGGCAATTACCGTCCTCAAGGATTTCGCTCCGGGGGCGCCGCAGGCGTATCGGGCGCAGGCCTATGGGCTCCTGGGGGCCGCGTACGAGGACATGGGGAAGCCGCGGGACGCCGGGGAATCGTACGAAAACGCGTCTGCAGCGGCCCGCCTGGACTTCCTGAAGGCGCAGATGCTGTCTGATGCCGGTCGAGCCTGGACGAACGCTGGAGACACGACCAGGGCCGTTGCTGCCTATCGCCGGATCGTGAGCGAGTTCGGGAAAGAGGGCATCGCGGGTGAGGCCAAGGTGCGGCTGGGTGAGCTCATCAAGGGGACAGCATCATAGCAGCATCTACTTCGTATAATAGATGTTATGTTAAGTTGAGCTGCCTGTGAATGTGGACAAGCTGATCAAGTAATCACGCCTCTGAACACCATTCTCCCCTCTCCAATCAGCCACACGTCGTCATAACGGCCGCTTTGGGCCTTCGTAGCCCGTACGCCAATCATCCGGCCGCTGCGGCTCTGGATGTCCAGCGGCAGTCCCCCCAGACTCCATTCCTGAATCGCGCAGCCCGCGCCCACCGCACCGGTACCGCACGCTAGCGTCTCACCCTCGATGCCGCGCTCATAGGTCCGCATGCGCCAGCGGCCGGCCTCGTCCTTCGCGATGAAGTTGATATTGGCCCCGTCCGGAGCCAGCGCCGGGTCAAACCGCAGCGCTCGGCCGCGGTCCATGAGGTCCACGTCATCCACATCGTCCACCAGGACGATCAGATGCGGGACGCCGACCCTGGTAAGCACGGCCTGCCGTTCGCCAGCCGGCAATGCGAGCCCCGGAACGGCGGCGGGCCGCTCGACCGGAGCGAGATGCAGCTCCGCTCGCCCGGCTTCGACTGCACGGCTCTGGTAGGTGCCGGCATCCGTCTCGAGGTCCATCCCCTCGGGCGTGCCGACGCCCAGATGCGCGGCGAGAGTGGTGCTGCAGAGCGCCGCGTTGCCACACATGGCGGCGTGAGATCCGTCGGCATTGTAGTAAATCATGCGGGCGGCACCAGCGCGCGAGCCCGGCCCGACGAACACGATCCCGTCAGCCCCGATGCCCGTTCCCCGGGCGCAGACGGCCTGCATGTCTTCCGGCGTCCAGTCGGCCGGCGTGGACACACGTGCGTCCACCATGCCGAAATCGT
>Ga0209056_10001062_pt1 | contig 30477 bp, 21 predicted proteins | sample GraSoiAngelo_114_FD_185876 | JGI IMG/M metagenome (GOLD analysis project Ga0209056, IMG submission 185876) | Grasslands soil microbial communities from the Angelo Coastal Reserve, California, USA - 14_0903_13_40cm (SPAdes) (version 2) | ecosystem: Environmental > Terrestrial > Soil > Grasslands... | reverse complement strand
CTCGATCTCAAAGGGCAGGCGGTCAACGTCATTTCACGGGCCGTGAAGGACGAGTTCCTGGCCTGCTTCGCCGCGCTGGCGGACGATCCGAGCGTGCGCGCCGTCGCCTTTTTCTCCGGCAAGCCCGACAACTTCATCGCCGGCGCCGACATCGAGGAGTTTGTCGCACTCAGCTCGGCCGCCGAAGCGGAACGCCTGTCTGCCGACGGTCAGGACATGCTGGACCGCGTCGCCCGCTTTCCCAAGCCGATCGCCGTCGGAATTCACGGCTCCTGCCTCGGCGGCGGATTCGAATTCGCGCTCGCGTGCCACTACCGCGTCGCCACCGATCACCCGAAGACTCAGATCGGGTTGCCGGAAGTCCAGCTCGGTATTCTGCCGGGGGCCGGCGGCTGCCAACGGCTGCCACGCCTCGTCGGCGCCCGGGCGGCGCTCGACATGATTCTCGCCGGCAAGAGCGAGCGCGCCGCGAAGGCGTTTCGCCTGGGAATGGTCGACGAGCTCGTCGCACCGCCCATCCTCGCCGAGATCACGCTCGGCGCGGCGCAGCGCATGGCGGGCGGCTGGCGACCGAAGCGCAAGCGGCGCGGCGGACTGCTCGGCTTTCTGCTCGACGGCAATCCCCTGGGCCGTCGTCTCGTGTTCAGAATGGCGCGCAAGCAGGTGCTCGAGCGCACCGGCGGGAATTACCCGGCCCCACTCGCCGCGCTCGAGGCCGTCGAGTACGGACTGCGCCGCGGCATCAACGAAGGCCTGAGGCGCGAAGCCCAGCTGTTTGGGCAGCTCGCGGTGACGGACGTCTCCCGCAAGCTCGTCCAGATCTTTTTCGCGACGAATCAACTCAAGAAGGACCCGGGGGTCGCCAACGCGCCGCCGCCCGTGCGCGTGCAGCGACTCGGGATCATCGGCTCCGGGTTCATGGGCTCCGGAATCGCGGGTACCGCCGTGGCCCAGGCGGAGGTCGACGTGCGGATGAAAGACGCCGACCTGGCCCGAGTCGCTCAGGGTATTCTCGCAGCACGCGCGATCCTCGATGACCGGCTCAAGCGGCGCCGCATCACGAAATTCGAGTACGCGCGCCTCGTCGCGCTGCTGTCGGGCGGTGATACCTACGCCGGGTTCGGCCGAGCGGAGCTGACGATCGAAGCGGTCTTTGAAGAGCTCGGCGTCAAACAGCAGGTGCTGCGTGAGGTCGAGGCGGTGCTCCCGGCGTCAGGCGTATTCGCGTCCAACACCTCGACGATTCCGATCACGCGCATCGCCGAAGCGGCGCGCGCCCCCGAGCGCGTCATCGGGATGCACTTCTTTTCGCCGGTCGCCAAGATGCCGCTCCTCGAGGTCATCCCCGGCGCGCGCACCGAGCCACAGACGGTCAGCACGGCGGTCGCCTTCGGCCGGAGAATGGGAAAGACGGTGATTGTCGTACAGGACAGCCCGGGCTTCTGGGTAAACCGGATTCTCGCACCGTATGCCAATGAAGTCGGCCACCTCCTCGCCGAGGGCGCGTCGATCGAAGACATCGACAGCATGGCGGTGCGCTTCGGATTCCCCGTGGGCCCGGTGACACTGCTCGACGAGGTCGGGCTCGATGTCGCCATCAAAGTCGCCGGGGTGATGCAGGAGGCCTACGGCGACCACATTCAGCCGGCGCCTGGCGCCGGTGTCGCGGCGCTCGTCAAAGCGGGCCGTCTGGGCCGCAAGTCGGGCCGTGGCTTCTACATCTACGAGGGCGGCAAGAAGCGCGGCGTGGACGAGAGCGTGTACGGCCTGCTTGGCGTCCATCCCAACGGGGGGCCCCGCCCCGCGGAGATCCTGCAGCGGCTCGTCCTCGGCATGGTCAATGAAGCCGCGCGCGCGCTGGGCGAAGGCGTGGTGCACAGTCCGCGCGACGGCGACATCGGGGCGATTTTCGGATTTGGCTTCCCGCCGTTCCGGGGCGGCCCGCTGCGGTACGCGGACGACCTGGGTGCTGAACGCATCGTCACCGATCTCGAGCGGCTCGCCGAGCGCCACGGTGCGCGCTTCGCGCCCTGCGAGGTGTTGCGGGAGCATGCCCGCGCCGGGACCAAGTTCTACGCCTGATGCTGCGCGCGGCGTTTCTATGTACCGTTCGGCACGCATTGGTATCCGTACTTGATGCGTCGCCTGGCCGAGCGCCCGCCAACATCGCGTTCCTCACGACCAACATCCTCAAAGAATCGGTGCACCGGCGCCGCTGATGGACGACACGACGTTGGGCGGCTATCAGCAGGTGCACGGTCGTCCGCCGGCGTTCGGCGCCGCCGACGGCCAGGCCTATTCCGTGGCCACATTCGCCGATGATGCTGCGGAGGAAGGACGCTACGGAGCGGCGCTCCTGTTTGTCCGTTGGGGCGAAGGGGAAAAACCGGTTGGCCACCTGGAAACCGATTACCTCGCCTTCGGTGCGACGCCTGACGAAGCGCTCGCGCCCGTGCTGGCTCTGACGTTGGAGCAGGTGAAGGCGCATCTCGATCAGTGTGTCGCGCGGAGCGGTGCGTGACCGCCACGAGTGGCGTGGTGCTGGCGCGCACGGCCGGCGGCTATCGGGTTCATACCGACGCCGGCGAAATCACCGCCACACTCCGCGGCAAGCTCAAGCATCGGGACTCGGATCGCGTCGTTCCGGGCGACGTGGTTGTCCTCGAGGGATCGACGATCGCCGAGATCCGGCCGCGCCGTTCGGTGCTCGCGCGACGGGCGGCGCAAGGGAGCAGCGGCGCGGGTCCGCGGCGCGCGCAGCCGGTGGCGGCCAACGTCGATCAGGTGATCGTCGTGAGCTCGGCCCGGGATCCGGAGCCGAGCCCCCGGATGATCGATCGTTTCCTCGTCATTGCGGAAGCGAACGGACTTCCGGCGGCGGTGGTCCTGAACAAGATCGAACTCGACCGCGCGATCGAGGAGACGCTGGCACGCCGCTTCAAGACCGCCGGCTATCAACTGCTGGGAACGTCTGTGAAGGCGGACGAAGGCCTCCCCGCGCTGCGCGACTTGCTGCGCGGCCGGCACTCGGTTTTTACGGGAGCATCGGGCGCGGGGAAGTCGAGTCTGCTCAATGCCCTCGAGCCTGGGCTCAAGCTGCGTGTCGGCGCGATCAGCGAGAAATGGCGAACCGGCAAGCACACCACCACCGCCGCAGAGTTGGTGCCTGTTGCCGGCGTCGGCTACGTCGTCGACACGCCCGGGCTCCGGGAAATCGGTGCCTGGGGCATCGATCCCAATGAGCTGGGCGCGTGCTTTCCGGAATTCCGTCCCTATCTCGATCAATGTCGCTTCGATAACTGCCGGCACCTCGCCGAGCCGGGGTGCGCCGTGCGCGGTGCGCCGGCCGGCGCGATCGATCCCGACCGGCTGGTGTCTTACGAACGGATCTACGAAGAAGTCAGCGAGCCTTCCTGGTCCAGCGGCCGGCGTCGCGGGAGGTGACTTTGGCCATCATCTGCGCGAAGGCATCGTCGAGATCGATGTGCTGGGAGTTGGCGATGCAGATCACGACGAAGAGGATGTCGGCCAGCTCCATGGGAATCGACCCCGGCTCCTCATCGGGTTTCCTGGGCTTGGGGCCGAATTGGTGATTGACGTCGCGGGCCAGCTCGCCGACTTCTTCGGCGAGCCGCGCCACGTTCGCGAGCGGCGGGAAGTACCCCTGCTCGAACTGGCCGACCCATTGATCGACGGCGTGCTGCGCCTCACGAAAGCTCATGACTGACCTCGTCGCGCCTTTTCAGGGTGAGCGGTATGCGGCCGTGGAGCGGCTCAGCGTCTTGATCGCGCCTCCCTACGATGTCATCGATCCGACAGAACGGGCGCGGTACGCTGCGCTCGACCGAGACAATATCGTCCACGTCATGCTGCCGGAAGCGCCGCCGGGAGGGCCCGACGACGACCGCTACCGCGTCGCGGCGGAGCGGCTGGCCGCCTGGCGCGGCAGCGGCGTGCTGCGGCGTGATCCGCAGCCCGTGTTATACGTGCTGGCGCAGGACTTCACCGTGCCCACCGGAGAGCGGCGCACGCGGCGCGGCGTGTTCGCCGCGGTTGCTGCGGAGGGCTACGAGCCGCGGCGCATCCGCCCGCACGAGCGGACGCACGCGGGCCCGAAGGCCGATCGCCTGGCGCTGCTGCGCGCGACCGCGACGAATATCGAATCGATCTTCTTGCTCGCGCCCGACCCCGATCGCGCGCTGGCGAACGCTGTGGCCCGGGCCTCGCAGGGAACGCCCGACGCGACCGCCGAATTGAACGGTGTCGGCATTCGTCTCTGGATCGTGCGCGACCCTTCGCGTTTCCCCCTTCCCCAGTCCCCGCTGTACATCGCGGACGGTCATCATCGCTACGAGACCGCGAGCGCCTACGCGCTGGAGAATCGGTCCGCCGATCGCGTGCTGGCGTTGATCGTGTCGGCACAGGATCCCGGTCTCGCGGTCCTGCCCACGCATCGCGTGATCTTCGGTACGGGCCGGGAGCTGGAGCGCATGCTGCCGCGGTGGCGCGACTGGTTCGACGTCCAGTCACTCGCCGGGGGCCACGATCCCGTGAGCGTGCTGGCGTCGCTGGGTCGCGGTCGGACCGCGTGCCTCGTGGCGGACCGTTCGCGCGTCCTCGTCCTGCTGCTCAAGGACGGCGCACTGCCCGACCGGTTGCCGAGCCTCGCGCAAAGCACCGCAGTGCGCGAGCTCGATGTCGCCCGAATCGAGTCGCTGGTCGTGAAGGAAATCCTCGGCGCGGCGACATCGACGCCGATCGTTCGCTATGTGGCCGACGCGAAAGAAGCGCTCGGGACGGTGCAACACGGCGGCGCGGCGGTCGCCGTGCTGCTGAATCCAACGAAGGTGGAACAGGTATTCGCTGTGGCGGACGCCGCCGATGTGATGCCGCCGAAGTCGACGTATTTCATCCCGAAGGTGCCGAGTGGTCTAGTCCTGCGGCCCCTGTCGTAGCGCGGCGATCAGGGCTTTGCAGAACTGCGGCAAGTCGGCCGGTGTACGGGAGGAAATCAGATTACCGTCGACGACGACCGCACTGTCCTCCCACACGACGCCGGCGTTTTCCATATCGTCCTTGATGGCGCGGACGCTCGTCGCACGCTTGCCCTTAAGAATCTTCGCGGAGATCGGCACCCAGCCGGCGTGACAGATGAACGCCACCGGCTTCCCTGCCTGATAGATCTCACGCGTCAGTCGCAGAACTTTTTCGGAGCGCCGCAGCTGGTCGGGCGCGAATCCTCCCGGAATCACGAGGGCGTCGTAGGCTCCGGCATCGACTTTGTCGACGTCGGTGTCGACGGTGACGGGATAGCCGCGTTTTCCCGGGTAGGTGCGCTCCCCCATCCCCGCGACCGTTGTGACCGCACCTTCTTCCTCGAGCCGAATCTTCGGATACCAAAGCTCAAGATCCTCGTAGGCGGCCGCTGCGAAGAAGAGAATGCGTTTGCCTTTGAGAGACATGCCCGGAACCTATATCTTTCGCCCCTGTGAGGCCACGCCAGCAGATTCTGGACAATCTCGATACGGTCTACCGTGAGGCCTACGATCGCGCCAAGGCGCTGAAGGACGAGCGCCGCATGGCCGATCTCGACGCCGCCTACCAGCGCGAACAACTGCTGCTCGAAGTGTTGCTCGATATTCGCGACGGGATCAGTGGCTCAGCGAAGCCAAAGCCTCCGTCCGATGCGGGCCCCAGTCCCATGGCCGCCCTCGATACCATTCGCCGCATCACGCGGCTCCGTTAGGAGGTCCGTCGTGCGTCGTGCGTCATTCGTCGCCGCGCTCGCGCTCGTCGCAGCGTGTGGCTCCGAAGCAGACATCGTCATCCAGGGCGGTCCGGTCTGGACCGGCCTCTCGACGGGGCGCGGCCGGCCCGGCGCGGTCGCGATCGCGGCCGGCAAGATCCTCGCCGTCGGGGACTCCGCGGAGATCGCCCGCTACGTCGGCCCCCGGACCAGCGTCCTGGACGCGCGGGGCGGTCTGATCATGCCGGGATTCGCGGATGGACACACGCATTTCATCGACGGCGGCTTTCAGCTCGCTTCAGTCAACTTGCGCGACGCGGCGACACCACAGGAGTTCGTGCGCCGCCTGAAGGAATACGCCGTGCACTTGAAACCGGGCGAGTGGATCCTGGGTGGCGATTGGGATCACACACTCTGGCGTGGGGCGCCGTTGCCGCGGCACGAGTGGATCGATTCGGTCACGCCGAAAAACCCAGTCTTCATCAGCCGTCTGGACGGGCACATGGCGTTGGCCAACAGCGCCGCGATGCGCGCGGCGAAGGTCACAAGCGCGACGCGCGTGCCCATCGGCGGCGAAATGCCCCGCGATGGGCGTGGTGACCCGATCGGCATTTTCAAGGACAACGCCGAGGATCTGATCGGCGCGGCTATCCCGGCTCCCTCCGCCGAGCAGGAAGATTCCGCCTTGGCGCGCGCGCTGGCCTATGCGGCAGCGCTGGGCGTCACCGCGACCGGAAACATGTCGGCCTCCTGGGCGAATCTTGCCGCCTACAAGCGCATGGAGCGCGCCGGCCGGATGACGGCCCGGGTTTTTCTCTATCTCCCGATCGACCAGTGGCACACCGTCGCCGATAGCGTGCGCAACGGGGCGGGCGACGATTGGGTGCGCATCGGCGGCGTGAAGGGATACATGGACGGCTCGGCGGGGTCGCGGACCGCGTTCTTCTTTGAACCGTTCTCGGATTCAGCGGGATATTACGGATTGATACGTCAACCGGAAGCCGAAATGCGGGCGTGGGTCGGCGCAGCGGACTCGGCCGGTCTCCAGATCGCCGTGCACGCGATCGGCGATCGTGCCAACGCGATCATTCTCGCGATCTACGACAGCGTCACGCATGCGCACGGCGCGCGCGACCGGCGCTTCCGCGTGGAGCACGCGCAGCATCTGCGGCCCCAGGAGATCCCCCTCTTTGGTCGCCGGCGCGTCGTGCCGTCGATGCAGCCCTACCACGCGATCGACGACGGCCGCTGGGTCGAGCAGCGCATCGGGCCGGTGCGCATCAAGACGACATATGCGTTCCGGACGCTGCTCGATGCGGACGCGCCGCTGGCCTTCGGCTCCGACTGGACCGTCGCACCGCTCGATCCGATGCTCGGCGTGTACGCCGCGGTGACCAGGCGGACGCTGGACGACAAGAATCCGGGCGGATGGGTGCCGGAGCAAAAGATCACAGTCGGAGAAGCGCTACGCGCCTACACCTATGGCAACGCGTGGGCCACGTTCAACGAACAGAAATGGGGCACACTGGCGGCTGGCCGATTCGCGGACATCGTGGTGCTCGATCACGATCCGTTTGCGGTGGCGCCGGAATCGCTCGGAACGATCAAGCCGCGTTTCACCATAGTCGGCGGAAAGGTGGTTTACCGGCGACCATGATGCGCCGCATGTCGCTCGTACTTGCGCTGTGCTGTGGTGCCGCTCCCGCGCCCGCGCAAGAGCTTCCGTTCCTGAAACGGAGTATCAAGGAGCTGGAGGCGTGGGTGCGCGAGGACACGAACGACTCGCAGCGGCAATACGCCCTCGCGCTCGCTCACTGGAAGCATCACGACTGGCGCCAGACGGACAGCTTGCTGCGGCTCGCATTGCGGCTCGATCCGCGCTACGCCGATGCCTATCTCGCCCTGGGGCGCCTCCCCTACACCCGCCGGCCATCGCTGGTGGACGAAGAGATCCGGCACGCAGTGCCCAAGGACTGGCAGCCCATCGTCGAGGAAGCCGATCGCTTCTATAAGCGCGCGTTTCGGACCGATCCCATGGTCGGCCTCCAGGTCATGAGTCTCGTGAACGACATGGACGAGCCGCAGGTAAGCGACTTCACGCCGAGTGGCTGGTTGGCATACCAGCGCTGCTGCGCCTGGTATTTCGATCTCGGCCTGGGCCGGTATCGCTTGGCCAGCGACCGTCTGACCAAGCTCGCCCAGAATGAGTTCGACGAAGCAAAGCACCCCGATGACGTTCCGGACTTCATCCTCTGGTACCGCGGGCTTGCCGCGGCGCACAGTCTCCGGTACGGACCGGCGATTGCCGACTTCCGCGTCCTGCTCGACCGAAGCATCAAGAAGACGCAGCGTGACGAGATCGTGCACGTGCCGCTGGATGACAACGAGTATCGTTTTGTTCTCGCGACGCTGCATCACCTCGTGGGTGAGTCCGACAGCGCCATCGCATTGTACCAGGAGTCGCTCGAGCACGATCTGGGGCTGGTCATGGCACACACCTACTTGGCGAACATTTACGAGGAGACCGGGCGCGCGGCGGACGCGCTGCTCGAACGCCGCCGGGCGACGGAAGTCAGCGAAGATGACGCCAGCGCGTGGTTCGATCTCGCGGTGTCGCTGTTCAACACCGGACAAACGGTGGCGGCGGACGAGCCGTTACGTCGCGCGATCTCGCTGAACGCACGCTTTGCCCCGCCATACTACCTGCTGGGCCGAGTCACCGAGGAGCTGGGCCTTCCGGACGAGGCGCGCGAGCACTACACCAGGTTCCTGGCACTTGCGCCGCTGCGCCTCGAGACTCTGCGCGCGGACGCGCAACAACGGCTGGAGAAGCTTCCGAAGTGAGCGCCTCACCCCGAATACTTGAAACCCGCTTCCCGCATCGTCAGGGGCTCGCCGTCGTGCTCCACCCCCGCCGCCACGACTTCGCCGAGGACGAGGGTGTGATCGCCTGATGGGAGCGTCGCCACGACACGACACTCCACCCAGCCCAGACAGTCGGCGAGTACCGGCGTTCCGGACACCGGCCCCGGTTTGGTCTTGATGCCCTTGAGCTTCTGCGGCGTCTGCTCCGAGCTCCGTCCTAACTTGCCCGCGAGCTCGCGCTGGCTGTCGAGTACAACGTTGACCGCAAAGTGGCGGGAGTCCCGGACCATGCCGAGTGTCTTCGAGGTGTTCTCGAGCGCGACAACCACCATCGGCGGCTCGAAGGCCGCTTGCATGACCCAGTTGGCCGTCATGCCGTGGTCCTCGCCGCTGCCCGACGCGACCGTGACGACGTAGAGGCCATAGGGAAAGTGGCGCAGGATGGTCTTCTTGGCGGCTTCGTCCATGAAGGTGAAGTAATATGCTGGCTCTGAGTCAGGAATGAGATACCTTCTCGCCATAGAACTCGCCATGAGCAACTCGTTGCGATCGGTCAGAACTCTCACGGCGCTGTGCGGTGCCGTGCTGCTGTGGTCAGCTCCAGCGCGCGAAGCCGCCGCGCAGACGCCACCACGCTCGGCCTACGAAGAGCTACAGACCTTTTCCGGTGTGCTCAATCACATCCGGATCAACTACCCTGATTCGGTCAGCTACTCCGAGCTGGTCGCCGCCGCCATTCGGGGCGTCCTGCGATCATTGGATCCGCACAGCTCGTATCACTCTCGATTGGAATGGGAGCGGAGCACGGCCCTGGAACGCGGCGAGCTCGTGTCGGTGGGTATCGCACTCGAGGAAGTCGAAGACGCCGCCACCGTGCTCGCGGTCGCCCCGCGCAGCCCGGCAGCCAAAGGCGGCATCGTGGCGGGCGATCGCCTCGTGACCGTGAACGACACCTCCGTGTCGGGAATCGACATGCGAACGCTGCAGCTGCGCCTGGCCGGGGAAAAAGGGTCCAAGGTGCGCCTGCGGCTGGAGCGGGGACCACGCCTCGAGCCGGACACGTTCAGTGTGACGCTGAAACGCAATCCATTCGAGGTTCGCACGGTGTCGCTCGTCCGGTTGGTCGACTCGATCACCGGCTACCTGCGGCTCGAAGACTTTTTGGGCCGCGCTCCCGACGAGGTGCACGACGCGCTGCAGCGGCTGCGCGGTTTGCATGCCAAGCAAGTCATTCTGGATCTGCGCGCCAATCCGGGCGGGATCGTGACATATGCCGTCCAGATCGCCGGCGAGTTTCTCCCCAAGAACACGGTCGTGTTTCGCACCCGCGGCCGCAAACGCGATGTCGACACCACCTATGTCACGAAACGCGATGGCGACTTCCGCGACCTTCCGCTCGTGGTGTTGATCGACGAGCGGAGCGCGAGCGCGGCGGAAGCACTGGCGGGCTCGCTTCAGGATCACGATCGCGCGCTCCTCGTGGGCCGGCGCAGCTTCGGCAAGGCACTGATTCAGTCGTTCTTCCTGCTGCCATCCGGCGACGTGATCTGGCTGACGGTCGGACACGTCGTCACACCCAGCGGCCGCGTCATTCAACGCCGCTATCACGGGCTCGGCTACGAACAATACCTGAGCTTCGCCGGAAAGTCGGGCGCTGAAGCGGATACGATAGCCGTGTTCAAGACCGACGCGGGCCGTCCGGTTCGAGGCGGCGGCGGAATCGTGCCCGACATCGACCTGCCGATCAGCGCGCCACTGCCGGTGTGGTGGAGTGCGGCCGCCGATTCGGGATTCGATGACGCGGTGTCGGACAGCGTGGCGCAGACACTCCCCGCGACGCCGGCGGCGCGGGCGGCCTGGCTGAAAGCGTCGACCGAATGGCGGGATAAGCTCGTGCCCCCGTTTCTTGCACGCGTCCGCAGCAGACTGGGTGTGACGGCCGCGGCGGACAACCTGCTCGAGCGCCGGCTGGCGCTGATTCTCGCCCTCCGCGTCGCGGAAGTGCGCTGGGGGCCGGACGCGCGGGAGGAATTCGTGGTCCGGAACGACGGCACCATTCGTCTCGCCACGGAACAGTTTCCGCGGCTCCGCGAGTTACTGGCTCCGCCCAAGTAGGCTATTTTTCCGTATGGCAACTCGCGCGCGGGCCGCCACCAAGACGGCGAAGCCTTCCACGACGCTCTCCAAGGCCGATCTGCTTGACGTGTACCGGCTGATCCTCTTGTCGCGCCGCATCGACGACAAGGAGATCCAGCTCAAGCGGCAGAACAAGATCTTTTTTCAAATCTCGGGCGCGGGCCATGAGGCCGTCCTCGTCGCGGCGGGCAAAGTGTTGCGGCCGGCGTACGACTGGTTCTATCCCTACTACCGCGACCGGGCCCTCTGCCTCACCCTCGGCATGACCCCGACGGAAATGCTGCTCGCCGCGGTGGGCGCCGCCGACGACCCAAACTCCGGCGGCCGGCAGATGCCGTCCCACTGGGGTCACAAGCAGCTCAACATCGTCAGCCAGTCGAGTCCCACCGGCACGCAATTCCTCCAGTCGGTGGGTTGTGCCGAGGCCTGGCTCCGGTACGACCGCATCGACGATCTCAAAGAGAAGCCGATCCACGGCGACGAGGTCGTGTATTGCTCCGCCGGCGATGGGACCACCAGCGAAGGCGAGTGGTGGGAAGCGCTGAATAGCGCCAGCAACCTCAAGCTGCCGGTCTTGTTCCTGATCGAGGACAACAAGTACGCGATCTCGGTGCCGATCGAGGTGCAGACCGCCGGTGGGTCGGTGTCGAAGCTCGTCGCGAACTTCCCGAATCTGTTGATCGAGGAAGTCGACGGCTGCGACCCGATCGCGTCCTACGCGGCCCTGACCCGTGCCGCTGACTGGTGCCGCCAGCGCAAAGGCCCCGCGCTCGTCCACGCCCACGTGATCCGCCCCTATTCGCACTCTCTGTCCGACGACGAAATCCTCTACAAGCCGCCGCGCGAGCGCGAGGCTGAGGCGAAGCGCGACGCCGTGACCGCGTTCCCGAAGCGGTTGCTCGATGAGGGTGTGGCGACCGAGGCGGAGATCGAGGCGATCAAGGGGCAGGTCGACGAGGACATCCAGGTCGCCACCGACATGGCGCTCGCGTCGCCGCAACCCAAACCGGAAACCGCGCTGCTATGGGTGTACTCGCCGGACGTCGATCCGACATCGGAGCAGTTCGACACGGAGGACGACCCGCATTTCACCGGCGAGCCCACGACGATGGTGGACCTGCTCAATGCCTGCATGAAGGACGAGATGGCGCGCGATCCGCGCATTCTCGTCTTCGGCGAAGACGTCGCCGACGTCAGCCGCGAGCAGTACCTGAAAGAAGTGAAGGGCAAGGGCGGCGTCTTCAAGGTGACGTGGGGACTGCAGCGCCAGTTCGGCAGCGACCGGGTCTACAACTCGCCGCTCGCCGAAGCCAATATCGCCGGGCGCGCGATCGGACTCGCGACGCGCGGGCTCAAGCCGGTCGTCGAGATTCAGTTCTTCGATTACATCTGGCCCGCGTATCACCAGCTGCGCAACGAGCTCGCCACGCTGCGCTGGCGCTCCGCCAACAACTTCAGTGCGCCTGTCGTGGTGCGCGTGACGTACGGCGGCTACCTCAAGGGCGGCTCGGTCTATCACTCGCAAACGGGCGCGGTCATCTTCACGTCCGTGCCGGGGCTGCGAGTCATCTGTCCGGCCACCGCCCTGGATGCGAATGGCCTGCTGCGCACCGCCATCCGCTGCGACGACCCCGTGCTCTTCCTCGAACACAAACACCTCTACCGCCAGACCTACAACAAAGCCCCCAACCCCGGCCCCAACTTCATGATTCCCTTCGGCAAGGCGAAGGTCGTGCGGGACGGGACGGCGGTGACGGTAGTGGCGTACGGCGCCGTCGTGCAGCGCGCACTCGTCGCGGCCAAGGAGCTCGAGGAAAAGGACGGCGTCAGCGTGGAAGTGATCGATCTCCGGTCGCTGTCGCCGGTGGACTGGGAAACGATCGAGGCATCGATTCGGAAGACCAACAAAGTGATCGTCGCGTACGAGGACGCCTTCTCGTGGGGATATGGCGCCGAGATCGCGGCCCGGATCGCCGATCAGTGCTTCCCGTGGCTCGACGCGCCGGTCAAGCGCGTCGCGTCCACCGATACCTTCGTCGGGTACGCGCCCGACCTCGAAGACTATATCCTGCCACAGGTGGAGGACCTCGCGCAGGCGATGCGCGAGCTGCATGCGTTCTAGGCAGGCGCTCCTGTACAGCTTCCTCTTTTTCCTTTCGGGCGCCACGGGCCTGATTTACGAGCTGCTCTGGGTCCGCGTCCTCTATCAATCGTTCGGCTCGACCATTCAATCGGTCACGACCGTGGTCGCCGCCTACATGGGCGGCCTCGGTCTGGGCGCCTGGCTATTCGGCCGGATCGTGGACCGTGCGCCACGGCCGGCGGTGCTGTACGGCCGGCTCGAGATCGCCATCGGGGTGTTCGGGATCATCTCACCACTCGTGCTCGGACTGGCGCACTGGGTCTACATCGTGACCGCGGGCGCGCTGGCCCTCGGCGGTGGCGCCAGCGTGGCGCTGCGGTTTGGACTGGCAGCCCTGGTCCTGCTCATCCCGACCACCCTGATGGGTGGCACACTGCCCGTCCTGACGCGCGCCCTCATGGGCGAAGACCGGGGATTGCTCAAGCCCTCGCTGGGCCGCCTGTACGGCCTGAACACACTCGGCGCGATGATCGGTACGGCACTGGCTGGCTTCTTCCTGATCGAGTTTGTCGGCGTGCGGGCTTCGCTCTGGGGAACCGCGGCGCTGAACCTCGCCATCGGTGCGGCCGCCATTCAGCTCGGGTGTCAGCAAGACACGTTGGAAGTCGGACACACGCCCGCTGAGGAGAACCTCCACCAACCTCCACCAACCTCCACCGCCCTCCACAACCTCGCTTTAGCGCTTCTTGCCCTCACCGCGTTCGCGTCCCTGCTCAACGAAATCGCCTGGACTCGCGTCTTGATCATGATCGTCGGCGGGTCCACCTACGCCTTTACGCTGATTCTGCTCGTGTTTCTCCTGGGCATCGGCCTCGGCAGCATCATGGTCGCCCGCCGCAGCGCGCCGCGCATCGATACCGCCGCCAATGCCGCGCTCGCCCAGGGGGTCAGCGGTATCGGCGCCGCGCTGCTGTTCGTGTTCTTCGGATTCCTGCCCTCCTACATCATCGCCGTGTTCCAGATTGCCGATCTGAGCGCCGCTGCGCGCCTCTTGCTGATGGGCGTCGCCGTCGGCGCGGTCGTCCTCGTCCCGGCAATCGGCATGGGGATGACGTTCCCCCTGCTCGCCGACCTCACCGCGCGTACTCGCGAGGCGCGCGGGTCGGACGTCGGTGCCGCCTACGCCCTCAACACGATCGGCAGCATCCTCGGCGCGGTGCTCACCGGCTTCGTGCTCATCGTGGCTCTGGGAACGCAGGCGACGCTGCGCCTCGGGCTGATCGTCAACGGCATCGCCGCGCTCGCGCTCGCGGTGCTTGCCGCGCGCGGCATCGCCGAGGGATCAGCGGAGGACCGGCGGATCCGGGTGCGGGTGTTGACGGGGGGAGCGTTGGGGACCGTCGTACTGCTGGCAGCCGCGGCGGCGCCGGGTTGGAGCACGCGCCTCATCGACCTCGGCCCCACGATCTACGCGCGCCAGCCGATGGACAAGGCGGCGCGGCAGCGGTTCCTCGAGCACCGCGGGGTGCGGCAGCTGGCTTTCCGGGAAGGTCCGAACGCCACGGTGAGTGTCTGGGAAGGCGAGAGCGGCCGCTCGCTGCGGGTGAACGGGAAGGTGGACGCGTCCGACCGCGGCGATATGGATACGCAGATCATGATCGGCCTCGCCCCGGTTGTGGCGCGCCCCGGTGCCCGATCGGCGTTCGTGATCGGCCAAGGGACGGGGGTGACGACGCACGTGCTCGCGACCGTGCCCGGCATCACACGCGTCAAGGTGGTCGAGATCGAGCCCGCCGTCCTGCAGATGGACAGCCTGTTTCAGCATGTGAACGATAGCGTGCTCGCGCGCCCCACCGTGCACGTAGTCGTAGACGACGCGCGCAGCGCGCTGCAACTCGACCGCGAGCGCTACGACGTGATCGTGTCCGAGCCCTCGAATCCGTGGGTCGCGGGTATCGCGACGCTGTACACGCCGGAATTCTTCCGCATCGCCAAGGCCCGGCTCGCCGATGATGGCGTCTTTTGCCAGTGGATCCAGCTGTACCAGCTGCCGCGACCGATCGTCGCCGGCATCGTGCGATCGTTGCGCGAGGTGTTCCCCCACGTGCACGTGTGGTTCGGCGGCACCGCCGATCTCATCGTGCTCGCCTCGCCGCGCCCGATTACGTACGACCGGGCATGGCTCGCGCAGCTCCTTGGCCCAGGCGGTCAGCTGTACACGCTCGGCAGGGAGTGGCTCAACCTCGAATCGCAGGACCAATACTTTGGCCGGATGTTGTTGGGTGACTCCGGGGTGACGCGCCTCGTCGCGCGCGCAACTTTCGACCACACCGACGACCGGCCCCGGCTCGAGTTCGTCGCGGCGCGGCGGTTTCTGGATCCCGACGCCGCGACCTACGCCGTATTCGATTCGCTCGTGCAGCTAGGCAACCGCGACGCCGGCACATCACCATTCGCGCTGTTGCGCATTCTCGCCGCCCGCCGCAGCGATGCCGGCGTGCTTCCCTATCTCGATGCGGCCCGGCGCGCGCAGCCGGATGTGGCCGAATGGAGCGTGCGCACTGCCGCCGTTCGCCTGGCGCTGGGCGATACGGCACAGGCCGACTCGCTCCTCGGCGTGGTGATCGCCCGCCGTGGCGGAGCCGACGCGCTCCAGATGCGCGCCTTGCTCGCGGCCGCGCGGAGCCAGCCGCTCGCCGCGGCGGCGCTCCAGGGAGCACTGGTCGCCGGTGCCGACACCGCGCAGATACGCGCCGCGATGGCGTTGGTGGCCGTGCGGGGATCTCGCTGGGGCGACGCCGCGTCCCAGGCGCGTGCGGCGTTGACCGCGGCGCAAGGGACGTTTCGCCATCCGTTCCCGGGCGAGTTTCTCACCCAGGCCCTTGGCCAGATCGCGTTGAATGCGCCGCCCGGCCTCGCCGACAGCCTGCTCACGTATGCCGTCGGCCGGCGTCCGGGATCGGCGCGCTATCGGGAATTTGCAGCGGTCGCCGCGCTACGCGCCGGGCGCTGCGAGGACGCGGCCGCGAGCTTTGTGGAGTTGTTGGACTTCGCGCTGCGGCGGGACAACGGTCCGGCGCTGGTGCGCGAGTGCTGGGCTGCGCAGGACTCTACGGCGAGGACCGGGGCCGCGGGCCGCGCGGGGGGGGCGAAGCGGGGGCCGGAGACGCACTGAGCATGTCGCGGATCTCGCCGGCTGCCTCGATGGCGTGATCGACGTCGCGCGACAGCGCCCGGGCCTGTTGCGTGGCATTCGTCAGATCGCTGAGCACCGCCGCCACTCCCGCCGACCGGAGTCGCAGCAGATCGAAGCGCACGTTCTGCATCGCCAGCATGCACGATTCGATTTGGTCCTCGACCCGCCTGCGCCGCGTCAACAGATCGCTCAATGCCTGGCGCTGCCGCTCCAGGAGACTGAGCTGACGTTCGCGCTCCGTTCCTTCTTCATGATGCTTCACCGCTTCGATGCGCATCTCGATCCGCGCCAGCGCGCCATCATCCACGTCCGCGCTCATGCCGTGCAGCATCCGCGCGAGCTCTTCGGCCCGTTTCAGCAGCGCGTCGACCGTGACGACCACGTCGGGGAGCAGCTTCCGCTCCGAAGAGGGGACGCGCTCCATGATCTTGAGAATTGCCTCCCGGTCGTTGCGTGCCAGGCGGACGGTGTCGACATGGCGGCCGAACTCGTCGGCCTTGGGCGGCCCCAGCGCGCGCCGCGGACCCCGGAGCGCCTCCTGGGCATCCGGTGCGGCCGGGCGGTTGAGCACATCGCGCCACGAATACCCGTTCTGCCAGAGCTTCATGTACTGCGGGAGCAGGCCAAAGCCCCCCCAAATAGCCGTCGGGAACAGCGACCAGCCGAGACCGTTGCCCATGATCAGATCGATGAACATCAGTCCGCCGCAGACGGACGCCCACGAGACGAAACTGTCGCGAAACTTCGCGACCATCTTCGACTCACCACTCGGCGTGAGATCGGACTTGGGATCCCGCTTGACCGGCCGCATCGTGCGCCGGCGCTCCGGCGGGCGACCGCCGCCCGACAACCTGGCCGGCGGCAGGCCCCCGCCCAGACGGGTCTCGCCGCGCGCCGCGGCGCCGCCGCTCGTGCGACGCGACGGCCGGTAGGGCGGCGCGCTGCGCGATTCCAGTGCGCGCCGCAATGCGTCGGCGGTCGGCCAGCGAGCCTCCGGCTCCTTCTCGAGCGAGCGCATGACGCAGGAGGCGAGATCGTCGGGACAGGTGGGCGTCTTGTCCTGGAGGTTTGGTGCCTGCTCGGTGATCTGTTTGAGCAGCAGCCCCGGAACCGTCGGCGCCGAGAACGGCAGCTCTCCGGCGAGCATCTGGTACCCCACGACACCCAGACTGTAGATGTCGGACCGCCCGTCGATCTCGCGATCGCCGGCCGCCTGCTCGGGACTCATGTAGTGCGGCGTGCCGATCGCGACGCCGGTGGCGGTCAGCGTGCCCGGCCCCGTCGTCGAGGTGAGCGCCTTGGCGATGCCGAAGTCGGTGAGGACCGTTCGGCCGCGGCTCCCCTCCAACAGGATGTTGTCGGGTTTGACGTCGCGATGGATGATGCCGAGGGCGTGCCCGGCGCCCAGTGCGTCCGCCGTTTCCATCATGATGCGCCGGGCTTCCTCTGGTGGCAGTCGCTCGCGGCGTTTGAGGCGCGCCGCGAGCGATTCACCATCCACATACGCCATGACGAAGTACACGAGTCCGTCGGGACCTTCGCCGACGGAATGAATCGGCACGATGTGCGGGTGCGAGAGGCGGGCCGCCGTTTCCGCCTCCCGCAGGAAGCGCATGCGGATCTCCTCACGGAAGGCCAGCTCGGGCGGGAGCACCTTGACTGCCACCGCCCGCTTGAGCCGCTCATCGCGGGCGTGATAGACGACGCCCATGCCGCCGCGGCCGATCTCCCCGTCGAGCGTGAAGGAGGACCCCAGGGCCTGACTCAGCCGCTGCGCCAGCGGATCGTTCATGCCGTTTTGCAATCCATTCGAGCACTAAGATTTAGCCGCAACCATCCGGCCTTGCAACACAGTCTCGGAGCGTCGTGTTGGCAGTCGCGCGCCGCTTTGGCGGCGCTTTTCGGAACGGACCTGCCGCCGGCGGCGTTTTTTCGTGGCATGGACGCTGCGTTCACTGTCCCAAACCGTTGGCCACGAAACTTACTATCGGAGAATCCATGTCAGACCGGATGAGTTTGCCCGTCCTGCCACTACGCGATGCCGTGCTGTTTCCCGGCGTTGCGACGCCGATTGGCGCGGGCCGTCCTGCGACATTGCGCGCCATAGAAGCCGCCCTCAAGCACCCCGACCGCAAAGTCTTCGCCGTCGCCCAGAAAGAAAACGTTGATCAGGTCACCCCCGGGGTGCTGTACACCACCGGGACGATCGCGCGGATCAGCCAGGTACAGCGCAATCTCGGTGGCGTGCAGCTGATCCTGCACGGAGACACCCGGGGCACGGCGGTCCATTACAGCGAGACGAACGGCTATCTGGAAGCGACCGTCCGCGAAGCGCCGGATCTCCCTCCTCTCAATGAGAAAGACCCGGCGTTCGTAGCGTTGCATCGCGAGGTCCGGGAGCGTGCCGCGGAGCTGGGGCAAAAGGCGGGGCTTCCCACGGAAGTCGTCCAGCAGGTTCTGCAGGGCGTCACCGACCCCGGCGCCCTCGCCGATCTGGTCGCCGGCCATCTCGACATCCAGTCGGTGGAGCGCCAGCAACTGCTCGAGACGCTCGCGGTCGAAGACCGGCTGCGTCGGGTGCTCGTCCACGTGCAGCGCCAGATTGCGGTCGTCGATGCGCAAGAAGACATCAAGTCGCAGGTCCAGGAAGAGCTCGGCGAGCGCCAGCGCGAGATGCTGCTCCGCGAGCAGATGAAAGCCATTCGCAAGGAGCTCGGTGAAGAGGAAGAGGCGGCCGAGGCCGATGATCTGAAGAAGCGGCTGGACGCGCTCGAGTTGCCGGAGGCCGCGCGCAAGGAAGTCGACCGCGAGCTGGCACGGCTGGAGCGTGCCGGCCGGGAGTCGATGGAAGCGCAGGTCATTCGTACCTATCTCGAGACCATCGCCGAGCTGCCGTGGAACAAGCGGACGGAAGAGTCGCTCGACCTGAAACGGGCGGCGGAAATCCTCGAGGAGGATCACTACGGGCTCCAGGATGTGAAAGATCAGGTGCTCGAGTTCCTCGCGGTGCGCCAGCTCCGTCAGCAGCAGCCCAAGGAAGAGGCGCCGGGAAACGAGGACGATCGCGCCGCGCGGGCGCCGACGCTGCTGTTCGTCGGACCGCCGGGCGTCGGCAAGACATCGATCGCCAAGTCCATCGCACGCGCGATGGGGCGGCCCTACGTCCGGATTTCACTCGGTGGGGCCCGCGACGAGGCCGACATTCGCGGCCACCGGCGCACCTACGTCGGGGCGATGCCCGGTCGGATCATCCAGGGCATGAAGCAGGCAGGTGCCAAGAACCCGATTTTCCTGCTCGACGAGGTCGATAAACTGGGCATTTCCTTCCAGGGAGACCCGGCCGCCGCACTGCTCGAAGTGCTCGATCCGGCGCAGAACGACACGTTCACGGACCACTATCTCGGCGTGCCGTTCGACCTCTCTGAGGTGTTATTCATCGCGACCGCCAACTTCCTGCAAGGCATTCCGGGGCCGCTGCTCGACCGGCTCGAGACGGTGAACTTCGCGGGCTACACCGAGCGCGAGAAGCTCGAGATCGCCAAGCGCTATCTCGTGCTGCGCCAAAACCGCGAGAACGGCCTGCGTGCCGATCAGCTCGAACTGACCGACGCGGCTCTGGCCGAGATCATCGCGAGCTACACGCGCGAGGCGGGCGTGCGCCAGCTCGAGCGCGAAATCGGCAAGCTCGGCCGCAAGGTCGCGCGCAAGATTGCCGATGGCGCGACGCAGAAAGTGACGGTCACGCCCAAGGACATTCCCGACCTCATCGGGCGGCCGAAGGTCCATCCCGAGCGCATGGCCGGCGAGGATCAGGTTGGCGTGGCGACGGGGATGTATTACACGCCCGTGGGCGGCGATATCATGTTCGTCGAAGCCAGTGTGATGCCGGGCAAGGGCGAGCTGGTCCTCACGGGTCAGTTGGGCGACGTCATGAAGGAGTCCGCCCGCGCGGCGTTGACGTACGCCAAGTCACACGCTGATCTCCTGGGCATTCCGGCAGGCGCCTTCGTCGACACCGACATTCACGTGCACGTTCCCGCGGGCGCCATTCCGAAGGACGGCCCGTCGGCGGGCATCACGATGGCCACGGCACTCGTGTCGGCGCTGTCGCGGCGCCCGGCCCGCCACGACATTGCGATGACGGGCGAAATCACGCTGCGCGGACGGGTGCTCCCCATCGGCGGCGTGAAGGAAAAGGTGCTCGGCGCGGTGCGGGCCGGCATCAGGTCGGTGATCCTGCCGAAGGAGAACGAGCCCGACCTCGAGGATCTGCCTGAAGAGGTCCGCAAGACGCTCGACGTGCATCTCGTGGAGGAGTTGGGCGATGTGTTGAGCCTGGCCCTGCGCGGGGCGCGGTTTGAGTCGGGCCATCTGATCTTCGAAACGGAAGCGCCGATCGGCCTAGCTCGCGCTCACTCCGGCCACAACTAGATCGACGGCGGCTTCGCGCCAGCGCTCGCGGAGCGCTGGCTCGTCGGCACCCAGGGGCCGGGCGCTTGCCGCCACAACAGCTTCCATGCTGAGGTAGCCCACCATCAGGATCAGTGCCTGGGCGGCAGCGAGGTGCGGGTCGACATCGTCCCGCACCTGGCCCAGACCCTGACCCTCCGCCAGCAATACCACCAGCCGGTTGATCGCGGGCGCGAACGCGGCGCCTGAACGGGTCCCCTGCCCGATCAGGGCGACCACCTGCGGATGTTGGGCGAGAAACTCGAACTGCGCGGCGAGAGTGAGCCGCAGCCGCTCCAGCGGTCCGCCAGGCGGGTAGGCTAGTTCCGCCAGCGCCGCCTCCAGCTCGCCGGCGGATTGCGCGAGCACCGCTTGGAAGAGACCGCGCTTGGAGTGGTAGTAGTAGAACAACAGTTGCTTGTTGACGCCTGCCCGTCGCGCGATCTGCTCTACGCGCGCACCCGCGAAGCCACGCTTGGCAAACTCTTCGCGGGCGGCCGCCACGATTCGTAACGCTCTGTCATTACTAAGTTTAGGTGGCATTTGCTCGATTTCGTCAACCGTTTGGTTGACGAAATCTAAGGCCCATCCTCCGGCGCCGCCACTGCCCGCGCACTCGCCTTCGGCGCGCTGGGCCACGCGACCCCCAGATCATTCCAATTCAGAATCGTGTTGAACACCAGCGCAAAGCTTCCCTGCGTCTCCCACCGCCAGAACGGGCGGATCGCGAACATCACGACGTGCCCCTGACCGACCGGTGCGTCGAGCACGGCCGGCCTGCCCGCCAGCTCCTCGCCGCTGACCAGCAGGCCGGACAGCCTGAGCGAATCGCGCTTCTGGTCGAAGCTCAAGACGACTCGCGGCCGTGTGCGCGCCTGCTCGGCGGTCAGACCGGGATCTTGGTCCTCCGGCACATCGGTGCTCGTGTCCACCTGAAAGAGCGGCGATTGGTTGAAGTAGACCGCCAGGGTGTCCGCGTATCCGTACGCGATCGGACTGCGCGCGTCCTTCATGACGGCGCGGTAGATGCCGCCGGACGCACGCAGCTGCCGCGCCGGCGCGATGTCGACGCCGCGCGTCACGCCGTACTCCGTGAACACACCCGACGTCCCGCCCTCGGTAATCACCACACCGCCGGCCGCGATCCACTGATTGAGTGCGGCCATCCCCTCGAGGCCGATGCCGGGCCGCACGTCGTCGGTGGAATCCTGGCCGCCCAGGTTGGGTGTGAGCGCGCTGCGCCGCCACGGGATCGGCGGGCCGTTCATGGGCAGCCCGTTGACGATCTGCTGCGGGTTATTCGAGACGAACGGCAGCACCAGCACGTTGAATTGCCGCAGCAGATCGCGCCGGTTGAGCTGCTGCACACTCAGGTAGGTGTACGGAATCTTCAACACGTCGAACGCGTACCGCACCCATCCCTCGTTCTGCGTATTCAGCCAGGAGTGCACGAGCGCGATCCTCGGCAGGTCGAGCTCGTGCCGCGCGACCGGTGGCGTCGTCGGCACGCCGGCCACGTTGAGTCCGAGCGATTCGGCGGCTTGCCTGATTCGCCGCTCCACGCCCGCCGCGGCCGGGATGATCGTCGTGCCTCGCCCCCACGAGCGCTGGCCGACGGTAAACGAGTCCTCGCTCGCCCACATCCGTACATCGCGCAACGCGAGGCGGAATTGGATCAGGCCGCTCTCCGTCGTCGGCGCGATGAGATACGCGGTCGCCCCACTGGCAGTCGTGACTTCACCCTTCACGCGCGCGTCGGTCGTCAGTGGCGTCATCGGGGCGTGCAGCACCGTCGTGTCGTTGATCGGATGCAATGCAACGTTCCGCACGTACTGCAGCGTCCAACCGGTGTCGTCGTACGGTTGCGGGTCGTTGGCCCCGTAGTCTTGTTTGCTGAAGTAACTCTTCGCGAGCGGGCCGTACGGCTGATCGAGCGGCACGAGGTAATCGCCGGCCGCGACGTCCATGCCGCCGGCCTTGAACGCCTGGGTGGCCCGCTGGACCTCGATGCCATGGAACCGCAGCAGGTTTACGAGATTCGCCGCCTCGACGGCGCGGCCCTGATTCGCCGGGATATGGAACGCGTTGGGACCGTCCTTCGCGCGCCCGCGCTCGATGGCCCGCACGCCCTTGCGATAAAACTGATCGAGGTAGCGATGGCCATTGCGCGCCATGTAGTTCAGCGCGATGAGCAGCGCGGACTGCTGGTAGTTGATGTTGTTGCGAATGCACCACCGCACCCCGTTGAGCGGCGGATTGGGGCGGAACCATTCGACGGAAGTCTGGCGGTCGGGCAGCTTGACGGTATGGCAGTCGGCACCGCGCGACGTATACGTCTCGTAGAACCGGCCGATCGAGTTGTGGCCGTTCGCGACCCAGAACATGTAGTTGGGCGTCCAGCCGTCGTAGAAATCGTGCGTCCAGACGCCGGGCAGGCCGCGACTGGTCAGCGCCGTGATCTCCTGGAACGCGAGCTCATTCCATTCGCTGATGACGATCGGGTCGAGCTCGCGATTGTAGGGGCCCGTACCGGTGGACGTATAGAGGAACGGCACCGACTCGTGCAGATCGTGCAACACCGTGGGGTGCCAATCAAAGAACGCCTTCATCATCGTCCGGGTGAGGACTTGCGACATGACGATGCCGTCGCGGTTGTTGTCGTGGGCCGTGTATTTGCCCCAATAGATCAATCCCGGGCCGTTGTTCTTGTTGGCCTTCCGGTAGCGGTAGACGTCGACCATCCGGTCGCGCCCATCCACCTCGGTCACTGGCGTTATGAGTGTTATGACGCTGTCGCGAATTTGCCTGATGAACGGGGTGTCCTCGACAGCCAGGCGGTAGGCCAATTCCATCAGCATTTCCGGGGAGCCGGTCTCCGGTGAGTGGATCGAGCCGGTCAAGTAGTAGATCGGCTTTCCGGCCGCGATCAGCCGCCGCGCGGTGTCGGCGGCCAGCCGCCGGGGATCCGCGAGTGCAGCAGTGATGTCGCGATAGTGCTCGAGCTGCGTAATTGTGGCGGAGTCGGCGATCGCAGCGATGATCATGGGCCGCCCCCCGTCGCTCGTGCCGAGATCGAACACCTTCACGCGCGGCGACGCCTCATCGAGCGCGCGAAAGTAGCGCGTGATGTCGGCGACGTAGGAAAGCCGGCCGACGGTACCCGGGACATAGCCCAGGACCATCAGGGGACTCGGGACTCGGGAGTCGGTGGGGAGATGATCGGTGAGCTCGGTGTTGAAGCGCGGCTCGGTGGTCAGCTCACGGATCTTTGCGGTGTACGCAGAGTCTAGGGGTTGTTGGAGCGCCAGGAGCGCAATGACGGTGATGACCATGCGACGTTCTCCGGAATGCGGGTCAGACCTTCTTTGAGAAAATCGAGCAGCAAACGATTGACCTGGTCGGGCGATTCCTCCGGTGCGTCGTGTCCGGTACGTGAGACGACCACGAACTCACTGCGTGGCAGCTCGCGCGCGAATCTGGTGCCATCACGCAAGGCGATCCACCGATCGTCGTCGCCCCAGAGGATCAGCGTGGGCGTCTGCACGGCACTCAGGCGTCCTCCGCCGAGGGTGTCGAACCTGAACTCCCGGAGCACGCCTCGCAAGGCGCGTCCATAGTCCGGATCCGGAACCGGCGCGTAATACTGATCGACGTCCGCCTCGGTGACTTTATCGGGATCGGCAAATGTCGAGCGCACAATTCGGCCGGTGATCCAGCGTCCGCGGAACGTGGTGGCAATCGCACCCAGAAATGGCCAGCGCGCCATCTTGAGGACGCCGGGCCAACGGATGCCATAGCCGGCGGCGTCGATCAGCACCATCCCGCGCACACGATCGGGATGTGCGAGCGCGACGTCCGCGGCGATTGCTCCGCCCATGGAGTGACCGACCAGCACGGCACTCGCGATGCCCAGCGAGTCGAGCAGCGACACGACGAGGTGCGTGTACGCCGCGTTGGTGTATCCGTGCGCCGGCTTGTCGGAGAACCCGAAGCCGCGATTGTCGAAGGCGACGACGCGATAGCCCGCCGCCACGACGGGCGCCAGCTGGGAGCGCCAGCCGTACAGCGAGGCGCCAATGCCGTGAATGAATACGACCGGCGTGCCGTTGCCGGTGTCGATCAGCCGCAGCCGTGTGCCATCCACGGTCCGATACTGCGCGCGGAACGGGGTGCCGGCGGGATAACGTTGCGTCTCGGGAATTGGAGACGCGCGGCACGCGGCGAGGACCAACGCGAGGCCGCACAGACTTAGAGCGCGCGTTGGGCCAGGACCACGATGAGGGGGTGAGAAGTCCAGAAGCCGGCGATCGCCTCGCCTTCGCCCGTCGTCATCACGAGCTGCGCCTCGTCGATCAGGAGTATCGTCGCATTGGGCGCGTCGTCCGTGGCGGGCTCGAGCCACGCCGGCGCGTCGGCGGGCATGCCGCCGCGCACCCGCACGGTCATGCGCGCGCGCTCCGCGGCGCGTCGCCAGGCGGGCAGCGTCGGCCGCCACAACTCGACCGCCATGATCCCTTTTACACTCCGCTCCGCCCGGGCGACCAACTGCATCACGAGATTCGCGACCGCGCGAATGCCGGCAACTTCCCGCGTGACCGGTTCGCCCGGTCGGGAGAAATCGCGCAGCGCGCGACCCAGCCGGTCCAACGCCTCCCCCTGCAACGTGGCGAGCTGCGTGATCAAGGCCTGGGGATCGGTCGGGCGATATCGCGCCGGGCGCTGGGGTGGCGGCGTGCGCGTGGCGGCGCCGCGCGAGACCAGGCCTTCCAGGGCGCCGTAGGCATTGGCTCGCGCCAGGCGAGCACCGCGCGCGACGGCGTAGCCGGTGGAAGGGCCGAGGCGCAAGAGCGTCGCGTAAACCAGCGACTCGGTGGGTGTAAAGCCAAAAGGCGTCAAATCGATTGGCACTGTAGTAGCAGATACTACTACTTAAGTTGGCAGGTCGCCATCCTTAAACGACGTTCAACGGCATTCCCAGCAGCCTCGCGATGAGCGCCAGGCGGAACGTGACGTCCGTCTGGCGCTGCGCGGGGCTTTTCCCCGGCCCTTCGAGCGGGAAATAGTGCGATATCACGGGGTTCGTCGACTTCGGCATGACCCGGAGACCAGCCGGGCTCCAGATCCCTTGGTCGTCACATTCGCTGTACAACCGGGCCAGAACCTTGGACGCGATCGACACCTGCCGCACGATCCCCAGCCGCGCCAGGAGCTCCAGCCAGTACACGGCGAACGCGACGTCGGTCACCCGGCCCTGGGCGTCGGCGTGCATCGGATCACCCAAGACCTCGAACAGCGGTCGGAACACCCTCTTGCCGGCCAGAATGAAGAACGAGCGACGGGGCGTCGGCAGCGAGAAGTATGCCGCCAGACGCTCGAGGAATCCCGCGCGCTCGCGCTGCACGGCTGGCATGAACGACAGCATTTCGATCGAGAATACCGTCGGCGGATAGGCGAGCGGGTCGAGCACCGTCTTCCCTTGAGCCTTCTTGAACGGCTTTTGGGCCAGCTCGCTCCGCAGGTACATCGAGATGTCGCTGGCGATACGATGGGCCGCGCCACGCAGGCGCGGGTCATCCTGGTGAGCGCCGCGCGCCAGCGCCGCCGCCGCTGCTTGCGCGCCCATGCTCCGCGCCCACAGCCCAAGGCCGGGATCGCTTTTGGCGACGCGTTGGAACTCGACGAGCAGCGCGGGATCGTCATCTCGTGACAGGAGCCGGAAGAGAAAGCGATCGGCGAACCGGAACGTGCGCCCGTCAGGCGCCCAGCCGAGCTCGAGCAGCCGCCGGTACTGAAAGACCGTCCCGACTTCCTTCCATCCCATCGCCTTCGAAGGCGCCGGCGCCAGCAGATTCGCTCCCCACAGCCCCGTGTCTTTTTGCTTGCGGACAATGGCGAGCGCTTCCTTGTAATGCAGCATCTCTTCGCGGAGCGACGCTAGCCGCTCGAAGTCGCGCGCCGGCTCAGGGACGACTTCGGTAAGTGTCCGATACTGGATGGGGAGACTGGCGGCCTCATACAACCACGACAGAGGCACCGTATGCGTGGAGGGAATCTCCAACCGCCGCTCCAATGGTACGAGGTCGGACCAGCAGGGGCTGCCGGGTGAAAAACGGGCGCAAACTTATCCGCCCCCCGGCCAATAGGCAATCGGCGCAGATTAACCCCTTGTCGCCCAAGATGTTCCGATAATCCTCCGAGCGTGCAATTCGTTGCACCTACGGCTGTGGCCGCTGGAACTCCGAGGACGGCAGCCACTTGGGCATCGCGACATCGTTGGCGATGGCGCGCGCGGTTCGCACCGTCACGCGAACCTCCTGCGCCATGCCGTCGTAGCGGAACGTGGGCTGATACTCGTCGCTCGGCTGATGATAGCGCTGTTGATTGTAGACGTTCTCTTGTTCCTCGCCCCAACCCTTGGGACGCCCGACAAAATCGTCGCCGGCAAAGATCGATAGGGCCGGGACGCCGGCGCGCGCAAACGGGAAGTGATCGGAACGGAAGAACGACCCACGCACATCCGGCTTCGCCTCGAGGGTGAGTGTCTCGGCCTGCGCGGCTGCCGCAATCACCGGGCCCAGCGTCGATCGATCCCTGCCAAGGGCCCCGATGGTGCGGGTCGCGCCACGCACGTTCGTGACGTCGAGGTTCAACACCGCCGCGGTCTGGGCGAGCGGGACGAGCGGCCCCTGTACGTAGGCTTCGCTGCCGAGCAAGCCGCTCTCTTCGGCGGTGGTCGCGACGAATAGGATCGAGCGCGCAGTTCGCGGCAGCTGCGTGAGCGATTTGGCGACACCCAGGATCGCGGCAACACCCGATGCGTTGTCCTCGGCGCCGTTGTAAATGGAATCCCCGCGGATGGCGGGACCGATGCCTTTGTGATCCCAGTGCGCGGTGATCAGCACCGCCTGCGACGCGAGACGCGGATCGCGGCCCCCCCCCGCCCCCCCCGGCAGGCGTGCCGCCACGTTCTCCGATTCCACGCGCCGCAGTGCGCTGTGAATTTGCACCGACGCCGTGATCCCGGTGGCAACGGGGCGGAAGTCGCGCCGCGCTGCCGCCCGACTCAACGAGTCGAGATTCAATCCGGCGCCGGTGAGGGCAGCACGCGCGCTGGCCTCGGTCACCCAACCCGCGAACGCGATGCTGGGCGCATGCGGCTGATCGAGCTTGAACTGCTCCACCGACCATGACCCGCGGACGACCTCCCACGGGTAGGTCGCGCTCTCGGTCGTATGAATCAGAATCGCCCCCGCCGCGCCTTGCCGAGCTGCTTCTTCCAGTTTGTACGTCCAGCGGCCGTAGTACGTGAGGATCTTGCCGAGGAAGACAGTCGAATCCACGAGTCCCGGATCGTTGACGAGCATGAGCAGCACCTTCCCATGCAGATCGACGCCCTTGTAGTCATCCCACTGCCACTCGGGCGCACGAATACCGTAGCCGACGAAGACGACCTCGCCACTCGCCGAGATATCGGCTTCGGGCCGTTCCCCCCACGCGACGAATGCGTCGCGGTAGGCGAGGCTCTCGGGCGCGCTTCCCGCCCTGCCCCACGAAAACGTGGGCTGGGGCGTCATTCCAACCAACGCGACCGGCTGGAAGTACGTCCCGTTCGCGCCGGCGGGCTCGAGTCCGAGCGCCTGGAACTGCGCCGCGATGTATGCCGTCGCGAGCTTGCCGCCTCGCGTCGCGGGTGCGCGACCCTCGAGCAGGTCGCTCGCCAGGAAGCGCAAATGGGCGTCCATGGCGGCCGTGTCGACCGGAATCGCGGGGGACTGCTGCGCCGTCGCCGTGATCGCCACGAATACCAGCATCGCGGCAGCATGCCAACACTTGTTCGTCATTGGTTTCCGTGCTCCCGTGAAAGCCCACATGTGACGGTGTCGATGGTACCGGGACGTTGGCGGCCCGCTTCGCTCGTGAGGACGAACGTCGAGTCATCGAGAAAGTCGATCGCCTCACCGCCGATCTCGATGCCGGCAATGTTGCAGGGACGCTCGCGCGCCGGCACCAGCCGGCCGCCAATGCCGGGATAGAAAAGGTAGATCTCGGAGTAGGTCCGGAGCGCCACGAGCCGGCCGTCGGGGCGGACGGCGCCCGCCGTGACGAGACGGCCCGCCTCGGCGTTCGGGCGGATATCGAGGGTCTGCACCACCGTCGCCACGACAACGTCCAACGTGGTATCGGGCATGCGCCACGCGCTCCGGTCGACGCGATACAATCGAATCGCGCTGCCCCGCGTGGCGCCTTTGCTGACGAGATACACCGCCGTATCGCGCGGCGATACGTACACCGCCTCCACGTCGTGTACGCCGTCCGGATACCGCAGCCGCAGTACCGCCGGCGCCCGCGTGGTGCCCGCCGTATCGCTCGCGCGTGCCGGCGGTGCCGGTTCCGGAATCGCATAGATCGTGACGAACGGCCGGAACTCCAAGTTGTCGCCCGTATCGGCGAGATAGATGCAGGTTGGGGCGTTCGATCGGGGCGGGCGGGGTTGGAGGGGAAAGGCGACCGGGCAGGGGCCGAGCGACATGTCTTCCCAATCGATTGCCTGGGCTCCAGGGACGAGCAACGCGCCGCGGTCGGTGCCCCGCAGGTCCGTTGCGTAGAGGTACGGTCCATCGCCCGAGTCGTTGTGCGTCCACAGAACGCCGGGGTACGCGCGACTCACCGCCACGCCGGAGCTTTCGACGAGGCGCGGACTCTGGAACGTCGCTTGAAGCACGAGCAATGCGGTTGCGAACATGAGGCTCCAGGAAGATACTTCGCACATGCGCGACGCAAATGTCCGGCTGCACGGCCGGATCCTCTACCTCACCGAGGATCCGAGCTTTGTGCGCGCGCAGCTCGAGGGGAATGATCCGGCCTGGTCGCTGGCCATCAAGCTGCGCGACGACATCTCGACCGACGAAATCACGCCCGCCTACATCTGCTACTACTACGACGAAACACTCGGTGAATTCCCCTACCTCGGACTCAAGTGCCGCGATGAGTTCCCTATCACCCGCGGCGCCGTGAAGCGCGGCGGGTTCGTTGCGGCCGTAAGCGGCAAGCGTCGCGGCAAAGGATCGTCCCGCGAGCAGTCGCCCTATGCCGAGATGTGCGCCGGTATCAAGCTCGTCGTGGCGGAAAGCATCGAGCGCATCTACCGCGAGAACTGCCAGAACCTCGGCGTGCTGACGACGACCGACTTTGTGATGCTCGACAAAGTGCGGCGCGGGGAGGATATCCCGCTCTCGGCGTTCACCGCCGGCGAGGGCGAGATCACCCGCGGCATCATCGAGCACGGCGGGCTATTCAATTACAACATGGCGCGCCTGCGGGGCGAGGTCGTGCTCCATCCGCCGGAGACCACGCCGCGGGCGATGACGCTGGGCGAGAAGATTCTGGCGCGCCGCTGGGTCGTCGATCCGGCGAAGGGCAAGATCGGCGTGCCCGCGGTGAAGCCCGGTGACGAAGGGTTCGTACTCACCGACATCCGTTTCAGCCACGAGTACGTGACGCCGATGGCCGCGATCTTCTTCGAGCAGCTCGTGGGGAAAGACGCCAAGGTCAACGATCCCGGCTCGATCCTCATGTTCCGCGACCATCTCACGTTCCTGCCGGAGGCGATGACGCCGGAGCGCGTGAAGGAAGGGTTGCTCGACGTGGCGCTGCAGCTCGAGAAGAAGCAGCGCGAGTTTGCGACCGCCCAGGGGATCAAGCTCTACGGCGAGCTGCGCCTCGGTCATCACGGCTCCGAAGCGATCTGTCACTCGAAGATTCTCGAGGCGCACGCGCTCCCCGGTCAGGTGATCATCGGCTCCGATTCGCACACGCCGCACGCCGGCGCCGTGGGCTGCGTGGCGTTCGGCGTCGGCACGACCGCCATCTTCAACTCCTGGATCACCAGGGACGTCCGCCTGCAGGTGCCGGAGACGGTGAAGGTCGTGATCACCGGCCAGAAGCCCGACAACGTCACCGCCAAAGACTTCATGCTCGAGGTCCTGCGCCATCCGTACGTCA
>Ga0209056_10001061_pt1 | contig 30483 bp, 21 predicted proteins | sample GraSoiAngelo_114_FD_185876 | JGI IMG/M metagenome (GOLD analysis project Ga0209056, IMG submission 185876) | Grasslands soil microbial communities from the Angelo Coastal Reserve, California, USA - 14_0903_13_40cm (SPAdes) (version 2) | ecosystem: Environmental > Terrestrial > Soil > Grasslands... | reverse complement strand
GGGAAGGATGGGCCCGCCTTTTCTGCACGACGCCCGGGTGTATTTGAGCCGGCTCACCAACGAGAGTACGCCCGCCGGCACAGTGATGACGAGCAGCGAGTTCACCAATGCGCCACTCGTTGTGCGTAGCCTCGACGACGCCATCCGTGCGGCCATCGAGCTGCACGACCTGCCGGCTCCCGACGACCGCAATACGCCCAATATTCCGGGTGCGGGGTGTCCGGTGCCGACTCCCGGAAGCGTCAGTAATGTCACCTATGGCACGTCGCCAGAGGATGTCATTTGCCCGCCATATGACAGCGGTACGTCGAAGAGCAACCGCGGCGAGGCGCGAGAAGTCATACGGCGGTTTCGGGGGCTGAGCCCCGAGGACCAGCAGGCGGTGATCGAATTCCTCAAGGAGCTCTGATACTCAACGGCGGCTAGGGCATAGGGTCGGTCCACCGGTCGCGGAGCCGTCTGCGGGAGAGGATACGGCCGCCCGCCTCTCGCAGGCGGTCCGCCGTGAGAGTGGCGTTGAGCGAGTCGCAGTCGATAGACCGTCTCGCAGGCACGCGAGCCTGGTGGCTCCGTCGCTTCCTGTCGGGACCTCGGGCGTTAGCGCCCTCCGTAGGCCTTCTGTTCCTGCTGCTTGCCCCACTCGGGGCCTTCGCGCACGAAGCGTGGGTGTTGACGCCGGAGGAGATGGCGAAGTTCAACGCCCAGCCGCTGCCCCCGATCTTCACGACCCTCAACGCCGTCAACGTGTCGATGTACGTCGGCACGCTGCTCTTCCTGGTGGGTTGGATCTCACTCAACTACACGGGAGCTCGCGAGCTCTTCCCCGACCTCCAGGTCCGGTTGGCCTCCTACGGCGGATACGCGTCGCTGGGGCTCCGTGTCGCGCTCTTCGTCCTCCTCGGCATGGCCGGTACCGGGCTCGGTCCCCGCGTGGGGACGGCGCTGTTCGAGGCGCCGACGTTCGCAGCCCCAGACCTCGAATTACGACTCCTCGGACCGGGCTGGGGATGGATCGCCTGGGTCGAGATCGTGCTGGCCCTCTGCTTCCTGCTGGGCATTTACGTTCGCGCCGCCGCCGTCGTCCTCCTCGGCCTCGCGATCCTAGGCCTGTTCAGCTTCGGGCCGCGGATCTTCGACTACCTCGGGCTGGTCGGCGGGGCCGGCGTGTACCTCCTGCTGCAAGGCGCCGGCTCATACTATGTGCCGATGCCGTCCGTTCCGGGGACTGCAAAGATCTACGCTTGGCTGGAGAGCCAGCCCCGCTTGCGCGCCCAGTTCCTCCTGCAGTTGTTGGCGGGCTTTAATCTCGCGTACCTCGGTGTCTACTGGAAAGGCTTCCACGCGAACTCCATGCTGGCGATTCTGCAGGCCCACCACGTGCCGACGTTCGGGATACAGCCCCCGACCTTCGTCCTCTGGATGGCCCTCGTCGAGGGACTGGCCGGTGCCCTCATCATGGCGGGGGTCCTGATGCGTCCCCTGTCGTTCCTCCTCCTGGGGTCGTTCGTCTTCTTCAGTGCCATCCTCGGGGAGAGCGTGTTCGGGCACATCATTTTCTATGGCCTGCTGGTGTCGTTCATCACGAACGGCGACGGGCGGTGGCGCCGTCCCGTTGCCACAGACGCGCCGGGGCGGGTGCTCATCCTGGGAGGCGGGTTCGCGGGCGTGCACTGCGCGATGCGGCTGGAGCGGCTCCTCGGGAAGTTTACGAACGTTCGAATCACCCTCGTGCACCGCGAGGACTATTTCCTCTTCCACCCTCTGCTCCCCGAAGTGGTTGGGGGAGCGATCCAGCCCGGGAGCATCGTCAATTCCATTCGACGTCTCTGTCCGAGAACGCGGGTCGTGCAGGGCGAGGCGACGTCTATCGATCCCCGGACGAGGGAAGTGCTGGTCTCTGGGGCGGCGGGGGAGAAGCTGACCGTCGGCTACGATCAGCTCGTAGTCGCCCTCGATCCGGAGGCCAGCTTCGCCGGAATCCCCGGCCTGCTCGAGCACGCCCTGCCGATCATGACGATCGGCGATGCGCTGTTTCTGCGCCAGCAGGTGCTCGCACGGATGGCACGGGCGGAAGCTCTGTCGGAGGCGGGGAAGCGTCGGGCCCTCCTGACATTCGCCGTGGTGGGGGGAGGAGTGCGAGGGGCGGCGACAGCCGCTGAGATTCGCTCCTTGATAAATGCAGCCTTGGTTTCCTATCCCGCGATCAATCAGGACGAACCCCGGATCCTGCTCTTCGAGGAGCAGCTGGAGGTCATGCCCAAATTCGACCCCTCGATGCGAGCGGCGGCGCGTCGCAGGCTCGAAAAGCTGGGGGTGGAGATTCTGACCGGGACCCGGGTCGACGCGGTGACTCCGGAGGAGGTGATGGTTCCAGGCAAGCGCGTCGCGTGTCAGACGGTGGTCAGTGCCTTGTCGGCCCTGCCTCAAGTCGTCGGGACAGTTTCCCGAGCCCGGTCGGGAGGCCGAGTCCCGGTGGATGAGTTCCTGCGCGCTCAGGGGACGGACAACGTTCTGGCGGTCGGGGACTGCGCGGCGACCGGGCCGGTGGTGCCCTTCACGGCGCGTAGGGAGATCAAGATGGGCCGGGTGGCGGCCTTCAACGCTCTGGCGCTGATCCGGGGGTACAAGCTTGCCCGATGGGCGGAGAGGAGACCATGGCTTTTGCTGGCGGCGCTCGGTCGCAAGGCCTCGGTGGCGTCGCTCTACGGCATCCGTTTCGGAGGGGGTCTGGCCTGGGTGCTCTCGCGGTCCCTCTGTCTGCTGACGCTTCCGGGCCTCGAGCGGAACCTCCGGGCGTTGGTCGACTGGATGCTGGACGTCCCCTTCCGTAATGACATTGTAGTCCTGGCTCCGCAGCAGACGCAGAAGCTCGGGCGGGCCCATTACGAGGTCGGGGACGAGATCGTTCGCGAAGGGGAGCAGGGGGAGTGTGCCTACCTGCTCGTATCCGGCGAAGTCGAGGTATTCAGGAAGGTCAACGGTCGGACACAGCCGATCGGCCGGCTCCAGCGCGGCGAATGCTTTGGAGAGATCGCTCTGCTCGGTAACGTTCCGCGGATCGCGACGGTTCGGTGTCTGACGCCGGTGGATGTCGTAGTGCTGCCGCGCGACCAGTTGATGACCCTGGCCGCGGGCTATCGCGACCTGGGCAACGCGCTCAAGGCAAAAATGGCCGAGCGGCTTCGGCCGGAGGGCCCCTTGGTCACTGCGCGAGAGACGACCGAGTCGATCTGATCGAAACTGGGAACCCGGACGGCTCGCTCATCGCTCTGGCTACGGCCGCCGGTCCCCCCGAGCCGCGAGCAATCGATCTGGAGGGCTCCCTCACGGGGTGGTCGTTGTGCCCCGGGATGGCACGGCGAAGCCCGCGCGGTGCATCTCGGCCGCCACCAGCGCCGCGCCGAGGAGAGGGACGCGGGGGTTGAGCGCCAGGTACACCGGGATTGACTCCATGAGCGGCGCGAAGCGCCCCTTGTCGCGGAAGGCCCCGACGAAACCGCCGTCGAGCAGCCTGGCCCGAATCTTGGGCGCGATGCCGCCGCCGACGTAGACGCCGCCGACGGCGACCGCCTTGAGCGCGAGGTTCCCGGCCTCGGCGCCGTAGATCGAGATGAAGAGCTCGAGCGCCTCGACGCACAGCGAATGCTCGCCGGCGAGCGCGGCGGCGGAGAGGACGGCGCTGCGGTCGCCGCTGGCGAGCCGCTCCTTCAACCACGCGGGCTCGGGCGTCCCGCTGGTATCCCGCAGGAAGCGATAAATGTTGAATAGCCCGGGCCCCGAAAGTACGCGCTCGTAACTGACGTGGCCGAACTCGCGGCGGAGAAACGTGAGCAGCTGGGTCTCGCGCTCCGTCCGCGGGGCGAAGTCGGCATGGCCGCCTTCGGATGCGATGACGTGAGGGTGGGAGCCCTCCCAGACGATTAGGGCCTCCCCGAGGCCGGTGCCGGCCGCGATCAACACCATGTTGCCCCTCCGGCGATTGCCAGCCTGGAGCGTCGCGAGCTCCTCCGCCGGCAGGTTCATGACGCCCCATGCCGCGGCTTCGAGATCGTTGAGCAGCTTCACGCGAGGCGTAGGCACCGTCTCGACAAGCGCTTTCTCGTCGACCGTCCACGGGAGGTTCGTCGTCACGCAGCGACCGTCGATGACGGCGCCGGCGACGCCAAAGCAGGCCGCGGCGATCTTGGGGGCGGGAGGGGAATCGAGGAAGCGCCGAATCATCCCGTCGAGGCTCGGGAACTCACGGCTGGGTTCCGTGACGTCGCGGACGATCTCGAACCCGCCTCTACACTCTTCGAAGAGCGCCAGCACGGTCTTCGTCCCCCCGACGTCGCCCGCGAGGATCATCGGGGCTCAGGCGGCATAGATGTCCATGATGGTCTTCAGGAATTTCAATGCCTCGGGCTTCTTCCGCTGGAACGAATTGCGGCCGATGATCGAGCCGAACCCCCCTCCATCGCGGATCGCGCGGACCTCCTCGAAGGCGACGTCATCACGCTCTTGCATCGGTCCGCCTGAGAAGATCACGACACGACGCCCGTTGAACGTGGACTGGACGACATGGCGGACCCGGTCGGTCAGGGTGCCGATGGGGACCTTCTCCCTCTCGTAGACCTTCTTGGCGACCTCCTGCTCGATGTGGGCAGACGGCAACTTGACCTTGACGATGTGGGCGGCCAGCTGGGCGGCGATGTGGGCGGCGTACGCGGTGACGTCGGTCGCGGTCTCGCCCGGCTTCGACAGCCCCGAACCGCGCGGGTAGGACCAGATCACCACGACGAGGCCGTAGCGACGGGCTTCCTCGGCGATCGCCCGGATCTGGCCGTACATCTCGAGACGGTGCATCGAGCCGGGATAGATCGTGAAGCCGATGCCGACACAACCGAGGCGTAGCGCGTCGCCGACGCTGCCCGTGAGGGCCTGCATCGGGTCCGACTCCTCCTGCAAGACATCGTGGTCGTTGACCTTGAGGATGAGCGGGATCTGACCCGCGAAGTCGCGCGCGCCCGCCTCGAGAAATCCGAGCGGCGCCGCATAGGCGTTGCAGCCGGACTCGATCGCCAGCTCGAAGTGATAGCGGGGATCGTATGCGTCCGGATTGGGCGCGAAGCTCCGCGCGGGCCCGTGCTCGAAGCCCTGGTCCACCGGCAGGATGACCATCTTACCGGTTCCGGCCAGCGCGCCGTGAGTCAGCAGGCGGGCGAGGTTCGTCAGCGTTCCGGGATTGTCGGCGCCGTACCAGCTGAGGATTTCCTGTACCCGGTCAGTCATATGCGACCCCCCGGCCGCTCAGTGGCGACCCGCCACAAACTCTTCCGCCAGCGCCACGTCGTCCCGGCTTCCGATCATGACGGGGACACGCTGATGCGGAGAGGTGGGGTGGATGTCCAGGATGCGTTCACTGCCCGTGCTCGCCTTGCCTCCGGCCTGCTCGACCACGAAGGCCATCGGCGCCGCTTCGTACTGGAGCCGGAGCTTCCCCGACGATTTGCCGTCCTCGCCGGCCTCGGCCGGGTAGAGAAAGACGCCACCCTCGAGGAGGGTGCGGTGCAGGTCCGCGACCATGGAGCCGACGTACCGCGCCGTGTACGGGCGGCCGGTGGCCCGGTCGGGCGCCCGCAGGTAGTCGACGAACCTGAGGATCCCCGGCTGCCAGACCGGCGCGCGCGCCTCGTTGACGCTGTAGATGTGACCGCGGCTCGGGATCTGGATCTTTTCGTGCGAGCGAATGAACTCGCCGATGGTCGGCTCGAGCGTGAACGCGTCCACGCCCCGTCCCGCGGCGCATACTAGCATCGTGCTGGGCCCGTACATGATGTAGCCGGCCGCCACCTGCGCCGATCCTGGCTGCATGGCATCGGCCTTCAGATGGTCGGCGCCGCGCCCCTGCTTCGGCCGGATCGAGAAGATCGTCCCGACGACGCCGTTCACGTCGAGGTTCGATGACCCGTCGACGGGATCGAAGCAGACGACGTACTTCGCCTGGGCGCAGCGGTCGGGGAGATGCAGCGGCTCGTCCATCTCCTCGGAGACCATGCCGCAGACGAGGTGGCTGGCCTCGAGCGCCTGCACCATCACGTCGTTGGCCCAGAGGTCGAGCTTCTTGACGACCTCGCCCTGGACGTTGATCCCGCCGGTGGTGCCGAGCCGGCCGCTCAGCGCGGCACGGGCGAGCTCGCGGGCGACGAGCTTGCCGGCGACCGCGAGCTGGCCCAGCACGAGGGCCAGGTCGCCCGTCGGGGCCGCCACCGCTCGGAGATGCTGTGACAGAGACACTGCGACGTCGTTCATGCGTCGCGCCCGCCGGCGAGATCCCGGGCCGCCGGCCGATCGACGAGCCACACCGCGTCCGGGCTTAGGCGCTGGGAAGGCAACCGCTCGGGATCAGACGGGCCCTCGAGCACCGCCATGAGCGTCGGGGCCTTTTCGGCGCCCGCAACGACGACGCGGATCGCGCGCGCGCCGTTGATGATCGGGAAGGTAAGCGTGACGCGATCGGCGCGGGGCTTCTCCGCGTGGTTCGGCACGACCCACCGGTGCGGCTCGCGGAGGGCCTCGGTGTGCGGGAACAGCGAGGCGGTATGCCCGTCGGCCCCCATGCCGAGCAGGATCAGATCCAACCGGGGCGGCGGACCGTCCGCGGGAACGTCGAGCGCCCGGGCGATCTCGAGCTGGTACTCGAGCGCGACGGCGTCGCGGTCCGGCCGTTCGGCCTGGATCCGGTGGATTCTCTCGGGCGGCAGGGCGACCTTGAAGAGCAACGCCGCCGCCATCCCGTAGTTCGAGTCCGGGTGCTCGGGCGCCACCGCGCGCTCGTCGCCCCAGAAAAACTCGACCCGCCCCCAGTCCACGGCCTCGCGGCGCTCCGGCTCGGCGAGCAGCTCGTAGACGCGGCGGGGTGTCGAACCGCCGGCGAGCGCGACGGTGAAGCGTCCGCGCGCGGCGACCGCGTCTTGAGCGAGATGGACGAACTCGCGCGCGGCGGCACGGCCCAGCTCCTCAGCATCGGCGAACACGCGAACCTCGCCCCGAGGACGGTTCACAGCACGGCCTCCGCCATCGTCCGCGCAAGGGCAACGCTCGACTCGAACAGGCGGTCGCGGGCGAGATCCGGCAGCTGGCGGGCCACCAGCGCGCTGCGGCTGTACACGGGACCCGTCAGCGACAGGACGCGACCCGTGAGCCGCTCGGCAGAGACGGCGACGCGGCCGGCGGCCTGGAGCTCGAACCGGAACGTGACCGGCCGGCCGTCGACGCGCGTGACGATCCGGACCGTGCGGATGTCCGGCTCGCCCTCGGGGTGCCGCCGGATCTCGACACGAGGCCGGCCATGGGGCCACTCGAAGGACCAGGAGACTCCGGGCCCTGGCAGCAGCTTACCGCCGCGGGGAACCCACCCGAGGCGGAGCGCGAGCCACCCGCTGAGCAGCCACGCCTGCGTTAGCGCGTGCGGTCCGTGCTCGATGTGCGCCTCCTCGATCCCTTCGAGCGCTCCTGGAGCAAGAGTCGGATCGAGGGACTGCGCGATGATGCGCCGCCAGAGCCTAGCGCGGCGCCACGCGAGGTCGGATGCCACCTGCCGTCCGGAGCCGCTCACCCAGTTGGCGGTGACGACGAGCTGCCGGAGCGGGTCGGCCCAGGCGGCACTGTCATAGATGACCTGATCGGCGAGCTCAGCGAGCTGGCTGAACAGCTCTCCCGCGAGCGGAGGCGCCTCAGGGCTCGCCCACCAGAGGGAGGTCGGCAGGTCCCCGAGCAGCACGGCGCGCGCGACCGAGGCCAGCCGCGGAGTCGCGGGACCGCCCGCGCCGATGATCACGAGCTCGCCACATATCTGCAGCGAGGAACCGCGGATGCAGCCCTGGAGCGCTATCGAGGCCTCGATCCCCGCCGACTGGTTCGCTGGGTCGGCGACGAGGAGAAGGGCGCGGGTGGGGTAGTGCGGCACGATCTGCGCGACCTCCCGCTCGAGCCCGGCCCGCTCCGGCTGGGAGCGGCAGACGGCGATGAGGTTGCCCATCAGCGCCCGCGTGGTCTGCTCCTCGCGGCGACCGCCGGGATGCTGCCAAGGGCGGGCCAGCTCACGCTCGATCGCGGCGAGGCTCACGAAGCGGGGTTCGCTGGCCACGAGGGTGGTCACAGCGTTCTCCAGCGCCGCCCGTCGCTCTCGATGAGCCGGTCGGCTTCGATCGGCCCCCAGGTTCCAGCCGCGTACTCGGGCACGTACCTCGTTCGGCTCGCCTCCCAGGCGTCCAGGAGGCCGCCGACCCAGGCCCACGACGCCTCGACCGCGTCCCGCCGCATGAAGAGCGTGGCGTCCCCGGCCATGACGTCGAGGAGCAGCCGCTCGTAGGCCTCGGGAGAGCTGTCGCCGAACGTGGCGCCATAGTGGAAGTCCATCTTCACGGGATAGATGCGCACCTTGGGGCCGGGCAGCTTCGACGACAGCCGCAGCGAGAACCCCTCGTCGGGCTGGATCCGGAGGGTGAGCACGTTCGGCTCGAGCAGCTCGTCCCGGTTCGTGTTGAACAGGATCTCGGGCACGGGCTTGAAGTAGATCGCGGCCTCGCTGGCGCGCTTCGGCAAGCGTTTGCCGGTCCGGATATAGAACGGCACCCCCGCCCACCGCCAGTTGTCGATGAGGACCTTCAGGGCGACGTAGGTCTCGGTCGTCGAGTCGCGACGAACGCCGTCTTCGCGACGGTAGCCGGGGACGTCTTCGCCATGGTAGTAGCCCGGCCCGTACTGTGCGCGCACGACCTGCTTGTCGACGTCCGCGCCCGCGACCGGGCGCAGGCACCGCAGCAGGTTGAGCTTGCCGTCACGGATGTTCTCGGCGGCGAGCGACCACGGGGGCTCCATGGCGATCATGGCCAGCACCTGGAGGATGTGGTTCTGCACCATGTCCCGGAGGGCCCCGGCTTCCTCGTAGTACCCGGCGCGGGTGCCAACGCCCTCCTCCTCGGCCACCGTGAGCTGGACGTGATCGACGTACTTCGAGTTCCAGAGCGGCTCGAGCACCGAATTGGCGAAGCGCAGGACCAGCAGGTTCTGCACGGTCTCCTTTCCGAGGTAGTGATCGATCCGGAAGATCTGCGATTCCTCGAACGCACGCGCCAGGACTTCGTTGATCGCCCGGGCGCTCGCGAGGTCCCGGCCCACCGGCTTCTCCACGATGATGCGGGAGATCGGTCCCTCGCGCGGCTCGGCTACGAGCCCGGCCGCCTGGAGCTGGTCGACGCAGGTGGCGATCAGGCTCGGCGGGATCGACAGATAGAACACGCGGTTCCCGGGTATGCCGAACTCGGTCTCGATCTTTTCGAGCCGGCGCTTGAGCTCCGCGTACGCCTGCGGGTCGGCGAAGGAGCCCGGCGCGTAGAACAGCGAGCGAGCGTACTCGGCCCAGTGGGCGTCCGCGACCGGACGGCGCGAGAATCGCTGGATCCCGTCGCGGGCGAACGCGGCGAAGGACGAGTCGTCCAGTTCGTTGCGGGCGAACCCGACGACGGCGAAGTTGGCGGGCAGCACGCCATCGAGCGACAGGTTGTAGAGCGCCGGGAGCAGCTTGCGGGCGCTCAGGTCGCCGGCGCCCCCGAAGATGACGAGGGTACACGGCTGCGGGATCAGATGCGCCGACAGCCCGGCCGTGAGGGGGTTCTGCGCGATCACGTGCGCCATGAGGACGTCCTCGCGCTACGCCTTCTTCACCGCGTGGCCCCCGAAGGCATTGCGGAGCCCGGCGAGCATCTTGTCGGCGAACGATTCCTCCTGGCGGGACCGGAAGCGCGTGTAAAGAGAGGACGTCAACACCAGGGCGGGCACGTCCTTCTCGATCGCGTCGACGACGGTCCAGCGCCCCTCCCCGGAGTCCTCGACGTACCCCTTGATCTTGTCGAGCCGCGGGTCGTCCTTGAGGGCAGACGCCGCGAGCTCCAGCAGCCAGGAGCGGACGACGCTGCCGTGCATCCACAGCTCGGCGATCATGGGCAGGTTGAGCTTGAAGTCGCTCTTGCTCAGGAGCTCGAAGCCCTCGGCGTAGGCCTGCATCATGCCGTACTCGATGCCGTTGTGGATCATCTTGACGTAATGGCCGGCGCCGGCCGAGCCCATGTAGGCGTACCCGTCTTCGGGGGCGAGCGTCTTGAAGATCGGCTCCAGACGCTTGAAGATCACCTCGTCGCCGCCGATCATCAGGCAGTAGCCGATCTGCAGCCCCCAGATGCCCCCGCTGGTCCCGGCGTCGAGGTAGTGAATCGCCTTGGCCCTGAGCTCGGCGGCCCGACGCGCGTCGTCCTTATAGTGGGAGTTCCCGCCGTCGACGATCACGTCGTCAGGCTGGAGCAGGCCCGACAGCTCGCGGATGGTGCCTTCGGTGGGCTCGCCGGCCGGCACCATTACCCACACGGCCCGCGGCGGGGTGAGTTTGCCGACCAGGTCCCGCAGGGATGTTGTGCCCGCCGCGCCCTCCTGCACCGACGCCTTGACGACATCCGGCGACCGGTCGTACGTGATCACTCGGTGCTTGTCGCGCTGAAGGCGCCGCACCATGTTCATCCCCATCCGGCCGAGTCCGATGAATCCGAGTTCCATGGTGTCCCCCCTGGCGATTACTTTTGCCCGAGCGCAGCCTCGAACAAACCACAGGCGCGGTCGAGTGCGGCCGGATCGGGGCCTGGCAGGTGGACCCGGAGCACCCGGCGCCCCGTCCCGTCTAGAGAGGCGAAGTCGCCGAGGGCCTGGGCCATTTCCAAGGTGCCGAACGAGAACGGCTCTCCGGGGATTGCAAGGTCCGGGCTCGAGTCCGCGGTGATCAGGATGAATTGACCGCTGTTCGGCCCGCCCTTGTGGAGTTGGCCCGTCGAGTGAAGATACCTCGGGCCGAACCCGAGCGTGGTCGCCACGCGCTTGCGGTTTCTGATCGCCGTCCGGAGACGCTCGAGTCGAGCCTCCAGCGCCGGCTCGGCGGGCAGATACGCGAGGAGCCCGACGTAGTCGCCCGGCTGGGCGAGGTCGAGGAACGATCGGAGCGCCACCCGCACCTCCCCCAGCGGCTGCCCGACCTTGTCGAGCACCGCCTGGTTGAACGTGAAGCCGACCCCGTCGAACACGACCTGCGGCGCCGCTGGCGGGAGGCGCCCCTCGGAGGCGTACCGCCGGAGGAGCGCCTTCGCCGCGTCCTTGGCTTGCTGGACGTTCGGCTCATCGAACGGGTTGATCCCGAGGATCGCTCCCGCCGTGACGGTGGCGATCTCCCAGCGGACGAACTCGGCCCCGACTCCGAGCGGCTCCACGAGCCGGATCGTGACGATGGGGTGGCCCGCGGCCCGGAGGCGCTCCACTTTACCGTCGCGCTCGTGTTCCTCGGGATCCCCCCCGTGCAGACGCAGGCGCACGAACAGGCGGTCATCGCCGTACAGGTCGGGCGAGCCGAGCGGCTCGCCAGCGACCGGTACGATGCCCGTCCCCCGCTTGCCCGTGGACTCGGCGATGAGCTGCTCGACCCAGAGACCGAACGGCCGGAGGCGCGGCCCGGTGATCAGGGTGAGCTTGTCGCGTCCGGACCGCGCCGCGCTGCCCATGACGATGCCGAGGGCGACACCGGGGTTCTGACCGATCGCGTTCGTGGGCCCGCAGAGGAGCGCCATCCCGCGCCCCCACGCGAGGAGCCCGCTCAGGTCGAGCCCCATGAGGCTGGCGGGCACCATGCCGAAGAAAGAGAGCGCGGAGTAGCGCCCGCCGATATCGGACGGGTTCACGAAGATGTCACGGTAGCCGTCGTGCTGGGCAAGCTCGTGCAATGCGGTGCCCTCATCGGTGATCGCCACCAGATGGCGACCGGGACGCTCGACCCCGGCGGCCGCCAGCCGCTCCCGGAAGTACGCTGAGAGCGCGTTCGGCTCGATGGTCGTGCCCGACTTGCTCGCGACCAGGAAAAGGGTCCGTGTGAGCGGGTTCGACCGCTCGACCGCGCGAATCGCGGCAGGATCGGTCGAGTCCAGCATGGTGAACGCCAGCGCCCCAGGCCCCGCTCCGAGAACCGCGCGCAACACCTCGGGGGCCAGGCTGGAACCGCCCATCCCGAGCAGCACGGCGTGTTGGAAGCCCTCGACGCGGACCGAGTCGGCGAAGCGCCTGAGGCGCGGCAGATTCGCCGCCATGAGCTCGGGCGAGTCCAGCCACCCGAGTCGGTTCGCGATGCGCTTCTGCTCGCCCGGATCGTCGGACCAGAGCTCGGCCTTCTTCGCCCACATCCCGCTCACGAATCCCGAGAGCTGGAACTCGACATTGAACCGGTCGAGCTCCTTCCCGAGGCCGGCGCCGGCGATCTCGTACCGGCCCTTCAAGAGCGCCGCCTTGCGCTTCGTGTCGACGCCGAGCATGAGCGCATGGAACGAGTCCGAGAACACGGCGAGGGCATCGACCTGCAGCTGGCTCAAGATCGCCGGCATGTCGACGCCGGCCTGCGCGAGATCGGCGAACACGCGGCGTGCGTCGTCGAGACCGCGGGTGATGGCGGGACGGGCCCGGCCGTGATCGCGGAAGGCGGCCAGCGCGCCGGGCGGCATTGTATTCACGGTGTCGGGGCCGACCAGTTCCTCGATGTAGAGCACATCGCTATACTTGGGATTCTTGGTGCCCGTTGACGCCCACAGGGGTCGCTGGCGTCGCGCGCCCAGGGCTGCGAGTTTTTCGAAGTCGAGGCTCATGAAGAGTCGCTGGAACTGCTCGTACACGAGCTTCGCGTTCGCGATGGCGGCCTTGCCCTTCAAGGCCTCGAGCCGCTGCCTCCCCTCGGCGTCGCGGGCGCCCGCGATGAGGCGGTCGAGCACCTTGTCCACCGCGGTGTCGATGCGACTCACGAAGACGCTGGCGACCGAGGCGACCTTTCTGAGGTCCTGTCCTTTCGCCGCGCGATCATTCAGGCCGTCGATGTACGCGCGCGCCGTGGCGTCGCAGTCGGCCAACGAGAAGAGCGTCGTGATGTTGACGTTCAGGCCCTCGGCGATCAGACGGCGGACCGCCCTGACGCCCGCTTCCGTGCCCGGAACCTTGATCATGACGTTGTCCCGGGCGAGGAGCTTCCAGAGTCGAAGCGCCTCCCGAACGGTGCCGTCCGTGTCGTGGGCCAGGGCTGGAGGAACCTCGAGGCTGACGTAGCCGTCCCCGCCCTCGGTCGCCTCGTATACGGAGTGCAGGATGTCGGCCGCCTCCGCGATGTCGGCGGTGACGATCCGCGTGTAGATGTCCGGGGCCGACATCCCGCGGCGGGCCAGGAGCGCGATCTCCTCGTCGTAGGCGGTGCTCTTGTTGACGGCCGCCTCGAGGATGGTGGGGTTCGACGTCACGCCACCCAGGCCGTCCCGCGCAATCAGCCTGAGGAGCTCGCCGGACGCTAGCAGGTGGCGGCTGATGTAGTCGTACCAGACACTCTGGCCGTATTGCCGGAGATCGGTCAGCGCCATCTCGTCCTCCTACGCGGCCGACGCCGCTGCGCCCTTGGCCTTCCGGCTGAGCACCCGGTCCATGGCGCCGAGCACGTGCTCGGTCGTGAGCCCATAGGCCCGCAGGATCTCCTCCGGCGTCCCCGACTCGGCGAACGTGTCCTCGATGCCGACGAACTCCATCGGTGTGGGGTGGCGGCGCGCAACGGTCTGGGCCACCAGGCTGCCCAGGCCCGGGCGGGACAGGTGTTCCTCGGCCACGACGATGGCCCCCGTTTCTATGGCCGCCATCTCAATCGTCGCCTCGTCGAGCGGCTTGGCCGTGTGGCAGTCGATCACCCGAACGTCGATGCCGCGGCGCTCGGCGATCTCGGCCGCTTGGCACGCGACCGCGAGCATGAGCCCGTTGGCGATCACGGTGACGTCGCTGCCGTCCGATAGCGTCTTGGCGCGGCCGAACGAGAATCGCTCCCCGGGGCCGTAGATCTTCGCCGCCCGCGGCCGGCCCACCCGGATATAGACCGGGCCGTGATGTTCGGCCGCGGCCCGGACCAGTGCCGCGGTAGCCACCTCGTCCGCTGGGACGGCCACCGTGAAGCCGGGCAGCGAGCAAGCGAGCGCGATGTCCTCGATGGACTGCTGTGAGGGGCCATCTTCGCCGAGCGAGATGCCGCCGTGGCTGCCGACGAAGTTCACGTTGAACTCCATGTACGCGCAGCAGATCCTGAGCTGCTCGTAGCCCTTGCACATGAGGAAGGACGCGAAGCTCGAGGCGAACGGGATGAACCCGCCCGCCGCGAGGCCGGCGGCCATCGAGCACATGTTGGCCTCGGCAATGCCCACGTCGAAGAAGCGATCCTTGAATTTCTTGCCGAACAGCGCGGTATGTGTCGACTTCGAGAGGTCGGCATCCAGAACGACGATGCGCGGGTTTTCCTCGCCGAGCTCGGCCAGCGCCCGGCCATACGCCTCGCGCGTCGCGATCCCAGGTTCTAGGGGCGACCGCCATCGTCGGATCATCGCGAGGCGCCCGCAGTGATCTCGGCCAGGGCCCGGGCAATGTCCTCGGGCTTGTCAGGGACGGCGCCGTGGAACTTAATCTGGTTCTCCATGTACGACACCCCCTTGCCCTTCACGGTGGACGCGACGACGACGGTGGGGCGATCAGTGACCTGCTCGGCCTCCGCCAGCGCACCCACGATCGCGTTGGCGTCATGGCCATCGATCTCGGCGACGTGCCAGTTGAAGGCCCGCCACTTGTCGGCGAGCGGCTGGAGGTCGGTGATCTCGTCGACGCCGGCGTCGAGCTGGAGGCGGTTGAAGTCCACGATCGTGCAGAGGTTCCCGAGCTTGATGTGCGGCGCGTACATCGCCGCTTCCCAGATCTGCCCCTCTTCGCATTCGCCGTCGCCGAGCAGGACGTATGTCCGGGACGGGCTCTTCCGGAGTCGAGCCGCCAGGGCCAGCCCGATACCCATCGAGAGTCCGATGCCGAGCGACCCCGTGGAGGCTTCGATGAGCCCGAGCTTTCGGCGGTCGGGATGCCCTTGCAGAGGGGATCCGAACCGCCGGAGCGAGGATAGCAGATCGTGCGTGATGTAACCGCTCTCAGCGAGGGCCGCGTACAGCACCGGACACGCATGTCCCTTAGAGAGGATGAATCGGTCCCGGTCCTCCCAGAAGGGTTCGTTCGGGCGGTGGCGCATGACACCGAAGTAGAGGCAGGCGACGATGTCCGCGGCCGAGAGGCTCCCGCCCGGATGACCAGAGCCGGCGGCGGCGAGCATCTCTATGACGAGGCGGCGGATGCTCCGCGCGCGCGTCTCGATCTCTTTAATGTCGATCATCTTCGGGTCCATGGTTCAGCTCCCCTTTCGCCTAAGGTCCCGCACGCGGCCGCCCTCGGCGACTAGCGCTCGCTCGGCGGTACCAAGAAAGAGACCTGTGTCGACCACTTCGGGGATGCCGTCGATCGCGCGCTTGGTCGCCGCCGGGTCACCGAGCGGTGCCGCCTCACAGTCGAGCGTGAAGTTGCCGTTGTCGGTGACGAACGGCCGACCACCCTCCTGCCGGACCTCCGGCGCGAACCCCAGCTGCCGGAGCCTGCCGGCGCAAAACCGCACCGCGAAGGGCAGTACCTCGGCCGGAGCCGTCCGCGGCTGCCGAGGGCCGGCATGAGCTTCTCCGCGCGAATCAGGAGAATCTGCCGTCCCGAGGCGGCGGGCGACGATGCGCTCGCAGACCAGCGCACCGCCGGAACCCTTGAGGGCGCTCAGGTCTGGATCGACCTCATCCCCGCCGTCGACGGTGAGGTCCAGCGGGGTCTCGTCAGGCTCCACGGCCTCAGGCCGACCTCTGCCGCGAGACGGGCGGTGACCTCCGAGGTGGCCACGCACGTGATCGTGAGGCCCGCTGGGCACGGCGGCCGAGCGCTCGAACGAAAACCTTGGCCGCCCCGGCGCGAACCGAGACCGACTGTGCTCCCAGGTTGGACAAACTCGAGGGCCCGACTCGGCGAGAAGATCCAAATCGTGACCGACCGATGCCTTGACGTGGCTCGTCGTCCGTCGTCGACTATCTCCACTTGGCCGCCACCTCGCGACTGGCTTTCGATGGGATCGACTCACCAGAGTCACTACTGAACGAGATCTGGCTCGGGCCCGAAAGGCGGGTGATGAACCACGGAGAGACACGTCATCCTGCTCGACTCCGTGCCGCCCAATCCAGAGGCAACTGGGTTTCGGGGAGAAACGTGGAAAGCCGCGCGCCGCAACGCTACCCCGGGCCTTCCGCCCTGTCAACAGCTTATCTTCGGCTTGTAGGGAGCACATGATCTGTCCGCTCCCGAGAGCAAGTGAAATGTCCGCTTTTCGAGCGGTCCGCGGTACAGCCATGGTCAGCCAAGGGGGTGATCATGGTCTTCGCCGCGGCCGCTGTGGAGCGGGCGATGAAAGTCCAAGAAGTGATCATGCGAGCGTTGAGCGGTGCCCTGACCTGGCTGCAGGCGGCCGACATTCTGGGGATTGATCCCCGCAGCGTGCGCCGCTGGCGGGCGCGCTACGAGGCCGGGGGCCCCGTCGCGCTCTATGACCGGCGCTGCCGGCGGCCGTCGCGGCGCAAGGCGCCCGCCCCCGAGGTCCAACGCATCCTGCGCCTCTATCGCGAGCGGTTCAGCGGATGGAACGTGCGCCACTTCTATCGCTTCGCCCGCCGCGAGCACGGCGTGACCCTCTCCTACAGCTTCGTCAAGCTCGCCCTCCAGGAAGCCGGCCTCGTCCGCAAGGGTCGGGCGCGCGGCCGCCACCGGCGCCGCCGCGAGCCGCGGGCCTGCTTCGGCGAGCTGCTGCACCTCGATGGCAGCCCGCATGCCTGGCTGCGCCTGGCCCCCGACCTGCGGGCCACGCTCCTCACCGTGGTCGACGATGCCACCACGCGCCTGCTCTATGCCCAGCTCTGGCCGGCCGAGACGACGGCCGCGGTGTTCAGCGCCCTCCACGCCGTCTTCACCCGCTGGGGCTTGCCCATGGCCCTCTACACCGATCGCGCCCACTGGGCCTTCCACACCCCCAAGGCGGGCGGCCCGGTGGATCGCACCCACCTCACGCAGGTCGGGCAGGCCCTCCAGCGCCTCGGCATCGACCACATCGGCGCCTACTCCCCCCAGGCCCGCGGCCGCAGCGAGCGCCTCAACCGCACGGTCCAAGGCCGGCTCGTCAACGAGCTCGCCCTCGCCGGGATCACCACCCTCGCGGCCGCTAACGCCTACCTCACCGAGCGCTTCCTCCCCGACTATAACGACGAGTTCGCGCGCCCGCCCGCGGACCCGACGTCGGCCTTCGTCCCCCTGCACGGCGTCGATCTCGATGCGCTCCTGTGCGAGCAGGAGCAGCGGTGCGTCGGTAAGGACAACGTCGTCACCCTCGACACCATCGCCCTCCAGCTCGCCAAGCAACCCGGCCGCCCTACCTGTGCCGGGCTGCGCGTCACCGTCCGGCGCGACGTTCACGGTGTGCTCTCGGTCTGGCACGGCGCCCGGTGCTTCGGGCGTTATGACGCCGAGGGCCGCCCCCTTCCGGCCGATCGCCCCAAAAACGCGCGCGCGCATTTGGCTCAGGATCCACGATCGGCCGCGCGGCCAGGTCCCACTATCCCCCGACGCCGGCGCCGAACGCCTCCCCGGCTGCCGATCGGGCCCGGGGAGTGAGCGGACAGATCACTTGTCAAAAACCAACCGGACATTTCACTTGTCACCAACACAGCTTATCTTCGGCTCCTCACCTCGGGAGAGAGAGATGCGCCGGCGGGCGGAGGCCCGCACGTGCCCCGCTGCCTCCGTGGACCAATGCAGCGCCAGGCCAGCTTTCCTCAGCGCGGCGTGGACCCGATCGGGCGCCCCCCGGGTCGCTCCAGTCCACGCCGCGGGCGGGAAGGACGGCGAGATCGGCTGGTTTGGGCCCCGAGCACGACGCGAGGGGCACGTCGCCCAGCCGCGCGTACTGTATACGGACGGCTTCGCGCTCCCGGCAGTCTCTTCAGCGCGAGTATGCTTCGCAAGCCCGACACCCACTCAATCAAGATGCCGAACACCCCGACACCCTGTTCTACTACGCGGACCTTTGCACGCTAACTACGCCGGTTGCCGGACCCTCGACGACTAGTGCACTATAGATGGCCGCCGGACGCCACGGGGTTTCCTCGGGCCGATAGCCTCACATAGGCGCGCGGGCCAGGCAAGCCCGGCGATCATAGGCGTCGCCGGCGGCGCTGTTATTGGGGCTCTGTCATTGCTTGCCCACTCCCACTTTCCGATGACGGAGGGGAGGGGTGGTGCCCCGCGGCCGCCGAGCGGGCCGACTCCGCCGCGATCGGCAGCCGGGTAGGGGCGTGGAGTGACGCTGGGGCGCGCACCGGCGGGGCGTCAAGACGGGGGAAACGACACGCGGGCGAAGCGCGCGACCCCGGAGGGTGCCGGCGGGTGATGAGGGCGGCGCGCGTGTGTGGGCGACGCTCACGGCGGCTGGGGCGCGAGACGAAGGAGGGGCCCCCAGCGCCGCCGGAGAGCGTTCGGAGCAGCCGGAGAAGGGTGCGCCACGCGCGCGGGGCGTGCCGCGGCGTCGTGAGCAGCGCACAGGGTCCCCACCGGAACTCCGCGGGGCCACCCGGCCTGATCGTCTAGCATGTCGAGGTCAGCAAGAGTTGCACCAGGCACGCAAACCAGACCGAGGTGTCGAAGAGGCCAGGGTTATGGACAGCCATTGGCGCGAGCGATTCAGGGTCGAGGTTCGACTGATCCCCGAGAGTGGGCTTTGGATCTGGGAGATCTGGGACACGGTTCGAGGAGAAGTCGCGGCAAGCAGCTGGATCCGCGACTGGACTGCCTACGAGTCACGAGAGGCCGCGCTCAGGGCCGGACAGTTCCAACTTACGCTCGGCGACCCCTCACTTCTGGCGAGAAACCGCTAGCGTACGCCGTGATGGCCGATCGATGACGCCACCGGGGCGGTTCTGGCCCTCGGCTTCCGCTCCACCGAGGATCTCCACGGCTCAGCGAGCGCGGCTTTCACCAGGCCGGGCCGGGGCAGTTCCTTCCTGCTCACCGTGAACGTCCCCATGGGGTGGATGGCATTCCCACGGAATGTACCGGCTGGTCGAAAAAAAACGACCTTGACAACACCCTTAGGTCGGCGCAGAGTCTCGCCACTTCGCCACGGTTCCCCGTTCCTCAGTTCGCCTCTTTCCCCGGGAGCGTGTGATGGTCCTGGATAGGGTTTCTGAACAGGCCGTTGGCGTCTTCAAAGAAGTCGAGCCCGTCCGGGAGCGCGACGGCGCATATCAACTCAAGGTCACCCTCATGGAAGTCGCGCCACCCGTGTGGCGCCGTCTTCAGGTTCCCGGCGTGCTCACGCTCGACCGACTGCACCGAGTGCTCGCGGGGGCGATGGGATGGACAGCTGCCCACCGGCACGAGTTCGTCATCGGCGATCGGCGCTACGGCACGCCGGAACCCGAGTCGAGCGGCCAAATCCTGCGCGAGCACGGAGTGACACTGCGCGACGTCGTCTCCGGCGAGAACACGAGATTCGTATATCGTTATGACCGCTGGCAACACGAGGTCGTCGTCGAGAAGATCCTGGTCACCCACGCGGGCCTGGCGATGTCGGTGTGCCTGGCCGGTGAACGTCATTGCCCACCGGAAGACTGCGGGGGGGTCGAGGGGTACGAGGAGTTCCTCGAGGCGATCCGGAGACGCCATCACCCTCTACACCACGCTATGCTTGAATGGGTCGGTGGGCGGTTTGATCCGGACACGTTCAATCTCGATGAAGTCAACCGGGAGTTGGGATGGCTCAGATGACGCGGCCCCCCGACGAAGGTGGACCTCGAGTTGGCACGGTCACACTGGAGCCGGGGGCGACGAAGAACGGTGACGGTCGGGGTCGTCTACCTGCCACTGGACCTGAAGGCGCAAATCGCCGCTCAGGTGGAGCGCGTGCGCACCCTGGAGCGGCAGTCCGGTCGGATGATCCCCTACCTGTTCCCGCACCTCAGCGGGCGCCACGTTGGGTATCCGGGACTTTCGCAAGGCTTGGTCGACCGCCTACGAGAAAGGCGGGCGTGGCTGGTTCCGGCATGACCTCCGCAGGACGGCCGTTCGCAACCTCGTCCGGGCCGTGGCGATGACCGTGACGGGCCACAAGACCCGCTCGGTGTCCGACCGCTACGACATCGTGAGTCCGGCCGATCTCCACGAGGTCGCCCGGAAGCTGACGGGCACATTTTCGGCCACAGTTCCGTCTGCTGCTGTAGAATCCCGTACGTAACTCGCGGATCTTTCTGCACGGGCGGATAGCTCAGTTTGGCAGAGCGCAGCCTTTACACGGCTGAGGTCACAGGTTCGAACCCTGTTCCGCCCACCACCGAATCCCGGAAGGGCCGACCGTGGACGACCGCGACTCTCCACCCCTAGTACGTCATGCCTCCCTGAGGGCTTGCCGGCCCCGGTCGGAGTATGCAGGAATCGCCGCGCGACGTGGCGACGAACTTCGGCGGCAGGCGGCCGAGCGCGCTATCCTGCGGCGGGTGGTCGTGTTCGCTCCAGGGGTGCCGGCTCATCCCGGTCGTCCCGACGCTGTGGGCGGCCCCGCTCGGCCCGACCGAGGACGCTCCCGGCGGTTCCGCGTGTCGAGAATGCCGACGACGGGGAGGTCCAGGTGTCATTGCACCGGATGCTGAGCCGCGAAGTGCTGCGCGCAGCGGGTCAGTGGGCTTGGAACCAGCTCCAAGGAGCGAGCAAGCCGTCGCCCGGGGCGCCGGGCCGGACACACAACCCGCTCGAGAAGTGGACGGATCACGAGTTGGTCCGAGCCGCCTCGGCGGGCGCCGAGGGCTCAGGAGCGGTTCAGATCGAAATGATGCGACGCCTCAAGGACTCGCTGGACGGGGAACACCGGTCTGTGGTGGCGGCGACCCGGCGGGTCGAGCGGCTGGTTAGCCGGCTCGTGTGGGTCGCCATCGGGCTGGGCGCCCTGACGCTCGTGCAGGTGTTGATCGCCCTGAAGGTGATCGGCTGAAACGGAGGGGGAAGGGACCGCGTCCCCTCCCCCTCCGGCGGCTACTTCAGCAAGTCTTTAGCAGCCTCGAGGCCGACCTTTGCGCATTCTTCATCTTGATCCCCAGTCGCACCGCTTACGCCGATGCCTCCGATCAGGATATCGCCGGCCTTGACCGGCAGGCCGCCAGGGAAGATGATCAGACGCGGCGTGTACTGAATCCCCTCCGCTCGCTTGACGATCATTTCGCCAAACAGCCGGCTTGGGAAGCCGAACTGGGTGGCCGTCCACGCTTTGTTGATCGAGATGTCAACGCTGCCACGGAAGGACGCAGGGTCGCGCCGAAAATAGAGCAGACCGCCGCCGTCGTCGAGCACCGCGATGTTCATCTTCCAGCTGTGCGACCGTGCGTAGGCGTCACAGGCTAAGGCCATCTTCTCCGCCACCTCGACCGAGAGCACCGGTTTCTGATCGAGAGCATGGGCGGAGCCGAAGACCCCCGAGATGAGCAGGCCAGCAACCAGGATTCCTACGATCCGTCCGAAAATGTGCATTAGTTACCCCTCCAATAGAAGGACGCTCCTTCGGTCGTTGATTCCCGCCGGAACCCGGCCTCTACCGGGTTGCGCTCGGGATCCTCGTCGTTCTCCGTGGTCCCCGTACCATGGAGATCTCGGCGGTGGTCTCGTCGCCGGTGCACCGTCGATGTCACCGGAATCGCAGCGGGGAAAACTGGAGAGGGCGCGACCACGCTGCCCCCGCCTCCACCTCCTTCTTTGACCGCAGTAGCTCCTCGCCTAGACCTCGACAGGCTCACCCTGCTCGAACAACTCGCAGTCGCAGCCCTCGACCAGGCACTTGCCGCACGGGGCATGAGCGTTCGCGGGGTGCCCGCAGACGCAGGTTGCCATCGCTATACCTCCTCGCGGGGGCGTCGCCGACGCTCAGCAGAAGTGATCGCGACGCGCGATGAGGGTGAACGTGGTGTCCTCGGGGTAGCGGTCGCCCGGTCGGGCCTCGTCCGGCTGAGCTCGGCGGGGACTGTACGCGCGAAGAGTGCCCCGCCCCTGCTTGACCATCTGCTGCTGCAGATCGAACGAGGGCATAACGAACGTTCACCCCGGGTTCCCCGAGCGAGCCGAATGACGCGTACGCTCGCCGCTTCGTCAGCCGTCGAAATCCCCGGCGGCGGACCGGCGATCCGCAGACCGCGAGAGACGATCAGCCCTTCCTGTCGCTCTCGCTTCATGCTGCGCCTCCCAAACTCCTTCACGCGAACGGCTCGTTCCAGGGACCCCGTTGCCAAGGGGCCCGAGCGAGGTGCTTCTCGCGAGGGGCGAGTGCCACGCGGCCCAGTGCTCGAAAGAGCAGGCGGTAAGCCCTCGGGAGCCGACAAGCAAACCTCGAGGCTCCTGGAGCCGCGGAGACGAACAACTATCGCTCGCTGGCGTTCAAGTCAAGCCTGATTTTCGGGGAGGCGCGGGAAAGCGCGACGGGCAGGTGCCCGAGTTTCGCGAAGAGGCCGGCGAGGCCTTGGCGCGTGAAGGACGCTACGATCGGCTGCGGGCCGACGCGGCGGGACGCGTCGCAGTTCTACGGAAGGGCGCCTCGCGGGCCTCTCCCCCGGCTGGTCCAGGGCCATCTCCCGGGCCTGTTTCCCGGGCCTGTCGTCTCGGGCCTGTCGTGTCTCGGGCCTGTCCTGTCTCGGGCCTGTCGTGTCGGGCCTGTCGTTGACCGGTCCGTCCCCCGGCGGTTACTCTTTGGGCAGCTTCCCGATCGCGGCTCTGGGCAGCGCGAACCCTTACCGCCGGGCGCGGGGCGGATCGCGAGGTGTGCCATGAGTGTCGTGGCGATGTCCGCAACCCTCGGAAGCTGGGGGAACGAGATCGGACGCGAGCTGGGACGCGTCCTCGGGTACGAGTTCGCCGACCGGGAAATCATCGCGGAGGCCGCCGGGCGCTTCGGCGAAGGCGTGATGGATCTCGACCGCGTCACCGAGGGCAAACCGCGTCTCCGGGAGCGCTTCAGCGACGACCCGCATCGCTACGTGACATACGTGGAGGCCGTCATCCTCGAGATGGCTGCCCGAGACAACGTGATCCTGGCCGGCCGGGGAGCGGTCGTTCTCCTGAGCAAGTTGCGCCACGTGCTGCGGGTGAGGGTCAACGCGCCCGACGAGGTCCGGGCGGAACGGGTCGAGCAGTCCCTTGGTCTCACACGTGAGGCAGCGATCGACGCGGTGCGGGAGAGCGACCGCGAGAGGGGCGCTCGTGTAAAGTTCCTCTACGACGTCGACTGGGACGACTTGCCCCTGTACGACTTGGTCCTCAATACGGAACGGCTGACGGTCGAGCGAGCGGTCTCGCTCGTTCGAAACGCGATAGGGGACGAGCGCTTCCGGACGACCCCGGAAGGGAGCCGGACGCTCGCCGAACTGAGCGTCGCCGCCCAGACGAAGGCTGCCCAGTTGACGAAGTCGGGCGTCGAGTTCTAGCGTTGGTTGGCCGTCCGTATCCGTCGCGCCGCCCCGGCGCCGACGAGCGCGGCGAAGCCCGCCCAGCCCCCCTTGAGACGCCGCGCGTGAGCCGGAGGGGGACGATTGTCGGGCACGTTCGACTCCGCCCAGCCTCCCCGAGACCTTCTTTATCGATGCGGGGGGACGGATCGCCTACGAGCACGTCGGCCCTCTCGGATGGGACGCGATTACCGCCAAGCTCGATGAGGCGCGGCGGGGTCAGCGCCGGGGAAGGCCGCGGGGATTATCTCTCCACCGGATGAGAGGAGGGCCGGACGCATGAGACGGCGAAGGTTCCTGTATGGCGCCGCGGCCGGCGGTGTCTTGTTGGTGACCGGGCGATCGGTCGCCGGGCCGGTCACGACCGACGCGATAGGCGACCAAGTGCAGACGGTTCCGAGAGGGCAGCTCCCCGACTTCGCGGGACCGGGCACGCCGCGCGCCCGGGAGCTCTACCGGTACGCCGTCGAACACGGCGACGAGCTGAAGTACATCCCGTGCTTCTGCGGTTGCTACCGGTTCGGCCATAAGAACAACCGGGACTGTTACATGAAGTCGTTCAACCGCGACGGGACGATTACCTTCACGAGCCATGCGGCGACCTGAACGGTCTGTCTGGACATCACGCGTGACGTGATCGAAATGCGCAGAGCCGGGAAGTCGCTCCCGGAGGTGCGCGCGGCCACCGACGCCGAGTACCGTGGGCGGACGCCGACGCCCACCCTCTACCCGCCGGAGTGACGGCACCACTCCGGCGTTCGGTTCGATCCTGAGGGGTTTCCCCTCTGATCATGGACCACCTGTGACCGTGCATGCGCGCGAAGCTCATCCGAATGCGAGCGAAGGTCCTGTGGAGCGGAGAAGAGAGCGGGTGGTGGCGGCGAGACGCTGTGTTACTCGCTCAACGCGCAGCGGGACGGGCAATTGCGCCAACGGGAAGTTCGTCCGCAGCGGCGTCAGTTCGGTTCGTGGTGGTAAGGACAGCACACGCGTCGAGAGCTGATCTGGCGCTTCGACGTTCCCTCACTGGGACTTTGCGTGCCTCGACTCACAAGACGACCCGGCGCAGGCGGAGCGCGTTTGCGATCACCGAGACCGAACTGAAGGTCATGGCGGCGCTCGCGATGATCGGGCTCAGGAGCAGCCCGAAGATCGGGTACAGTACGCCTGCAGCCAGCGGGACGCCGAGCGCGTTGTAGAAGAACGCGAAGAAGAGGTTCTGGCGAATATTGCGCATCGTCGCGCGGCTGAGCCGCCGAGCCCGGGCGATCCCACGGAGGTCGCCCTTCACGAGCGTGACGCCGGCGCTCTCCATGGCGATGTCCGTGCCTGTCCCCATCGCGATCCCGACATGGGCCTGGGCGAGCGCGGGTGCATCGTTGATCCCGTCGCCCGCCATGGCGACGATGTGACCTTCAGCCTGGAGTCGCTTCACGATCTCCCCCTTCTCACCAGGGAGCACCTCGGCGATCACCTCATCGATGCCGAGTTTGTTGCCGACGGCCTCGGCGGTGGTCCGGCTGTCGCCGGTGACCATGACGATGCGGATGCCCTCCCGGTGCAGGAGGGAGATGGCCTCGGCCGTCGATTCCTTGATCGGATCGGCCACGCCGAGAAGTCCGGCCGGCTTGCCGTCGATCGCGAGGAACATCACCGTCTGACCGTCGCGACGCAGGGGCTCCGCCTCCGCCATGTGCGCCCCGAGATCGATGGCGAGTCCTTCGAAGAGCTTCGCGTTGCCGAGCGCTACCCGCCGCCCCTCCACGACGCCGACGACGCCCTTTCCCGTCAGCGACTGGAATTCCGTCGTGTCCGGCAGGCTAAGAGCCTTCTGCCGAGCGGCCGAGACGATCGCGGCGGCCAGAGGATGTTCGCTGGCCCGCTCGAGGCTCGCCGCGAGCCGAAGGACGTCTGACTCCTGGTGTCCCGCTGCGGCCACAAGCGACATCAGGCGCGGCTTGCCCCGCGTGAGCGTCCCGGTCTTGTCGACGACGAGGGTATCCACCCTCTCCAGAACCTCCAGGGCCTCGGCATTCTTGATCAGGACGCCGGCCACCGCTCCCCGCCCGACGCCGACCATGATGGCCATGGGCGTCGCGAGGCCGAGCGCGCACGGGCACGCGATGATCAGCACCGCGACAGCATTCAGGAGCGCGTAGGCCATGCGGGGAGCGGGCCCAACGAGCGCCCACACGATGAACGTGGCGGCCGCAACCAGCATGACCGCGGGAACGAAGTACGACGACACGAGGTCCGCAAGCCCCTGGATCGGCGCGCGGCTCCGCTGGGCCTCGCTGACCATCCGTACGATCTGAGCGAGCAGCGTCTCGCTCCCCACGCGTTCGGCCTTGATCACCAGGCTGCCCGTCCCGTTGACGGTTCCCCCAGTGACGTGGCTTCCCGGAGTCTTCTCTACTGGGATCGGCTCGCCCGTGATCATGGACTCGTCCACGGCGCTCGAGCCGTCGAGCACGACCCCGTCGACGGGCAGGCGCTCACCCGGGCGCACCCGGAGCCGGTCGCCGACCTTGACCTGGTCCAGCGGCACGTCGATCTCCGTAGCGTCCTCGCGGAGGACTCGGGCCGTCTTCGGTGCGAGCCCGAGGAGTCCCCGGATCGCGCTACTGGTCCGGCTCCGAGCGCGGAGCTCGAGCACCTGCCCGAGCAATACGAGGGCCGTGATGACCGCCGCGGCCTCGAAGTAGACCGGCATCTCCCCGCCAGGCGTCCGGAAGGACGCTGGGACGAGATGGCGGAAGAGCGTAGCGGCCACGCTGTACAAGTAGGCCGTGCCGACGCCAATCGAGATGAGGGTGAACATGTTCAGCCGGCGATTGACGATCGATCGCGAGCCGCGGACGAACAAGGGCCAACCGCCCCAGAGCACCGCCGGCGTTGAGAGGACCAGCTGGACCCACAGCATGAGCGGAGAAGGCAGCGCCCGCTGAACAGGTTGGCCCGGGATCATGTCGGACATCGCGAGCAGCAGCACGGGGACCGCGAGGGCGGCGCTCACCCAGAACCGCCGCATCATGTCTCGCAGCTCCGGGTTGACCTCGTCCGCCAGCGTCACCGTGCGCGGCTCGAGGCTCATGCCACAGATGGGGCACGCGCCGGGCGTATCCCGGACGATCTCTGGGTGCATCGGGCAGACGTACTCCGTCTTTACCATCGCCGCGCCGAGATTCGCCGGCTCGAGGGCCATCCCGCAGTCCGGACAGCCGCCCGGCTCCGCCCGTCGGACCTCGGGATGCATCGGGCAGGTGTACGACGTCGCCCCGACCTGCGATTGGCGCGATGCAGGCTCCGCCGAGCCGATCTTCGGCTGCCCACGGTCACGGCCGCCCGCGAGATAGGCCTTCGGATCGCTCCGGAACCGCTCGCGACAGCCGGCACCGCAGAAGGCATAGGTCTGCCCGTTGTAAGCGAGCGTGTGGACCGCCGTGGCGAGGACGACTTCCATGCCGCAGACGGGGTCGAGGACCGCGCCCGTCAGGTGGCGATCGTCCGCCTGACCGATGCGGTCGGCACCGTGTGCGGTCGTGCGGCGGGTCATAATGGCCTCCCTGTCACGGCCGGGTCGCGAAGCCCGGGCCTCGGCCAGCCGCCGATGCGGACCATGCCGAGCGAATAGGATACCGATCCACCGGTGCACGAGCCTCGTCCCGCTTTCCGAGCCGGCCGGGCATGGCCCTCCTGACACTGGCGGGTCATCCGCCCGCCGACCTGGCCAACGCGGCTCAGAGCGTGGAGAGCCGCCCAACAGAACGGGTCAGATCCACAAGGACGTTCATTCATCCCTGTTCAATAGGATGAGATTGTCCGCCTTTCCGATGCGGACCTCCTCGCCGCCGATCTCGATCTCAGGACGCGCGTCGCACGCAGGGCACAGCAAGACCTTTTGGCGCCCCATGTCGCCTTTCTCCCTTCTGGATACGACCCGAGTGCTCGATGTGGAGACAGACCAGGGCCCGGCCGCGCCCCACCGAGCGCCACCGTCAGAGTAGGCCCGGAGCCCCCTCCGGACCTCGGTCAGGCCAGCCAAGCCCGATCGACGTCGGCGAGCTTGCGCCAAACGAGGGCCCGAACGTGCGAGCACGGCACGCGGCCGGATCGCCGAATGGCGACGATCTCCTTGATCTCGTCAAGCCGGAAGCCCAGGCCGATCAGCAACCCGTCTCGTCCCACACCCCCAGGTTAAACCTGCGCCCTCGGGTCAATGTCAAGACCAACGCAGCCGGAGATCAGCGCCGGCGCGAAGCTGCCGATGCTCCGCGACTGAAGCCGGGCCGGAAGGCTTCCAACAGCCACGACAGCGGTTCCGGCGGGTGCGCGGTCTGATCCAGGGACGGGGTTCGGCGGCCTCCGCACGACGCGGCCTCGCCTCTACGCTCTCCCGGACCGGGACGTGCACGGCGAGGCGATCGACCTGTGGCCGCTCCTGGTCCGGATGCCGCCACCCGAGCGCCTCGATCACGCCGACGATCACGAGCAGGGCCGCCGGAAATGAACCGCCAGGGCGTGCAGGCGCCCGAGCAGCTGCGACGTGGAGAATCCCGGAGTCCCGGTGACGTCACCCGCCGCGTAGGCGGCCGAAGAGCCAAGCACGAGGGGGATCAACAAAGGCACTAGCCGTCCTCGCGTTGTCATCGGCATACTCGACGGAGCGCCGGCTAGCGCGCCGCCCTGGGCGCGACGTCGTGGACCAGCAGCTGGCCGGTCATGCCGAGCCGCCCGTGGAACTTGCAGAAGAAGACCAGCACCCCAGAGGCCGGGAAGGTGACGTCCAAATCCACCTTGCCCTTGGGCGGGATGTCTTTGTCGATGGCGAGCGCGGGAATGCTCATATTGTGCAACGTGCTCGCCTCGCTCTCTACGACGAGCGTCAGCCTCTGCCCGGGCGTGCCCTGCAGGAAGGTCGGCGAGAAGTAATAGTCGTCGGCCTCCAGCTCCAGTTTCGACCGGTTCCGTACGTCCTTGGCGCCGTGGTCGGCGTAGGTCACGCCCCCCAGTGTGATGGACTTGCTCTTTCCGGAGGGCGCCGCGGCGACGGCTCGCACCGGCGCCTGGGCCAAGATCGCCGCGCCCACGACAGGCTGCACCGCGATCTTGCGCGGGGCGTTGCCGACGGGGATGGTGGCCGTAACCCGGCGGCTGGCCAGGTCCACCACCGTGACGTCGTTGGAGCCCTCGTTCGTCACGTAGGCCGTGTGGCCGTCGGAACTGGAGGTGCTCCAATGGGGGGTCCTGCCCACGGCGATGGTACCGGCCACCGTACTGTTCGCGGTATCGAGGATACCCAGTTCGCCCGGGCCCTGGACGACGGCGAGCGCCCACCGGCCGTCGGGCGTGAAGGGCGCGTAGTGGGGCGAAGCCCCCACCGGGATCTGCGTGACGAGCTGGTTGGTGGCGGTGTCCAAGACCTGCATCGCGTTGACGCCGGCTAGGGTGAAGAAGACCCGTCCGCCGTCGGGGCTCAGCTCGAGGCCGCGTGGCGTCTTGTCCAGCGATACCCGCGCCACTTCCTTCCACGCGGCGAGATCCAGCCGGACGATCGCGGTAGCGCCCTGCTGCTGGGAGGCCACCCAGCCCGTGTGTCCGTCCCGGCTCAGCGTGCCGTTGTGAGGCTGGGCGACAGGAACCTCGCCGATCACGCGGTCCGTCCCCGTGTCGATGACCAGCGCGCGGTTCGAGCCCCAGCCAGAGACGAGCACACGGCTCCCGTCGCCCGACACCGCGAGCCCGTGGGGATTCGCCCCCACGTCGATGCTGCGGACCACGCGGTCGGTGACGGTGTCGACGACGCTCACCGTGGAGGCGCCGTCACTGCTGACGTAGACCTTGCGCCCGTCCGGAGTCACCACGAGGCCGTGCGGCCCCTTGGGGACTGGGATGGTGCTGAGCACCCTGTTCTGGCCGGTGTCGATGACGGCCACCGCATCGTCCTTGAAGAGGCCCACATAGGCCTTGGGCGTTCCCGCGGCCGAACGAGAGCCGGCCCCGAACGCGCACCCGCCCATCAGGGCCAGCACCGACAGCACCACCGTCACGCGCTTCAGCATCGTGTCACCTCCAGGGAGTATTCGCGTTCTCCACTCGTGCCAACGCCTGGGTGGGCGATTCGTTCCCCGGGGCTCATGGAATCTTCCCAGGCCGGCACAATCGTGGCCTTGAGCCGCGATTCGTTCACCGCAGCAGGCGGTCAATTCGGAACGAGTAGCCGATCCCAACGAACAGATCCGGCGCAGCCCGCGACAGCCCGACGCCGTCATGAAAGTCGATCTGCTGGGTCGGTCGAGGCCGGTACGCTGCGCCCATATGCAAGATCTGCTGCGGAGAACCGTGCTGAAAGTAGTCGCCCCGTACTCCACGAAGGCGTCGACGCCCTTTGTCAATTGCCGTTCGATGTAGAACGACGGCTCCCACGTGAAGTTTCGCCGACTGTCTTCGGTCGTCCAGAAGGCCGACCACATGTCGCCGATCGACCACGGGCCCGTCAGTTCTCGTGACCAGGGGAACTTGATCTCGGGATCCACACCGCCGCTGGAGGCGCCTGAGGTGCCGGTCGGGAGGCTGACGGCCCCGATCATCGAGAGCTGGAAGTCGCCGGGTAGCGGCCCCAGCTGTTGCTTGGCGCCAACAATGAGATCACCAAATCCCGAGGCATGCTCCGGCCGGCCTCGATCGTAGAAGCAGTCCGGCACGCCCAGCCGCTGCTCGGTCCGCCGCGCGATCCCGAATCGAAGTCTGGTCTCAAGCCCATCGAGAGTCCGTAAGTGTTGTCTCGTCGTCCACACCGGCCCGTTTTCTGCCTGAAGGCTCCCGTAGGGAACCACGGTGCTCGCTTCGGTGATGTCCGGGCGGTCAGTCACGATCTCTGAGGCCGGAGCCTCGGCGCCCTGTTCCGCCGATTCCGTGTGGCGCTGGGCGGACAGCTGAGCACATGCGAGCGGTGGCGCTCCAACGAACCCGCTGA
>Ga0209056_10001060_pt1 | contig 30498 bp, 30 predicted proteins | sample GraSoiAngelo_114_FD_185876 | JGI IMG/M metagenome (GOLD analysis project Ga0209056, IMG submission 185876) | Grasslands soil microbial communities from the Angelo Coastal Reserve, California, USA - 14_0903_13_40cm (SPAdes) (version 2) | ecosystem: Environmental > Terrestrial > Soil > Grasslands... | reverse complement strand
CCGGTCTTGGCGGCGGGGGGGCAGACGGCGGGGCGACCGGCGGCGCCTCGTAGGCGGGAGCCTGGTAGGCGACGGTCGGCTGAACCTGTGTTTGGGCGAACGGTGAGGCGGCGCCCGGAGCTGGTTCGGCCAGCTTCTCCGCATGACCTCGAGGCGTCAGGGTGCGCTGCCGCGCGGCTCGTACCTTGTGTTCGATCTGGGAGCGCCGCGCCGAATACATGGAGCGCTTCTCGACCGATTTGCGTCGCAGCACGAAAAAGACGGCCACGATGCCGACGATCGCGACCAGGGGACCGGCCAGGAGGTACGCCATAGGCTGCCGATTATCGGGGATCGGTCCCCCATGTGTGACAATCCCGACGGTGACGTTTTACGACCGGATTCAGGCTGAAATGGTCGAAGCGCGCAGGCGCCGCGACGATGTCGCCCTGGGCACGCTTTCGCTTCTCAAGAGCGAGTTGGTGCGTGCGAGCAAGGAAGGTCCGGGCGCTGGAAACATCAACGACGAGCTCGTTGTCCGCGTCGCTCGCAAAGAGGTCAAGCGCCGGGAAGAGGCGATCGCCGTCTACCGCAAAGCGGGCCGCGAAGAGTCCGCGCGGCGCGAAGAGGCGGAGATGGGGGTGCTCCGAGGCTTTCTTCCGGCCGCACTGAGCGAGCAGGAGATCGAGGCGGAGGTGCGAGCGGTGATCGCTGAGGTCAAGCCTGACGGCCCGAAGGGATTCGGGCTCGTGATGAAAGCCGCCACCGCGCGCCTGGCCGGCAGGGCGGACGGAACCCAGGTCGCGGCGGTAGCGCGCAGGCTGCTTGGCTCCTAAGACCAAGAAGTCGTGGATGGTGCCGCCGCCCCCGCGCGGCGCCCGGACGCGGGCCAGGCTGACGGTCGAGCGGCTGCGCGACCTCTATCCGGCGGCCACCGAGCTCTCGCATGAGAATCCGTTTCAGCTCCTGATCGCCACCATCCTTTCGGCGCAGACGACGGACCGGTCGGTGAACCTCGTCAGCCCAGAGCTGTTTCGGCGTTATCCGACCGCGGAAGACCTGGCTGCGGCCGATCCGGCCGTCGTCGAGACCCTGATCAAGCCAACCGGCTTCTTTCGCGCCAAGACGAAGCGCATCATCGCCGCGAGCCGCAAGCTGGTCGAGCTGTTCGGCGGCGAGGTGCCAAACAAGATGGAAGACCTCGTCAAGATCCCGGGCATCGGCCGCAAGACGGCCAACGTCATCCTGGGCGCGGGTTTTGGCGTGCCGGGGTTTGCCGTCGACACCCACGTGATCCGCCTGACCAACCGTCTGGGGCTGGTCGCGACCAAGGACCCGGTGAAGATCGAGTACCAGGTCTGCTCGACGGTGCCCAAAGAGGAATGGACCGGGCTCTCGCTGCGGCTGATCCTCCACGGGCGCCGGGTCTGCGTGGCGCGCCGGCCGAGGTGCGAAGAGTGCGTGCTCAACGATTTCTGCCCGTCCTCCCTGGTGCGCCCCAAGCGCCGCCGCCCGGCACCCGCTGCATCTATCGCGGGCCCACCCTCCTCCCGGCCGGTGCCCACCCCCAACCGGCCAGCCTGACGGGCATCCAACCGCACAAGGGGGGCGCCTACAACTCAGGTTGTTAAGGCTCGAACATTTGTTCTAACATTACCTGGTGGCGGCTCCGGAGCCCAGGCTGGTCGAAGTCGACTACCTCGAGGTCGAGTGCAAGTCGGCGCTCAACCCGGTCAAGAACATGGGCTTCTCCTGGTCTCTGAACCCCTATACGGGATGCGAGCACCGATGCGCCTTCTGCTATGTGCGCGCCTTCGAGCTCCGGGCCGACCGCCCCTCTGACGACCGCTACGGCCGCACCGTACGCATCAAAACGAACGTCGCCGCAGTCCTCCGCAGCGAGCTCTCGCGTCGGTCATGGCGCAAAGAGACCGTGGTCATCGGCGCCGCCACCGACCCCTATCAGCCGGCCGAAGGCAGGTACCGGCTGACGCGCCAGTGCCTCGAGACACTGCGCGACTTTGCAAATCCCGCGGCGATGATCACGCGCGGCCCGATGATCGTTCGCGACATCGACGTGCTGTCGGCGCTCGCGCGGCGCGCCGAGGTGCACATCACCTTCAGCATCCCAACCCTGGACGATGAGATCTGGCGGAAAACAGAGCCTGGCACCGCGCACCCGCGACAGCGCCTACGCGCGATCGAAAGGCTCGTCGCGGCCGGCATCGACGTCGGAGTCGGCATGGCGCCCATCCTCCCCGGGCTCACCGACCGGCCAGACCAGCTCGAGGCGGTGGTCAAGGCCGCACGGGCGGCGGGCGCCACCGGCCTCTGGGCGGGCATGCTGCACCTGAAGGATGGGACGCGCGAGCACTTCATGTCGGTGCTCAACCGGCACTGGCCGGAGCTGGTGCCGCGTTATGAGCAGGCGTACCGGGATCGCGCATACCTTCCGCCGTCGTTTGGCGAGAAGACGATGCATGAGGTCGCGCGCCTTCGCTCCCACCACGGGGTCTCGGACCGGCGCCGCGTCATTCTCAAACCGCCGCCAGAACCCGAACAGTTGACCCTGCTGAATTAGCATTCAACGCATGCGCAGTCCCATCGATGTGCTGGCCGGCAAGGTCGCCGGCCTCAAGAAGATGGAGATCGCCCGCCGGACCGTGCCCTGCTACAAACACGTCCTGGAGAAGGACGGCGAGCAGCTTTCTCTCTGCATGCTTGTCGACTCGGGCAAGCTCTACCGTTTTCCCTTCGAAGCGGCAAAAGGCATCGCGAGCCTTGACATCAAGGCCCGCTACCTTCGCGGCGAGATGGAACATCTTCGTCTCCGCGAGTTCCAGCCCGGACTATGTCGCTATGTCAAAAGAGCAGACCAGGCCGTCTGAGTCGCTCGTCCAGGATCTGCTCGCGGAAAGACGCGAGCTGAAGGTCGCCGTGGAACGTCTCAAGCTCGATCTCGCGGACGCCCAGTCCAATGCCGGCGGGCCCGACCCACGCGTCCGCGAGCTGCAGGACGAGATCGAGCGACTTCGCTACCAGCTCGCGTCGGCGCGGGCCGAGGCGAATCAGCTTCGTGAAGAGCGCGACGAGCTTCGAGCGGGCATCGAGCGTGCGGTCCAGCGATTGGCCGCCGAGTAAAAGAAAAGGCCCCGCCTGAAGGCGGGGCCCTGGAGCGAAATCCTGACTACTTGACGGCGTTCGCCACCTGATCGACGTACGGGCTCAGAAAATTGCTGATCCCAGGCGCCGGGATGCGCTCACCGTTGCCCTGCAAAGCCTTGACGAGAAAGATCACCCAGTAAACGAGACCGACCAGCCAGAGGACGTAGACGAGGAAGAACACGGGTGGAATGAAGCTCAGCACGATCATGACCACGCTCAGCCCACCAAAGATGAGCAGGGAGTTGGCGGCATTCCACTTGACGTCGGGGTCGTCCTTGCCCACGAACAGAAAGATCAGGCCACCAAGCCAACCCAGGACATACGCCAGGATCGTGTAGGTCTTCTTGTTGCTTCCAGCTGTGCTCGGTGTTCCGCCCACGGGTGCCGGCTGGCTGGGCGGCGGTGGGGGCATCTGAGACATGGATCAATCTCCTCCTGTTGGGTGGCTGTTGCGGGCCAGATTATGGGTGCAATGACCCGAAAACGCCATAGCCCCGCCAGGGTTAGCGGACGGGCACCGGCTGGAACGTACTCTGGTAGGCTCGCGGCGAGATGACCGATTCCGGTCGGCCGCCAAAGACTCCGCCCCACCCGCCGGTCCCGGGATCGGCGCCGTCGCCAGAGGCCGAGTCTTCTCTGCCGCCGCCAGCCGGCGCACCACCCGATATCGCCGCAACGATGCGCCTGATCCCTGTGCCGCCGCCGGCAACACCCCCGCCGCCGGTCGCCGCGATCAACACGCCCCCCCAGGTCCCGGGCGAGCGCTACATCGGCAAGTACAGGGTCAAAAGCGTGCTCGGTCGCGGGGGCATGGGCGCTGTGTACCTGGCCGAGCAGCCAGGTCTCGACCGCGAGGTCGCGATCAAAGAGCTCATCCAGTCGGCCGACCCGGTCTCGCTGCGACGCTTCCTGCAGGAGGCCCAGGTGATGGCGCGGACGAGCCACCCCAATCTCGTCCAGGTCCACGACATGGAGCTGATGGGCGACATCAACTACCTCGTCCTGGAGTTCGTCCGGGGCCGGTCGCTGCGCGACTGGATGAATCAGACGCCGCTGCCCCCGCCGCAGGTCTTCGCGGTCATGCACGGGGTCCTGCAAGCGCTTGATTACGCGCACCGCCACGCCATCGTCCACCGCGATATGAAGCCGGAGAACGTGCTCATCTCCGACGAGGGCATGGTCAAGGTCGCTGATTTCGGGATCGCGCGGCTCATGGACGACACGGGGCTAGGTGGCACCACAACCAAGACCGGGACCACCGTCGGCACGCCGCAGTACATGTCCCCCGAGCAGGCGGCTTCAAGCAAGGTCGACGGACGGAGCGACCTCTATTCGGCAGGGATCATCTTCTACGAGCTCGTCGCGGGCCAGCCTCCATTCACCGCGTCGGATGCGGATGGTCCTTTCACGCTCATGGCGAAGCACGTCCAGGCGCCGCCAAAACCTCCGTCGGTTTTTCGTCCGGGGCTCAATCCCGAGCTCGAGCAGCTGATCCTGAAGGCGCTTTCAAAGCGGCCCGAGGACAGGTTCCAGACCGGACAAGAGTTCGACCGCGCGATGTCGCGCGTCGCCGACGAGATGTGCCCGGGCTGGGAACACAGCCTCGAGCCTGGCGCCGACCTGTCGCGCATGGTCCCCAACACGACGCCGCCCAACGCGCTCCCTGCAACCCCGATCGGCATCGCGATCTCGCAACCTGCGGCGGCCATGCCCCAGCCTCACGTGGTCTACAACCCGACGCCGCCTGTCAAGCCGGTGGCGAAAAAGTCGATGAGCTGTTTGAGCCTGGTGGGATTGCTGGTGTTGATGTCGGCTGCGGTCGGAGTTCTGGCGGCGGGCTACCTCCGCTAGTTGGGGGACTGCGGCCGACGGGCGAGGATTTCCTCAGCCGCCTCGCCGACCAGGATGTCGCTCGAACCCGAGTTGCCCGCTGCGATCACGGTCTGCTGCGTGTATTGCGTCGTGAAGGTGTGGTGTGCCTGGGCGGCCATCTGCGTCGGGAATTGCACCCAGGGCGCATCGGGCGCCTCGCGGATTGCGGTCACCTCGTAGATCCGGAAGGTCTCGGCGGACTTTCCTTTCAGCTGCACACCCGGAACCAGGTCGACGGCGATGTAGTCGCGGCACATCTCGTAGGTCGTCTGGCCGATCAGGACGTGAAAGGCGGGCGCGTGCGCGCAGAAACGGGCCGCGGTGTTGACCGTATCCCCCAACGCCGTGTACTGGAGTCGACTTCGGGAGCCCATCATGCCGACCACGGCTGGACCGGAGTTGATCCCGATGCCCCAGCGGATCGGTGGCAGTCCCTTCGCGAGCAGCTTCTGCTGCAGCTCGGGCGCGCGGTTGATGAGGTCGTAGGCGCAGCGGATCGCCAGCAGCGCGTGGTTGTCCTGCAGCCGGGGGGCGTTCCAGAAAGCCATGATCTCGTCCCCGACGTACTTGTCGATGGTGCCGTCCCAGGTAAAGATGACGCCGCTAAGGTGGTCCAGGTACATCTGGACGAGCTCGGTCACATCGCCGGCGGCCATCGACTCCGACATCGAGGTGAAGCCGCGGATGTCGACGAACATCAGCGTGACGTCGCGACGCTCGCCGCCGCGGAGGATGTCATCCACGCCGCCTCTGGTCTTGGCGAGCTGCGCAACAATCTCGGGCTTCAGGTACTGGCCGAACAGAGCTGTGACCTTGCGCTTCTCGCGGTCCTCATAGAGGAACCTGTATGCAGTCACGCCGGAATATGTGAGGGCGATCCCAAGCCATGGGTGGAAGAGGTCTGGCACCCAGTTGTTGAAGGCCGAGAGCGCTGACATCCCGAGTGTGAAAATGACGAGAGCGATCGCGGTCCCGGCCAGGCCCCACAAGACGCTCACGCGAGACACGCCGAACGCGGTTGCCAACCCGATCAGCAGGATCAGCACGAGCAGGACCCATGGCGGCTCCGCGGTTAGAAATCGGGAAGCGGTCTGGGGCGTGGCGACCGCGTTCAGCATCATCTGAACGACGTTGGCGTGGATCTCGACCCCGGGCATGGCCAGCGTCTGGTTGCTGCCGAAGCTCGTCGTTACAAGCTGCTCATCGTTGACGCCGGTCAATCCGTAGTAGCCCACGAGCACGATCTTGTCTTTGACCTGGCCGGCGTCAAAGGTCCCGTCCACGACCTTGTCGAAGCTGATGTAATGACCGTACTTCTCGAAATTGCCGGGCGGGCCCGAGAAGTTGATGAGGATCGAGCCGGACCCGTCGATCGGGGTGCTCCACGCCTGGCCAAAGCGCGCGGTCCCGTTGGAGACCTCGAGGTCGGGCCCGCTCTGAAAATCCCCGCCCAGCTGGTAGGGCCGATAGGCGGCGAAACCGAATGTGTCGAGGAGCGGCGTGCTGCACGACATCCTCATGAAGCAGGCGGGCTCCACGGTGAGCGGGACGCGCCTGACCACGCCGTCGCGATCGAGGACGAGGTCGGTGGAGGCAAGGACCACGTTGCGATACGGCTGAGCGCAAGCAATGCCCGAGTCGTCGTTGGCGTCCGCGCAACGGAATGCTTTCAGCGGGATCTGGTCGACACCCTTCTGCACGACCTTTCCGCTGGCGACCTCGGTCGTGCCCCCATAGGCAAGCACCACCGGCACCGAGGCCGAGGCGAGAGTCTCGGCCAGCTTCTTGTCGGCTCCGCTCGGGTCCGTGAATCCGACGTCGAAAGCGACCACCTGGGCGCCTGCCTTTTCCAGGTTGAGCAGGGCGTCCGCATAGCGATCGCGCGGCAGCGGGTATTTGCCGATCGCCCGCACGCTGGCGTCGTCGATGCCGACAATCACCACCCCGTCGATCGGCTTGCCCGGGTCGTACTGGTTGGCAAAGCGGTCCTCGGGGTGGACCGAGACGTTCGCGAAGCAACCGGTTTCGTGCGCGTCGCAGGTGAGCTGCTGCCCGTACAGCCAGTACATCGACCCTGTCAAGACGAGCGCGATCAGGACCGCGACTGCGGTGCGGTACGTGTACCAGTAGCGGATGTAGCGGCCCAAAGGCGGAGGGATCATATCGCTAGCAATGACCGTTCTCTGCGGAATCGCCGGCTGGGTCGACAAGTCGCTCATCGACTCCAAGCTCTTCTACCCACTCTCGGTCAAGACCTCAGGCGACCGCTTGCGCTTCTACGCGACGCAGTTTTCACTGGTCGAGGTCGATTCGACCTATTACGGGATTCCGAAGCCCGAGAGCGCCGAAGCCTGGGCGGCTCAGACGCCTACTGGCTTCACTTTCGACGTCAAGTCCTTCTCGCTCTTCACCAACCACCCGACCAAGCCGATGTCGCTGCCGCCGGACATACGGGAGGACCTGCCCGCGGACCTTCGGGACAAGAACATCTACCTCGAACGCATGCCGGAGGAGCTCGTGGACGAGGCCTGGGCGCGGTTCCGGGCGGCGCTGGAACCGCTGCGGGCGGCGGGGAAGCTGGGCGCGGTCTTCTTCCAGTTTCCGCCGTGGTTTCTGCCCTCATCACGCTCGCTCGCCTACGTCGAGCAGGTCCAGGAGCGCATGTTCGGCTTTCAGATCGCGGTCGAGTTTCGCAAGCCGGAGTGGCTCGATGCGCGGCATCGCGAGGGCACCATGGCCTTCCTGGGCACGCGCGACATCCCCTATGTCGCGGTCGACGTGCCCGAAGGGCACCGAACCAGCATGCCGCCTGCCCACGACGTCACCTCGTCAAAGCTGGCGGTGGTTCGCTTTCACGGCCGCAATCACGAAACGTGGGATCTCAGGGGCGCACCGCCAAACGTGCGGTTTCGCTACGACTACAGCGATCGGGAGCTGGTCGATTGGGTGCCGCGCATCAAGGAGATGGAGCGCTCCGCAGGCAAGGTCCACGCCCTCATGAACAACAACTATTCGAACTACTCGGTCAAGAACGCGCAGCAGCTGGAGAGGCTGCTGGAGGCGTGGCAGAAGTGATCCTCAGTCCTGCAGGTTGCGGCGCCTAATCTCGCCGATGGCGTGGTCCATCAACCCGCCGAGCACAGGCTCCGCCAGGTGGGCCAGACGCAGCGGCAGCACCATCGCATCGCGCCGCGGATAGCGAGCCGTACGCACGATCAGGTTTGCCACCCATGACGCCGGATACTGGAACCCGATCGGGCGGTCGGGGTCCTTGAAGAACTCCGTTCCACCGGTCACCCCGGGGTAGACCACGCAGACCTTGACGCCGGTTCCGGAAAGCTCACCGCGAAGCGCGTGCGAGAAACCCACCACCGCATGCTTGGTCGCGGAGTAGAGGGCGGAGTAGGGGGAAGGCCGGAAGCCGACCACCGAGGCGACGTTGATGATCACGCCCCGCCGGCGTTCAAGCATCCAGGGCAGCGTGGCCTGGGTCGTATTGATGACCCCCTTCAGGTTGGTGGCGATGAGCTCGTCCACCTTCTCCTCGGTCATATCGTGCACACGGCCCGCCCAGCCGACGCCCGCGTTGTTGATCAACACGTCGAGCCGTTCGTGGTCGCGCAGCGTGGCGGCGATGAAGGCTCGCGCGGAGGCCCTCTGGCCGACGTCCAGGAGCCTGACGTTGACGTCTGGAGAGCCGGCCTGGCGGCACCTTTGGGCGACGGAATTGAGCTTTTCCAGCCTGCGCGCCCCGAGCTCGAGCCGTGCGCCCCGACGCGCGAATGCGATCGCGGTCGCCTCGCCGATTCCGCTCGACGCGCCCGTGACCACCACGACCGCTCCCTTGAGCCGCACATGGCTAGCTTATGGTCGGCCGTAGAATCCGACCAATGCGATGAAAGCGTTGACGTTTCAGGGCGCGGGCGACGTCAAAGTCATGGACGTTCCCAAGCCGGCCATCAAAGGCTCCGGCGACGCGCTGGTCAGGGTCACCCTCGGATCGGTTTGCGGCTCCGACCTTCACATCCTCCACGGGCATACCCCGATGAATGCAGGGGCGGTTCTCGGGCACGAGTTCGTCGGCGTGGTGGAGGACGTGGGCAGCGAGGTCAAACGGTTCCAAGCCGGCGATCGGGTCGTGTCCAGCTTTTTCACCGCCTGCGGTCACTGCACCCTGTGCCGCAAGGGATGGTTCAACCAGTGTGTCGACAAGGCCACGTTCGGGCACGGCGAATACTTCGGCGGACTCGGCGGGGGTCAGGCCGAATACGTCGTGGTGCCGAACGCGGATCACACCATGGAGTCGATTCCCGCCTCGATGGCCGACGAGCAGGCGATCTTTGTCGGCGACATCCTGTCGACCGGCTACTTCGGCGCCGAGCGCGCCGAGATCAAGCCGGGCGACGTCATCGCCGTGGTCGGCGCCGGGCCGGTGGGACTGATGGCGACGATGTGCGCCCAGCTGTTTGGGCCGGCGCGGACATTCGTGATCGACATGGTCGACTCGCGCCTGGAGATCGCTGAGGAGCTGGGCGGGATCCCCATCAACTCCAAGCGCGTTCATCCTGTGCAAGCCATCGAGGCCGAAACCGACGGTATCGGCGCTGATTCCAGCATCGAATGTGTTGGGCTCCTGCCGGCGGTGGACACGGCCATCCAGTGTGTGCGCGGAGGCGGCACGATCTCGATGGTCGGAGTACCCAGCGCGGTGCTGGGAGACTTTCCGTACATGCGCATGTGGCTCAAGTCGTTGAGCTTTCGAGCCGGGTGGTGCAACGTGCAGGCCTACATGCGACCGCTGCTCGACCTGGTCGCCGCCGGCCGGCTGCACCCGGAAAAGATCATCAGCCACCGGATGAAGCTGGAAGACGCCGAAGAGGCTTACCGGATGTTCGACGCCCGCGAAGCGACGAAGATAGTCCTGACTCCATAGTCAGCCCGCTGCGTACGGTTGGCGCAAACGCGCGGGATGAGGTGGGGTTACGCCATTGCATCGAGCGCGAGCAGGTAGCCCTTGGCGCGTTCGGTCAGCGGGTAGCGGTTTTCCAGCTCGTGAAAATCGGCCCCGTGGTCGCTGTGCACCAGATGCGCGAGCTCGTGCATGAGCAGATAGTCGAGCACCCAGTCGGGCAGGGATGCCGCACGGCGCGCGATGCGAATGGCGCCTTCGGTAAAGGTGCAACTTCCCCACAAGCGCTCCATGTCGGCGAATCCGATCGACGTCCATCGCAACCTGCCTTCGAAGTGGCGTTGATTGAGCTTTCGGGCCCGGTCCAGCAGCCGCTCGTCCGACGGCCGCGACCGCTCCGCCCGCCGCTGCAGCCGGCGGCTCATCACCTGCGCCCAGTGCTCGCGTTCGGCGTGCGGCATGGTCGCGGGGACGAGCAGCTCCAACACCCCTGAGCGCAGGCGAGCCGCCACGGTGCGCCGCCGCTTGCGCGAGGTGATTACGCGAACCGGTAGAAGATGCGGATCTGGGTTCGATTCCAAGACGTGTGCTCCGTTTGGTGGTGGCGCTGGCCGGATTGTACCGGCGTAGGATTCCGCGCAAAAGAATTTGCCCAGAAGCCTCGTCCTCGGCAACGGCAACACGCTGATCGGTTTCGACGCCACGTATTCGATCCGCGACATCTTCTATCCGCGCGTGGGCGACGCCAATCACACGATGGGCAATCTCTGCCGCGTCGGCTTCTACATCGATCGCAAGTTCGCGTGGCTCGACGAACGCGCATGGGACCGAAAGCTCGGCTACGCGGAGGACTCGCTGGTGAGCGACGTCACGGTCAGCCATCGTGGCCTCGGCATCAGTGTCCGGTTCGAGGACTACATCGACCTTGCCCGGAACTGGTTCATCCGCAACCTCAGCGTCACTTCCGCGGTCGGGTTCACGGTGGGCCGCGTCTTCTTGCATTACGACTGGTACATCGAGGGTTCCGATATCGGCAACACGGTGCTGTACGACCCCCGCCATCGCGGTGTCATCGCCTACAAGGCCAACCGCTATTTCCTGGTCGGCGGCCAGTGCGACGCCGAGTACGGAGTCAGCACGTGGGCGAACGGCAAGAAGGGCAATGGTCTGGCTGGGACCTGGGTCGACGCCGAAGACGGCGTGCTCGGCAAGAACCCGATCGAGCAGGGCTCCGTCGACTGCACCATCGGCTTCGACATGGGCTCGGTCGGCCCCAATCAGCCACGCAGGCTGACGCACTGGCTGTGCATGGGCTCGCGCCTGAGCGACGTCACGACTTACGGCCAGGAGCTGATCGTAGGCAAGGGTCCGGACACCTATCGCAGCCGGACGTTGACCTACTGGAAGGTGTGGTCGGAAAAAGACCACCGCCACATCGACGAAGAGCTCGGTGAGGAGGTGACCGACCTTTATCGGCGCAGCGTTCTGACCGCGCGGACTCACGTCGACAACCGCGGCGCCGTCATCGCCTCCAGCGATTTCGACATCACCAAGTTCGCCCGCGACACCTACGCGTACGCCTGGCCTCGCGACGGCGCCCTGGTCGCGAACGCGCTCGATCGCTGCGGACATGAGGACGTCACGCGCCAGTTCTTCCTTTTCTGCCAGCAGACTCTGGTCGAGGAAGGGTTCTTCCTGCACAAGTACACGCCCTACGGCCAACCGGGCAGCTCGTGGTTGCCCTGGGTCGACTCACACGGTGCTCGCACGCTGCCGATCCAGGAGGACGAGACAGGGCTGGTGCTGTGGTCGCTGTGGCAGCACTACCGCATCCACCGCAACCTCGACTTCGTCGTGGACCTTTACACGGCCCTCATCGTGCCGGCGGCGGACTGGATGGTGAGCTACGTCGACCAGCGCAACGGCCTTCCCATCCCGTCGTGGGACCTGTGGGAGGAGCGCTGGGGCGTGCACGCGTTCACGGTCGGATCGGTGTGGGGCGGTCTCGACGCGGCGCGCAGCTTCGCGGACATGTTCGGCGACGTCCCGGCTTATGCGCGCTACCGGGACGCCGCCGAGCGGCTGCGCGAGGCATCCGACACCAACCTGTACAGCTCCGAGCTGGGACGCTTCCCGCGCCGGATCACTGTCGAGGACGACGAATCGGTGACCGTCGACACGGTGCTCGACAGCGCGATCCATGGTCTCTGGCGGTTCGGCATGTACCCGCCGGAGGATCAGCGAATCGCGGACACGATGAAGGCGATCGCCGACCAGCTCTCCAACAAGGCCGAAGCCGGAGGCATCGCCCGCTACACGGACGACTATTACTTCAGGGTCGAGCCCGACACGACGGAGGTGCCGGGCAACCCGTGGTTCCTGTGCACCCTGTGGCTCGCCCAGTGGTACATCGCCACCGCCAAGAGCGAGCCGGACCTGAAGCCGGCGCGGGAGATGATCGATTGGGCCGTCCGGCACCAGATGCCCGGCGGGCTGCTGTCGGAGCAGCTCGACCCGCACACGGGGGCTCCGCTCTCGGTTTCGCCGCTGACCTGGTCGCACGCCGAGTTCATCGTCACCGTGGACGAGTACTGCCGCAGGGCGGACTTGCTGCGCGGGGCGCCGGACGGGCCGATCTAGACGAAGTGGAGCCGAAGGCCGGATTTACTCCGGCCGTCACCCCGCGTTGTATGCCAAACGCCGCCAGACGTAGCGGGCAACGGAGGGGGCCCGCGGGGGAGGCCTGCCTCCCCCGCGCTTTAAAGCGGGATGTTCCCGTGCTTGCGCGGCGGGCGCTCGACGGTTTTGCGCAGGCACAGCTGAAGGGCGCGCACCAGCTCGCGACGCGTCTGGCTCGGCTCGATGACATCGTCGATGTACCCGCGCTCCGCCGCCACGTACGGATTGGCAAAGCGCGCCGTGTACTCGGCGACGAGCTCCTTGCGTCGCGCCACGGGGTCGCGCGCCGTGGCCAGATCCCGCTTGTAGATGATGTTGACCGCCGCCTGCGGGCCCATCACCGCGATCTCTGCCGTCGGCCAGGCCAGGTTGAGGTCGGCGCCCATCTGCTTCGGCGACATCACGGTGTACGCGCCGCCGTAGTTCTTGCGCGTGATCACGGCGAGCTTCGGCACCGTCGCTTCCGCGTAGGCGTACAGCAGCTTGGCGCCGTGCCGGATGATCCCGCCGTGCTCCTGGTCGCGCCCTGGCAGGTAGCCGGGCACGTCCACGAAGGAGATGATCGGAATGCCGAAGGCATCGCAGAAGCGGATGAACCGGGCCGCCTTGACCGAGGCGTTGATGTCGATCGCGCCCGCGAGCACCTTGGGCTGGTTGCCGACGATACCGACGACGTGGCCACCGAGCCGGCCGAGGCCGACCACGATGTTCTGGGCGAAGAAGGGCTGCACCTCGAAGAACTCGCGCCCGTCGAGGACACGGGAGACGACCTCTCGCATGTCATACGGCTTGTTCGGCAGCTCCGGCACGATGGTTTGCAGCTCGACGTCGGCTCGCTCGACGTCGTCGGTGGTCGGCACGAACGGCGGTCGCTCCGCGTTCGATGACGGCAGGTACGACAGCAGCTTGCGCACGCCCGCGGCGCAGTCCTGCTCCGTCTGAGGCAGGAAGTGGGCGACGCCGGACGTCGCGTTGTGGACGTGGCCGCCGCCGAGCTCATCGAACGACACCGCCTCGCCGGTGACGACTTTGATCACCTCCGGGCCGGTGATGAACATGTAGCCCTGGCCGGCGACGATGAAGATGAAGTCAGTGATGGCCGGCGAGTAGACCGCCCCGCCCGTGCATGGCCCGGCGATGACGCTGAGCTGCGGGATGACGCCCGAGGACCGCACGTTGCGAAAGAAGATGTCCGCGTAACCGGCCAGCGCGACCACGCCTTCCTGGATACGGGCCCCGCCCGAGTCGTTGATGCCGATGATGGGCACGCGGTTGCGGAGCGCGAGCTCCTGGACCTTGACGATCTTTTCCGCGGTCACCTCTCCGAGCGAGCCGCCGAAGACCGTGGCGTCGTACGCGTAGACGGCGATGGGCCGGCGGTCGATCTCGCCGAACCCTGCGACCACGCCGTCGCCGGCGATCTTGCGGTCCTCCATCCCGAAGCCGTGCGCGCGATGCGTCGCAAAGACGTCGAGCTCGACGAACGAGCCCTCGTCGAGCAGCATCTCGATGCGATCGCGGGCGGTCGCTTTGCCCGCCGCCCGACGCTTGTTCGCGGCGTCGGTGTCGGTGTGCAGAGCCTGGTAGCGGCGCTTGCGGTACTGGTTGATCTTCTGTTCCGAAACGGTGGTCGCCTCTCGCTGCGGCGCCTCGACGCCTTCGAGGCTCGGAGTGGTTCGGCGCACTGGTGAAAGAGACCTGGGTTTCCTCGCCGCCATAGCGCATATCGTAGGCGCCGTGCCGCAAGCTCAATCTCAGCTCGACCTGGACAGGGCGGTCACTTTGCGGCAGCTCCGCACGTTCAAGACGGTCGCCGACTTGAACAGCTTCAGCCTCGCCGCACAGCGCCTCAAGCTCAGCCAGCCGTCGGTCTCGTACCAGGTGAAAGAGCTGGAAGAGACGCTCGGACTGCCGCTGCTGGACCGCTTGGGCAAGCGCGTGCAGCTGACGGAGGCGGGATCGCTCCTCTACGGCTACGCGCGCCGGATGCTCGACGTGCTCGACGACGCGACGGTTGCGATCGAGGAGATGCGCGGCATCAAGCGCGGCAGCCTGCGCGTCGGGGCCAGCACGACGGTCGGCATCTACCTGCTGCCCGCGGCTCTCGGCGCCTTCAAGAAGTTGCACCCCGGACTCGTCATCTCGCTCGAGATCGGAACCCGCGCCCGCGTGCAGGAGCAGGTCCTCAACAACGAGCTCGACCTCGCGGTGGTTGGTCCGGCCTCGAAAGACCCGGAGCTCGCGATCATCCCGTTTCTCACCGATGAGCTGGTCGTGATCGCGCCCGCCGGGCATGTGCTGGCGGATAGGCGCGGTCTCAGCCTCAAAGACGTGTCGGACCAGCCTTTCGTCATGCGCGAGGCTGCCTCTGGAAGCCGCTGGTCGCTGGAAAAGGCCGCGCGCAGGGCGGGCGTCAAGCTGATGGTCGCGATGGAGCTCGGGTCCAATGGCGCCATCAAGCACGCGGTCGAATCGGGGCTTGGCCTTGCGGTGATATCTCGTTATGCGTGCGCGCTCGAATTCTCGACCGGCCGCCTGGTCGAGCTGGACGTCCAGGGCTTTCCGATCCGCCGCGACTGGCACATCGTCCACCTGCGCAGGCGGAAGCTGCCTGCGTCGGTGCACGCGTTCATCGAGTTCCTCAAAGACACGAGCTGGGTCTCGCGCAACGGCTCGCGCGGTCGCGTCCGCCCTCCGACGGATTGATCCACCGCCTGCAGCGCGCCGCCGCCGACGTGCTGTCGCGGCCGGCTTTTTACTGGGTGCTCGCGATCGTTTTCGCCCTGCGGGGGATTTTCCTGACCCTTGCCACGCCGCGCCGCTATGACGCCGAAGGCATGTGGGAGGGCGCACGCGCTTACCTGGTGAATCCGCCGCACATGTACGACGCGGCTGCAAATTACCTGTCGCGGCTGCACATCATCGCGCCACCGGGTGGGCTCGACGCGTTCGTCAGCCCGCCGCCGGTTGCGGTGCTCGCGATCCCGGTCGCCCTCCTGCCCAGGAGCGTCGGGGTCCAGGTTTGGACCGCGATCGATGCGGCCGCCCTTCTCCTGGCCTTGATCCTGCTTGATCGCGTGCTCGCAACGCAAAACCGGCTGGCTCGCCCCATCTTCTGGGTCGCCGCGGCGTACTTCCCGCCCCTCTTTGCGGACGTGAGCGCGGGCCAGCGTGGCGGCGTGATGCTCGGGCTGGCCATGGCCTCGATCTGGTTCGAGCGCAAGCGGCCGGCCCTTGCGGGCGCGGTCGGCGGCCTGGCGGCGGCGATCAAGTACTACCCCGCCGCGATGATCATCGGGCCGCGGCCTGGGCATCGGATCCGATACGCGATCGTGCTGGGTGTGGTGGCGGCGCTCGTGACCGCGGCCACGTTCATCCCGCTGGGCCTCGGCGGCGCCCTCTTCTACTACCAGCACGTCCTGGTGCCGTCACTCGGCTCCTACAACCCGGACTGCGCGTACGACTCGGTGCGCACGCTGTTCATGCGCACCATCGGTGGCGAGCCGTTTGCCGTCCCGTCGGCAACCGGATACGAGATCGTGAGCTCCCCGCTCCACTTCTCGGCTGCCGCGCTGTTCATTTCTTACGCCAGCGCGGTGGCGTTCGCGGTGGGCGCGGCGTGGGCGGCCTGGCGCAGCGGCTGGAATGCCGCGTACGGAATGTCACTCGGCTTCGCCCTCGGCGCGCTCGTTCCCAATGAGGTCTGGCCCTACCAGTGGCTGCCGCTGCTCCCGCTTGCGCTGATCGTCATCGTGCGCGGGATCGAACGACGCCGTTGGATCACGCTGGTCCTCATGTGCGTCTTTCTGTTGGGGTTCGTACGCCAGCCATGCGAGCTGTTCTTCCCGAACCTGTGGACGATCGCGGGGATCGGAATCTTCGTCCTGGCCCTGTGGGAGAATCGGCTTTTCCGCGCTGGCGTGGAACAAAAGGGGGAGTAAGCATGGCGCTCAATGCTGACGTCAGCTTCACCTGGGTCGGTCACGGGACATGGAAGGTTCGGAGCGCCAAGGGGAAGGAGATCCTCATCGACCCCTGGGTCATGAACAACCCGGCCGCGCCCGAGACGTTGAAGACCGTCGACAAATGCGACCTGATGCTGATCACGCATGGTCATTTCGACCACATCCATGACGCCCTCGAGATCGCGCGCCGGACCAAGCCGACGATCGTGACCAACCACGAGATCGGCGTGTGGCTGGGCTCCAAGGGCATCGATGGCGAAAAGATCGTCGCGGGCAACCAGGGCGGCACCATCGAGGCCGAAGGCGTCAAAGTGACCCTCGTCCACGCCGAGCATTCGTGTGGCATCACGGAAGACGACGGGCACCTGGTCTACGGCGGCGAGGCGTGCGGCTTCGTGATCGAGTTCGAGAATGGCTTCACGATCTACTTCGCCGGCGACACGGACGTGTTCGGCGACATGGCGCTGATCGCCGAGCTGAGCAAGTTCGACGTCGCGTTCCTGCCCATCGGAGACTTCTACACCATGGGCCCGGAGCGCGCCGCCAAGGCGGTGCAGCTGCTGGGCGTGAAGACGGTCGTGCCCATGCACTTTGCGACCTTCCCGATCCTGGACGGACGGCCGAGCCAGCTCCAGGAGCTGGTCGGGCCGGGGATCAAGGTCCTGGACATCAAGCCCGGAGACACCGTCTAAGAGGCGAAAAGCCGGCCACGAGCGTCTAAGCTCGCGCGGATGCGCGATGTCATCGGCGCCCCGGCCGCCTGGCTGGCGCGCGCCATCCGGGACAAGAAGGTGTCATCGGTCGAGGTCGTCCGGGCCCACCTCGAGCACATCCACACCGTCAATCCGCGGCTGAACGCGGTCGTGTTCGCGACCGCGGAAAGCGCGATCAAGGAAGCCCGCGCAGCCGACCGTCACAACACTCGCAAGAGCGTCCTCGGCCCTCTGCATGGCGTCCCGTTCACGGCCAAGGACATCTTCAACACCGCCGGGCTGCCGACCACCGCCGGGCTGCGCATGCTGCGCACCAACATCCCCACCCGCGACGCCACCGTAATCGCCCGGATGCGGCGTGCGGGCGCGATCCTGATCGGCAAGACGAACTGCCCGCCAGGCGGCATGGGCAGCGACAGCTGGAACCCGCTCCACGGCGGGACCCGCAACCCATATGACGTCAACCGCTCGCCCGGAGGGAGCAGCAGCGGCGAGGCGTCGATCATCGCCGCCGGCGGCTCCCCGCTCGGGATCGGCAGCGACTCGGGCGGCAGCATCCGGATGCCGGCCAACTACTGCGGCATCGCCGCCCTCAAGCCGACTGCCGGCCTCGTGCCAGTGACCGGCGCCTACGCCCTTCCGGGGGGACTCAGCGACCCGCGCAGCCAGGTCGGTCCGATGGCGCGATTTGTCTCCGACCTCGCGCTCACCCTGCCGGTGCTGGTCGGACCGGATGGCATCGATTCCGGCGTGGTGCCGGTCCCGCTGGCGAAGCGCACGCCGAAGCTGCCCGGGCTCCGGGTGGCCTGGTACGCCGACGACGGCATCATGAAGCCGGCTCCCGCGGTCGCGGCGGCGGTCCGGGCCGCGGCTCGGGCCCTCGCGGATGAGGGATGCACGGTCATCGAGGAACGTCCACCAAGCCTGCCCGAGGCGCAGCTGGTCACCCTCGGCTACTGGGGCAAGAAGCACATGAGCCACGAGCGTCTCTACAGCCGCTGGGACGTGTTCCGCTCGACGATCCTGGAATTCATGACCCGCTTCGACATCGTCCTCAGCCCGGTCTCGCCAACCGTGGCGCCCCTCTACAAAGCGAGGGGATCGCCGGACCATCAGTACACGTACACGATCCCCTACAGCCTGTCTGGAAACCCGTGCGTCGTGGTCCGCGCCGGGACCTCGCCGGAGAACCTTCCGATCGGTGTGCAGGTCGTGGCACGCAACTGGCATGACGATGTGGCGCTGCGCGCGGCGCGAGCTATCGAACGGGCGCTGGGCGGCTGGCGTCCTGCTAGCGTGGTCGGGTGAGGTTTCGCTACTCACGCTGGGACGGGACGCAGAAGCTCGACGAGCTCGACGCCGGCGATGTCCTCGACGCGCTCTCCGACGATCTCATGAACTACGGCGACCTCAACGCCGCCCTGCAGCGATTCCTCCGCTGGGGCTCGCCGAACATGCAGGGGTTGGAGCAGCTCCTGAAGCAGCTTCGCGAAGCGCGTGAGAAGGAGCTAGGCCGCTACAACCTCGACTCGACTGTGGAACAGCTCCGGCAGAAGGTGCAGGACGTGATCGACACCGAGCGGACCGGGATCGAGCAGCGGTTGAAGGACGCGACGCCCGAGGCGCGCAAGCTGCTCGACCGCATAGCGCGACAGCGCAACGACCAGCTCGACCGCCTCCCGGACGACCTCGGCGGGCGGGTCAAGGGACTGCGCAACTACGAGTTCGTCGACGACGCGGCGCGGCAGAAATTCGAAGAGCTGATGCAGGAGCTTCAGAAACAGATCCTGGACCAGATGTTCCAGGGCATCAAAGGCTCGCTTCAGCAAATGCAGGGACAGGACCTCTCGCGAGTTCGAGACATGGTGCGCGAGCTGAACAAGATGCTCGAGCAGCGCATGGAAGGCCGCACGCCCGACTTCAACGGGTTCATGCAGCGTTTCGGCGACATGTTCCCGCCGGGCATCAACAGCCTGGACGAGCTGCTCGAGCATCTGCAGCGGCAGATGGCGCAGATGCAGTCGCTGCTCCAGAGCATGAGCCCCGAGGCCCGCGAGGAGCTGCGCCAGATGATGGACGCCCTGCTCCAGGACGACTCGCTGCGGCTCGAGCTGGCGCGCCTGGGGGGCTTCATGCAGGCGATGATGCCGCCGTCGGAGCTCAGTGAACGCTACCCGTTCTTCGGCGAAGACCCGCTGAGCATGGGCGAGGCGATGGGACTGATGGAGAGGCTGCAGCAGATGGACCGCCTCGAGTCCCAGCTCGAGCGCGGCAGCTTCCGGCCCGACGACGTCGACCGCTCGCTCGCCCAGGAGCTGCTCGGGCCAGACGCGAGGCAGGCGCTGGATCAGCTGCGCCAGGTGACCGACGTGCTCGAGAAGGCCGGCTACGTGGAGCGCAAAGGCCGTCGCCTGGAGCTCACGCCGCGCGGCATGCGGCGGATCGGCCAGTCGGCGCTGCACGACATCTTCGACCAGCTGAAGAAGACGCGCATGGGCCAGCACCAGCTCTGGCGCGGCGGAGTCGGCACGGACGCGTCAGACGAGCTCAAGGCTTACGAATACGGCGATCCATTCCTGCTCGAGATGAAGGAAACGCTCTTCAACTCGATCGTCCGGGAAGGGCCCCGGGTGCCCGTCAAGATGGCCGCGCAGGACTTCGTCGTCCACCGCACGGAGCACATGACGCAGGCCTCGACGGTGCTGATGATCGACATGAGCCGATCGATGTTCCTTCGCGGCTGCTTCCTGGCCGCCAAGAAGGTTGCGATCGCGCTCGACTCGCTGATCCGCAGCCAGTACCCGCGCGACTCCCTGTACGTGGTCGGCTTCTCCAACTACGCGGTCGAGCTGAAGCCGCAGACGCTGCCGCAGCTGGCGCTCAACGACTACGTCTACGGGACCAACATGCAGCACGGCTTTCAGCTCGCGCGGTCGCTGCTGGCCAAGCATCGGGGCAACCGCCAAGTAATCATGATCACGGACGGGGAGCCGACCGCCCACCTCGAGGAAAACGGCCGTGCGTCCTTCGCGTACCCCCCGACCTACAAGACGATCCAGCAGACGCTGAGCGAGGTCAAACGCTGCACCCGCGACCGCATCGTCATCAACACTTTCATGCTCGAGCGCGGGCCGTACCTGACCGAGTTCATCAACCAGATGACGCGGATCAACAAGGGACGAGCCTTCTTCGTCTCGCCGGACCGGCTCGGCGAGTACATCCTGGTCGACTACGTCAGCGGGAAGCAGCGCCGCCGCGCCAGCACCCGCCGCGCGCGCATCGCGTAAGAGTGACCCCGGCCTCGTTCCTTATCCTGAAACCGTGGCCACGACCAACCAGGTAGCCGTCGGGCGCCGCAACCTGAGTCCGGCCGCGCTTTACGAGCACGCGATCCGACGCGATGAGGCGGCGATCGTTTCCACCGGCGCCCTGACCGCGGAGACTGGCAAGCACACCGGCCGGTCACCCAAGGACAAATTTTTCGTCAAGGAGCCGACGAGCCAGGACGCGATCTGGTGGCATCCGGGCAACCAGCCGATCGCCTCGGCGAAGTTCGACCAGCTTCTGGCCCGCACGGAAGAGTTCGCGGCGACGCACGAGGTGTTCACCCAGGACGTCTTCGCCTGCGCCGACCCTCGCTACCGGCTGCGCGTGCGCGTCGTCACCGAGCTTGCCTGGCACAGCCTGTTCGCGCGCAACCTGTTCATCCGCCCCAACGCCGACGAGCTGATGAACTTCGAACCGGACTTCACGGTGATGGCGCTGCCTTCGGTGAAGGCCGATCCTCAGCCCGACGGCACGCGCAGTGAGACCTTTATCCTCGTCAACCTGGGCCGGCGGATCGTGATCATCGGCGGCACGGGATATGCGGGCGAGATCAAGAAGTCGATCTTCACCGCGCTCAACTACCTGCTCCCGGCGCAGGGCGTGTTCCCAATGCATTGCTCGGCCAACACGAACGCGGACGGCTCCGACGTCGCGCTTTTCTTCGGCCTCAGCGGGACCGGGAAGACCACCTTGTCCGCCGAGCCCTCGCGACGCCTGATCGGCGACGACGAGCATGGATGGAGCGACCGCGGGGTCTTCAACTTCGAAGGCGGCTGCTACGCGAAGACGATCCGCATCCACAAGGAGTCGGAGCCCGAGATCTACGCCGCCACCGAGAGCTTCGGCACCGTCCTCGAAAACGTCGTCTACGACGAGCGCACGCGGGTGCCGGATTACGACTCAGATGAGAAGACCGAGAACACACGCGCGGCCTACCCGATCGACCTGATCCCCAACGCCGTGCTGGCGGGCATGGGAAGCCATCCCCATAACGTGATGTTCCTCTCCGCGGATGCGTACGGCGTGCTTCCGCCGGTCGCCCGCCTGGACGAGGAGCAGGTCCGCCACTACTTTCTGAGCGGATACACGGCCAAGGTCGCCGGCACCGAGCGGGGTGTCACCGAGCCGGAGCCGATCTTCAGCACGTGCTTCGCCGCGCCGTTCCTCGTCCTGCCCCCGGAGCGATACGCGGACATGCTGATCGAGCGCGTCAAGCGGCACCACGTCGACGTCTGGATGCTGAACACGGGCTGGGTCGGCGGCCCATTTGGTGTCGGCGAGCGGATGTCGATCGCGCACACGCGGGCGATCGTTCGCGCGGTGCTGGAAGGCGACCTTCGTGGCGTCTCGACGCATGTCGATCCGGTGTTCGGGCTGCACATACCCAACCGCGTCCCGGGCGTGCCGCGTGAGGTGCTCGACACCCGGGACAGCTGGCCGAACCCCGAGGACTACGACCGCCAGGCCGCCAAGCTGCGCGCCATGTTCGAAAGCAATATCCACATGATCGGCAAGAGCGCCTCGACCGCCGGTTAGTTGAGAGTCGCGATCGTCGGCAGCAGGCACTTTTCCGACCCCGCACGCGTCGACGATTACGTCAAATCCCTGCCACCGCGGGCGTCGATCATCACCGGCAGCGCGAGCGGAGTCGACGCCGCGGCGACACGCGCCGCGCGGGAGAAAGGGGTACCGGTTCAGGTGCTTCCGGCTTCATTTGATGAGCTGGCGGACCCTGCCAGGTCGGCCGCCCGCAACCAGCGCCTTGTCGATGCTTGCGACGTGCTCGTCGCTTTCTGGGACGGGAGCTCGAAAGGCACCCGAACCACGGTCGAGCGAGCCCTCGACTCCGGCAAGGAGGTCCACGTTTTCGTCGGTTAGTAAGATGCCGTCATGGCGATAGCGGTCGCCGTACGGGTGCGGTTTTTCGCTCGGCTGCGCGAACAAGCGGGAGTCGAGATCGAACCACGCCAGATGCCGCCCGGCTCGACGCTGGCCGACGTCTACGACGTCTCTCGGCGCGCACACCCAGCGCTCCCCGAGCGCGAAGGGGTGCGGGCCGCGCTCAACCAGGAGTTTGCCGACTGGACCATCAAGGTGTCGGATGGCGATGAGGTGGCCTTTATCCCGCCCGTCAGCGGGGGCGCGCACAGGGTCGGGATCCTCTTCGAGCTGACCGCCGATCCGATCGACGCTCGCCGGCTCGAAGCAGCCGTGGCGCATGCGGGCGCGGGCGCGATCTGCACGTTCACGGGCGTCGTGCGCGACAACTCACGCGGACATTCGGTAACCGAGCTCGACTACGAGGCGTACACCGAGATGGCGACCGCGCAGATGCGCAAGATCGGCGACGAGATCGCCGAGCAGTGGCCTGAGGCGAGGGTGGCGATGGCTCACCGCACCGGCAAGCTGCAGATCGGCGATGCGTCGGTCGTGGTCTCGGTTTCGTGCCCCCACCGGGCGGAGGCGATCGCGGCTTGCAAGTGGGGCATCGACCGGCTCAAAGAGACCGTGCCGATCTGGAAGAAAGAGCACGCCGCCGACGGCACGTACTGGATCGAGGGGGACGAAGCCAAGCAGGCCTGAGCGTAATTCGGGTACCCGGGCCGTCTGATTTAGGTAGTTCCTCCGATGTTTGGGTGTTGGATTCGAGGGACGCTGCCTGCATCAGATTCCACCCCCAAGGAGGTTCGACAGATGCAGGCAAGACTCGAGATTCAAAGGTTTCCGGTGGCGCGCATTCTGATCGCGTTCGGGGTCCTGGCGGCGTTGCTGATCGGGCTTCAGCTTGGTTACGCGCTGAAGGCGGCGACGGTCATCACCACCCCGGGCAAGGTTCTCGTCGTCGACTCCCAGTCTTCAGCCGCGTACGACAGCCCGTGCGTCTTCGTCGGCGACGTCAAGGCATGCTGATCGCCTTGGGTGCAGGTTCCGGGGCCGGACCGGCCCCGGAACTGGCGCGGGTTCAGTCTCTGACCCGGGCCACAGACAGACCGTCACGGATCGGGATCACGACGCTCTCCAGGCGCGGATGCTTCGCCACCAGCTCGTTGTAGTGGGCGACGTTCCGCGCCTGCTGGTTTTTCGGTCGCGCGACCTCGCCCTGCCGCAGCGCGTTGTCGGCCATCAGAAGCGCGCCGCCTTCGAGCCGCTGTAGGCACAGCTCGAGCGCCCGCCGCGTCACGTCCTCGGATGGAAAGCCGTTGAGCAGATCGATGAAGCAGGCGTCAAACCTCTGATCGACCTTTTCCAGGCCGGCCACCGCGTCCTGCTCCAGGACCAGGGCCTGCTTGCCGAGGCCGGCGTCGGAGAAGTTCGCTCGGGCACGTTCCGCGCGCTTGTGATCGACCTCGAACGTCGTCAGCGATCCGCCATCGGTGCCACGCAGGAGCCAGATCCCGCTGTAGCCGGTCGCGGTGCCCAGCTCCAGCACCCGCTTGGCGCCTGCGATCTTGACCAACAGGTACAGCAGCATCCCCTCGTGCGGATCGACGATCGGGATGTTTTCGCGATGGGCCTCTTCCTCCATCCGCGCCAGCACCTGGTCGCGCTTGGGCACCAGGCCGTCCAGGTATGCCTGCAGCTCATCGGTCACTTCAACTGTTCTCATCGCGACTCCTCAAGAACTGATCGAGAAGGGGCTGGAGGGTGACCACATATTCGGTCATGCACGCGACCGTGTGGTCGAGCACGACGTCATCCAGCCGCCCGGCCGGCACGGTCTCGTACAGCCTGGACCAGCCGCGATCCCATGGCTCGAGCTCGGCCCGCGGCAGGCTCGCCTTGACCTCGACCATACGCGAGCGAAAGAAGTCAAAGGCCGCCTGGTTCTCGCCGGCCGACGCCTCGAAATGCAACCCGACCTCCAGCCTGCCCACGCCGGCGTGGTGCCATGCCTCGTAGTGGAAGGCCGGCTCCCCAAAGTGCACTTTCATGAGCCGTCCCCGGCCCCGGATGGTGCGGAAGTCGTGCATGGCTGCCGGCAGGCTATGTTTCAACGCCTTCCGCAGCCGGACAAAGAAGTCAGATGGCGACAGCAACATTAGGGGTAGACGAGGTGGGATGTAGGCCGGATTTATTCCGGCCGTCCCTCGAGCGTAACCTCCAAACGCCTCCCAGGCATGGCATGCCATGGAGGGGGCCCGCGGGGGAGGCCTGGCTCACCCGCGAATGTTTCTCGTAAGCTGCCATCCAGATTGGCGTACATCCCCACCGTCGTCGAGAACGAGGGCGGCAACCGCGAGCGGACTTTCGATATCTACTCGCGGCTGCTCAGAGACCGAATCATCCTGATCGGGCGCCCGATCGACGACGTGGTCGCCAACCTCGTCGTCGCTCAGCTCATGTACCTGGCGGCTGACGACCCCGACAAGGAGATCCAGATCTACATCAACTCTCCGGGGGGCGCGGTCACCGCTGGGCTTGCGATCTACGACACCATGCAATACGTCCGGGCACCCATCTCGACGGTTTGCATCGGGCGTGCGGCAAGCTTCGGCACCGTGGTGCTGATGGCCGGAGCGAAAGGCAAGCGGTACTCGCTGCCGAGCGCGACCATCCACATGCATCAGCCGCTGATCGGCGGCAAGGGCCTTCAGGGTCAAGCGAGCGACCTCGACATCCACGCCCGAGAGATCATCCGGATCCGGACGGTGCTCAACGAGCTCATCGCCAAGCACACCGGTCAGCCGCTGGACCGGGTCGAGCGGGACACCGACCGCGATTACTTCCTGTCGCCGCTGGAGGCCGTCGAGTACGGACTGATCGACGGCATCATCGAGCAGAAGCGGGTACCGGTTCTATCGACCGCCGGCTAGCCACGCCTGCGGCCCGCACGCACACCCAGCCGATAAGGGCAATCCCGACCACAGCCGGCACGGGCGCGGGGGTGAGCGCCGCCACCAACGCCGCCACCGAAAGGCCCAGCCAGTCGAACCATCGCGCGCGCCCCCAGACGGCCATGGCCACCGCGACCAGGACCAGGTCCGCCGGCAGCGCGTGCGGCGCCGCGAGCACGCCGCCGGCGACCAGCACGGCGGCGGTGGCCCGAAAGTCGTCCCGCCGGCGTCTCGCGAGGTCAGCACCGCCACAGCGATGGTCTGCGCCTGGCCTGGCAGCAGGACCCCGAGGTGGGGCAGGTCGACCTCGCGGCTGGCCGGCGCGACGGTGGCGCGGGTCTGGCCCAGCCAGTCCAGCACCCATCGCGGGTTGAGGATCGCGGTGGTCGCCAACAGCCCGGCACCGGCGGTAGCCCACCCGGCAAGCACCTGCCAGCGCCTCGCCAGGATCACGGCGACCGCGAGCGGCAGCATCAGCTGAGGCTTCATCAAGGTCAGGCCGAGCGCGAGGCCGGCGAGATACGGCCGCGACCGTAGCGCGATGGCGGCCCCCACACCAAGGGCCACGATCCCGTCGAGCTGGGCGTTGAGAAGCATCAGCGCGGTGGGCACGGCGGCGAAGCCCGGCAGCATTTCGGTCGCGCCCCTCCGGCGCAGCCCCTCCGAAGGATGGGTGCGGGTCGCCAGGTAGAGGCCGCCCGCCAGGCAGACGAGGCCGAACAGAATCCAGACCCGTCCTCCAAGGTCGGTGCCCAGCAGCTCGAATGGGACCGCGAGCAGGGCGACCCAGGCCGGGGCGAGGAAGGGCAGGATGCCGTGGATACCGAGGGTGACGAGGGTGCGGCCGCCGGTCACGTCGAGCTGGACGCGCTGCTGGGCGTCGAGGTCGTACAGATGACCCGGGTCGGAAATGATGAGACGGGCCCCTGTCGCAAACGCGGGCCAGTCGGAGTTGATGACGTCGTCGTTCGGCAGCAGCGGATAGAGGAAAAACGCCAGCGCGACCGCGAGCAACGCGACCGAGCCGCGCCATCGCCACCGCTCGTTCATGTCAAAGCGGGGTGTTCACAGCTCTAGCGACATCCCGTCTCGCGCAGCCTGGACCTCGGTCCCGATCCGATGCGTAAGGTCGGCGGCGATCTCCTGCGGGTTCGCTTGCCAGACCGCCATCCCATAGTGCGTCAGGATGGCGAGCCGCGGTTTCGCCTCGCGGATGATGCGCTCCGCGTCGTCAATGCAGAGGTGCGGAAGATCCGGCCTGCAGTGCATCAGGATGGTGTGGATCAGCATCACATCGGCTTGGTGCTGCTCGGCGATGCCCTCGTAGTAAGCGGAGTCGGTGATCCAACCGAGCCGGTGGCCGAAACGAAAACCGTACGTCTCGACCTGGTGCACGTGGCGGCCGCTGGTTGTGAACGTCAGCCCATTGACCGAGTAGGAGGTTTCGGGTGCAAGGCGGACGATCTCCTGCGGGAACCGGCGCAGGTACTTGAGCACGACCGGGTCCTCATCGAGCGCGTCGGAGGGACAGAAGAGCCGCCCTCGGTGCGAGAAACCGCCGTCGGTCATGGCTTCGATCATCACGTTCACGTCGCCGACGTGGTCGAGGTGCCGGTGGCTGACCACGATCGCGTCGAGTGTCGTGAGGTCGATCTTTCGCTGCGCGTACTGCACCACCGCGCCAGGACCCGGATCAAGGCTGATCCGAGTGTTCCCGTCCTCGATGAAAAGACCACCGGACGCGGCAACCTGCCTGGCAACCATGAAGCGAGCCCCAGCCGTCCCCATGAAAGTGAGACGCACGAGAAGCTAATTCACCTCCCCACCATGTGGGGAGGTCGGCGGCGCAGCCGCCGGGTGGGAAGAGTCAAGTCTCCGCGACCTCGGACAATGGCACCTCTGATTTCTCACCGAAATACCGGTCGTAGAGCCCGGCCACACGCTCGAGCGTGTCGATCTCATCCACCGGCTTGTCGTCGCGGATGCGCACGATGCGCGGAAAGCGAAGCGCGAAACCGCTCAGGTGTCGCCCCGAGTGCTGGATGGAGTCGAACGCGACTTCGAGCACCACCTCCGGCCGCACCATCCGCACATGGCCCATGTCCTCGACCGTCATCGCCAGAAAGCGCTCAGTGAAAGTCGCGATTTCAGCATCAGTCAGCCCGGTGTACGCCTTGCCGACGTTGACGAGCCGGCCCGTCCGCGTGTCCTTGACCGCAAACGTGTAATCGGACAGCACGCCCTTCCGCTTGCCGTGGCCCCACTCGACCGCAGTCACGACGACGTCGAGTGTCGCGAGAGGCCGCTTCAGCTTCAGCCATGCCAGGCCGCGCCGTCCTGGCGTGTACGGACTGATTGGATCCTTGACCATCAACCCCTCATTGCCACGTTCTCGCGTCTCGGCAAAGATGCGGTCGAGGTGCTGCGGGTCGGTCGCCTCCTCGAGCCGCGCCAGCAGAAACGGATGCTCGAGGCCGAGACCTTCTAGCAGATTGCGCCGTGTCGTGAGCGGCTCGTCGAGCAGGGTGCGGCCGTCGAGCCACAGCACGTCGAAGATGACGAGCACCACCGGCACATCGCGCCGCAAGACGGCGTCGACCTGCTTGCGCCCTAGCCGCCGCTGCAGCTCAAAGAACCGGAGCACGCGGCCATCGCGGTGCGCAAGGACCTCGCCGTCGAAGAGCACGTCGTGACCGATCGAGGGTGCAGCCTCGGTGAGCTCGGGAAATGCGCCGGTCGTCTCTTTGAGGTCGCGCGAGAACAGCTCCACCCGAGACGCCTGGCGATGCAGCTGACAGCGCACCCCGTCGTATTTCTCCTCCGTCCAGACCGTGCCCGCAGCCATGCGCTCGAAGGCCTCGCCTGGCGTCTCGACCGGGCTCGCGAGCATGAAGCGCACGGGCTGGAACAGCGTGATCGTGCTGGCCTCGAACTCTCCGCGCTTGCATCGCACAGCGGTCTCACCGATGTCGCCAGTCACCAGGTGAACCCGTTTGACCTGCGTGATCGGCGCCCCGAACGCTTCGGCGATCGCCGCCTCGACCAGGCCCTCACTCAATCCGATGCGCATCTCGCCCGAGATGATCTTGATGAAGAACCGCGCCGCCTCCGGATCCAGGCGCCGGAGCATCGACTCCAGCGGCGCCGCCTTGGCCGTGCCGCGCGCGGTCCTGATCGCGTCGAGCGTGACCTCGACTTCCTGGAGGGTGACGACTTCGGGTTGGGTGCGTCCATCGAGCGCCTCGCCGGCCCAGTCGCCGAGGTCAGAGTGCTTGCGGAAGATTTGCCCGAGCTCAGCCTCGTCGCGGCGCGAAACGGACGAGACGACCTTGCTCAGCGTCGACCAGCCAAGGCCAAGCGTCCGCCGCCTGGAAGGTGGAAACGCGCGCCCGCTCATGTAGACCGCCGCCCGCCTGAGGTCGTCCTCGCCCAGCCTGCGGAAATACGCGCCGAGGATCCGCGTCTTCTCCAGCGTGGCCGGCGTCGCGCCGACCGCGGCTCCCGCTCGGGCGAAATCAAGCACGGAGGCCTATCGTAAGTCGGGATGCGGCGCTGCCCTTACCTAGAGGAATTGGTCAAAGACCAGCACGCCATGCTGCGTGTCTACCGCGCCGACTGCCACGTCGACCACCGCTCCAAGCGGAAGTACGCGCTGAGCGACAGCCCGCCCATCTGCGTGCGGAATTTCGAGGATTGCCCGTTATACCAGGCTGAAAAGGGGCGCGAGGACCGCACAATTACCCGCTACACCGACTAGAACCCAACTTCTACCCGCCACACAAATGAACTGCCCAGTTTGCTCCGCCCCGGCGCTGCCGATCGATGAGGCCTGCGTGTTCTGTCACGCGCCTCTGGTCGAGCGCGACGAACCGTCGGAACTGTTGGATTACCTGGTCGAGCGGCTTCCCATCGCACAGGCCAAGCGTGGGCATCTGAATCGAGGGCCGATCACCGAGGTCGCCATCGATGTCGACGGACGCAGCTTCCGAGCCAGGGTCAAGAACGAGGCGCTCGAGTTGGCCCCGCCCGTCGAGCTCGCGGCATGGGTCGACCTGCTCCTGACCAAGCTCAGCGACGCGGCCGCGAAAGACCACGACCTGCGCCGCGCGGTTCTCCGCTCCGGCTGGGCTCTGCGCTAAAGCGCCAACACCAGCTGCTCGTTCGCTTCCAGGGCCCAGGCTCGGATGCCCCGCTTGCGCAGGTACCGGGCGAAGTCCTCGGTATAGCCGTGCACGGTGTACACCTGGTCAGCGCCTGATCGCTCGACGACTTCGATGAGCTCGTCGAAATCGCAGTGGTCGGAGAGATCAAACGTCGCGTCAGCCCCGAACAGGCGCGCGAACTCCGCGTCCTTGGCCCAGCCGGAAACCAGCGCCGTCCGATAACGGCCGAGGCGGCGGATCTCGTCCTTGCCGACAGGTGGCGCGATCACCACGCGGCCATTGACGGGCTCTCCATCCAGCTCGACCCAGGCTGGGAGCGAGCGACCGGCCCCGGCGTAATCGCGCGCGCATGGCGCGCAGCGTTTCTCGAGGGCAAATTCAAACCCATACGGGGCGAGCGCGAGCATGACCTCCTCGGTCTTGCCGAGCGCGTGGCAGAGCAGGACCGGGGTGACGCGGCTGTCCAGCGCGCGGCGGCACCACATGGCGATCGCCTCGATCGTGGAGTCGGGGTCGCCGAAGCGAAAATGGGGCCGCCCGTAAGTGCTCTCGAGGATGAGCACGTCGGCCCTCGGCACGAAAGTTGGCGGGATGCCGCTGGGTTGCCGCAGCTTGATGTCGCCCGTGTACAGGAGAGATGTTCCCTGGTGCTCGAAATGCAGCTGGGCTGAGCCGAGCATGTGGCCGGCGGGATGAAGCGTGACCGTCCCCTCGCCCCGCCGCATGGTCTCCCCAAAACCGAGCATGCGCCAACCGCGGGGCCGCCGCGCCTCTGGGATCAGGGCAAGAGTCTGCGGGGTCAGCAGCGCCTCCTTGTGCCGGCGTGCGTGGTCTGTGTGCGCATGCGAGATGAATGCGAAGCTGCGCACCACCAACGGGTCGAGCCACATC
>Ga0209056_10001054_pt1 | contig 30547 bp, 30 predicted proteins | sample GraSoiAngelo_114_FD_185876 | JGI IMG/M metagenome (GOLD analysis project Ga0209056, IMG submission 185876) | Grasslands soil microbial communities from the Angelo Coastal Reserve, California, USA - 14_0903_13_40cm (SPAdes) (version 2) | ecosystem: Environmental > Terrestrial > Soil > Grasslands... | reverse complement strand
CGGCCAGGGATCTACGCCAATGCGCACATGGCGCCGCGCGACATTCGCGCGCACTGCAAGGTGTCAGACGGGGCCGATGCGCTGCTCAAGACGGCAATCACGCGGCTCGGCCTATCGGCGCGCGCGTATCATCGGATTCTCAAGATCGCGCGGACGGTGGCGGATCTCGATGAGGCCGTGTCGCTCGAGCCGAAGCATGTGAGTGAGGCGATTCAGTATCGGAGTTTGGATCGGCGCGGGGTCGCCTAGGACCAGCACTCGGCGCGACAACGGGGCAACGAGAGATCCGTTGCCCCGTGTGCAGGCGGTTGGCCGGTGCTAGAAGCGAACGTAGACCGGCTGACCGCTCTCCACAGTCAGGTCAGCCGCGCGCTGGAAGGCGTCGATCACCTGCGCCTCAGTCGGATTGGCGCCGACCTTGATTTCGGGCGCACCCGGAATTGCGGACCGCCCGCCCGACGCGCACGTGGCCTTGATACTCATCGGCGAGAAGATGCCACCCGTGAGACCGCCGACGAGCATGTTCAGGAACGAGTGCTTCGTTTCAACCTTGGAGACGCCACCGGGGCACTGTGCCATGGTCGACACGGGCTTCGGCGGAACGAGGCCCCAGAGCCAGCCGGCTGCCCAGTCCTGCCGCACGACTGTGGTGCCGGCCGGTAGGCCGGTCTGAATCGTCGCGTGGTAACAGGCGGGAAGGGCGATCAACAGCGAGAGAACGGTGAGCTTCGGCAAGCGGCACATGGATATCTCCTGACCGGCGGGGGAGGACGGTGAGGAAGCGACGGCAGCGATAGGCGGGCCCGCCGGCGAGTGAACATGAGGACGCTCGGGCGCATCCGCCAGCAGCCTGTTTCACTACGTGGGCTCCGCTCCAATCAGCACCCGGTACGCGGCTTTGATCTGCGGCGGCTGTCCCACCACGACGAGTATATCACCGGCGTCCAACTGGAAATCCGCGCTGGGTGTCGCCAGGTCGCTCTCCCCGCGCCGCACAGCCAGAATCAGCGCGCCGGTTTTCGAGCGGAGTCCTGTGTCGGCGATGGTCTGACCCACCACCGGGGCACTCGGGCCAATGATGATCCGCTCGACGTGCATCTGCGGCATGGCCCCGAGCGTCCCGCTGAGTGTGAGCCGGGGTCGGGCGCCGGGGCGCAGCGCCTGGTAGTGCGACGCCCGGATCTCGCTCACGAGCCGCTCGATCTCGTCGCGCGGGACGTTGTAGTGCGCCAGTACCCGGGAGAAGATCTCGATCGAGGTCTCGAACTCTTCCGGGATCACGACGTTCGCGCCGAGGCGCGTGAGCTCCGGGATCTCGATCACGTATCGCGTGCGCGCGATGATATAGACCTTGGGATTGAGCTCGCGCGCCACGCGCACCATGCGGCGTGTGGCCGACGGATCGGAAATCGCGATGACAAACAGTCGGGCGCGCTCGAGGCCCAACGCGCGCAGTATCTCTTCGCGCGTCGCGTCGCCGTAGAACGCCGGCTCGCCTTCCGAGCGTGCCTTGCGCACGGTCTGCGCGTTCAGCTCGACGATGAGATAGGGCGCGCTGATCGAGCGCAGCGCGGCCGTGAGGTTGCGGCCGTTGAGACCGTACCCCGCAACAATGACGTGGTCCTTGATTTGCTCGTGCACCGGAGCGAGGTCGCGGGGTCGGAAGCCGGGCAGCAGCCGGTCGAGCGGGAGGACTTTCTCGAGCGCGTCGAGGATCGTCGGACCGCCCTGCAGCAGGAACGGTGTCACCAGCATCGTGATTACCGCGACGCCGAGGAATTGTTGATACAGGAGGTTCGGCAGCAGCCCCGCGACCCGCCCCTCTTTCGCGAGCACGAACGAGAATTCGCCGATCTGCGACACCGCGACGCCCGCGAGTAACGCGACGCGGCCGGAATATCCGAGCAACGCGGGGCCCACTGCGGCGGCGAGCGTCTTGCCGACCATGATGATCACGACGGCGACGAGCGTGAGGACGATGTGGTCGCGGATGACATCGAGTTGGACGAGCATGCCGACCGCGACGAAGAACAGCGAGATGAAGATGTCGCGGAACGGCATCAGCTCGGCGAGCGCCTGGTGGCCGTAATCGGATTCCGAGATGATGAGACCGGCGAGAAAGGCGCCGAGCGCGAGCGACGCCCCGGCCGCGGCGGTGCCGAGGGCGGTGAGCGTGCCGATGAGGATCACCGCGATGAGAAACAGCTCGCGGCTCCGTGTCTTGAGGATCTCCGCCAGTGCGCGCGGCACGATGGTCCGTGCCGCGATGATCACGCCGACCACCACGAGCGCGGCCTTGGCGAGGGCGATCAGGAGCCCGGTTGCGCCGCCTTCCGCCTTCCCGGCGAGGAAGGGGAGCACGAGCATGATCGGCACCACGCACAGGTCCTGGAAGATCAGGACTGCCGTCGCCAGGCGGCCGTGGGGCGTGTCGATCTCGCCCTTGTCGGTCATCACCTTGAGCACGATGGCGGTGCTGGACAGCGCGATCAGGAATCCGAGGAACAACGCCACACGCCAGGCCCCCAGAAACGCGAGTCCCGCCGCCAGCGTCGCCAGAATGGTGAAGCCCATCTGTGAGAACCCGCCCACCAGGATCTGGCGGCCCATTTCCTTGAGCCGGCTCAGCGAGAATTCGATCCCGATCGTGAACAACAGGAGGATGACGCCGACTTCGGCGAGTCCTTCGACGTCCTTGGCATCGGACACGAATCCCAGCGCGTTCGGGCCGAGCAAAATGCCGGCGACGATGAAGCCGGGCAGCGCGGGCAGCTTGAGCCGGTAGAAAACGAGAATGACCAGCAGCGAGCCGGCAAAGATGACGGCGAGGTCGCGTAGGATATGGAGCTGCTCCACGGTGGCCTAAAGCTAGGAGGCCCGATAGCTTTGGCCACCGTGCGCGACTGGCTCCAGGACCGCCTCGGGCTGAGCCCCGCGGTACAGATGCACCTACTGATCACGGTCATCGTGATCGCGGGACTCTGGCTCATCGAGCGACTCGTCCTCGCGGTCGTCTACCGGCGCGTCACCGACCCGTGGACGCGCTACCGCTGGCGCAAGACGATCACCTACATCACCCTCGTTACCGGCGTCCTGGTGATCGGCCGGGAATGGCTCGAGGGTTTCAAGTCACTCGCCACATTCCTCGGCCTCGTCTCGGCCGGCATCGCCATCGCGCTCAAGGATCCGCTCACGAATCTCGCAGGGTGGGCGTTCATCGTGTGGCGGCGGCCGTTCGAGGTCGGTGATCGCATCGAGATCGCCACGCATAAAGGCGATGTCATCGACATTCGACTCTTCCAGTTCACGCTGAATGAAATCGGCGTGTGGGTGGATGCCGATCAAAGCACCGGACGCATCGTACACATACCCAACCAGCAGGTGTTCACCGAGCCCGTTGCCAACTACGACAAGGGTTTCAGGTACATCTGGAATGAAGTGCCGGTGCTTGTGACCTATGAGAGCAACTGGAAAAAGGCGAAGGAGATTCTGACCGCGATCGCGTTCAAGCACGCCGAGCATCTGACGGCGGAGGCGGAACGCGACCTGCTCGCGGCCTCGCAGCAGTTCTTGATCAACTACAAGAAGTTGACGCCGATCGTGTATACCAGCTCGTCCGCCTCGGGCATTGTGCTGACGATTCGCTACTTGATCGAGCCGCGCCGCCGCCGCGGCACCGTTTCGGCGATTTGGGACGACATCCTGACGGAGTTCGGCAAGGCCAAAGACATCGATCTCGCCTACCACACCGTGCGGTCGTTCAGCAATCCCATCGAAGGAAAGATCGTCGGCTCACCCGACGCGCAGGGCTGAGCCGGTCTCGACGACGGCGCGCACCAGTTGATCGAAATCGTCGCGGCGGCTGCGATGGTTCGTGATGGCGACCCGAATCGCGAACTTGCCGGTGAGCATTGTCTGGGACGGAATCGCCACTCCGCTTTCCTGGATGCGCAGCAAAATCTCCTTGTTCAACGCGTTCAATGCGGCATCGTCTGCGCCCGGCACGACAAAGCGGAAGCACACCACGTTGAGCGGCGCGGGCGCGAGCAGCTCGAGCCGCGGGTGTTTCGTCACGAGGCCCGCCAGGTAGTGCGCCTGGCGCACGTTCTGGTGGATCAACTGGCTGAACGCGTCCAGCCCATGCGCCTTGAATGACATCCACACCTTGAGGGCGCGGAACCCGCGCGAGAGCTGAACCCCTCGCTCGGCGAAGGGAAACCCGCCCGCTGCGATGCCGCGATCGAACGACGCGAGGTAGGCGGGAGTCACGTTGAACGTGGCGCGATGCGCCTGCTGATCGCGCACGAGCGTGCATCCCACCTCGTACGGCATGTAGAGCCATTTGTGCAGATCGAATGCGAGCGAATCGGCCTGCTCGAGCCCCGCGACCAGCGAGCGAAGCTCCGGCACGAGCGCCGCGAGCGCGCCAAACGCACCATCGACGTGGAACCAGAGGTTTTCCGCGCGGCTCACCGCAGCCAGGGCATGGAGATCGTCGGTCGCTCCCGTGTTCACCGTTCCCGCGTTGCCGACGATGCAGATCGGTCGCAGGCCTTTGGCCTTGTCGGCGGCGATGGTGGCGCGCAGCGCCTGCACGTCGATCGTGTAATCGGCAGTGACCGGAATGGAGCGAAGCGCGTCGTGACCGAGCCCCAACAGCTCGACTGCTTTCCGCACGGAGGAATGCGTCTCGGTTGAGGCGTAGACCGTGAGTTTCGGTCCGGCATGCAGGCCGCCTTCGCGAATGTCGAACCCGGCGCGCGCATTGCGCGCGACGGCGAGCCCCACGAAGTTCGCCATCGAGCCTCCGGAGACGAGCAGCCCATGCGTCTCGGCGGGAAGCCCCAACAACTCGACCAGCCAGCCGATCACCTGATTCTCGACGACCGCGGGCGCGTCGTCGAACTCGGCGACCTGCGGGTTCATCCCGGAGGCGAGCATATCCGCCAGCATCGCGAACGGCGTTCCGGTCCCGATCACCCAGCCCCAGAAACGGGGATGGATGTTGCCGGTCGGGTAGGGGAGCACGTCGCGCTTGAATTCTTCGTAGACGTCCGCGGGATCCGCCGGGCTGCGGGGGGGCGGAGCGCCGGAGAGCCGTTTGCGCACGTCGGCGGGCACGGGACGCCACACCGGGCGCTCCCGCACCGTACGCAGGTACTCGAGCATCTCGTCCACCATGCGGTGACCGAGCTGGCGCAGCGCCTCCCAGTCCCGCGCGCTCTGGGGGTCGAGGCTAAGCTCCGGCGAGGACCTCGTAGTGGTCGACGAAGGGCTCGAGCTCGACGAGGAAGTCGCGGTCTTCCGGGTAGTAGTGGGCTTTCTCATAGTCCTCTCCGGCGAAGCGCCGGATCGCGTCGAATGAATCCCACAACGAAATGAACGTGAATTCGGCGCGATCTTGCTTGATGCGCCGCAACACATAGACGCCGCGATTGCCGGGCGTCGCGCGGCACTCTCGCGCGCCGGTGCGCTCGAGGTAGGCTGCATACGCTTCAGCGCGGGCGGCGTCGGTCACGCCATGCCAGATGCGGGCGATCAGTTTAGAGCCGGTCGAGCTTGGGGACCGTGCGTTCATTGCGGACGTTTCCCGTGTTCAGGGTCGAATGGGGCTCGAACAGGAGGACGTGCGTCTCTTCGTCTGCAACCGGCAGATGCTCCACGCCGTGCGGGATGATGACGAACTCGCCCGGCTCGATCACGAGCTCCTTGTCTCTGAGCTTCATCCGCAACCGGCCCTTCACCACGAGGAACAGCTCGTCTTCATGTTCGTGATGGTGCCAGACGAACTCACCTTTGAGCTTCGTGAGCTTCACGTGATTGTCATTCACTTCGCCCACGATCTTGGGACTCCACTGATCCTGAAACCGGCCGAACATCTCGGTGAGATTGACTTTGCGGACGTTCATGAGGCGCGCTCCAGGACGGTTTTCGTATCGACGACGGTGGAGAATTCGCCGTTCAGATCCGCGAGGGCAACGTCGTGCACCAGCTCGGATCCGTAGCGTTTCCCATTCGGCCCGATGTTGTCGAATGTCGCGGTCGCGTCGGACACGACGTAGGTGTCAAAGCCGAGGTTGCCCGCCATCCGTGCGGTCGTCGAGACGCACATGTTCGTCTGCATGCCGACCACCACGAGCGTCGTGAGGCCACGGCGCCGCAAATCCGCTTCGAGACTCGTGCCGATGAACGCGCTGCTGACCGATTTCTGCACCACCGGTTCACCGGGCAGGGGGCGGACTTCGTCTTTGATCTCGACGCCCGGCTGGCCCGGCCGCAGTGGAGACTTGGGCTCCGTGGAGAGGTGCTGGACGTGGATGATCGGTCGGCCCGACTTGCGCCACGCCGCCTGCAGCCGCGCGATGTTCTGCTCGAGATCCGGATTGTTGCGATTGTACTCGGCCGCGTAGATGTCCATCCCTTTTTGGACGTCTACGACCAAGAGCACCGCATCACGGGGAAGGGGCGGGGTCATGTGCTAGCCTCGGGCTCGGGGCTGGACGGTCCGACGGCCGCACGGCCGGACGGTCCCAGATCACCGGTTTCAGTCGGCCGTCTGGCCGTCAGGCCGTCCGACCGTCGCTGTTTAAGCGAGAACTGAATCCACACAACAGCTACCAGAATCATCCCCATCGCAATGAAAGTCCGGGGACCGACCGGTTCGTGCAGCAGCAGCCAGCCGAGCAGCACCGCGATGACGGGGTTCACGTAGGCATAGGTCCCGACGATCGTCGCCGAGGCGTGGCGCAGCGCGTACGAATACGCGCTGTAGCCGAGAATCGAGCCAAAGATCACGAGGTACGCGATGGCGCCGATGCCGCGCGGGCTCAGTTGCCACGCCGCCCATTCGCCGAGGACCGTGCCGATGAGCGCGACGGCGGCGCCCCCGACGATCATTTGGATCGCCGCACCCATGTAGGGGCTGGCCTCGGTCGGATGACGCTTCGCGTACACGGTGCCGAGCGACCATGAGGCGCTGGCCATCGTGAGGGCGATCGGTCCGCGCTTATCCGCCGCGAGAATCTCGGCGGGCGTGGCGCCGACCAGCAGGAGCGTTCCCAGGAAGCCGAGCAGCAGCCCGGCGACCACGCGCCAATTCAGGTCGCTCGAGCCGCCCGGAATGATCGCGTCGAACAGCGCGGTCCACATCGCGACCGTGACGACGAAGATGCTGGCGATGCCGGAGCCGATGTATTGCTCCGACCACACGACGAACGCGTTGCCGCCGGCGAGGAGCAACAGGCCCACGATGGCGAGCGTCCGCCAGTCACTGCGCTTGGGGAGCGGATCGCCGAGCGCGCGCGCGATGATGAGCAGCAGCACGCCCGCGACCGCAAAGCGAAGACCGGCGAACAGGAACGGCGGTAGCTCGGTGACGCCGATTTTGATCGCGAGATAGGTCGAGCCCCAGAAGACGCAGACGACCAGATAGGCAATGAGCGCTTTGCCTTTGAGCGCCGCCCCCATCAGTCGGGCTCCGTGGGAATGAAGCCCGGCTTTTCGAACAGGGTGGACAGCACGATCGTCGTGCGGGTGTTCATCTGCGAGTTCGGCCCGCGCAGATCACGCAGGATTTCCTGCACGCCTTCGAGATCGGGCGCCACCACCTTGAGGATGTAGCAGTCGTCGCCGGCAATGTGGTGGCACTCGAGCACGCCGGGATGTTTTTCCATCTCGCGCATCCGTGGCTCGTCGCCGACGTAGTCGCTCGAACCGTATCGGACCGCTACGAACGCCGTCACCGGCAGGCCGACTTTGGCGCGGTCGAGCTGCACGCGATAGCCGCGGATGTATCCTGCCTCTTCGAGTCGCTTGACGCGCTCCATGATGGCGGGCCGCGAGAGGCCGACTTCATCAGCGACCGCCTGGTAGCTCGCGCGGCCATCCTGACCGAGAATGCGCAGAATCCGTCGGTCGGTGGCGTCGAGCTCGGTCTTTGCGGGCATTTGGGAGGCTCTTGAGTTTTTTTGTGAACGCTTCGTAAGTCTAATAGGTTTCTCCCCTACGGAATATCCGTTTTAGACCTTCAAACTGTCCTTTGATTAGGACAAGGGCGGGCGTACTATTCCAGCGATGCAGTCCCTCCGCGCCCTCGTTCGCGAGTTTCCCTCGGTCCTGCTTGGCTATTCGGGGGGAGTCGATTCAGCGCTCCTCGCTGTGGTGCTGCGCCAGGAACTGGGGAGGGATCGGATGCTGGCCGCCATCGGTCGCAGCGCCTCGTACCCGGACGCACAGTGGCAGGTGGCTCGCGATGTCGCTGCCCGGTTCGATATCCCGCTCGTCGAAATCCAGACGCATGAGCTCGAGGACGAGAATTATCTCGCCAACCCCACGAACCGCTGCTTCTACTGCAAGACAGAACTCTGGCACCAGCTCGTGCCGCTCGCGCGCGAGCGTGGGCTCGCGGTCGTGTGCGACGGGACGAACGCCGACGATCTGCGGGAACACCGGCCGGGCAAGGCAGCCGGCATCGCGGCCGGTGTGCGATCGCCGCTGGCGGAAGCGGGACTCACGAAAGCGGAGATCCGCGCCACTTCGCGCGAGCTCGGGCTGCCGACGTGGGATGCCCCAGCGGCGCCTTGCCTGTCGAGTCGCGTCCAGTACGGACTTTCCATTACGCCGTCGCGGTTGAAACAGGTGGAACAAGGCGAGGCGTATCTCCGTCGGTTGGGCATCGGTGGAGATCTGCGGGTTCGCCATCTTGGCGTTGCCGCGCGCATTGAAGTCGAGCCGACCTGGATTCCGTGGCTCGAAGCGCGGCGCGAAGAAGTCAGCACCCATCTCTCGAGCTTGGGATTCGCGCACGTCGAAATCGACCCGCGCGGCTATCGACGGGGGAGCCTGTTAGAGCGTTCGTCGCCCTGAATTTTCCCGACGGAGTGCGGCAAAAGCTTTGGGACGCGCTCGCGCCGCTGCGCGACGCCCGAGAGAAGTTGCCGGTCAAATGGGTGCGTCCCGAGAACATTCACCTGAGTCTCAAGTTTCTGGGCGACGTGGAGGAAGCGCGGGAGCCCGAGCTGCGTGAGGCATTGCGGCGCGCGGCGGGAGCGCGCGGCGAGCAACGCCCGCTGACGCTGCAGATCGCTGGTTTCGGCGTGTTTCCGGACTATCACCGTCCGCACGTCGTGTGGGCGGGCGTGACGCCCGATCCCGGACTCGAGCTGCTGCAACATGCTGTCGAGCAGGCGTTCGCTCCACTCGCCTTTCCAACGGAGGCGCGGGCGTTTCGGCCGCACGTAACGCTGGGCCGTGCTGCGCGCGATGCGCGGCCACGCGATTTCACAGGACTCGAAGCGATTCTCGCGGGAACGGACTTCGACGAAACCGTCACCGTCGCCGAGGTGGACTTGATGCAGAGCACGCTCCAACCCAATGGCCCGGTGTATCAGGTGAGATATCATGAACGGCTGTCTTAAGGGCGCCTTCAAGCTCGGCTGCGCCGTCCTCGTGATCGGCGCGCTGGCTCTGGTGTGGTGGTTTCGCGCACCGATCATGTCCACCTTCGCGCACTGGTTTGGGCGCTCGACGGCGTTGCCGCCGGTGGCCGACACCGCTGTGGGTGCGCCGACGCCGAAGGCAACAGCGTCCGGCCAGGCCAAGGTCGGGAACCTTCGAACGAGCACTGGTCCCGACTCGGTCGTGCTCACGCCCAACGAGGTCGCGTCACTGATCGGTGCGGGAATCGATTGGAACGTGCGCAAGACGTACGACTCGTTGCGGGTCGAGCTCCAGGAAGGAAAGCTGATTCTGCACGCGCGCCTCGAGACCCGCGCGCTGCCGCCCGGATCACTGGGACCGTTTGCCGGAATGTTCGGCGATCGGGAGCCGTTGCGGATGGCCGGGACCTTGTCCGTCGCCAGGCCCGGGACGGCCCTCTACGACATCACCGAAATCAGCCTCCGCGGCATCGAGATTCCAGGTCCGTTCGTGAAGCAGATCACGAAGCAAATGGCGGGAGCGTCGGCGAATGGCGCGGTACCGCTGAAGGTGGATCCCGCCGTGTCCGACGTGAAGGTGCATCCGACGGGCGTCGTGCTCTACAAGCGACGGGGCAGTGCCACCCCATGAGCCCCCGCCGCGTGATGATCGTGGACGACGAGAAGGGCATTCGTGAGGCGCTGAAGCAGGTCCTCGAATACGAAGAAATCGAAGTGCAGGCGTGTGCCTCCGGACACGAAGCCATCCGCGTGTATCCCGACTTCAAGCCCCACCTCGTCTTCCTGGACGTAAAGATGGAAGGGATGGACGGGCTGGAAACGCTGAAGCGCGTCCGGGAGCTGGATCCGCAGGCACAGGTCGTGATGATCTCGGGCCACGGCACGATCCAGACGGCGGTCGAAGCCACGCAGCTCGGCGCCTACGATTTCCTCGAGAAGCCGCTCGATACCGATCGCATCCTCCTCACGCTCCGCAACGCGCTACAGCACGTCGTGCTCGTTTCCGAAAACGTGCGGCTCAAGCAGGAAGTCCGCGCGCAGTACGAGATCGTCGGCTCCAGCAAGGCGATTCGCGCGGTGCTCGGCCTGATCGAGAAGGTCGCGCCCACGCCGGCGCGCGTCTTGATCACCGGCGATAACGGCACCGGCAAGGAGCTCGTCGCGCGCGCGATTCACGCGCTCAGCCCGCGCGCCGCCGGTCCGTTCGTCGCGGTCAACTGTGCCGCGATTCCGACGGAGCTGATCGAAAGCGAGCTGTTCGGCCACATGAAGGGGAGCTTCACCGGCGCGTTCGCCGATCGCGCCGGCAAGTTCGAGCTGGCGGACGGCGGCACGCTGTTTCTCGACGAAATCGGCGATATGAGCCTGTCGGCGCAGGCGAAGGTGCTGCGCGCCCTGCAGGAAGGCGTGATCTCCCGCGTCGGATCCGGCAAGGCATTGCCGGTGGACGTGCGCGTCATCGCGGCCACGAACAAGAATCTCGGCGCGGAAATCGAGGAGGGCCGGTTTCGCGAGGACTTGCTCTACCGGCTCAACGTCGTGCCGATCCATGTGCCGCCACTCCGCGAGCGACGGGGTGACATTGCGCAGCTGATCACGCATTTCTCCGACGAGCTGATGCAGCGCGGCGGGCTTCCCGCCAAAGGGTTCGATGACGCCGCGGTCGAGCGGCTGACGGCGCACGACTGGCCCGGCAACATTCGGGAGCTCAAGAACGCGGTCGAGCGGCTACTGATACTTGCGAGCGGCGCGAACGTGAGCCAGAACGATGTGGAGCGACTCGTGGGGAAGGGGGACGCGGGAAGGGGCAAGGGGTCGAGCCTCGGCGCCGGTGGCGGCGACGCCGCGTGGCTGCGGGTCGCGACGTTCGAGGAGTTCAAGCAGGCGGCGGAGCGGGCGTTCCTGCTCGGTAAACTTCAGGAGCACGACTGGAACGTGTCGGAGACCGCCCGCACGCTGCAGATGCCGCGCAGTAACCTGTACAAGAAGATCGAGCGGTACGGATTGGCGCGTGGTGGCGAAGGAGCAGTCTCATGAAAGAGAAGGACGCAAAAGAGCGCGATTGGGATCGCGAGATGCGCGAGGTGGACAAGCTGCTCGCGAAGTTGCCGGAGGCCGAGCCCACGCTCGGCCACGGCGTGCCCACGGTGCCGGTCTCGCCTCGCCCGTCGGCCGGCGTAGCGGCTTCCGGAGGATTCCAGCCTGGCCCGGCACGGGGACGCGCCTGGCTTACCACGTGGCTGCGCGTGAGTCTCGGTTTGGGGCTGGGCATTGGCATGCTTGTGTGGCCGTACACCCACGCCTGCGGATTGAAGCTGGTGTTCTATCTTATTGGCGCCACGACGGTGACGATCGCCGGGGTCTGGAGCGCGCTGACGTCGTGGAAACGGCGGCTTGGCATTGCGCACACGCTGTCGATCATCCTGATCGTCTGGGGTCTCGGATTGGCCGGCCGCCAACTCTTGCCGCGCCTGTACGGAAAGACTCCAGTTCCATTCTTCTGCCCCGAACCGTGAAAGCCATGGCTCCTTCCGAATTCAAGAACTTCATCGCCGGCGATTGGGTCAGTCCCTCGACGGGCGAGTACTTCGAGAATCGCAACCCCGCCGACTGGAATGACGTGATCGGCCGGTTCCCGCGGTCGGGCCCCGACGACTTGAAGCGCGCGATCGCGTCGGCCAAGCGCGGCTTCGCCCAGTGGTCCAAGACGCCGGCGCCGATTCGCGGGCAAGTGTTGCAACGCGCCGGCCAGCTCCTCGTCGAGCGCAAGGATGCCATCGCCCGCGCGATGACGCGCGAAATGGGCAAAGTGGTCGCCGAGACCGGCGGCGACGTCCAGGAGGGGATCGACACGGCGTTCTATGCGGCGACGGAGGGCCGCCGGCTGTTCGGGCGGGTCGTCCCGTCCGAGCTGCGCAGCAAGTGGGCGATGAGCTATCGCCGTCCGATCGGGATCGCGGGACTCATCACGCCGTTCAATTTCCCGCTCGCGATCCCCACGTGGAAAATGTTTCCCGCCCTGCTGTGCGGGAACGCGGTGATCTTCAAACCGGCGGAGGACGTGCCACACACGGCGCACCTGCTCGTCGAGGTGTTGCTCGAGGCGGGCCTGCCGCCGGAGGTCGTGCAGCTGGTACACGGCCAGGGCTCGGTGGTGGGTCGCGCGCTCGTCGAGCACGCCGACGTGCCGGTCATCTCGTTCACCGGTTCGACGGAAACCGGCTCCGCGATCGGCGCGACGTGCGGCAAGATGCACAAGCGGTTGTCGCTCGAAATGGGCGGGAAGAACGCGATGATCGTGATGGACGATGCCGATCTGGATCTGGCGCTCGACGGAGTGCTGTGGGGCGCATTCGGCACGACGGGGCAGCGCTGTACGGCGACCAGCCGGCTCATCCTGCACGACAAGGTCCACGACCGGTTCGTGCAAATGCTGACCGACCGCGCCGCGAAGCTGCGGCTTGGCCCCGGTCTCGACAACAAGACGGACGTCGGCCCCTTGATCCACGAAGAGGCGCGGCAGAAGGTCGCAGAGTACGTCGACATCGCCAAGCAGGAAGGTGCAAGCGTGGCGCTCGGCGGACGGATTCCGCAGGGGGACAAGCGGCTCGAGTGCGGCTGGTTCTATGAGCCGACGGTGCTCACCGGCGTGAAGCCGGGGATGCGCGTCGAGCAGGAAGAGATTTTTGGCCCCGTCCTCGCCGTCCTGAAGGCGAAGGACCTGACCGAAGCGATCCGCATCAACAACGGGGTGAAGTACGGGCTGTCCAGCTCGCTCTACACGCGCGACATCAACGGCGCGTTCCAGGCCATGACCGATCTGGACACGGGCATCACCTACGTCAACGCGCCCACGATCGGCGCGGAGGCACACCTCCCCTTTGGCGGCGTAAAGCAGACCGGCAACGGACACCGCGAGGGGGGGTGGGAAGTCTACGACTTCTACTCCGAGACGAAGACGATTTACGTCGACTACTCGGGCACACTGCAACGGGCGCAAATCGACACGGAGTTCAGCCCTTGACGGCGGCAGTACCGGAGGAGTAGACTAGGCTTACAACTGAAGACTCGTGGTCATTTGCCGCGTATTGCCGCCACGTTAAACAAGGTGCTAAAAAGCGAACTCGCCCGCGGCTTTATTAGTCCGGGCGACGGTCGTTTTAGGAATCGCTTTCTCGCGGCGCTTACGCCGGAGGTGCGATGACCGCCCGCAAAGTCACAGTCGCCACGTTGTCCGCGTTGAAAGCCCGGAGCGAAAAGGCGGTGTTTGTCACCGCGTACGATTATCCCACCGCGACATTCGCCGATCGCGCGGGTGTCGACATGATTCTGGTGGGCGATTCCGCGGCGATGACGATGCTGGGCCTGCCGAGCACGCTGCAGATCGGACTCGACGAAATGCTCGTATTCATCCGTGCGGTCACGCGCGCGGCGCAGCACGCGTTTGTGATCGGCGACCTGCCGTTCCTGTCCTATCAGCCATCCGACGAAACCGCGATCCGGAGCGCGGGGGCATTCATCGCTGCGGGATGTGACGCGGTGAAATGCGAAGGCGGCGCACGCGTCGCGCCGCGCGTGCGGGCGATGGTCGATGCCGGCATTGCCGTGATGGGTCACCTGGGCCTCACGCCCCAGAACCTCGGCCAGCTCGGTGGTTACCGCGTTCAGGGGAAATCGTTAGCCGCGGCGGAGCAGCTGCTTCGTGACGCAGAATCGCTGGAGCGCGCCGGCGTGTTTGCGATTTTGCTCGAGGCCGTACCCGCGGAGACGGCGGCATTTGTGCGTGAGCGCGTCGGCGTGCTCGTCTACGGGATCGGCGCCGGCCCCCACGTGGACGGGCAGCTCGTCATTTCGCACGACATGCTCGGCAACTTCGTCGGCGAGATCGCGCCCCGGTTCGTGAAGCGCTATGCCGAGGTCGGCGGCGTGGTCGAAGGTGCCTTCCGCGACTACGCCCGGGACGTACGTGCCGGCGTGTTCCCGGGTCCCGAGCATTGCTATCAGATCGATCCCGCCGACGAGGCGCTGATACGCGCGGCCCGCACGACCCGCACAGTCCGACCGGCGTCGCGAGCGACGCCGGTGGTGGAGGTCCGGCCGTGACGACCAGTGTCGCCGCGCCGCTGGGGCTCCGACCACGGCCGCAGGTGTGCCGCGCCTGCGGAGCGCTACACGCGCCCGCGCCGATCGCAGTGTGCGAGCAGTGCCTCGGCCCGCTCGATCCTGTTTTCGATGCCGCCCGCGTGACTCCCACCCGGGACGCGATTGCCGCGCGCCCCTGGTCACTGTGGCGCTACCGCGAGTGGCTGCCCTTTGACGGTGAGCCGGTGCTCTCGCTCGACACCGGTGGGACGCCGCTCGTGGAAGCGCCGCGACTCGCCCCGCTGCTCGGCGTAGGGCGCGTCTGGGTCAAGAACGACGCGGTCTCACATCCGTCGTTGTCGTTCAAGGATCGCGTGGTCGCGACGGCGATCAATGCGGCCGCCGCGTTCGGGCTCGACACGATCGGCTGCGCCTCCACCGGCAATCTGGCAAACGCCGTCGCGGCGCAGGCCGCCCGCGCCGGTCTCAAGGCGTGGATCTTCATCCCCGAAGACCTCGAGGCGGCCAAGATCGTCGGGACCGCGGTGTACGGCGCGCGGCTGGTCCGCGTGCGCGGTCACTACGACGACGTGAATCGTCTCTGCGCGCAGGTGGCCGATCTGTTCGGCTGGGGCATCGTCAACGTCAACCTGCGCGGCTATTACGGCGAGGGCTCAAAGACGATGGCGTTCGAGATTGCGGAGCAGCTGGGGTGGCGGCTGCCGACCGCGGTCGTCGCGCCGATGGCCGGCGGTTCGCTCGTTACGAAGCTGCGCAAGGGGTTCCGGGAGTTCGCCGCGGCGGGACTGGTGAGCGGGGGCGCCCCCCGCATGTTCGGCGCCCAGGCGTCGGGTTGCGCGCCGATCGTTCGGCTTGTGCGCGAGGACGCAGACGCGGTCGAGCCCGTCGTGCCGCACACCATCGCCCGGTCGATCGCGATCGGGAATCCCGCCGACGGGCTATTCGCCAAGCGTGCCATTCTCGAGTCGGGCGGCTGGGCCGCGGCGGTATCGGATGGCGAGCTGGTCGCGGGAATCCGACTGCTGGCCGAAGCGGTCGGGATCTTCACCGAGACGGCTGGCGGCGTCGCGGTCGCTGCCGCTCTTGCGCTGGCGGGCGAAGGCCGGTTCTCCGCGGATGACGAAGTGGTGCTGTGCATCACGGGGAACGGCCTGAAGACGGTCGATGCGGTCGCTCCGGTGTTGCGGGCGGCTCCGGTTATCGCGCCACGCGTTGCGGAAGTGCGCGCTTTGGTAAAGGGGGAAGGCCTCGCATGACCGCACGCGTGCGCGTGCCGGCGAGCTCGAGCAATCTGGGCGCGGGATTCGACTGCGTCGGCGTGGCGATCGACCGCTGGCTGGCCGCGTCGGTGACGCTAGAGAGATCGGGGGGCTTCTCGATCCGGCGGCGCGGGAAACTGAGCGCCGTCAAAGTCCGGCCCGATCAAGATCTTTTCACTCGGGGGTTCCGCGCCGCATGCGCCGCCGGCGGCGCCGTCACACCCGCCGGCGTGACGATCGATGCCACCTCTGACATTCCGGTCGGTTGTGGTCTCGGCTCGTCGGCGGCGGCAATCGTTGCCGGCGCCATGCTCGCGGATGCCGCGCTGGGATTGGGTCTGTCGCGCGCTCAGGTGCTGGAGGTCGGCACAACGATCGAGGGTCATCCCGACAACATTGCGCCGGCCATCTACGGTGGCGCTGTGTTGAGCGTTCACACGGCCGCGGGATTGGCGACATCGCCGCTGCTCGTCGCGCCCGGTATCGAGCTGCTGATTGCGGTGCCGCCGTTCCCGAACGACACGAAGGCGGCGCGCGCCGCTCTGCCACACACGTTGCCACACACGGATGCGGTAGTCGCTGCCGGTCGCGCAGCTGCGCTGGTGCAGGGCCTCGCCACCGGTGCCGCCGCGCTGCTCGCCGCGGCGCTCGACGACGTGCTGCATGTGCCGTTCCGGCGCGGGCGCATTCCCGGCTACGACGCCGTCGTGGCCGCGGCAAAGCAGGCCGGCGCGTACGGTGCGACGCTGTCCGGCGCCGGATCGGCGATCGTCGCCATCGCGCCGCGCGAGCGGTCGGGTCCCGTCGGGGCCGCGATGATCGCCGCGTGGCGCGAAATCGGCATTGCTGCCGAACTCATCACATGCCCGAGTCCCGTCGCGGGTGCCATGGTGACCGCATCACCACGCACCACGCACCACGTCCCACTCACGAGTCAGCTGTGACGAAGGAGATCCCATGAGCGTGACACTGCAACTGCCGACGGTACTCGCAAAACTCGCCGATGGCCGGCGTTCCCTCGAAGCGGAAGGAGCGACGTTGGGCGATGTCGTCGCCGACGTGGCAGCCCGGTTCCCCGGGCTCGCGCCGCGTCTGCGAGATGACGCCGGCAAGCCCTATCCCTTCGTGACGTTTTACGTGAACGACGACGACGCCAGATTCCAGGGCGGGTTTGCGGCCAGCGTGCGTGACGGCGATGAGATCATCGTCGTCCCGGCCATCGCGGGAGGTTGACCGTGACGACACTCGCCCAGGCCGAGCTGGTCCGCTACAGCCGACACCTCATCCTTCCCGACGTCGGGATACCTGGTCAGGAAAAGTTGAAAGCCGCTCGGGTCCTGCTCATCGGCGCGGGCGGGCTCGGCTCGCCGGCGGCGCTCTATCTCGCCGCGGCCGGGGTCGGCACGCTCGGTCTCGTGGACTTCGACAACGTCGATGTCACGAACCTGCAGCGGCAGATCCTGCACGGCACCAAGGACGTCGGGCGGCCGAAGCTCGTGTCGGCGCGCGAGCGCATCGCCGATGTGAACCCGCACGTGCGGTTGGAGACGTACGAGACGGCGCTCACCTCGAAGAACGCGCTGGACATCCTCAGCGGCTATGACATCGTCGTCGATGGCACGGACAACTTCGCGACGCGCTATCTGGTGAACGATGCGTGCGTCCTGCTTGGCAAACCAAATGTGTACGGCAGCATCTTCCGGTTCGAAGGACAGGCTTCGGTCTTCGCGCTCCCCGACGGACCGTGCTACCGCTGTCTCTTCCCGGAACCGCCCCCGCCCGGACTCGTGCCGAGCTGCGCCGAGGGCGGCGTGCTGGGCGTGCTGCCGGGTCTCGTCGGGACGATTCAGGCGACGGAGACGATCAAGCTGATCGTCGGCGCGGGCGAACCGCTCAAGGGCCGGCTGCTGCTCATCGACACGCTTGGGATGCAGTTCCGGACCGTCAACGTTCGCAAGGATCCGGCATGCCCGGCCTGCGGCACGCGTGAGATCCGCTCTCTGATCGATTACGAACAGTTCTGCGGTGTGCGGACCGCGGAAGCGGAGCCGCGGGCCGTTGGCGGGTTCGTCGAGATCACGCCGCGCGAGCTGCAGAGCCGGCTATCGCGCGGGGAGGAGCTGCAGCTGATCGACGTGCGGGAGCAGTTCGAGTGGGACATCGCCCGCATTCCCGGCGCGCGGCTCGTGCCGCTGGCGACGTTGCCCGAAGTGGCGGAGACGCTTGACCACGGCCGCGAAATCGTGGTCTACTGCAAGGGCGGCAGTCGCAGTCGCGCGGCGGCGACGCATCTCGCCGACGCAGGATTCCCGCGCGTGACGAATTTGACGGGCGGGATCCTGCGGTGGCAGGCGGAGGTCGATCCGACGCTGCCGCGGTATTGAGGCAGCCCGCGCGAATTCGATCCCCGCGGCGATAAAATGGTGACGACGATCACTGGCGGACGGCTAACGTCCGGGCATGACGCACGAGTCGGTCGTCGTCGTACTCGCGACCCAGGGCGCGACGCTCGAACGTGACGCGCTCGACGCGTTGCCGGAGACGACCGTCACATGGTGTCGCGTGGAACGGGAGGGTCGGGTAGCCTGTTTGGCTGCCCGAGTGCGTCACCCGGACCCCGTTTCTGAGTTCCGAGTCAGAGTCCGGCAATGGAGCGCGGCCCGTGGATGGGGCGTAACTGTTGCGCCGTGCGGGCCGGCTTGCTAAGATACGTTACATGCTTGACTTGGGAGCCCCGGTCACCGGACATGGCGCTGAACCGCCACGGCTCCCGTCGCCTCCATCATGGCGACGTTCCGTATTGTCGCGCTGGTTCGACAGCTGGATGCGCTCGCTGGGTATGGCGCTCGTGTTGTTCTTGATCATCCGCACCTTCCTCCTCGAAGCATTTCAAATCCCCTCCGGCAGCATGGAACGCACGCTCCTGGCGGGGGATTTTTTGTTCGTGAATAAAGCCGTCTATGGCGCGCAGATTCCCGGCACCAACGCGCGTCTGCCCGGCTTCAATACGCCCCATCGCGGCGACGTGATCGTGTTCGCGTATCCGAAGGACCCGACGCTGAGCTACGTGAAGCGCGTGATCGGCACGCCGGGCGACATCGTCGAGATGAAGCAGGGGCAGGTATATGTGAACGGCCGCATGCTCGACGAGTCGTACGTGCAGCGCAAGGATCCTCTGCACGACCAGTTCGATCCCGAGTTCAACTGGCAGCGCGAGTATCTGGTGCGGCGCACCGATGAACAGCTCCGCCGCTATCATCCCACGCGTGATACGTGGGGTCCATTGCGTGTCCCCGATGACAAGTATTTCGTGCTGGGGGACAATCGCGACAACTCCCTCGATTCGCGTTATTGGGGCTTTGTCGATGCGAGCGCGGTGAAGGGCCGCCCGCTCGTCGTCTACTTTAGTTACAATCGGGAAACGCGCGATGCGCTTCCCTGGCTGACCGACATTCGGTGGAGCCGGCTCGGTTCGCTGATTCATTAGAGTGGTAGCTTCCCCAAGAGGAGTGGCCACCCCATGCAATTGAATACGGCGAAGCGCGCATCATTTGATGAGGGATCTCTGGATCAGTATCTGCGGGAAATCAGCCAGTATCCGCTGATCACGCGCGAAGAAGAGGTCACCCTCGCGCAGCGGATCAAGCAACAGGATCCGGAGGCGCTCGACAAGCTCGTGCGCTCGAACCTGCGATTCGTCGTGTCGGTCGCCAAGAAATATCAGAATCAGGGCGTCTCTCTGTCCGACCTGATCAACGAGGGCAACCTCGGCCTGATCCGCGCCGCCCACAAGTTCGACGAGACCAAAGGCATCAAGTTCATCTCGTACGCGGTCTGGTGGATCCGCCAGGCGATCCTGCAGGCGCTCGCCGAGCAGTCGCGCATCGTGCGCGTGCCGCTGAACCGCGCCGGTACGCTGCATCGCATCGGCAAACGCTCGGCGTCGCTGCTCCAGGAACTGGGGCGGGAGCCGACGGTGGAAGAGATCGCCGAAGGGATGGACATCTCCGAGGAAGAAGTCGCCAAGACGCTGTCGATCTCGCAAGCGCACCTGTCGCTCGACGCCCCGCTCACGCCCGGCGAAGACAACAAACTGCTCGACTACCTGCCCGACACCACGAATCCGGGTCCCGACGACGAGATCTTCGAGCACGCGCTCACCGAGTCGATCGAATCGGTGCTCGCCACGCTGAAGGAGCGCGAGGCCAGGATCCTCCGGCTGTACTTCGGGCTCGAAGGCCAGGAGCCCATGACGCTCGAGGAAATCGGCTCGCAGCTCGGTATCACGCGCGAGCGGGTCCGGCAGTTAAAGGAAAAGGCGCTGGCGAGGCTCCGTCACGTCTCGAGAGCCCGCGCGCTGGAAAGCTTCCTGTCCTAGGGTCGGGGCGGGTAGATTACCCGCCCTATGGCCTCCACCGCGTCGTTTGACGTTTCCACCGGCGCCGACCTCCAAGAGGTCGACAACGCCGTCAATCAGGCTCAGAAAGAGATCATTCAGCGCTACGACTTCAAAGGCTCGAAGGCGTCGATCGCGTTCGACCGCCCGAAGGCGACGCTGACGCTTGTCGCCGGCGACGACTTCAAGATGAAAGCACTGTTCGACGTCCTGCAGTCGAAGATGATCAAGCGCGGCGTGCCGGTGAAAAACATGGAGCTCGGCGCGATCACGCCGGCGGCCAACGACACCGTGCGGCGCGAGATCAAACTCACGCAGGGCATCCCGCAGGAAAAAGCCAAGACGATCGTGAAGGCCATCAAGGACAAGAAATTCAAGAAGGCGCAAGCCTCGATTCAGGGCGAAGAAATTCGCGTGCAAGCCCCATCCAAAGACGAGCTGCAAGAGGTCATCGCGTTCCTGCGGGCACAAGACTTCGGCATCGAGCTGAAGTTCGGGAACTATCGCGGATGAAGCTGGGCGTCATCTCCCTCGGCTGCGACAAAGCGACGGTCGACTCCGAGCGGCTCGTGGGCGAGCTGGTCGGGCACGGGGCGATCGTCACGCCCGAGCTGCAAGCGGCCGACGTCATCCTGGTCAACACCTGCGGCTTTATCGACGCCGCGAAACAGGAATCGATCGACGCGATGCTCGAGGCCGCGAAGCTCAAGCAACAGGGCGTCAAGGCGGTCGTGGCGGTGGGGTGCCTGATCCAGCGCTACAAGCAGGAGCTGATGAAGGAGATTCCCGAAGTCGATCTGATGCTCGGGTTCTCGGAGCTCCATCATCTGGTGCCCGAGCTTGCGCAGCGGGGGCTCATCGAGGATCCCGTCGCGTCGCATCCCGGCGTGCGTCAGTTCCTAGGGCGTCAGTCGCACGTGCGCTACCTCAAGATCTCGGAGGGTTGCGATCACACCTGCGCCTTCTGCGCGATTCCGCTGATGCGCGGCAAGCATCGCTCCGAGCCGCTCGCTCGACTGGTGCGCGAGGCGCAACAACTCGAAGCACAAGGCGCGAAAGAGATTAACCTCGTAGCTCAGGACCTCGGTCACTGGGGTCGGGATCTAGGAGTTGGGAGTCCGAAACTGCCCGATCTGCTCGAGGCGCTGCTGCGCGAGACGACTGTCCCATGGTTCCGCTTGCTCTACGTCTACTCGGCAGGGATTAACGAGCGCCTCGTCGAGCTGATGGCGCGCGAGTCGCGCATCGTGCCATACATCGACATGCCGATTCAACACGCGACCGACCGCATGCTCGAGCGGATGCGGCGGCCGGAGCGCCTGCGCACGTTGCGGGAGAAGCTCACCTGGCTGCGCGGCGCCGTCTCTGACCTCGCGATCCGTACGACATGCCTCGTGGGATTCCCGGGCGAGACGGAGGACGATTTCCGGGCGTTGCTCGCCTTCCTCGAGGAAGCGCAGTTCGACCGCATGGGCGCGTTCGCGTACTCGCCGCAGGAAGGCACGCGGGCGATGCAATATGAAGACGACGTCGAAGACGGCGTCAAGCGAGATCGTCTAGAAGAAATCGTCGAGGTACAACGTGCGATTTCTGCCGAGCGATTGGCGCGGTTCGTCGGGCTCGATGTGGACGTCCTCGTGGACCGGCTGGAAGATGAAGAGGGCATCAAGGTCGGGCGCGTCCAGTGGCAGGCCGACGACGTCGATGGCGTCACCTACCTCGAGCGCGGCGACTGGGAGGGGGCCGAGCCCGGGGGCTTCGTGCGGGCGCGGATCACGGCCAGCGAAGACTACGATTTCCAGGCGGCTGCGCTGACGTGACGCGATCGAGCGAGCTTTTCAACCGGGCGCAACGGGTGTTGCCCGGTGGCGTGAACTCACCCGTGCGGGCGTTCCGGGCAGTCGGCGGGACGCCTTTTTTCGTGGCTCACGGTCACGGATCCAGCCTCGCCGACGTCGATGGTGAGGAGTATCTGGATTACGTGTGCTCCTGGGGTGCGCTGATCCTGGGGCACGCGCACCCCGTCGTCCTCGATGCGGTCCGTGCGGCGGCGGGACGGGGATGGACGTACGGCGCTCCGTGCGAGGCCGAAGTCGATCTCGCGGAGGAAGTGCGGCAGCGCATGCCGAGCCTCGAGATGATGCGGTTCGTGAACAGCGGCACCGAAGCGACGATGGCCGCGGTCCGGCTGGCGCGCGCGGCCACGGGCCGCGACATCATCATCAAGTTCGAGGGCTGTTACCACGGTCACGCGGACAGCTTTCTCGTCAAGGCGGGCTCCGGCGTCGCGACGCTGGGGTTGCCCGACAGTCCGGGTGTCCCCGCGGCGCTGGCGAGTCTCACGCTCACGGCGCCCTTCAACGACGCCCGGGCCGTCGCCGATCTGTTCCGCGAGCATGCGGGTCGCATCGCGGCGGTCATCGTCGAGCCGTATGTGGGCAATGTTGGCTTCATCAGCCCCGACTCCGATTTTCATCCGTCGCTGCGAGACCTGTGTGACCAATACGGCGCGTTGTTGATCTTCGATGAAGTGATGACCGGGTTTCGCGTCGCACCGGGAGGTGCCCAGGAGCGTCTTGGGGTGAAACCCGACCTCACAACGCTGGGCAAGATCGTGGGCGGCGGGTTTCCGGTTGGCGTGTACGGGGGCCGCGCTGATCTCATGAAGCGCATCGCGCCGGAAGGGCCGGTCTATCAGGCAGGGACGCTCTCCGGCAATCCCGTCGCGATGGCTGCGGGTCTCGCGACTGTGCGAGAGACGAACGCCCGAGGCTTCTACGAGGAGCTCGAGCAAAAGACCGCACGGCTCACGAATGGACTGCAGCGCGCCGCGCAACGCCACGGCGTGGCAATCTCGCTCGGACACGCGGGATCGATGTGGGGCGCCTACTTCACGGAAGGCCCGGTTCGCAACTACGCGGATGCCAAGCGCACCGACACCGCGCTGTTCGCGCGCTGGCATAAGGCTGCGCTCGCTCGGGGGATTTTCCTGGCGCCGTCCGCGTTCGAAGCGGGCTTCGTCTCGGCGGCGCACACGGACGGAGATATCGACGTCACCATCGAGCAGCTCGATGCGGCGCTGGCCGAAGCGCGCGCTCACTAGCCTCGCGCTGATCGCGACGGCCGCCTGCCCGCGGCCATCCCGGGCTCCGCCGCCCGCGGCGGGCGAGCCGGAGCTGCGCATCGGTCTCGCGGTGGGACTCCCCAATGCGTCGATCGGCGGGGCCGAGAGCGGCGAGCTGTTCGTCAGCGAGGCCGCGAGCGGCACGGCGGTGGGATCGATTCCGGCCGGGGCGCGGTGGGTCGTCTTCCCCGATTCTGCTGATCCCTCGCGGCTCCGGCTGATGAAGCCCGACAGCACACGCACTGAGCCGTTGCGCGGCATCGCGGTCGTGAACGTCACCGAGAACCGGTTCGTGGTGGCGAACGGCCGGCGCTATCGCGGGCGCATCAGCATCACGTCGGGGCGCGGCGGTCTCACCGTGGTGAATCGCGTGAATGTCGAGAGCTACATCGCGGGCGTCGTGCCGCCGGAAATCGGGGCGCGCCGGCCCGACGAGCTGGCGGCCGTCCTCGCCCAGGCCGTCGTCTCCCGCACTTTCGCGATCAAGAACCGGGGCCGCTGGGAGGCGTTTGGGTTCGACGCGTACGCCGACACGCGCGATCAGGTCTACCTCGGCGTCGCGGTGGAAACCGCACAGGCCTGGGACGCCGTGCGAAAAACCGCGGGCCAGGTGCTGACGTACGACGGTGACGTCATCGACGCCTATTTCCATTCGGCCTGTGGATTCAGCACCGCCGGTGTGGACGAGGCGTTTGGAACCGCGCGGACGCGTCCCTACCTGCGACCCGTTTCCGATGACCGGGGCGGGGGCCATTACTACTGTGACATCTCCCCACGATTTCGCTGGTTGGAAGAATGGGACGCCCCCAAGCTGCGCGCTATATTGTCGCGGACGCTGCCGGGGGTGACGCCGCTGTCCGGTGACGGACTCCAGAAGATCACCGACGTCACCGTGAGCCGCACCACGCGCTCGGGCCGGGTTGGCGAGCTGCGGATCGTGTTCGAGCGCGGGGACATTCGGATTCCCGGGCCGGACGTCCGTTCGGTGCTGCGCCCGGAAGAGGATCGCACGCTCTCGAGTACGGCGTTTCAGCTGACGGTGACGAAGACCAACGGTGTGGTCACGCGCGTCGTCGCGGCCGGCGCAGGCTCCGGGCACGCCGTCGGGATGTGTCAGTGGGGAGCGATCGGTCGCGCGCGGGTGGGGCAGGACTATAGCAAGATCCTAACTACCTATTTCCCCGGAACGAAAATTGAGAAGCTCTACTAAGACGGAACGATGGAAAGTTGGAATGATGGAATGTCTGTTCGTGCTTCTACTTTCCGCCATTCCATCATTCCATCTTTCCGCCCAAGGCGTCCTCAACCAGTTCTCCTACGACAATCTCCGGCTGTCCGGTATCCAGCTCGACGCCGGGCTGCTCGGCGCGTCGGACCTCATCGGCACGACCGTCGGCGGCCTCCGCATCGATTATGGCCGGATCGCCCCGAAGGTGCGCCTCCTGCTGGGGCTATCGTACTTCCACTCGCGATTCGACCAGCAAGCGCTGCAGCGATTCGAGCGGCGGCTCGACAGCATCGTGAATCCGGGCACCCCCGATAACATCAATCTCGGCCGGATCTCGCTCGGCGACGTGGTCGGCGATGTCGATTTCCAGTTCGTCTTCCCTCAGGGCCACGGCATCACCGCGTATCTCGGCACCGGCGTGAGCATTCACGTGCGCAATGGGAGCGGCCCGGCCATCAACGGTACGTTCATGGAGGATGCGCTCGACGTCATCACGGCGGGCTTGAACGGCACGATGGGGTTCGAGTTCAATCTTTCTCACGCCTGGCGTTTCACCGTGGATGGACGTGGCGTGCTCTCGAGCGGGCTGCGAAGCGTCAGCCTCCGGACCGGCATCATGTATCGGCTGCACGGGGGCAGGGAGCAGGGAACCGGGAGCGGGACCAGGAAGTGAACGACCCGATTCGCGTCGGGGTGCTTGGGGCGGGCGCCATCGCGCAGGTCGCGCATTTGCCCGTGCTCAGGCGGCTCCCCGGCGTCGAGGTCGTCGCGATCTGCGACAATGACGTCGGCAAGGCGCAAGCGCTCGCCAGTCGTTTCGAGGTGAAGGACACGTACGACGACATCGAAGAGGTACTCCGCTACGCAAGCGTGGATGTCGTCGTCATCTGCACGCCCAACCATCTGCACGAGATCCACGTCACCTCGGCCCTGGCGGCCGGCGTGCACGTGCTGTGCGAACGCCCGCTCGCGCTCACACTCGCGGGCGTCGAGCGTGTCCTCGCGGCGAGCGACAAGTACGGCAAGCGGGTGATGGTCGGCATGAATCACCGGTTCCGCTCCGATGTGCAGGCGGTGCGCGGCTTTCTCGCAGGGGGCGATCTCGGCGCCCTGCAGGCGGTGCGCGGTGGCTGGTACACGTTTCAGCCGAGCCGGCAGCTGCTGGGGTGGCGGCTGCGGCGCGAGCAGGCGGGCGGCGGCGCGGTGCTCGATCTGGGCCTGCCGCTCGTCGACCTCGGGATGTGGCTCGCGGGCTGGCCGACGCCCAAGCGCATCTCGGCGCATTTGACCAGATCGAGTAAAGATGCGGTTGAAGACATGGGCTCGGCGCTGATTGTCTGCGAGAACGGCGTGTCGATCACGATGGACGTCAGCTGGCGCCACCTCGGCGAAGGCGAGCGCTTCTGGTTCGACATCGTCGGGGCGAAGGGCTCGGCGATGATCCAGCCGCTGCGCATCTTCAAGGAGCAGCACGGCGCGGCGGTCGATGTCACGCCGACCGGCGCGACGGGTCGGGAAACGCAGTTCATCCAGTCTTACCGGGCGGAATGGATGTACTTCCTCGCGGTGATCAAGGGTGACGTGAACGCGCCGCCGCCGCGCGATCAGCTCGCGTTGCAGCGCGTGCTCGACGCCATCTACCGCTCCGCTGAGGAAGGCCGCGACGTATTGTTGTGAGCCGGCGCCGGTTGATCGTACTCGTCGTGTTGGGAGCCCTCGCGCTCACTGCCAGTTATCCGCCGTTTCCTCTCCCGATTCTCAGCTTCTTCGCCATCACCCCCGTCGTGCTTCTGATCCGGCAGGGCGTGCTCGTTGCCGATCCCCGCGCCGCGTTCCGCTGGGGCTGGTGGTACGGACTGGTCACCAACGCCTTGGTGCTCTACTGGATGGTGGTCGCGCTCTGGCACTTCACGCCGTTCTCGGCGCTCGGCTATCTCGCGACGATCGCGATCATCGGCCTGCTCACCGCCGCGATGTTCTGGTTCGTCGTTCGGATCCGGCTGGCGTCACCGGCCGTGCCACTCTGGGTCGCGCTGCCCGTCGCCTGGACGGCGCTCGAGTGGCTCATTGGCCATCTGGGTGACATTCGCTTCCCGTGGCTCGGCCTCGGCACGTCGCTCGCGGATGCGCCGATCCTGGTGCAGTGGGCGGATATCGCGGGCGCGCGCGGGGTGACGCTATGGCTGGCGTGGTGCAATGTGATGATTGTGGAAGCGGCAATCGACGTGCGCCGTGCGCCGTACGCCGTGCGCCGTTTCGGCGCCGTGCTTGCCACGGTCTTGCTCGCGCTCGGCTACGGAGCGTGGCGGATGAAGACGCTGCCGCTCCGGGATGTGGGCGTCATCGGGATGGTGCAACCCAACGAAGCGTTCAGCGAGAAGTGGGATCCCGCGCACGCCGACACTGCCATGAACACGTTGTTTTCGCTCTCGCGCGCCCTGCTGGCTCGACCGCCCCGGCCCCAGCTCCTGGTCTGGCCGGAAGCGGCGATCCCAGGATACTTCCTCGACCATCCGCAATGGGATGCCGCAATCTCGACGTTTGTACACGAGAATCGCATTCCGCTGTTGACCGGCGGGCTCAACGCAGAACCGGAAGATGGGGGAGCAATCGGACGGCCCCGTGCGTATCGAATTTTCAACGCGGCGTTTTACTACGATACGACGGGCGACCGGACGCGCTACCCGATCTACGCCAAGCATTATCTCGTGCCGGTGACGGAGCGGGTGCCGTTCGTTCCGGTGAGCCTATTCCGGGCGATCCCGGGCCTGTCGCGGTGGTCCGGAGGCTTTCGTCCCGGAACCACATCACCGGTCTACGAGTCTCCCGTCGGAAAGTTCGGCGTCGTGATCTGCTACGAGTCCGCGTTCGAGGATGCGACGCGCATCTATCGGGCGCATGGAGCGGATTTCTTCATCAACGTGACGAACGACGCCTGGTTCGGAAACACCAGCGCACCGGCGCAGCATGCGTCGCACCTGGTGTTACGAACGATCGAAACCCGCATGGGCGTTGCGCGTGCCGCGAACTCCGGCATTACGGAGTTCGTCGATCCCCTCGGCCGGGCATACGCGGCGACCAAACTCAACGAAGCCACGGCCATCGTCGGCAGGCTCCAGACGAGTGATGTGATCCCGCTCTACGTCCGCCTTGGCGATTGGGTCGGAACGCTCGTCGTCGTGCTCACGCTCCTCGGCGCAGGACAGCTTGTCCAGCGACGCTGGCGTCCATGACGCGCGTCGGCGTCGATGTCGGCGGGACGTTCACCGATCTCGTCGCATTCAGGCCCGACGGCACGCTCGAGATTCGGAAGGTCGCCAGTACCCCCACGGATCCCAGCATGGGTCTGTTCCGAGCGCTCGAGGCTTTGGGTCCCCCATCCCCCGTCCCCATAGACGTTCTCGTCCACGGCTCGACTGTCGCCACCAACGCCCTGCTCGAGCGACGCGGTGCACGCGTCGTGCTGGTCACGACCGCCGGTTTCGAGGACCTCCTGTGGCTGCGCCGCCAAGATCGAGCCGCGCTGTACGATCTCGCGAAAGCCCACCCCGAGCCGCTCGTGGCTCGGCGGGACACGATCGGCGTCCATGAGCGAATGGGTCCGGACGGTGCGATCGAGACGCTCAATGAAAGCGAAGTGTCGCGCGTCACGGATCTGGTTCGCACGCTCGAAGCCGAGTCCGTCGCCATCGCGTTGTTGTTTGCGTTTCGCCATCCGGCGCACGAGCGCCGTCTCGCCGCCGCCCTGCGCGCCGCGCTGCCCACCATTCCCGTCACCGCCAGTCACGACGTCCTGCCGGTGTTTCGCGAATACGAGCGCATCAGCACGACCACGGCCGAGGCGTACCTGCGGCCGAAGGTGGCGGCGTATCTGCGGAAGACCGCGACCTTGACCGCGCAACACGGTGTGCAGTCCCTGCGGATCATGACGTCCAGCGGTGGAACCGTGTCCCCCGAGCAGGCGGCCAACCGCGCGGCGAGTCTGGCGCTGTCCGGTCCGGCAGGCGGCGTCGTCGGCGCACGACTCGTCGGTGCCGCAGTCCAGGCTCACGATCTCCTCACGCTCGACATGGGTGGCACGAGTGCCGACGCCAGTCTCATCAGCGGCGGGGTCGCGCTGACGGAGGGCGCAGAATCGGTGGCGGGGGTGCCGCTCGCGCTCCCTGCGATCCTGATCGAGACCGTGAGCGCCGGCGGCGGAAGTATCGCGGCGGTGGACGAGGGCGGCGCGCTGCGCGTCGGTCCCCGCAGCGCCGGCGCGGAGCCGGGGCCGGCGTGCTATGGGCGGGGTGGCACGGAGCCGACGGTCACCGACGCCTGCCTGGTGCTCGGCTGGCTCGATCCCCAATACCCGCTCGCCGACTCCGTCCGCCTCGACCGAGCGGCCGCGGAGCGCGCGCTGTCCACGTTGCCGTTTTCGCACGACGTCTGCGAGATCGCCGCCGGGATCGTGCAGGTCGCCACGGCGGTGATGGCTCGGGCGCTGAAGCGCGTCAGTGTGGCGCGCGGCATCGATCCGCGCGGGATGGCGCTGCTGCCGTTTGGCGGCGCGGGGCCGCTGTTCGGTTGTGCCTTGGCCGATGCCCTGGGGATGTCGCGCGTCATCGTGCCCCCGCATCCCGGCGTGTTGAGCGCGCTCGGCCTCGCCGCCGCGCCGGAGCGCGTGGACGTCCTGGCTTCGCTGCACCGCCCATTGGCCGATCTCGCGGGCAGCGACCTGGCGCATGCGTTCGAACCGCTCGTCGCGGCGGCCGGAGCGGCGCTTCCTGACGCTGAGCTCACGCGCTTCGCGGATTGCCGGTTTCGCGGGCAGGGGTACGAAGTCACCGTGCCGGCGCCGCGCGACGATGCCGCGACGCTCGCGACGGCCTTCCGCGCCGCCCATCGGGCGCGGCACGGTCATGGGGATTCGGACCAGCCCATCGAGCTCGTCAATCTGCGGGTCGTGGCCGAGCGCGCGGTTGGCGCGGCACCCGTCGGCCGGCGCGCCGGCATCGGCATGCCGAGCGCGGGACGCCGCATGGTTGTGACGCGCGACGGCAAGCGGGTCCGCGCCGACGTGTGGCCGCTGGGAGAAATGCCCGCAGGCCGTCTGCTCAACGCCCCCGCGGTTCTCGCTGGGCCCGATGCGACGGGCTTCATCGAGCCGGGCTGGCGCGGCACCGTGCATGCATCGGGCGCCGTGATCGTGGAGCGGGCGTGAGGCTCGACGCCGTCGGTCTCGAGGTGATGGCGCACGCGTTCGCCGGGGTCGCGGAGGAGATGGGACTCGTGCTCGTGCACAGCGCGCTGTCGCCGAACATCCGCGAGCGGCGCGACGCCTCGGCCGCCCTGTTCGATGCCGATGGCGAGATGATTGCGCAGGCGGCCCACATTCCGGTGCATCTGGGGGCATTGGCCGATGCCGTCGCAGCGGTGCGCACCCTCGAGCCCACTCCCGGCGAGCTGTTCCTGCTCAACGATCCCTACGCCGGCGGCAGCCATCTTCCTGATCTCACGCTCATCGGCGCGATCGACATCGACGGACACGTCGGAGGCTACAGCGTCGTCCGGGCCCACCATTCCGACATCGGCGGGATGACGGCGGGCAGCATGCCGGCAGGCGCGCGCGAGCTCTATCAGGAAGGCCTCGTCATTCCGCCCACCCGTCTCACGCCGGATCTCGAGCGTCTGGTCCTGGCCAATGTGCGCACGCCGGCGATGCGGCGCGGCGATCTCGCGGCGCAGCGCGCGGCGGTGGAGCGCGGCGCGACCGGCATGCGGTCATTGGCCAGACGGCACGGGTGGACTGCGTTGCGCGATGCGGCGCGCGAGCTGCTCGACTACGCCGAACGCCGGACGAAGTCGGCCCTCAGCCGTCTGCCAACAGGAAGGATGACCGCAACGGATTATCTGGAAGGCGATGGCGTCGTCGATGACGATCTCGAGATTCACGTGAGCATCGCCATCGAGGACGGAGTCTTTCACGCCGATTTCACGGGGACTCGGGGACCGGCGCCG
>Ga0209056_10001053_pt1 | contig 30552 bp, 19 predicted proteins | sample GraSoiAngelo_114_FD_185876 | JGI IMG/M metagenome (GOLD analysis project Ga0209056, IMG submission 185876) | Grasslands soil microbial communities from the Angelo Coastal Reserve, California, USA - 14_0903_13_40cm (SPAdes) (version 2) | ecosystem: Environmental > Terrestrial > Soil > Grasslands... | reverse complement strand
CATTCTTTGCAGGCACTGAGAAAAGATCGCCGCGCGCGACTGCGATCGTGCGTTCACCGTCGGGCGCGAGGTTGACCGACTCGAGATGCTTTGAGCCATCAACGAGCGCGCCGCGGCCGCTGTCGAAATCTTCCTTGATCTCTATCGGCACAAGCGTGGCTTGTCCTGTGGCAAGGTCGTAACGCCAGATGTATCCCGCTTGCTCGAAGACGATCGAGTCTTTGCCGATGGATGGAAACTTGATATCGAAATCGGTGAAGTGCGTGAGCTGCTTGCTTTCTTTCGTTGCGAGATCAACAACGAACAAGTTCATTCGTTTGTCGCGATCCGAGATAAAATAGATTTTGTTATCCGGTCCCCACATCGGGCCGATGTCCTGCGCTGGATTGTTCGTCAGGTCTTCTGTGGCGCCGGTTTTGAAATCGTAAATCCAAATGTCATCTGCCATGCCGCCGCGATAATATTTCCATGTGCGGAACTCGCGGAAAACGCGGTTGTAAGCCATCTTCGAATCATCCGGAGAAAACGAAACAAAGCCGCCGCGCGGCACAGGCAATTGGTGCGGCAATTCCGCATCCAGCCCAACCGCGAACAGTGAGCCGATGAAATCGTTGAACGACCTCATGCGCGAGCGAAAGACGACGAGCGGCTTCGTGTTCTCCCATGCCATCACGATGTTGTTCGGCCCCATGCGGTCCGAAACGTCGTCGCGTCCAAGCGTGGCCGAAGTCGTCAGGCGCTTCGGCGTACCGCCTTCGGCTGGCATCACATAGACTTCCGTGTTGCCGTCATATTGCGAAGTGAACGCGATCTGGGTTCCGTCAGGCGAAAAACGCGCAAACGAAGTGTAGCCGGGTCCGCTTGTCAGGCGGCGCGCCGTACCGCCCTCTTTGCCGACCGCGTAAAGCTCGCCCGCGTAACAAAAAACGATCTGTGTCCCGTTTGTGGTTGGGAAACGTAATAACCGCGTCGTTTCGGGCAGATGCTGCGTTGAGGCTGTCGCAATTGAAAACAGACCGACCGCGATCAAACACAAAAGAACAAAAAACCGAGAGAGTATCTTCATAGGAAAACGGTGAAACGGGCAAGCTGCCGTTGAACTAACAGGATGCAACTCTGATTTGATTCAACGGTAGCATTCAGAGGATTACATTGAAGACGCCGCTAAGCGCCGATTTTGTCTAAACGCAGCGATTCTATCATCCCTGAGCGGAGCGAAGGATCTCTGACTATTCGTCGAAGAAGGGAACACTGAAATGACCAGAGATGTTTCGCTGCGCTCAACATGACAAATCATTTGCTAAAATCGATCCCTCGAAACCCGCGCGGCTGCATCAGAACAATCTGGTGAACTGGCGGAAGGGGTGGGATTCGAACCCACGGTGGGTTTCCCCACGCTCGATTTCGAGTCGAGTGCCTTAAACCGGACTCAGCCACCCTTCCTCAAAACGGAAGAAAACGTCGAACGCTCAACGTCCAACATCCAACGTTGAATGCAAACCCGGTTCTGAATTGGACGTTCAGCGTTGGGCTTAGCTTTCTTCGCTCGAGGATACGTCTCTCCTGTCGGTAGAGAGCAGGTTCGGCGAGGTCTAGCGAACGCGGCGCCAAGCAGAGTCATTCTCCAAAAAATGTTACAATTTTCGGCTTGCCATGGTCTTTCAGCTTACTGCATATTGTGTATCCAACTGGACAGCCACGCTATTACTTGTTGTTGACTGGTATTCACAGGTTGTTGGCGCCGCTGTTCACCAATATTCGCACCTTATTCGAAACCTCAACCCTCCCTCACCGTCATGATTCAACTAAAACCCGGAATTCCGCCCGCTTCACTCACTGGACCGTCTCCATCGGCCTCACGTCGAAAAAAAGGAACAGAGAAAAAGAAAAACAGCGGCCTGCATTTCAAGCGTGTGTTCAGCGATGCTGCCGTTGCGCCTTTTGATCAAATTGAATGGGAACGCCGCAATGCGGAAATCAATGATGATGGCGGCAAGGTTATTTTTAAGCAGGAAGACATCGAAGTGCCGAAAAACTGGAGCGCCCTGGCGACCAAGATTGCGGTCTCAAAATACTTCTACGGCGACATCGCCAACGGCACCGATCCGTACAAAGGCGGAAGAGAAATGTCGGTGCGACAACTTATTCATCGGGTCACGCGCACGATTACCGACTGGGGAATCGCGGATGGCTACTTCGCCGATGCAGAAACTGCTGAGACTTTTTACGACGAGCTGACCTGGCTCTGTTTGAACCAGCATGGCGCCTTCAACTCGCCAGTGTGGTTCAATGTTGGATTGTATCATCAATACGGCGTGGGCAAGGACGGCGCCGCCGGAAACTATTTTTATAATCGCGAGACCGGCAAAGCCGAACGCGCGCCATCGCAATATGAGTATCCGCAGGGCAGTGCCTGCTTCATCCAGAGCGTGGACGACACAATGGAAGACATCATGCGGTTGGCCATGAGCGAAGCCATGCTTTTCAAGTACGGCAGCGGCACCGGCACCGATCTCTCTTCCTTGAGATCGACGAGGGAAAAATTGAGCGGCGGCGGCAAACCGAGCGGACCGCTCTCATTCCTGAAAGTTTACGATCAAGTAGCGAATGTGGTGAAAAGCGGCGGCAAGACGCGGCGCGCAGCGAAGATGAACACGCTCAAGGATTGGCATCCAGACATCGAAGAGTTCATCGACGCGAAACAGAAAGAAGAAAAGAAAGCGTGGGCGCTGATCGAGCAGGGCTATGACGGCAGTTACAACGGCGACGCTTACGGCTCGGTGATGTATCAGAACGAAAACGTGAGCGTGCGCGTAAGCGACGAATTCATGGAAGCTGCGCTGGAAGGTCGTGAATGGTGGACGCGGCGGGTAACGGATGGACGACCGTGCGAACGTAAAGATGCGCGCACCCTGCTGCGCAAAATCGCAGAGGGCACATACATCTGCGGCGATCCTGGCGTGCAATTCGATTCCACGATCCACAAATGGCACACCTGTAAGGGGACTGACCGGCAAAATTCCACGAATCCGTGCTCGGAGTACCTCTTCCTCGACAACACCGCGTGCAATCTGGCCTCGCTCAATTTGATGAAGTTCAAGACCGCGGACGGCGATTTTGATGTGGAGCGGTTCAAAGCAGCGGTGCGCCTTTTCATCACCGCTCAGGAGATCATCGTCGATAACGCGAGCTATCCAATCAAAGAAATCGCCGAGAACTCGCACATTTTCCGCACGCTTGGACTCGGTTACGCGAACCTCGGCTCGCTGATCATGAGTTACGGCCACGGTTACGACAGCATCGAAGGCCGAGCGCTCTGTGGCGCACTCACTGCCATCATGACCGGTGAAGCGTATGAACAAAGTGCCCGATTGGCGCGGGCTATTGGACCGTTCCCGGGTTATCACGACGCGCGCGCCAGCGGCGTGGTAAAGCCGGTGGCCAAAGACAACGTCGCATCGATGCTCGAAGTGATCGAGCTCCATCGTGACGCGGTGCGCGAAATTTCGGACGCGAAGGAATTCGCGCATTTGAAAGAAGAAGCGGCAAGAGTTTGGGACAGTGCGGCGGAGCTGGGCAAACGCTACGGCTACCGCAATGCGCAAGTAACCGTACTCGCCCCGACGGGCACGATCAGTTTCCTGATGGATTGCGACACCACGGGAATCGAGCCGGACATTGCACTTGTGAAATACAAGCTGCTTGCAGGCGGCGGGATGCTAAAAATTGTTAACCAAACCGTCAAACCCGCGCTGGAGAAACTCGGTTACAATTCGGAAATGATCGACCGCATTATCGCGCACATCGATGCGTTCGACACGATCGAGGACGTCACCGACACCGATGGATCCAAAATCTCATCTGGCCTCAAACCCGAGCACTTGCCGATCTTCGATTGCGCATTCAAACCGTTCAAAGGCGAGCGCGCGCTGCATTACATGGCGCACCTGAAAATGATGGCTGCGGCCCAGCCATTCCTGAGCGGCGCGATTTCGAAGACCGTTAACATGCCGGAAGGAGCCACCGTGGACGATATCATGAACACGTACGTCGAAGGTTGGCGACTTGGGCTGAAGTCGATCGCGATTTATCGAGAGGGGTCGAAGCGGTCCGCGCCGTTGAACACGCGCAAAACAAAAGACATGGGCGCTGTAGCCGCTGCTGACGGCGGCTTTCCCACCGGGCCCGAGGAACTGCAAAGTCGCATCCTCGAACTGGAACAAGAACTGACAACGCTGCGCAGCCGGCTTGATCGACCGGTTCGGCATCGCATGCCGGATACACGCAATTCTATGACCCATCGGTTCGAGATTGCCGGCCACGAAGGTTACATCACCGTCGGTTTGTACGAAGACGGCCAGCCTGGTGAACTTTTCATCACTATGTCGAAGGAAGGCAGCACCATCGGCGGGTTGATGGACACCGTCGGCACGCTGACCTCAATCGCGCTGCAGTACGGCGTGCCGCTCGAGAGTCTGGTCAAAAAATTCGCGTATCAGAGATTCGAGCCGAGCGGGTTCACAAAAAATGCAGATATCCGCCATGCGACCAGTATCACCGATTACGTTTTCCGCTGGTTGGCGTGCCAGTTCATCAAAGGTTACAAAGAAGCAACAGCGCCAAACCGCGCGCAGCCGGACTTGCCGCTCAAAGAAATTGTCGAAATCGAAAAGAAAACCCTGAACCGGCCCGTAACTGATTTGGCGCGCACCGGCGACAAACAAGTGATCGATGTGATCACGAATAATTCGCCGAGCAATCCCGGTACTGCAGGACCCAGCGGGAATGGCAATGGGCATGATGACCGCGTGATGGTTGCACTCGGCAGTATCTTCATGGGAATCACCTGTTCGGTGTGCGGCAGCGACAAAGTCATCCGTGCCGGCGCATGCGGCGTGTGCACCGAATGCGGCACCAGCCAAGGTTGTAGCTGAGCACGAAGCTCCAAATCCTAGCTTCAGGACCCACGCTTTCGGGATTCGTGCCGCACGGGTTTTCAAAACGCAGCTGCCGCACCTGATTGGACACGCGGGCACCCCCGGCTACAGTGCGTCGCCGCTTTTTCGACAGCTCAACTGAATGAACAAACTCGACGCGCAGCGACAAAAAGAAATCCAGCAAGCGGAGGAACTGCTTTTTGCAGGGCCGCAGGCGCTGGGGTTCGCGAAGGGACTTTTCCAAGGGCATTTCGTAGCGGATTGGGTGATGCCGTATCCGCGTATTCCCGCGGCGCAACAAACCGAATTGGACGAAACGCTCACTGGACTCTGCAAATTTTTGGACGAAGACCTCGATCCTGCGGAGATAGATCGGCAGGCAGACATTCCGCGCGGGGTAATTGATGGTCTCGGGCGCATCGGCGTGCTCGGGATGACGGCGCCGAAGGAATATGGCGGACGCGGCTTCTCGCAGATGGCCAATTGCAAAGTCCTGGAAGAAATCGGCCGCCGTTGCGCATCGACATCGGTTTTCGTAAACGCGCATCACTCGATCGGAATTCGCGCCTTGCTGCTTTTTGGCACGCATGAGCAAAAGCAGAAATGGCTTCCGAAATTATCGACCGGGCAGCAACTGGGCGCGTTCGCGCTCACTGAGAAGGAAGCGGGATCCGACGCGGCAAATGTGCAGATGCAGGCGCGGCCCAGCGAGGACGGGTCGCATTTTATTTTGAACGGCGAGAAACGTTACATCACCAACGCGGCAATCGCGCACGAGCTCACCGTGATGGCGCGCACGCCGGTACCGGGGTCGGACAAAACTGCGATTACGGCGTTTCTGGTCACGCCTGATATGCCGGGATTTGAGATGCTCGAGGCGCGGATGCCGAAGATGGGAATCCGCGGCACGGCGACTGGGCGTTTTGCGTTGCGCGACGTCAAAGTTCCAAAGGAAAACATTCTCGGACCGCCGGGGAAAGGTCTCAAAGTCGCGCTGACGGTGCTCGATTTCGGGCGCACAACTTTCGGCGCGTGCTGCACCGGCGCGGCCAAGACGTGTCTGGACCTGGCGGTCCAGCACGCGAACACGCGAAAGCAATTCAATAAAACGCTCGGTAATTTTGATCTGGTCAAAAAGAAGATCGCGCGGATGGCGGCGGACGCCTATGCGATGGAATCGATGACGACGGTTACAGCCTCGCTCATCGACCGCGGTCTTGAGGATTACATGCTCGAAACCGCCATGCTGAAGGTCTTCACCACCGAGCGGCTTTGGGAATGTATTAATGATGTGTTCCAGATTTATGGCGGCTCTGCGTACTTTGTCGATCTTCCGCTCGAGCGAATGCTGCGCGACGCCCGCATCAACCAGATCGGCGAAGGAGCAAACGAAGTGCTCACCTCATTCATCGCCCTGGTGGGGATGCGCGGGCCGGGCATGGAGTTCAAGGAAATTTACGACACGATGATGAAACCGTCGCGCGATCGGATGAGCAAAGCGTGGGCCGCCGGAAAGAACCGGCTTGGCGCGACGATTCGCGTGCCTGATGTGCCGGTGCAAAGCGAGCAGCTCCGCGGGCATGCGCGGCAACTCGGCCGTTTGATCTGGCGTTTTAATTTCGCCGTCAATCGCGTGCTCATCACCTATCGCGAACCGATTCTGGATATGCAGATTGTCCAGGAGCGGATCGCAAATGCGGCGATGGATCTCTTTGCCTCGACTTGTGTCCTCAGCCGTCAGGACAGTGAAATCCAATTTGCCCGGCGAAACGGAGACGCGGCTGCTCCTGATCGCGCCGCCGCCGATTTGTTTTTACGTCAGTCGTTTCGCCGGATTCGTAGTTCACTCGCTGGACTGACGGACAATGACGACAAAGCGCTCCTCGCAGCAGCGAACTCCTCTTTAGCCAAACCTCCCAGCTAAATTTGGCAAAGATGTCGATCTTCGCTGGCTGAAGGGAAAAAGGTGCGCGGTGATCGGGTTCGGAGCGCAAGGCGGAGCGGTCTTCGAGTGCTCGGTACACCGGAAGCAGTGCGACGCGGCGGGCTGACAGTTGGTCCAGAAATCATTGACCAAACGTTACAAAGCGCATGAGATCGGCGTTGGAAGAAATTCGATCCGGCAAATTTGCGCGCGACTTTATTTGCGAAAAGGAAACTGGACAGCATCGTTACGTGAACCTGCTGCGCGAGGCTGAAGAGCATCCAATCGAAAAAGCTGGCGTGCGACTGCGGGGATTGATGGGTTGGCGCGAAAAACGTAAACCTGCGCCCGCGCTGCCCAGCCGGTCAGCGCGCCCTTTCGGCAAGTAGGTCTTGCGTAAACCTTATCGCGTCCTCGGCGAATGCCCGTAAATACTCATCGCGTTAGCAGTAGTCGGAATCGCGGCGAGCCGATCGCAAGGCTGCGGGATACGTGAGCCTGACTCCACAACGAAGCACATTTTCCTTACGGTTTTTGTGACTGGCTGTTGTGTTGCTGGGACCACCACCGCATTCTTGCTCGGATCAGCAGCGAATGCCGACGTGCAAAACGCGAGTGCGAGCACCACGATTGCACATCGAACCGACCCGGCGCATAAGCGACTGAGTCTGCGTTCTGTTCTCATGCCGTGATTGTGAGCCCCGTCACTAGTTGTTGCAAGCATATTCCCATCGATTTTGCGGACAAAGAATGGACGGTTGCAGCGACCGAGGACTCAGTCCGTCCAAAGAAAATGTTCGAGGCGAAGACTATTAAGACGCGCTTTTGCTTCTTCGCTTCGGCTCCCTCCCGCGGCAGCGAGCTTATCATAGATAGCAGCGGCAGATTCCCACTTTGAATCTTCCTCCAACAATCGACCAGCGTTAAATCCAGCTTTGTAATACCAGAACAGTTCGCGCTGCTGATCCGGGCGCGCCTCGTCCTCTAATATCTTGTAAAACGTCGCAAGGGCGCCGGCTCGATCGCTTTTCTTTTCCAGGCACAATCCTTTTTTGAAGAGCGCCTGGTTACGCCAGTCGATCGGCTCGTTCTCATCGGAGGCCAATTGGTCGTATGTTTCAATTGCGCGCTGATAATTATTCGGGTCGCTTGCGCCCGCCTCAAAGAAAATGTCGCCTTTGCCGCAAAGCGCCTCACGTTTGTCGGACAAGCTAGCATCGCTCTTTAGCACCTCATCGTACAAGGCGAGGGCATCTTTCGGCTTGCCAAGCTTGCGCTCGATTACGGCTTGTTCATTGCGTGCGGCCCACCGCAGTGCGCCGTTTCTCTGCACGACCTGATCAAAAAGATCAATCGCCCGGTCCAGTGAATGCTCGCCCATGCTCGACCTGGCCGATTCTCCCGCGAAAAAAAGTGCTCTTTCCGCAAGAGAGTCGTCGGGATTCTGTTGCGCGATAATCTCGAACTGCGTCTGCGCGTTTGCGAAATCCTGATGCCGGTAATAAAGCTCCGCTAATTTCATTCGAACTTCCGAAGCGAATGCTGAAAAACGATGCTGTTCCAGAAAGCGCTTCGCCAGATCAATGACTTTCGTCTCGCTTCCCGGCGCTGATTCCTCCACCCAGATGCTGAGATAATCGGCGCGCTCGGCGGCCGCAGCGGTTGGCTTCGACTGGGCTGCACGAGCCAGATTTCTTCGCGCTTCATCGACCTTCGGCGGCGAGGAGTGAAAGGCCAGCTCGGCCAAGCACACCCAGGCTTCCGACACGCGCGGATTTTTGGGAAAATCACGAATGAACTGCTGCAACGATGCCGCCGCTGTTTTATCGCCCTTCGCCGCCTGCATCAAACACTCCTCCAATCGTAAATTGGCGCGCGCCTCTTCGTCGCCGCCTTGCTTCTCCAGCTCACTGTAATCTGCGACGAAACGAGCGTGATTGCCGAGTTCTAGCCAGCCGCTTGATGCATTAAACAGCGCAGCTTTTGTCCAGGGCGAATTGGAATGCGCGATTTGTTCAAAAGCCGCGGTGGCTGTGTCGAATCGTTTCGCCAGATAATTCACGTTTGCGGACAAAAAATTGATCCGAGCCAGCATAGTCGGCTCGGGATGCAGCAGACGCGCCTCATCCAAAATCGTGATCGCCTCATCCAAATGCCCGTCATCCACTTCAAATTGTGCAAACTCAAGCAGAGCGGGTGCGATCGCCGGGGATTTGGTACCGGTGCGTCGCAGATCGGAAAATAATTGCTGGGCTCGCTCCCTGCGCCCAGTGCGAGTTTCCATGCGAGCGAGATACCATCGGGCACATGTTCGCCGTGGCTGTTCCGGCCTGCGCACCCATTTCTCCAGTTCGCTGCGCGACGGTTTGTGCTCCGCGCGATACAACGAATCCAATTTTTCGAAGAGAAGCGGGAGATCTGGATCCGCAGGGTGACGGTCGATAAATTGTTCGATGACGTCGTCTCCAGCTTCCGGCGTCTTTAGTTGCAAATGTGCGTCGGCTATACCGAAGAGCGCCGCGATTAACGTGGCATGAGGTGCTCCCTCCGGCCTTTTCAGAAGCGCTTGAAACATGCCGATCGCTCTCTCGGGCCGCTGCAAGATTAACTCCAGCCGCCCGCGTAACACCCGCCGTTCCTTCCGCTCCGCCACCAATGTCGGCCGCATTTCTGCCAGGAGGTGCCGCGCATTAGGAGGATCGGCCATTTCAATGTACAGTTCGGCTGCTCGTAACTGCGCTCGGGTAGTCCATTCTTTGTCACGCAACAGGAGGTTAAGCTTTCTCAAAGCTTCTTGCCGCTTTCCTAACGCGCGCAGCATCTCCGCCGTGCCAAATACGGCTGCTCCATAAAAGGGCGAGGCTTGGTCCGTCGTCAGTTCCTCATACAACGGCAGCGCGTCAGCCCATCGGTTCAGGCCGGCCAAGGCTTGGGCGCGCCAGAATTTGGCCCAAGGCAGTTCGCGTAATCGAGGGTCTGCCAACAAAACGAAGGTATCCTCTGGCTCTTTTGCAACCACTTGCGCTTCGGCAAGTTTCTCGGCGACAACGCGCCATTCGGTTTCAGGCGGATTTTTATTTAACAGCGCCTGCAACCGCGCGACCGCTACTTCCGGAACGCCCTCTGCTAGCGGCGCGCTCGCTTCAGCAATCTCAGCGGAAATGTCCGCACGGGCGAATTGCGCGAGTATGCCGAGCAGACAGCTGAGTTCTATTTTTTTTAGGCTCATCTCTTCTCCAGCATTGGCTGCAAATATTGCCCTGTGTGACTGCTGGGAAGTGCTGCGATCTGCTCCGGCGGAGCAGCTCCGACGAGATAGCCGCCAGCTTCGCCACCTTCAGGTCCCAAATCGATGATCCAGTCGGCGCACTTGATCATCTGCAGATTGTGTTCAATCACAATCACCGTATTACCCGCGTTGCGCAGCTTCATCAGCACTTGCAGCAATTTCTCAATGTCGGCGAAATGCAATCCGGTCGTCGGCTCATCGAGAATGTAAAGGGTGCGCCCAGTCGCCTTTTTCGCAAGCTCTGTGGCGAGTTTTACACGCTGGGCTTCCCCGCCGGAGAGAGTGGTTCCGCCTTGGCCAAGTCGCAAATAACCGAGACCTACATCGAGCAATGAGTTTAACTTTTCCGAGATGCTGGGCACATTGCGGAAAAAGCGCGCTGCCTGATCCACCGTCAGATCGAGAACATCGGCGATATTTTTGCCTTTGTAAGTGATCTCAAGCGTCTCGCGGTTGTACCGCTTGCCATGGCATACTTCGCATTCGACATACACGTCCGGCAGAAAGTGCATCTCGATCTTAATTAATCCACCGCCTTCGCAGTTTTCGCAGCGGCCCCCTTTAACATTGAAACTGAAACGCCCCGCGTCGTAACCGCGCACCCGCGACGCAGGCAGCTGGCTTAATAGCTCGCGGATCGGTGTAAACGCACCCGTGTAGGTGACCGGGTTTGATCGCGGCGTTCGCCCAATCGCACTCTGGTCAATCACAATCGCCTTGTCGATCTGTTCCACCCCACGAATCGCGCGATGCGCGCCCGGCTTTTGTTTCGCATTGTAAAAACGCCGAAACAGCGCGCGCCGCAGAATGTCGTCAACGAGAGTGGACTTGCCGCTGCCAGAGACACCGGTGACGCAAGTCAAACAGCCGAGCGGAAAAGAAACCGTAATGTCTTTCAAGTTGTTCTCAGTCGCGCCGACAAGCGTTAACCAGCCTTCGGATTGGTTGCCAAGTCGCGGTTTAGTGCGCTGGCTAGGGACGGGAATTCGTGCGCGGCCGGAAAGATAATCACCGGTCAAAGAATTCTTCGCGGACAGAATGTCGTTGAGTTTTCCTTGCGCCACGATTTCACCTCCGCGCGGGCCTGCACCCGGGCCGAGATCGATAATGTGATCGGCGGCCCGGATTGTTTCTTCATCGTGCTCAACTACGATGACGGAATTGCCGAGATCACGAAGACGGCGCAGCGTGCCCAGCAAGCGCCCATTGTCGCGTTGATGCAATCCAATGCTCGGTTCATCCAAAATATAAAGTACCCCCGCAAGGCCGGAGCCGATCTGTGTCGCCAATCGAATCCGCTGTGCTTCGCCGCCTGAGAGCGTTCCACTCTGGCGATTGAGAGTGAGATAACCGAGCCCGACCTCAACAAGGAATTGCAACCGCGATTGAATTTCGCGCACCACATCGTTCACAATCACCTGTTGGTGTGCGCTCAGTTCGAGATCTGAAATAAATCCGGCGGCCGCTTCAATCGTTAGCTCACTGAACTGGTGAATGTTCAGTTCGCATGCGTTTCGATCCTTTATTGTAACGCCAAGAATTTCAGGTTTGAGCCTTGCTCCATTACAGACCTTGCACGGCTCGCGCGTCATGAATGAGCGAATGCGGTTACGAGTGAATTCGCTTTGCGTTTGCTCGTAAAGTCGCTGCATCTGCGGCACCAATCCCTCGAAAGGCTTCGCGACTTTCTGTTCTCCGTTTTCGCTGAAGCTCATTTCAATCGGCGTCCCATTCGTGCCGAAGTAAAGCGCCTGCTTAAATTGCACTGGCAAATCGCTGAAAGGAACGTCTTCATCGACCTGAAAATGTTTCACCAGCGCCTTTTGCAGATGGCGGTAGTATGCCTGCATTCGCTTTGTCCCGCGTCGCCAAGGCGTGATTGCACCTTCGGCCAGCGTTCTGCCAGGGTCGGAGATCATTAGATCTGGATCGCAGACCAATTGCGTGCCGAGCCCATGACAAGCCGGGCATGCTCCGAGATGGCTGTTAAAAGAAAAATGTCTGGGAGTTAGATCGCCTAATGTGAATCCCGTCTCCGCGTTTCCATAATCCGTGGAATAGCGCAGTTCTTCCCACTGCTCTGATTCGGTGTTGGACGTTGGATGTTGGCTATTCGGTGGTTTCTGCGTCGATCGCAAAACCGATACATTGTTGCCGCCCAATTTAAGCGCAGTCTCAATGGAATCCGTCAGGCGCACGCGGATTCCGTGGCGAATGATCAACCGATCAACCACCGCCTCAATCCTATGCCGCCTGTTCTTGTTGAGCCGGATCGGCTCGGGGCGATCCAGCTCAATAAGCTGACCATCAATCCGCGCGCGAACGAATCCTTCGCGCCTGAGTTTTTCGATTACATCCCGGAACTCGCCCGGCTGATTCTCGATCAGCGGCGCCAGCACAATGATTTTGGAGCCCACTTCGTACGCCAGGATCTGATCAACAATCTGCTGAGGCGTTTGCCGGCTCAGTGGCCGCCCGGTGAGCGGATCGTGCGGCTGACCCACAGCGGAAAAGAGAACCCGCAGATAATCGTAAATTTCAGTGGTGGTCGCGATTGTCGATCTTGGATTGGCGCCGGCGCTGCGCTGCTCGATGGCAATCGCAGGAGACAGGCCTTGGATAAAATCGACATTTGGTTTTTCCATTTGATCGAGGAATTGCCGCGCATAAGCCGAAAGGCTTTCGACATATCGGCGTTGCCCTTCGGCATAAAGAGTGTCGAAGGCCAGCGAGGATTTCCCCGAGCCACTCAGTCCGGTGATGACGACCAACTTCTCCCGTGGAATCTCGACGTGGAGGTTCTTGAGATTGTGCTGGCGAGCACCGCTAATCTTGATAACTTGCGCAGGCATTCTGACGAGGAATGTCGAACCTTTTAGTCAAGCATAGCTTCCCCGCTCCTCCAGCGAAATCGTGTTGTCGTGACAACAGCAGGTGCGCCGCGACATCTACGAACATTTTTAGTGAATGAGGTAACTATTACACCCCCACGAGACTGGCTGCGACGGGTTCGGAGAGCTGGACGGCAGTTTTTTCGCGCCCGCCTCGGCTGTGGCAGAAGAATACCTCGCTATGAATTAACGGCCTGCTTAAAAATTCAAGACGCTGCGCGATATCTACTAGAATGGATTAAATTCCACCAAATCGTGGGGTTCGGGCCGGAGGCCCCGTCTTTCCCAAAAAGTCACGAGCATTGTGTTGCGCATCATCGCAATGAAGCATGCTGGGTTGCATTTCTTGACGACGACGAATTTCTGTTTCGCAGCAAGGGCATAGATGTGCGCAAGATACTGAGAAGATAATCGCGTGGGGATCGGTGGACAAATCCAGCGAAAAATCTCGGAGGCGCAACGACGATTTCTAACTCGTGCTACTAAATCGCGTGGCGCTGCCGTGTCGCGCTATCGAACGTCGATATTTATGGAAAAGCTCAGGAATCCTCTCTCGCCGCAGGTGGAGGTTCAGATTATTTCTGGCGCACATCACTGATTTTGATAACCTGCGCAGGCATTCTGACGAGAAATGTCGAAGCGATTAGTTAAGCACAGCCCCGCTTCTTTTCCAGCGACATTGGGGTCCGAGTGTGAAACCAGCCCGTTGATCGACAAAGACTGCTCGCTTTGCCATCCAACCCCGCCCTAAGAGCAATTTGGGTAAATTCGCGCAATCATCATGACGTCCGAACGCCAAAGCCAAGCCTCAACGCGCCACTTGTCAGGCCGCCTGGCAGTCGCCGCCGCATGCGTTTTCATTTTTCTGGCGAGCTATCGAATTGAGCTTCCAGGCCTTTATTACGACGAAGTGGCTTTTGTCAATGCGGCGCAAGGCGCCCCCGACAACACGTTCATTTACAAGAGACTGGGACCTGTGCCGGTCCTTATCAATCCCTATCTTGGGGCCCTAAAAGCATGGCTGTATGCTCCTATTTTCCGCCTCTTCGGAGTGTCGCCCGTAACTGTCCGCTTGCCGGCTATTCTGCTAGCAGCGGTAACACTGCTGATCCTTTACGGCGCCATGCGAGACACCCTTGGATCGGCCTGGGCTGCCATCGTCGTTTGGATAGTGGCGGTTGACCCAGCAAATCTATTTCCCAGCCGGCTGGATTGGGGCCCGACTGTGTTAATGCACTTCTTCCAAGCTCTTATTCTTGCTCTTTGGTTTAGTTATCGCAAGAAGCCGCAACTGTGGAAGCTGTTTATGATTGTTTGGTGCTTCGGGGTCGGTTTTTTCGATAAGTTCAATTTCGTTTGGTTCCTGTTAGCTTTCATCGTTGGGATCGTCCTATGCTATCCAGAGAGCCTTGTGAGTTTATGGAGTTCCTTGCCGAGGTTCACCCGTTGGCTGGCAATAATTGTTATTCTGGTTGGAATTGGTGCGATTGTGCACACAGTTTTGCCTCTTCTACAGCTCAAGCCAGCCAAGGCTCATACCGCAGGCCTCGAAGTGAAGTGGAGTCAGCTCCTGAGCACGTTATCGGGCCGAGCCGTGGCTGCATTTATCTTTGGAGACAGGAGTGGGATCATTCCCCATGTTCCCCTTTGGCTAATTGTTACCGACAGTTGTCTCGGACTCGTATGTTTATTTTCTCCCACGTCGGACTCTGGAGCGCGTGAGAATCGAAAAAACGGTTTGTTTTGCCTCCTCGTTGGTTTTCTGATCTTCACACAGATCGCGATCACGCCTCACGCGGGAGGTCCACACCATTATTCAATGATTTTTCCCTTGCCTCTTTTGGCCTTCGCCTTCCTAGCGAAGTCGCTTTATAGCCAGGTTGCGACTAAAAACCTACAGCGAGTCGCCGCCGTCGTTTTAGGCTCTGCCGCGATGTGCATTTTTCTCGTGAACGGGCATAACACTGCGACATATCTTTCTCATTTTCGAACGAATGTGCATTACAACCCGCGATGGTCTCCAGAAATCTATTCTTTGTCAGATTACATTAACAAGCATGGCTTCGAGGCGAACCGTATAATCAGCGCCGACTGGGGGCTGCACGACCAGCTTCACGCGCTTGCGCCCAGGAAGCTCCGGCCGCGGATGCGGGATTTGTGGCCCCTATTCAAGCAGCTTGGTCAAAAGACTCAACAGGAGCAAAGCGCAACGCTGCGGCGCATTTTTCCAGAGGGTAAAAATTTTGTGCTCGCATTCTCCGCTTCGAAGGAAACATTCCCGGAAACACGGCAAAATTTTCTCGCTTCGTTAGCAGCCCACCCAGAGTTGAAATTTCGTTTGGCAAAGGAATTTTGGCTTGGTGGCGAGAAGATTTACGAGCTTTACGAGGTCATTCGAAGTTCCCCGTTGACTGAAAAAAGATAAAAGTCTCAATCGTAAGCCCTGCTACAATGAGAAAATAGGATCGGAGAAATTGTCGAGGCGGTACGCGGCGTATCCGTCGAGAGCAAGGAGACTACGGGGCGCCAATGCAGAGAGCACGCGCAAACGCAGCGGCTTCCAACCCCGGGGACCAGAACACATCTTCTTCATCGAATCCAACATTTTAAAAGTCTGTGGACTGATTTCCAGCCATTGTATGACGAGCGTTTTGGTTCGGAGATTCGGATGTCCTTAGTCAGGGTCGCTCTGATCAAGGGACAGGGATAAGCTTCGCATGAAATTCATTAAACGAAATGATGTAATTCATGTTTGCGATCTGCTGCTGACTGACTTGATGTTGACCCTCCGCGTAAATCCGCAGCGAATGGTCATTCCAGACCAGCGCGGCGACGAACACGGGATACCATCCACCTTGATAGAAGCCGTTCTCCGGCCTCAGCAAAATCATGCTACCAGGCGATGGATGGAGATCCAATGAGCGAAATGCTTGGATAACGTGGAGTGTTTTCTGTCCTGAATTGAGCAAGGCGGGATTACGCCCGAAACGTTGATTTTCCCACTGGGTGAACATCGCGAGCGCAGATGCGACCAGAATCGTCGCGAAGACTCGGAATATCGGCGGGGACATCTTACTCGCGGCTGCGCCTACGGCCGCTCCGATCGCTGCACCCCGGACACGATTGGTAGCCGCGCCCGCGATAATGGCGCCGGTTGTCGCGCCAACTCCGACACCCTGGCCCAGCCATATGGAGGATTTGGAGATTAGCGTGATCACGTCCGACGCAAGCTTGGCAAAGATCATTGCCCAGCCAAATAGCAAAATGTAAAGGCACGCGCCGCCGCGCAGCTGAATGAACGCGAGAGGAAGAGGTGTTATTACGATCCAAAATGCCATCAATTGGAGCATGCGGTCTCGCCGCAAAAAAGCGTACAAAAACACTAAGGCCCATGCTGCGAGAACCATCCCAGCGTCGATTGGAACTAGACGATAAAAAAGCTCGCTAAGAAAGTGAGCATTCGATTCTGTAAACGTGTGCCAGGAATAATGAGGTATATATGCTTTAATGTCTAAAACAATCCATGAGCTTGGGCCATAGATTTTGTTGTAACAGTAAATTGCCGTAATCACTCCGGCGGTTAGAGCAGGCGAAGCGTCATGCAAAATCCAACGACGGAACTTTTGCCGTTCTGATTGGTGATAATATTTCAAGAGCTCATAAACCAAAATGATCACCGGAAGTGTGACCGCCATCTCCTTGGAGTTCAGGGCACAGATATATAGCGCCAGACATCCCAATAGTTGCGTCGGACGCAGGGCGATTTCTCTCTCGCGAATATGAATATAGTAGGTTAACGCCGCAAAATAGAAGAAGCCGCATAAAACGTCGTAAATGAACGAGCCGACGAACACCAGGTTCGCCAGCTGCGCGTGGTAACAGAGAGCAAGAACTGCAAGAAATGCGACCGAGCGGCAAGAGGCAAGAAGCCGGGTCAAATAGTAAACCATAGGGATTGACGCAGCGAGGATGCTGACCTGGACGACCCGGTAGGGTTGAGGATTTAGGGAGAAAAAGTGGTAAAGCGGCAGATAGTAGAGCGCGCCAGCCGGACGACCAATGGGACGAACAATGCCCTTCCAGAAACATATATTGGCCCAGAGCGATTTTAAGGCTCCCAGACGCCAATAAGCATATATGTTCATCATTTCGTCGTCATTGAAACCTCCGGCCAATGATGGTACAGCAAAGTGAAGGAAATATGCGATAAGTACAAGCACGCACAGCACGTCAATCGCGTTGGATCGATAGAGTCCTTTTCGCTGGCGCTGAAGACGGTCTGAACTACTCATGAAGAAGTGTGGAGGCGATGATACCGGAAATGCAATTTGAGAAAAGGACGAGCCCTTATGCTGTTGAGGGCATGGATGCTTTGACGCGATAAAGCTTTGCGTGGATTGAACGATGAAAGTCTCGATCGTGATCCCTTGTTACAATGAGAAAAATACGATCGAGAAGATCGTTGAGGCAGTTCGCAACGCGCCGCTGGAGAGCAGAGAGATCATTGTGGTGGACGATTGCTCGCAAGACGGGACGCAGCCTCTACTGCGGGAGAGGGTTTCACAGATGGTTGATCGGGTTATTTATCATCCAGTGAATCGCGGCAAGGGTGCTGCCTTACGCAGCGGGTTCGCAGCCGCGACTGGCGATGTCATTCTGGTGCAGGACGCGGATCTCGAATACAGCCCTGACGATTATCCGGTGCTTCTTGAGCCGCTTATGTCAGGGAAAGCGGACGCGGTTATTGGATCCCGGTTCATGGGCGGACGACCACATCGTGTCTTTTTCTTTTGGCACATGGTCGGTAACAAATTTTTGACGCTGCTCTCAAACATGTTCACCAATATTAATCTAACCGACGTGGAGACAGGCTACAAAGCCTTCAAGACCCCACTTATCAAGTCGATTCAAATAGAAGAAGATCGGTTTGGCGTTGAGCCGGAAATCATCGCCAAACTCGCCCGCACGGGCTGTAGAATTTACGAAGTGGGGATCTCATACAGCGGACGCACTTACGCCGAGGGTAAGAAGATCAATTGGAAGGACGGGCTTCGGGCGATTTACGCGATCTTCAAATACAACCTGGAGCGACGCCCTACTCCGGACCAGCTGCGTGGCGCGAATTTGCTCGGAGAAGCCCGACCAAAATGAAGGGCGCCTCCGGCTGCGATTGATGCGGCAGCCACCGGGCGGGGTTGTAGCCAAACCGCGAGGAAAACCGAGAGAGGTCGCATCAGACAAGACCAAAATCCGCTAGGCGGCAATGCTTCGCCTTTCACGAAACACGATCCGGATGTGAGTCTTCTCTTTGAACCTTCTGTTACAGAATCTGGCGACTCAATAAACTGACGTTGCTCACGCTCTCACCAGGGAATATCACGAGCGGCTTTTGGGCGCATCGCAGCAAGAGTTGCGATAGCACGGTTCTCGCAAGAAGGAGAAGGATAGATTGTCTCCAGCCGATTTTGCATTAATTTTCGACTCGCCAAACGTGAAAACTATTGCCGAAAAGGGTCGGGATGCGCACCAATTTTTGGATTCAGGAGGCGCTCCCGTAACACGTTCTGGCGCTTCCAAAAAGAGCGAATCAATGCTGCGGCGTTATTTCTACGATACTCTGGCTTCATATCTTTCGCTCTATATTCGTCCCGAGGATCAAGTCGTTGAGATCGAACCGCGCAGCAAAGGCTTGGGTGAGCGATTCGCAAATTATCAGGCGGTTTCCAGCGTCGCAGCGCTCAAGATAGAGCGCAGGCCAGCAGATTACATTTTGCTGAACGGGACAATCCACTATGAACGCGACATTGAGGAGATGCTAAATCAATTGCGAGCCTGCTTGGAAGGATCGGAGCGGATACTGTTCGTTTATTACAGCATGTTATGGAAGCCGCTTACGCGCTTCGCCTCCAAGGTTGGCATGCGCAGTCGCACCCCGGAACAGAACTGGATCGCTCATGAGGACCTTGAGAATTTCTGTTATCTGACGGGACTGGAGATCATCCGCCGGGACGTAAAGTTGCTCTGTCCAATACCAGTTCCGTTCCTTGCGAACCTTCTAAATCGCTATCTCGCGCCGCTGCCTTTTTTCCGGCTTTTCACTATGCTCAACATCGTGATCGCACGCCCTCTGAAATCGGTCGGCGAGGCACGTCCCTCCGTGTCTGTTATTGTTCCCGCGCGCAACGAATCGGAAAACATCAACAATATTCTTGTTCGTTGCCCGATGATGGGACCGCAGGACGAGGTCATCTTCGTCGAAGGCAATTCCACTGATGATACATGGGAAAGAATCCAACAGGCCGCCAGCGCCTACAAAGGCTCTCACCGGCTCGTTTTTGCGCAACAGAAAGGTCACGGAAAGGGTGATGCGGTGCGGCTAGGATTCGAGCTGGCAACAAAAGACATTCTAATGATTCTCGATGCTGACCTGACAACGCCCCCTGAAGAACTGCCGAAGTTCTACAACGCAATTGCGGGGAACAAAGCGGAGTTTGTTAACGGCAGTCGATTGGTATATCCCATGGAGAAGGAAGCGATGCGTTTTTTTAATATTGTAGGAAACAAATTTTTCGCTGCCGCCTTCTCCTTCGTGCTTGGGCAACGCTTTAAAGACACGTTGTGTGGCACCAAAGTGCTCTGGCGGACGGATTATCAACGCCTGGCGGCCGCGCGCGAATTCTTTGGAGATTTTGATCCTTTTGGAGATTTTGACCTTCTTTTTGGCGCGGCTCGGATGGGGCTAAAGATTGTTGAGGTTCCGGTGCATTATCACGAGAGAAAATATGGAACAACCAACATTCAGCGCTGGCGCCATGGGTTGATCCTTCTTCGCATGCTCCTTTTCGCTGCGCGGCGCTTGAAGTTTCTCGGTCACGAAACTCTTCATGCGCGATAATGGGCTGCCGCGTTTCTTACTCATGCTCTAACCCGGTTTCGAGCGTAAGAGGAAGAACTGAGGGGGAGCTAGCCGATGCAAGACCGCGTTACTAAGGAGATTCGACATGGGCGTTTCCTGGCCAAATATGGGGCCGGGGAGATTTGGAATTGGGAAAGTCCAGCCGGCAAATTGCGCTGGGCGCGCCGGGTGAAGATGCTCAGTAAACATCTCGGGGCAGGGATGAGGGTGCTTGAGCTGGGATGTGGTACTGGCTATTTCACTCGGGAATTGGCTCGCTCCAGAGCGGACATTGTCGCGATTGACGTCTCACCTGAGCTTCTGGAAATTGCGAGGGCGAATTGTTCTGGGCGCAATGTTCGCTATGAAATCCAGAACGCCTCTGCGCTGAGCTATCCTGACGGCGTGTTTGATTCCGTTGTGGGCAGCTCAGTTTTACACCACCTCGAGATCGAAGAGGCACTACGCGAAATTCACCGAGTGTTAAAGGCGGGCGGCACGATTTACTTTACAGAGCCAAACATGCTGAATCCTCAGATCGCGGTACAAAAAAATGTGCCGTGGGTTAAGCGGAAACTCGGCGATTCGCCGGATGAGACCGCATTCTTCCGGTGGCCGCTCCGGCGCCTGCTCGAACAAACAGGCTATCGCGACGTGCGAATCGATCCGTTTGATTTCTTGCACCCCAAAACACCAGTTCCTCTGGTCGGTCGATTAGACGTCGTGGGCCGGTTTCTCGAAAACGTGCCGGTGATCTCAGAGTTTGCCGGCTCGCTGTATATCCGTGCAATCAAATGAGGAACGCAACAACGGTTTTGGAGAGCGAACAGGCAAAAGATCGTGCCGCAACATTGCGTAACTGCGCGCGTCTCGGCGCGAATAAAAATATTCTTTTCTGGTATCGCGAACTTTACCGTGATCAGTTCAAAGACTTTCCGTAACCGGCGGCACTCTCGATACTCAAGATAGGGAGCGGCACGCTGCCCTTGAAACAATTTCTCTCAAACGTCGTCACGAGTGATGTGCTTGATCTGAACTATCTTGATCTCGTGTTTGATTGCCACGAAATCGACAAGTTGGACGCAATTAAAGAGAACAGTCTTGATGTTATAACGCTCACTAATGCGTTGGATCATCTGAAGAGACCAATTGTTTTTCTAAACCGCGCGGCCAACAAATTGAAGTTAGGTGGCAAAGTGATCGCGACCGAGCCTTTTTTCAGTGCTATCAACTGTCATCTTCAAGTATCTGATCAGGAAGCGCTCGATTTCCGGATCTCCGAGCCAGAGCTGGGCGAGATGCAGGGGCCGTTGGCATCGCCCAACATCGCGTTACCGTGGCTAACTTTCTTCCGGCGGCGCGAACGGCCGCAGCCCTTTAATGACAATTTCGATCTTGCGAGTCTTTCCGCTTGGCCATTTAGCGCCTTATCTTATATGGCCCCGGTGGAATGTCGCGCAGGCTGCGGGTTCCGCGTTTTCTTTATCGCATGTTATTCGCCGTGGACCTCGCCATCAGTCGCCGCTCTGCCCGCTTCTGCGCAGTTTTTTTCAGCCTAACTCTCACGCGACGTTGATGTCGACAGGTTCGTCTGCGCCGCACTGCCCATGATTTTCCCAATAATTCCCATGTCGCGCCCTTACCATATTACTCTCTTTTCCTGAGCAACAGGAAACGGCCGCGATGATCAAGGAGTGTGTAGTCTTCGATACGAATTCCAGGTTTTGCATTTATCGTCGTTGGGCTGATCCTAAAGGGGCGGTAGCTGTCGGCGCTATCGCCGAGAATCCAAATCGGCGCCGGCCGGTAATACAGTCGATCCAGCCAGAACAGGTTTCGGTCATGCGCGTAGCGGAACAGCCAAGTTGAGGCAATAACAGGTTCCTCTGGCTTGCCTTCACGGCGGTAGCGCGCGAACACCGCGTCGGCTTGTTGTCGCTCCTGCGGCGAGTAAAGGCTGTAGGGACGAAGGAGGTACGCCGACCGCGCTTGTGGCACAAGCGCGAGTTGCGCGGACGCCGAAAGTGCTGCGGTTGCAATTACGGTCGTAAGCACTGCTGTCCGCGTCCATTTGCTGCAGTACTGTGCAGCGCGCGCAATCGAAGCAAAAGCTACCAACGTGATACACCAAAGCAGTGCCTCAGTGGGAAAAAATCGTGGCGCCCACAGCAGGTCGTTCCGGCCCATGAGCCATGCGACCACGGTTGTGAGGACACCAACAACCAAATAGTACGGACGCAACAAGATTGTGCCAAAGCTGCCTGCAATCATGATCCACAGCGATTGACGGACAACACCGCTACCAAGCCAATGAGCAATATTGGAGGCGACAAAAACGAAAACCGCTCCGGGACCGGATAAGCTTCCCGGCGCCACGATACCAAGGCGATCAACCGAATGACGAGCGTACATTGTCGGCGACTGCGACCAAGAAATCGCGAGTAAGAGCGGGATCGCGGAAACAGACAAGAGAAGTGTGATCGCCGCAGGCCAGTTAAAGCGGGAGCGCGCGCGGTTGCGTGCTGACGAAATCCATGTCTCAACGCCTGCTACGATTGTCACCACAGCCGCGGCAATTGGCGCATCCTCCTTCACGCTGATGACAGCTAGTGCTGTCACGATTGACGGGATCATCCGCTGCTGAAGTAGGAAATAGAACATGACTAAACATAACGCCGGGGCAAGAATCTCGACATGGAATCCGAAGCCTGGCTCTTGATAGAACGCAACCGAAAGCGGTGAGGTGAGAACTACCCCGGCTGCGATTACTGCAACGAGCCCATCAGCGCCGAGAACACGCAAGATACGCGTTGCCCAGAAGTAAGCCGCCCCCACCGACGCGGCTAGCACGAATAGCAAGCCAGGAGCGCCGAACGGCTTTGCTATAAACCCGAGCGGGACAAGCAGAAAATAGGTGTGAGTCGCCAGCACGTTGCCAAAACAGTTGTCTTGGAGCAAGCCCCGTCCCTCGAGCCAGCTCCGCGCAGCCTGGACACTCACGAAGAGATCCGATGTATAGCCCAGATCGTAGAATGTCTTAAGTTTAAGAGCGAAGACCCAAACGGCGATGAACATAGCAAGAGCAAGAGCAACAAAATCCCATCGATCCCAGCGCACCGCCGCGTCCACCTTCGATGTGAACAGCTCTCTCCAGCGAAGCCGCATCGGACGAACGTATGGTGTCTCAGTATCTTTTCCAATGTTATATTGGCGTCCAGCTTATCCCATCCCTGATGAAGCCCCCAAATGAGTTTCTTGATTCTGCGACGGCAAGGTTGAAATCCAGCGACAAAGTGATAGCGACTAACCCAGTCGCCACGAAGTCCTTTTCCGTGCTAGCCAGTTTGATTTTCCCGTACGCGCACCTACGAGGCGCTTATTGCGGTGTTCCTGAGCGGAGGCCCAAAGAAGTGGATGTGCTGAGTTCTTGCTTCTTGCGCCTGTGCCCATCGTTTTTACGGTAATACTGCCGCGATGCTGATGAGGGTATTTTCGCTTCTTCGCAGAGTTGGAAACAGGATTTACGAGCACGCCTTTCCAATCTACCGGCCGCTTTACGCAGCTTACAAAGCCTGTATTGATCGCGCGGAGCGGCGACTGCTGAGAGAGACTCTGGTCGCAGGTGCTGTCGTAGTGGATGCGGGTGCGAATATCGGTATTTATTCGCAGTTTCTCTCTCGCTGTGTTGGTCCGACTGGCGTTGTTCATTCATTCGAACCTTCGTCCGAAAATTTTAGGCGCCTGCAATCTGCTATGCGTAAGCTCGCAAACGTGCGCTTGTCCCAGGCTGCCGTGGGAGAATGCAGTGGGAGGTCAAAACTGTATGTTTCGGATAAACTAAACGTCGATCACCGGACATATGCGACCGAGGGGGATTCGCGCCGTGCCGTGCCAATCGATATCGTAGCGCTGGACGATTACTTCAAACCGGGCCAGCGCGTTGACCTGATCAAAATGGATATTCAAGGATATGAGCTTCATGCTTTGCGAGGCGCCAAGCGTGTCCTGGCGGACAACCCCAACGCAAGAGTACTCCTTGAATTTTGGCCATACGGCCTGAAACAGGCGGGAGCGAACTGGATGGACCTAATCGTGACTCTGGAGAGCAAAAACATGACCTTGTGTCGGGTAGCGAAGCGTGGGCTAGCACCGTTCCGATCCGAGTCAGTTAACGAGAGCCCGGACTGGTATCTAAATTTGTTCGCCTCACGGAAGTAACATCTCGACGATTGGTGGGCGCGCCATCACGCTCCTACCTTGCTAATTCTAGCCGTGTGGTTCACTATTGCTTGGTAACATCAATACCAGCCCGCCGGCTTTCAAAACGCGATGCCAGCCGGGGTTTATCGATTTAAGCGTCGCCAATACTCTCTGACTTTTAGATTCAGGAACGGCAATGGCATTTGCGCGACCGGTTTCTATCACTTGGCGAAACTTCGGTTCTAACAATTGAAGCCGTTTGGGATTTTCGTAGCTGTCTCCTTCTACAAAAACCTGCGCCTGTCGGCGGAGAATGCCCTCCTCCGGATTGCGAGCATTAGCGAAATAATGGATGACGTACCGGGGCGCTACAACTTTCATTTGCGGGAAGAGAAGCGGCAACTCACAACTGGCTGTCCAAGCCGGCGCGAGCAACTTGGCATGCGCGATGTACCTGCCGGCAGCGTTAGCAAAATCAACGTTAGCGGGAAGCAGCTGGTATTCCCTTGGCGACTTCCAGCCGATGCCGAGCTTCACATCTCTCGGCATGATTGACAGTCCACGGTAACTGTAGAAGAAACTCACAATGACCGCTGAAAGCGCTAGTATAGTTACTAATCCGCCTTTCAAAAAGTTGCCTGGCTGTGCTAGCCGAGGCCCTACAGCCCCAAGCAACGCGCAGAGCAGCGGAAACTGCAAAAGATAAACAAGCCGAAAATAAGTCGGCGCAAGAATATTTTCCATCCACACGCGTGCCAGCAATGGGTTCAAACAAAACAGCCACACAGCACAGAGATAAACGAAGATAAAGAGGCCATTCCTCCCTCTGACAATTAGCAACGGCACAGCAACCATGAGTACGATGTTGCGCAAGTACTCAGCTGAGCCTCCGATAGCATAATCCACGGCTTCACGCCACGGCATGTATCTTGGCCCAAGCTGGTGGATGTCAATTGGCTTTGGAATTATATCCATTTTCAGTGAGGCCAATATGGCGATTGGGTAGACGAGCGGAATTGCGAGCAAAAGGCCACGACGAATGCGCTTCCATAAATCCTCGCTCGCCTTGTGTTCGAATAACTGAAGCGTGAAAAACGCTATCCAAGAGCACCAAATCACCGCCGGTATCGCGTAAAGCGCAATGTTGCTTAGGCCCACGCCGCCGATGCCTAAGAAGGTGAGCCACATCAGATCAGTTGCGTTACCTCGGCTGAGGAATCGGTAACTGAGCGCGATACCGATCGGCAAAAACAAAATCAAAACGATTGGTTTACCCTGCCACATGTAGCCAGAAACGGTCGCGAAGCCGACCCATCCAGTAGGGTCGGCTGACTGTAGTGACTTAACAGCTCCAAGCAACGCGCCGAACGACGACTTATCGGCGAGAAGCAGAAATCCCAGTCCTAGCGGGGCCCCGAACGCTGCAGACCAGCGATTCAATCCAAATCTTCGGGTGCACCAATAGAAAACAAACGGAAGCAAAAATGCGGCAAACGCGTGACCAACTACCTGGTAAAAGTACAGAGGATCGATTCGAAGATAGTGACCCAAAAAGGCCATGAGCATCTCATAGCTGGTTGCTAAGTGAACTGGTGAGAATGCTGCGGCGTCCATATCGACACTTGTTTGGCGCAGGCAGATGGGCTGGTTGAGGGCTAAAAGTTGAGTGAGAGCTCTATGAAAGTAGACGACATCATCTTGATTCGGTCGGCGCACGAAGAGAGCCGTAATCGCGTAGGCGAAACCCACAACGAGCAGAAGGATGTGAGAGAGATGGAACCGATACTCTTTGCCAGGGGTTGCATTTGTTTTCTTCCACAAGCGTCCCAAGAGGAAGAAACCGGCAAGCGCTATAGCTAAGAAGCACCATGTGATCGTTTTCGCTGGCCATCTGAGGATGAGCACAAGCTGATACGCGAGCGTCCAAAATGCGACTGCGGCTATGGGCAGTAGCAGAACGTCGCCGGCTCGGGATTCGGTGGATCTTTCAGGGATCGGCATAGACTTCATTCTGGAATTCGTAGGGATTCCGGCTCTTTTGCAGCGCCTTCCGCGAGCGCGGACTTTTAAATCAGCTCGTGATCAATGTCACGTTGGCGCTCTAGCACGAAAAAGCAAAATCGTTGGAAAAGGATAGGTCATATCTGGAGGAAAGTGCACAAGGCTGAACTCATGTCCCAAGATCTTTACGGGAACGCTGTAGCTCCTTTCATACTTAAATTTTCCTTGCGCCTCAACTTCCTCAATAGTTGCGTTCATTTCCGCGGGCCCAATCTGCCTTAAGAATCCTACCAAAAAGAAGTCAGCGTTTTGCCCGGCGCCCTGTAATTGAACCGCCACTTTTTCGCTATTCAACGGCCTAGCAGCAGGCATTACCGTGTAAAAATAAGGTCCGAAGCGCAAGATACCAATCGTCGCTGGTGCCTCTCCAATGAAGCTCTGGAGGTCTTCCCGAAGAATCTGGCGAGCATCCTTCTGCTGCATAGCCCGACCGTATGCTGTATCGAAAACTATCGATGGTGCGAGGATGAGCAGGAGTGCGCCGGTTAAAACAACGGCAAGTGCCCGGTTGTTTCTCAGTCTCAACTGTAGATCGGCACAGACGATGCCCACGAGTATACAAAATCCGGGGAACAAAAGCATGGTTATCCGAGCGAAATAAGGTCCAAGGTAACCTTTGCCCATCAAATAAAGATACAGAAAGGAGAAAATCAGTATTGGGACGGAGAATCTGTAAAGGCTGCGTCTGAAAAGAAGATATAAAATTGCGCAGTAAGGAACCAACCACAGCAAGGGATACATCGCGAACGGAATCACGTATGTAACATACCTCCAGAGAACGGACAGGTTTACCAATTGACTCCTGCCGAACTCGTATAACGCCGCGTATCTTAGCGTTTCTCCGGTGATTGCTTTTTTAACGCTCAATGGATCTAGAACCAGCATGGGATGACCTAGCAACAGCCCAATTCCAAATCCCAAACCAATCAACCAAACTTGGCTTGCAACGAAGTTTTTCGCCCGCTCCGAAAGTCGGACCTTCGAGGTTGGCAAGTTGCTCCCGCCATCAAATAGTAAATAAAGGCACGGAATCGCCACGATGATTCCAACAGGATAACGAGTTGCCGCTCCCAGACCAGAAATTAGGCCCACGGAAAGAAGCAACTGCCACCGTTGGGATTGGCGAAGCTTTAGAGACAGCCAAATGACCAGGGCGCACAATAAATTGCTCAAAATGTGAGTCCTCATAAAATGTGCGTAAATCACCTGCATTGGCAGAACGGCGTAACAAAGTGCGCCGAGGAGGGACGGATAGAAATTCTGAGTCGCTTCCCTAATCGCGAGAAATACAATGACAATTGCACTGAGATCGAATACAACGGACATCCATCTGCAGATATACAAGAGACGGGAAAGATCTTTCGTACTTATTGAGTTGCTGGGATGTACATCTTTCATACCGGAGATCTTGAGCACTGCTTGTGGCAGGGCCCACAGATAATAATTGAAGGTTCCCTCGAAGTATGCCCCAGGGGCCTTGATACGGCCGGCTGGTAAATCCAGCTGAAGGACGCCCCTAAGACTTACAAATTCGTCTGGCTGAAAGTTCCGGTCATGGCCATACCCACTGTTGAGGCCCCAGGTCAATCCCACTACTCGAAGGTAGGCTGCCAGCAAAAGCAGGCCTGTGAATAAGACAGGTCGAAGAGCTTGGCGCACGAGTTAACGCCCGAAGGCGACACTTTGGAAAGGAGCTGTGAAGCACATTAGTCCGATGGCAGTGGCGCCTCGTCTGATCCAACGGGACCAAGCTTTAGAATTGTCGCTGTCCCGGGCGAATTGTTTAGAATATGCCACTCGTATCCAGGAACGGCCGGCAGACGCGATTGTTCGCTAACCATCTCGTTCCGCGAAATGAAGAGGGCGTAAACCGGAATGGACTGCTCCAAGGCGTGTTCGACCAGGGCCAGAGCCTGTGGCCGATCATAACGCCACGTGTAGCTCCACTTGTAATGATGCTTTCCATCGATCGGGGCTGCGACGAACGAGCGCGGGAAAAGAGCGTTCAAGTAAACAGGATCAATATCGGAGAGAACGATTCCGGGTTGCCGTTCCAACAGTCTAGCGAAATGCCTTTGCGCGGCAAACTGTAGGGAAGGACGAGGCGGGTCAGCAAAATGAAGCGCATCCCACGCTTGCGATCGGCTAATGCCACGTGTGTTATAGCCGGAACGCGAGGGATAACCCAGACAGGCCGCAGCAAATAAGACAAAGACGACCAGGGTTGCAATGATCCGTCTTCCGGCAAAAAGATTTCTTGCAGCCCAGTTGACGGGCAGGACAGCGACCGCAACTAGGAGGATCAAGAGCGGCAGATAGAAACGCCCGCCTCTGCCAAATAGATAACTTAACGCGGCTGCACAATAGCTTAATCCCGCTGAGAAAGCGCAACCAACAAACCAGTTGAGTCGAAGAAAAAACAACCCCGCGCAAGTTAGAAGGAGAAAGGTAGGGACAAAGGAGGTACCGGTGCCAAATATATGGGCAGTATCATATCCGTACGGTTGCAAAGTGGCTTCCCTCCACAGGGTGAGTGCGTTTATTCTCGGAACATAGCGAAGGGTAAAAAGAAGGTGTTTCTCGCCAAAATACGGGGCCCAGAAATCGTAGCCTGTTTTAAACGGCGAATGGAACTGGATCGTATTGAACACCAGCACAGGGTTAGCGGCCAGCAGGAAAACAACGGGAATTGCCGCGCAATGAAGTAACCAGCGCAAGCGCATCCCTCTCGCTGGGAACAGAGCAATTGTCAGCAGCAGCGGTGCAAAAAAGAGTGACTGGATTCGAATGTTTACTGAAAGGCCAAGGCAGAACGCCGATAAATAAATTTTCCACCGGCGTTCTTCTTTAAGTCCGAGGTAGGCAAACATAAACGCCATTACAATCAGCGCTGACGCGCTAATTTCGCTCAGTGACGAACGACAGAAAGTGAAGAAGACGGGTAGTGTCGCAAGCAAGAGGGCCGCAAACCCACCCATCAACGGCATTGCGAGGTACGCGTAAAAAGCAAACACTGCCAAAAGCAGCAGCAGGCCTATCGTTTGGTTTGTCCGAAACGGTGCCAGCACGGCATCTGCTCCCGGCAGAATTTTCAGCCACGGAAGCATGAGCACAGGATAGCCGAAGGGAAACCTCGACGGCAGCTTATCATATCCGATCTGTATGGAGGGCCATCCTTCCCGACGCAGCGCTTTTGCTTGGGCGAAATATTCTGTAGCGTCCGGGTATGGACCAAGATCGAGCAGCATTGTCTTGCTATAATCGATTCTAAGAACAGCAAAGTAATAAAACGTCAACGCGCAGAGCAGAAGCAATGCGCCAACCAGAAACTGTGCGTTGGCAAATTTTATCAGCCACATCGTTTGAGTAGGGATCGTGCGGTTCATTTTTTTTATGACGCTGCCCCCTTACCAAAGATCAGAACCCGCAAACAATGCCACTTTTTGCCCGGGATTTCACAGCGCGATCAATCTTACTTGCAGAGGAATTTCCTCTTTGCAAGCTTCGGCCCTACCGGGCTGCAAACTCAGCGTTAAACGCGGAATTGTAAACTTGTGTGAGCCGAGGCATGATCGCAGATCGATTCGTGGCTAAGGTCGTCCCGCTGGTCGGCCATGAGCCGACCTTCACCAGCGTGATTTCAGGATTGAATCTAGCATCACTCAAACTTTCCACGGCCGGCGTGGCGCTAGTGGGTGTGGATCGGTGAATTGAAGACGGGACACTTTCTAACTTTCCGCCAACGATCGCCAGCAGATCGTGAAAGCACAAAGCACTAAGAAGTGAGACGTCAGAAGGTACGCAACTAGGCGTGCTTTTGCTTTTCGCTTCTCGCGGCTCACTAATTTACCGCTGGGCGAGCAGATAAATTGCGACCAGCGCAAGCAGAAAGTACGGAACAAGCACCGCCGCTCCGGCGTAATCTTTGGCCATGCGCTGCCCAAGAAATAGGGCAATGATCGCAACGGCGGAAATGACCGCGCCGTAGAATGCGACAGTTGAATCGTGCAAGAGAATTACTGCGGCGCACCCAATCGCGCTCAATGCTCCGGCCGCGGTCTCAAGGATTGTGATGATAGTCAGCAGCGCGGGAACGATTCCCGCTAATGGGCTCTTCGCGAAATGTCCTTTTAGCCATTCGAGGTTTCCGCGGCGATCGACAAGTTTGTCAATCCCCGACTGAAGGAAGAGAATTGCTAGGAAGGCGGAGGCAAAGATCCGCATCAGATAAGTTGCTTCGGCCAATGTGTGTAAAGGCGGCATCACAAAGGCATCTTAGCTGGAAGGATCCGCCTTTGTCGAAGGTTCAGTGGTAGGGACGTTCGCTGTGATATGTGGACAGAGCAGCGAGTCTT